>Ga0065721_10050594_pt1 | contig 19037 bp, 18 predicted proteins | sample Mesricmetagenome_FD_59108 | JGI IMG/M metagenome (GOLD analysis project Ga0065721, IMG submission 59108) | Mesophilic microbial community from rice straw/compost enrichment Sample: eDNA_1 v2 (version 2) | ecosystem: Engineered > Solid waste > Grass > Composting > Bioreactor | place: USA: Davis... | reverse complement strand
GATCCCGGCGAGAAGCACTGGCATGGCGCCACCGCGACCACGGGCATGAGCCACATCGCCATCCAGGAGCGGCTCGACGGCAAGGCCGTCGCCTGGATGGAGCACGTCACCGACGAGCAGTACCTATCGCCACAGCTGCCTTCGTAATCAACGTAAAGTGCAGTCCAGAGCTCAGGGGTAGAACTCTGTACAGCTCCATTATGATCACAGACCCGCATACGCCTAAGCCAATGCCGGGGCACCCGGGGATCCTTCGGATAAACCGATCTGCGCACATGATAGCCGTCCAGGAACCTCACCTATTCCACTCTTCTACCTGTATTAACAAGAGAGGAGATCAACAGCGGGAAACGCGCTCTGAACATTCTGCCCGACGCTGCGGTTACGGACAGCAGGCGTGCGACGAAAGGGATTCGCTAGCAACCTATTCACGGGACAGTATTCCTCCGCTACAAGGTCATTGTTTGCTTCACAGTGGATTGCAACCATGGCCGCCAGCGTTACCGATCGCTTTCTTCGTTATGTCGTCATCGATACTCAATCTGATGCGGCATCCTCGACCCAGCCCTCGACAGATAAGCAGAAGAATTTGGGCCGCTTGCTGGTCGATGAATTGCTTGCCATCGGCATTTCCGACGCGCATTTGGACGAGCATGGCTACGTCTATGCCACCGTTCCGTCGAACACCATGAGAAGCAACGTTCCTGTCATATGCTTCTGCGCCCACATGGATACGGCGCCTGACTTCAGCGGCACCAACGTAAAGCCGCAGATCGTCAGAAACTACCAGGGTGGCGACATTCAACTGCCGGGCGATCCGCAGCAAGTCATTCGCGTTGCCGAGCACCCGGTGCTGAAGGATCAGATCGGCAACGACATCATTACATCGGACGGCACGACGCTCCTCGGCGCTGACGATAAGGCCGGGATCGCCGAGATCATGGCGGCAGCCGAGTTCCTGATGAAGAACCCGGACATCAAGCACGGTGCAATCCGCATTCTCTTTACCACGGACGAGGAGATCGGTCGTGGTGTCGACAAGGTCGATCTCGGGAAGCTTGGTGCCGCTTTCGGCTATACCTTGGACGGAGAAACGGCCGGCACGATCGAGGACGAAACATTCTCGGCCGATGGGGTTGAGATCGCCATCAAAGGCGTAGCGATTCACCCAGGCTTCGCCTACGGCAAGATGGAAAACGCTATCAGGATCGCGGGCGCCATCATTGATCGCCTCCCCAAGGACATGGCTCCCGAAACCACGAAAGACCGACAAGGCTTCATCCACCCGATCGCCGTTTCCGGCGTAATGGAGAAGGCAAATCTCAGCTTCATCATCCGTGACTTCACAGAGGATGGCCTCAAGAGCAAGGAAGTGCTGCTGGAGACAGCCACGAAGGAAGTACTGAAAGATTATCCAGGCTCCAGCTACACCTTCACGGTCAAGAAGCAGTACCGGAACATGAAGGTCGTTCTCGACCAGCATCCGGAGATCGCCGAATATGCGATGGAGGCGATCCGCCGGGCCGGCATGACACCCATACGTGGCAGCATTCGCGGCGGCACGGATGGCTCGCGCCTGTCCTTCATGGGGCTGCCCTGCGCCAACCTTTTTGCCGGCGGTCACGCCTTCCATTCGCCGCTGGAATTCGTCAGCAGCCAGGATATGGAAAAGGCCGTCAGGACAGTTGTTGAGCTCGCTCAAATCTGGGAGGAGCGCGCGTAAGCAGCTCCTTGCCCTGAGAGCAGAGGGAGATTACTCCACACCCTGCTCTTTTCGATAACGGCCCAAGGGACGCAAACACAACCCAACGGGTCATATCGGGAGGTGCGGAGAGTTGCCCCTCGCTCATCTCCTCGTGGCTGCCATCCGCAAAGGAGCCGCCTCGACTCGATTTCGCCCCTCATGTTTGGCCTTGTATAGGGCAGCGTCGGCCATCGTCAGGAGTTCGGATGGATCCGCGGAGGTCTGGGGAATTGAAGCGACGCCCAGAGATGCGCTGACGGCGACACCCTCCGAGGGAGAAAGCTCACCAATTCGCTTCCGAAGCTCCTCCGCCTTCGTTCTCGCGGCCGGAAGGTCGCTGTCCGGCATCAGAACGATCAGTTCTTCGCCACCATATCGACATGCAATATCGCTCTTGCGGATCGATGCGAGAATCACGCCAGCCACATCGCGCAGCACCGTGTCGCCCACGGCATGGCCGTGCTCATCATTGAGCTTCTTGAAATGGTCCAAGTCCACCATGATGGCCGACATCGGCGAATTTCGCCTCTCGGCCTGAACGGCGAAGCTCTCAAGCACCTCCTCCATGAAGCGGCGATTATAAAGGCCTGTCAGAGGATCGCGCAGAGCCTGGTTTCGAAGCCGCTCCCGAAGCGCAATGCTCGATAATGCCAGCGACATGCTGTCGGCCAAAGCCACCGCAAGGGGCCTAACGGCTTCTAGTTGCGATCCACTCGAGTCATCGCTGAAGATTTGCAGAAGACCGTGAATCTCTCCCCGTGCCAACATCGGGACTTCCAACGCGCTTCGGCCCTCAAGAGCGTGGTCGCATTTCAGGGCAGCATCTCCTTCCTGATTGATGTGCGGCTTGCCACGCTTCAAGGCCCAACATTGCGAGGGCGAGATCACCTGCGGCAAGGAAGGGTTGCTCTCATCCGCGCCCCAGGCTGTCGAAAGGTCAAGCCTGTCACGAGAGTTGTTGAAGATGTAAAGCGCTCCACCCAGACCAGAGAGCAGCCGCTTTGCCGTCGCTCGCAAAACCGCGTTGGCATCCTCATATCCCATCGCGCTTTGCAGCATATCTGCCATGGCAAGCAGGTGCTCGACCTGCTCGCGGCTTTGAACGGCGGCCGCCATTGCGGTAGCACGAGAGCGTGCCTGACTTGTCAGACCACGGAACGCCAAATACAGCGCCATCATGATGGCAGTCCCGCTTACGATCTGCAGGGCGAGGAGAAGAGTTTGAAGCATCGCAAGGCTGTCTTCCGCCATATCGACCTGCACGGCCTTTGCGGTCAAGAACTGGCCGATATACTGCCGCAACGTGTCCATAGCCGCCTTGTTGCCGTCTAGATACGTGCGCTGGCCCGAAGTGCCGGGGCCACCAACCTGAACAGTCTCGATCATCTTTCCGATCTGAGATCGGAAATGGGCTACGAGCGCTGAGAAAGCATGCGTCCCTGGCGCTGCTCCAGTTTCGTCCGCAACGAACCGGTCGAGAAGATCAAGGGTAGGCTGATTGCTATCCAGAACCTGCAAGCCGACACTATAGGGCTGGAGATATTCCGGACGCGCTGTCAGAACGAAGCCACGCGCTCCGGTCTCGATGTCCAGAAGTGCCAACTGGACGATCCTTACGTCCCGATTTTCGAGACGGAGAGACGAGAGCCTTCGCTGGGTTTCGTTATTGTATATGAATGCCCCAATCGTAGCCGTGACCGTAAGGGCAATCACGACTGCAACCAAGATCGACAGCTTCACGGCAACAGGGAGATCGGCAGTTTTTGGAAGCCCGGCAGCCCTCAAGAAAGCGGCTTTCAGATTGAGACCAGACATAGCGCGTCAAACTTTCGATACAAAATTTTGGTTGCCAAGTAGAGCCCGGCGTTACGCGATGAGTTGCCGAAAGCGATGGCCAGCTTAGTACCGTCGCCCTACCGAATATGCCATACATAAATGTAAGAGAACCTCCATCCGACCTTTCTATCCTTCACGCGCCGATAGCTCTGCATTTCTATCTGCATTTCTAGGGGCTGGATGGTACTGATTAAAGCCTGATTTCAGCATTGACTTGCGCGTAGCCGGAGCGGCACTGGCTGGCTTTATAACCAGGCATGCAACGAGAACTTCTGGCGCCGCTATAGCAATTCTCATGCTCCTGTTACCACACACATCATTCTGAACGCTTCACAGCCAGGATCCACATCACTCAGTCCGCAAAGCAGTTTACTTCGCAATATGACTACATTCACATAATAAGCCTTTTGTCCGACACACCGGTCTCATCCATTGAGCCAGCCTCTCTATCAAGATGAACAGCAGCCTCTGATGGAAGCAAAATAAAAAACCTGCTGAAGGAAGAACCCATAATGGCAGCAGAAGCTCTGGAACTCGGATGTTTCCATTGGGGTTTCAAATTAACTCGAAATTTCCCCAGCCACTCCTTCCATAGCCGGTAAGATTGGGGCGATCTGTAGTGGAGATGCGTATGGCCGACATTATTGCTTTTGCGGACCTTAGGAACAGTGCAAAGCAAAATGAAATCCTATCCCTCTTCGAAGGGAAGCCTGTGGCTAGGCGTCGGAGCCGTAAGGCTCACAAACCAGAGGCATTCCCGACTTGCCGCCCCGGAATCTCCGGCAACTTAAACGATCTCTATGAGCAGGCAAATGCCGTGCTTATGCGCCATTATGACGGAGATACGAAAGTGCCCCCCATTGTGGCAGAAAAGTGCTTTGAGCTTTTGAAAGCCCTTTCAGAATATGCAGAGCCGGAATAGCCGATCTAGACTTTCAATCGACTTTAACGAAATGGTTGGCCGCCATTGTCACGATACTGCTCCGCCTATTGTTCTTCAAGATTCTCGGTTCGCGTTGGCTCACTTCACCCACGTTTGGCGCCGTCCAAACCTAATGGATTTATCTTTCCGGCCCTCGTTTCTGGAACATCCCTGGTGAAACTCTCGTTCTCTGCCGGCAACGATGAGCATAGCCGAATGGAGCGAGAGCATGGCCGAGCAATCCTTCGGGAAAGCCCCTCCTCCCGACCATCAGCGAAAAGGACCTACCACGCGCCCGCCGGAACCTCCTGGGTTGAGTTCCGTTCTTGAGCGCAACATCCAGATTCTAAGCCAACGACGGAGGCAGGAGGAAGCACAGGCGACCATCCAGGATCGACTGGCAGACGCAATCACGCGCTTCACCGGCAGCATGTTCTTCGTCTACCTTCACGTCGCTTTCTTCGGCTTTTGGATCGTCGCCAATCTGAAACTTATTCCCGGCGCTCCGGTATGGGATCCATCCTTCGTCATGCTCGCCATGATTGCCTCGGTTGAAGCAATCTTTCTCTCCACATTTGTCCTCATCAGCCAGAACCGAATGGCAGCTGCGGCTGACAGACGAGCTGACCTAGACCTTCAGATCAGCCTCCTGGCAGAGCACGAAGTCACAAAGCTGGCCACTCTTATCTCCGCCATCGCCCAACATATGGGCGTCAGAACAGAAGTCGATGAAGAATTAAATGAAATTCAGCGAGATGTCGCACCTGAAGCAGTGCTGGATGAGATTGAAGAGACAAAGCCAAAGAGCGAATAAGGAATGGCTTCGGCGGAAACCTGCTTTCTCCAGCCAAGACACATGAAAGTTCTGTCGTAATCCCAGACGTTAGGGGCTTAGATGCAGTGTAGCCCCCTTACTACACGACAAGCAAACTTCCATCTCTCATATATGCCCCGCGGATACAGCAGGCTCGAGTTTGGGAGATCGATTCACCTTTGCATTCGCCTGCTCGCTGGAAAACCATGCGACCGTTTCTTTTAAGCCGGCCTCCAGTGAGGTACGTGGCGACCAGTTCAGGATCTGCTTGGCAAGAGTGATGTCCGGACGACGGCGACGTGGGTCATCCACTGGGAGAGGGCGCGTGACAAGTCGAGACGATGATCCTGTCATGGCAAGGACATGCCTCGCGAGGTCCCCAACGGTGAGTTCGACCGGATTCCCCAAATTGACTGCGCCAGGGAAAGCCCCGCCATATTCCATCAACCTCATGAAACCGTCGATGAGATCTGATACGTAGCAGAATGAACGGGTCTGGTTACCATCTCCATAGATAGTAATGTCGTCACCCGAGAGGGCTTGGCAGATGACATTCGACACCACCCGGCCATCATCAGCGCGCATTCGCGGACCATAGGTATTGAAGATACGGGCGACCCGTACGTCGGCCCGCCCGGAACGCTTGAAATCGAAAGTCAGCGTTTCCGCCGCCCGTTTCCCTTCATCATAGCAGGCGCGAGGGCCTGTTGGATTTACGTGGCCCCAATAACTTTCCCGCTGCGGATGAACCTCGGGGTCGCCATAAATCTCACTGGTCGAAGCCAGAAAAAAGCGAGCGCCCTGCTCCTCGGCAAGCGTCAGGAGATTATGCGTACCAACGACGCTAGTCAGCAATGTATGCTCAGGATCTGCCTGATAATGTGGCGGCGAAGCTGCACACGCGAGATTGAAGATTTGATCAAACTTTGCGCGTTTTGACCGAACGCGTGACGGCAGCGGCTTTATGATGTCACCATCGACAAGTTCAAATCTTGACTCACGCTCCAAATGCCTAAGGTTCTGCTTTCTGCCTGTAAGGAAATTGTCAAATGCAACGACACGAGCGCCTTCACTCAGAAGAGCATCACACAAATGGGACCCTAGGAAGCCGGCGCCGCCCGCAACAAGGACGAGCTTGCTCTTGCCACTCTTCATGAAGATGATCTCCTTTTAGACCATGCGTGGAAGTTCAGGCTGTCGGCCTCTGTATTTTCAACGTTGAGGTGTAGCGTTCGTTCAGGGCTCCCTTCAGAATCTTTTCATACTTCAGGCCTCAGCCCCCATGGCAAACCGCTGTATCACTTGCTTTCGATGCATTGCATGATGGATCTCTCGCTCCAGTGTCGATGCACGATGAGCAGCCGTATGCTCTCCCAAAACCCGTTCGCGCGCTGCACTTCCAAGGCGCATTACCTGCTTCTCTGGCCATTGCTCCAAGATCTCGATGACCTGATCGGCATTCTCAGCCAGAGCAATCTCCTTGCCTGGGGTGAAGAACGTCTCGATCCCGTCCCAATGGTCAGAGATAATGGGGATCTGACATGCGGCGGCTTCAAAGAGGCGCACGCTCGGGCTGAACCCGGCGCGTATCATGTCGCTTCGCGTGACGTTCAGCGTAAAGCGGCTCTGTGCATAAAATGCCGGATGCTCTTGTGGAGAGACATGCTCGATCCGGGTTACGTTCTCCGGCCACGCGATATCTGCCGGGTATTGCGGACCAGCGACAACAAATCGCAATTGAGGGGCGCGCCTTGCAGGCTCCAGTAGGAGCTCCTCCAAAGTCGGTTGCCGATCCAAACTATATGTTCCAAGATAACTCAGATCCCACCGGATCGGCCCGTCGAGCACAGGGTAGGCCTCAGGATCGACGGAGCAGTGGAGAGCCCGCGCGGCGGGGGAGCCATACCGCCTCATAAGATGATCGAGAGTAGGCCCCCCCGTGAAGGACAAATAGATATCGTATTCTGAGATGAGGTCCGGCGCGAGGTATTCATAATCTCCACGCTCCAGCTTTGCGAGCGTGACCGGCGTATCAATGTCGTAAAAGGCCACAACACCTCCAGCCGTCCTCTGCACCCAGCGGCCGACGGCTACGCCCTCCGGCACATAGGATCCAACGATGACGGCATCCGCCGATGCCACCTCGCTTCTGTAACGGGCGAGATCCTCGACACTGTCATAGAATGCAAGGCGGCAGAAATCCGGATCCTGAAGATCCCGATGCGCAGCATACCACGGCACATCGCGCTCAAGAAAAAGGACGTCATGACCTTCTGCCGCAAAAGCTTTGAGCAGGGACCGATAGGTCGTGGCGTGCCCATTGCCCCATGAAGAGGACAGACTGAGTCCGATGACGATGATACGAAGGCGCTTCAAGCAACGCTCCTCTCTCGCTTTCGCGCGATCTGCTCCCGCAAGATAGTGTCAACCTCAGCGCCACGCCGCGAATAGGTGTGCTCTGCCAGAATGCGGGCCTTAGCAGCCTCACCGATGACCCTGGCGCGCTCCGGACTTAGACCTTCTATGTGCTCGGCCACATCCTGGCCATCACGAGCGACGAGAACCTCATCTCCTTCCTTGAGGAATTGTTCCAAACCGATCCACGCATCCGTGATGAGGCAAGCCCCAGCTCCCGCAGCTTCGAAGACCCGGGTTGCGGGAGAATAACCCGTGCTCGCCATCGAATCGCGGGCGATATTGAGCACCGCGATGGAGCTGGTATTAAAGGCGTTGTGATCCCGCGTATAAACGTGGCCGATATGACGGACATTATCCGGCATTTCCTTCGTTTCCCAGCCGTTCCCGCCGATCAGAAAGCGACGATGCGGCAGACGGGCAGCGGGTTCGAGAAAGAACTGCTCCACACGTGTTTCACGATCCGGAAGACGGTTTCCGAGAAACGACATGTCTGCCTCGAAACGCACGTCCGGCGGCACAGGATAGTGGGTAGCGGGATCGAGAGCGTTGTAAATGGGGATGCAACGCTGTGCCCCAAATCTCTCGTAGGCCTCGACCACAGGGGGGCCGCCTCCATAAGTCAACACTAGGTCGAGCGAAGGCATCGTACGGTGCAGGGCATGATCAGGATTGTGCCGGAGCTCACTTAAAGTAGCAGGCGCATCCACATCCCAGAAAATGCGGATGGCATCGGGGTGGGACGTCGCCATGACACCTTCGAGCAACTCATCATCGAAAACGCCGACCCCGGATGCCTTGACCACTATGTCAGCCTTGCCGGCCTCTGCGATCACACCACGGAGCGCCACCTCAGTGGCGGGATAAATTTTTACTTTGGCCCATTCCGGAGGATCGATATCGCGATGCTGCTGCCGGTCGAAAGCATCGGGCTCATAGAAGGTAATCTCATAGCCGCGGCGCGCCAAATCGCTCAGGAGGCCACGATAATAGGTAGCAGCACCGTTCCAATAGGAAGATAGGAGGCTGGAGCCATAGAAGGCGATCTTCATGCTGTCATCTCCACCGGCGCAAATGCACCATAATTGGCCAAAATGGCGAAGAGTTCATCGACCCGATGGCAACAGGAGTGACGGCTCTGAATGGACTCCAGCCCGCTTGCGACGAGGGCACGCCTTAGCCCTTCATCTTCGCGAAGAGCCGTGAGGTGGCGCACCATCTCCTGCTCGTCCTTTGCAACCAGATAGTCCGTTCCGGGACGGAATAATTCCTCCGCATCTTGCCAGGGTGCGGAGACGAGCGGAATTCCACAGGCGAGCGCCTCAAAAACCCGGATGGTTGGGATGCCAGGCAGCCTATCGACATAGAATCGACGCGGCACATGAACTGTCGCAAGATGTCGGGAGAAGACCTCCGGGGCTTGAGCGTTAGGAAGCCACCCACGATAGGATACGCCATAGCGCGCGAGCATATCGAGGGCCTGCTCGGGGTAGCGGACTCCATAGACATCCAAGGGTATTCCTACACTGGCTGCGGGACGGAAGAGGAAGTTCTCCAGCTCCGCGCTTCGCTCGTCATCTCCCCAATTCCCGATCCAGACCAAGCCTTTTCGCGCCTGCTCATGCTCCGGCGGGTGGAACAGGCACGTATCGGCAGCCTCGTGCCAGACATGAACCCGATCACCCCATCCCCATCGACGATAGACACGCGCCAAAGCCTCACCGAAAGCCAGAACGCCATCATAGCCATTCAGGTCGAATTGCCGGATAGCCCGAGGATCGCTGACGGCCCTATGATGTGTATCGTGGAACAGAAGAGTAAACGGCGCTCCCTGCCGCCGGATCTCACCAATGGCGGCTACGAGCCACGGCTCATTCCACTCATGGACAATGACGACATCGGCGTCATGCAGGGCCTTATTGAGATCGATGTCCGGCAGGTAGGTTCGGGAAGATAGCTCCGAATAGAGGCTGCGATAAGCCCGAAGACCAGCCTCGCCATGATCCCTGAGCAGGTTCTCAAGGCTCCACGCCCCGGCCGGCTCGTAAGCTTCTACCTCATGACCCCGGTGGGCAAGCTCACGCAAGACTCCACGCAAGAAATGAGCATTCCCGTGGTTCCAGCAGGACGTCAACGAATGAGTGAAATACACCGACTTCATGCGGCAGCGTCCTCATGGGATGGAAGCTGCCCAGGCGTCCATAGACCGTAATACGCAGCCATCACTCCAGAGCACATGGCATCAGCGCTATAGATTCTGGCGTGCTCCTTTGCCATCCGTCCTAAGTGACAGCGCTTCTCGCCATCCGACGCCAGCATCTCGATGGCTCTCGCAAAAGCATCTGAATCGTCAGCAGGGACAAAGATTGCAACCTCCCCCCACAGTTCGCGAAAGGTCGGAATATCCGAGAGCACAAGAGGACAACCTGCCTGTGCTGCTTCGAGAACGGCAAGCCCAAACGGTTCATAGCGTGCCGCAGAGACAAAGATCGGCCGTGCGCTCAAATGATATGCGACTTCGGAATCGGACAGGATCCCGAGCATTTGTGCGTGAAGCGCCTTTATGGACGTTCCATCCGGCCCTTCTGTAGGGCCTGCGGCCAAGACAGGAATGGAAAGGCACGCTGCAGCACGATCCAGAACAGCAAAGTTCTTTCCCTCATCCCACAGGCGCCCGGCAGTAAAAGCGGACGGGCGGGTGTCCGGATATCCTGCAACATCCGCGTGCCGCCGCCCATTCCGGACCACGCGCGGCAAGCGATCAAGGCCATAAGTCTCCTTTGTTTCCTGAGCAAAGGCCTTCGATGGGGCAAGCAGCAGAGAGGCCGTGCTGTAACCTCGGCGGACGAACTCTGTCCTCCAGACGAAGTCCTCAGGTAGCGGTCCGGTACGAACCGAACGCCACCACGTCGCAACGCACGAATGGCAAACAGCAACGACAGGGATGGTAAACTTCGCAGCCCCAGCAAGTGCAGGACTGTTAAGGTGGACGATATCGGCCTCTGAACTCTCTGCAAGCTCCGCGATTCTTCGACCTGCTTCCTCCATTTCGCCCTGTGTTTCGGCAGTCCAATCCAAGGGCAGGCCTGTAAGGAGCATCTGGGCGCCAGCGGCTCCTGCTGCGATGCTTTGCTTTAAGGATGGTTCGGGACCGAGCACGGCCAATATGACTTGGATTCCCTGCTCCCTCAGACACATCGTGAGGTCGAGAGTATACTGCCAGATTCCGCCGACTGCATCGGTCGTCATAAAGATGCGTAACAGCGGCTTCTGATTCATCGTTGAGAGCCCAGATCGGTCGAAGATATACGAACGCATCACCTGGAAGAGATCAGCCTTGGCGTCATGAGACGACCTCTGTCGTTTGCAAGTGGGTTACAGTCCTCTGCAGGAGTGACAAAGAGCTCTCTTCAGTGAGCCACCGTGCCAAGGCAGCAACTCCTTGACGCCAAGGTACAGGCCGTTTGAGATCGAGAGTTCCTGCCAGCAGACGTGCGTCGGAGACGTAGTAGCGCTGATCGCCTGCGCGCCATTCGGAATAATGCGTCTCGACAGATCTCCCGATAAGACTCTCGATATAGACGATCAATTGCTTCAGGCTGACTGCGTTTTCAGGACCGCCACCAAGATTGAAGGCACGGCCCCGTACTGCCTCAATTCTCTCCCAGGCCTTGGCATAAGCCTCCACGGCATCGGAAATGTCCAAGACGTCTCGTACTTGGCACCCGTCTCCATAGATTGATATGGGCTCCCCCCTGAGAGCCTGGATAAGAAAGTGAGCGACCCAACCCTGGTCCTCCGTCCCCATCTGCCGCTGCCCGTAGATGCAGCTCATCCGCAGTACACAGGTCGGAATGCCGAAGGAGCGTGCATAATCAAGAACGTACTGATCCGCCGCCCCTTTTGAGCAACCGTAAGGCGTATGAAAATCGAGCGGGCGCCACTCCCCGACCCCTGTATTCCTGACGACGGGATCTATGGGAGTATAAGCGTCGCCTTTCTTCTCCAGTTTCACATCCGCAAGATCCCCGTAGACCTTGTTCGTCGACGCGAAGATGAGAGGGACAGGCTCACCTCGACGGCGCAATGCATCAAGCAGGTTCAGTGTGCCGCGGACGTTGATCTCGAAGTCCTCTCGCGGGTCAGTAAGGCTTGTCGTCACTGCAACCTGGGCTGCCATGTGAAAGACGGCCTTAGCCTCTTTAGCCGCATCGCCTATTGCGGTCTCGTCTCGCACATCGCCCGTGATGGCCGTAACCTTCTCCGGATGCCGCCTCTTCAACCAAGCGAGGTTTGCGTCCACTCCAGGACGGGCGAGTGCGTCATAGACGAGAACGTCATGTCCCTCGCTGGCAAATCGGTCGACGAGATTAGAGCCAATGAACCCTGCGCCTCCCGTCACGAGAACCGGAAGACGGCGAAGGATTGCTGGAGACACTGCACTCGTATCGCTTGTCATGCCACAAGCCCCCGGGCCTCAAGCTCGTCGCGAGCTTTATGGACGAGATCCTTGGCCTCCTGCTTGGCTACCCATTCGGCCAACTCTGCAAGCCCGTTTGAGAAATCTTGCCGCGGCTCGTAACCAAGCTCCTGTCGGATCTTAGAGATGTCTGCAATACAATGGCGGATGTCTCCAACGCGAGCCTTACCGGTAATTTCCGGCATGATCGGCTTGTTCATCGCCTGTCCTAAAAGTTCGGCGACCTCGTTCACAGTCCGATCTTCACCGCTCCCGACGTTAAAAACACCTCCGGGTGCCTTTTCATGCTCCAACGCCAGGACAAAGGCTCTGGCTACGTCTTCGACATGCACGAAATCTCGGCGCTGCTTCCCATTCTCGAAGATCATGGGAGGCTGTCCGTTATGGAGACGTGAGGCAAAGATCGCAAGAACGCCCGTATATGGATTCGATAGCGCTTGGCCGGGACCATAGACATTCCACAATCGCAGCGCGACCCCTTCCATGCCGTATGCGGGAGAAAGGGTCAGCGTCAGACGTTCCTGGACATATTTCGAAAGGGCATAGACAGACGCAAGGGCAGGCCGCTTCCACTCCGGCGTTGGCTCGGGAACTAGCGCCCGCCCTTGCGAGTCGACGGGGTCCCATGAATCGCCCTTCCCCGAACGCGGAGCGCGCACAACGTCCTCGCGGACCCTACCGTCAAGGTCCCGATATAGTCCCTCGCCATAAATGCTCATGGATGAGGCGACGACGACACGTTGAACCGGGTTGTCGATCAATTGCTGAAAGAGAACAGCCGTACCGTAATCATTGACTGATACGTATCGATCAACGGCGTACATGCTTTGCCCGACACCAACCTCGGCAGCAAGATGGACAACCTTGTTAGCTCCTTTCAGCGCTCGAAGCAGTGCAGTCTCATCCCGTATATCACCGGTGATGACCTCGACCTCTGGATCCAATCCTTCGGCCTGCGTTGTGTCTCCATGGACCTGCTCTATCAGGCTATCGAGCACCCTCACGCTATGACCACGCTCCAGACAGGCACGAGCAACGTGACGACCAATGAAACCTGCCCCGCCAGTAATGAGGATTGTATCTGCCACGGTGTGTCTCCGAACGTATTCAGACGCCGATACCCTTTTCTATAAAGGGCTACGCCAAATCCATCCCTTCGGAACAGCCATACGATCGGGCCACTATCTCGATCGAATCCAAACGCAGGCATGATACAAGCGATGGCACTCGTGCCACGCCTGTATCTAAAGCTTAGCCTTGCTCGTGAAACGCCAGAGGATCATCTTTGTTCCTGGATCCAGATACTTTGGGGCAAGTTCGAGCAAAGACAAGAGTCTCAAATGGAGATTCGGAATCGGAACAACCCTCTTTCGACCACGTTGACCGCCAAGCTCTTTTAAATTTCGCCGGGTCTTCCCCTCGCTAGCTCTATGCTCGCACAATTGGTGGCGGTTCTGCCCGGGTGACGCAGGGAGGTTCACCATGGGCTCACGGAAAGTCCGCATTGGAATCGTAGGCGTCGGAAATTGCGCGTCCTCCCTCATCCAGGGTTTGACCTACTACCGCGACGCTCAGAGCAACGAGCCAGCGCCTGGCCTCATGAATGTCGAGCTTGGCGGTCATCACGTTAGTGACATCGAAGTTTCCGCGGCCTTCGACATCAATGTCACCAAGGTTGGAAAAGATGTCTCGGAGGCCATTTTTGCTCCTCCGAACAATACTCAGCGTTTTAGTCCGGTAGCCTCGACAGGCGTCATGGTTCATCGGGGAACAACCCTTGATGGGCTTGGAAGATACAACTCCGATGTTGTTGACGAATCAAAAGACGAACCAGCCAGCGTTACGGAAATTCTCCGACATTCACAGACTGACGTGCTCGTTTCTTATTTACCCGTTGGCGCACAGAAGGCAACGGAATGGTACGTCGAGCGAGCTCTCAAGGCGGGCTGTGCATTCGTGAATTGTATCCCGGTCTTTATTGCATCCAAGCCGGAGTGGCGGAGACGCTTCGAAGAGCGCGGCCTTCCCATCATAGGAGATGACATTAAAAGCCAAGTGGGCGCGACAATTATTCATCGCGTCCTTGCCAATCTTTTCAGAGAGAGAGGCGTAAGGCTCGACCGTACCTATCAGCTTAACTTTGGCGGCAACACCGACTTCCAGAACATGCTGGAGCGTGAGCGCTTGGAATCGAAAAAGATATCTAAGACGCAGGCGGTGTCGAGCCAACTCGATATCCCTCTCCCTGCGAAGGATATTCATGTCGGACCGAGCGACCATGTCCCTTGGGCTGACTGATCGCAAATGGGCCTATATTCGCCTTGAGGGAACAACCTTTGGCGGTGTGCCTCTCAACGTAGAACTGAAGCTTGAGGTATGGGATTCGCCGAACTCTGCCGGAATCGTCATTGACGCCGTCCGATGCGCCAAGCTTGCGATGGACCGGAAGATTGGAGGAGCATTGATCGGACCTTCGAGCGACTTCATGAAGTCGCCTCCGGAGCAATTCACGGATAACGAAGCTAGAAAGAGGACAATCCGCTTCATCAACGGCGATGGCGATTGAAGACGCGGGGCAGAACCGTGACGGCAACACTCGTCCTAGCGCATCTCGCTGCTCACAACCGGATTGATACAGTCCTACGTGGACGCAGGTCTGGTATCAATCAAAGAATGCCCGAAGTGCTGGCCTGGGTCATTGGAACAATACAGCAGCGTCTCCTCAATTATGCGGACTACGCCATAGCTCTCGCCAGCCATGCCGATCTTATGAAGGACGTTCTGCTCCATCCCTTCCATATCCCGATTGATGTGTATGACAGGAGGGAGATTTTCCCCGCCTCGATCAGCACACTTGTCGCAAGAGACTGGGGCTCCAAGATTCTCTGCCTGAATAAGGTGATCGCCACATGAAGATCGTTGTCTTCGGTCTTACGATCTCCTCCTCCTGGGGCAATGGACATGCCACTCTGTGGCGCGGCCTCTGTCGCGCCCTGTTGCAGCTTGGCCATTCCGTCGTCTTCTTTGAGCGAGATGTTCCCTATTACGCCACGAATCGCGACCTCACGGAGATCGCGGGGGGCCGGCTCATCCTATACTCCGACTGGAATGATGTGCTTCAGAGGGCGAAGATGGAACTCGCCGACGCAGACGTGGCCATGGTCACATCCTATTGTCCTGACGGCATCGCGGCTACGGAACTTCTGACGGGCGCTCCACGGGCCAAAAGGGTCTTCTACGATCTCGATACGCCGATCACACTATCCCGCCTCGAAGCAGGCGAAAGTACCACTTATATCGGGCCTAGAGGCCTGCGCGATTTCGATCTCGTCCTGAGCTATACGGGAGGCGGAGCGCTGGAGCGGCTTCGCTCCTATCTGGGAGCGGCACATGTCGCACCCCTCTATGGTCATGTAGACCCGAGTGTTCACCATCCAGTCTCTCCCATTTCCCAATACGTCTCGGATCTCTCGTACCTTGGTACTTATGCCGAAGATCGTCAGTTCATGTTGCAGCGACTTTTTATTGATCCTGCCGGCCAGCGGCCGATGCAGCGATTCCTGATAGGTGGAGCTCAGTATCCTCAGGGTTTTCCGTGGAGGCCGAACATCTACTTTACCCGCCACCTGCCTCCCTCCGAGCATCCGGCATTCTTTTCGTCATCCCGGCTAACACTCAATGTAACGCGACTGGCTATGGCAGAGATGGGATGGTGCCCGTCTGGTCGCCTATTTGAAGCGGCATCCTGCGGCGCGGCGATCTTATCTGATGCATGGGAAGGGATTGACCAGTTCTTCGAGCCCGGACGCGAGATCCTGCTTGCGACGACGGCCGCAGAGGCTGTCGCTGCTCTTGACATGGAAGAGAGTGAGCTCGGGCGGGTTCGTCGCGCAGGGCGTGACCGCGTTTTATCGGAACACACCTCCGTCCATCGCGCGTTGGAATTCGAAAGGTTGATCGACAGCCTCCCTAAGGCTGCATCAGCTAGTTCCCTGGGAACTGCAGCAATGGAGGCCTGAGATGTGGGGCATCATACCGGCCGCAGGAATGGGTAGCCGCATTCAACCTCTGGCTTTTTCGAAGGAGCTTCTGCCCGTCGGCAGCCGCCTCGACCGTGGCATAGAGCGCCCATGCGCTGTCAGCGAATATCTTGTCGAGCGGATGATTCATGGCGGAGCCACGAAGATCTGTTTCGTTATTTCCCCCGGCAAGTCCGACATCATGGAGTATTATGGGGCCGGTTATGGCGACGCCTGGGCAACCTATGTCGTGCAGCCTGAGGCCAACGGTCTCTGTGATGCCATTTTCCGAGCAGCACCATTGATTGCTCTAGAGGAAGATGTACTTGTAGGACTACCCGATACGGTATGGTTCCCTGAGCGAGCTCTCGCAGAACTGCCCCCCTCTGAGCTGTCTTTCCTGCTTTTCCCTGTCGAACATCCAGAACTTTTTGACGCGGTCGTGCTCGAAGAGAACGGCACGGTTCGCGAGATTCAAGTCAAGGAGAAGAACGCGGCCTCTTATTGGATCTGGGGAGCGTTCAAGATGTCAGGGCAGATTTTCGAAGAGTTGCGGCATCTCTGGCTTTTGCGGAAAGGCGAAGATGAATATTTTGGAACCCTCGTGAATGCCTATCTGGCAGGCGGCGGGAAAGCCATCGGCGTCAAGGCAGGGCACTCCTATGTCGATGTTGGAACGCTTCACGGCTACCGCTCAGCAATCGGCCTTCTGACGCAAGCCGCCGAGCTGGACGATCCGGCTGGAGCAAGGGTCGGTCTTGGCTGGCCTTCAGGCCGTTCTGCGCAAGGCCTTCACGATGCCAACAGAGAGTGAATTTCTGTCATGAACATCGCCGAGTTGCCCCAAGATGAGATTCGCCGCCGAGCCGAGGCTCTTGGCCCCTGGTTCCACAATATTGACCTCAATGGCGTTCGGACAGCCCCTGACCACTTTCTTGGCAACTATCCGGAAGTAAAGTGGAATAGGTTCGCGGATGCAATCCCGCAAGACCTCACCGGCAAGACAGTGCTCGATATCGGTTGCAACGGTGGCTTCTACTCTATTGAGATGAAGAAGCGCGGTGCCAGTCGTGTTCTGGGCATCGATTTTGATGATACTTATCTCGAGCAGGCTCGTTTTGCTGCCCAGCAAACCGGGCATGATATCGAGTTCCGCAAACTCTCTGTATATGATGTCGGCTCTCTCGGTGAGAGATTTGACATCGTCCTCTTCATGGGCGTCCTCTATCATCTCAGACATCCACTTCTTGCACTGGATCTTATTCACGAGCACGTTGCAGGTGATCTTCTTATTTTCCAGTCAATGCAGCGAGGCGCGCAGGATTCTCTGCAGGTCGAAGAAAACTACAGCTTCTGGCAGACTGAGCATTTCGATGATCCCCGCTATCCCAAGATGCACTTCATCGAACACCGGTATGCAGACGACCCGACCAATTGGTGGGCTCCTAATGCAGCTTGTGTCGAAGCCATGCTTCGCAGTGCCGGCTTTTCCATCCTGAGTCGACCCGAAACCGAAGTTTACATTTGCCGCCGTGTTGCGGCTCCGCCAGGAGCGGAAGCCGCCTATCCGGCCAGAGGAGCCTCCCATGATTGAAGCCGCGATGATTTGGAATGAGCCGAACAACAAGTCGCATTGGGATCCAGAGATTGATCCGGACTGGAGGCTCTTTTCAGAGATGGCCATTGCTGCAGGGCAGGCCATCAGGGCGGAACACCCAACCCTGCCGCGGGTCCTCGGCGGGATCTCGCCTATTGATCCAATCTTCATCCAGCATCTGGCGGCGCGGGGCGTTCTCGATCATATCGATGTGGTGGCAGTCCATGGCTTTCCCCTCGATTGGAATCTATGGCAGATCCACGAGTGGCCGGCCAAGGTCGATGAAATCCGCGCTGTAACTCATCTCCCGGTTTGGGTCTCTGAGGTCGGAATCTCGACTTTCGGCGCCGAAGAGGTTCAGGTCTGGGGCCTGCAACGGACAGCCGAACTGCTGATTGGTGAGGTGCCGAAGGTTCACTGGTACAGCCTCTATGATCTTCCTCGAGCCTGGGGAGCGACGACAAGGCACCGCGAGGCTGAAGGCTCCTCTTACTATCGGCACTTCTATATGGGCCTTCTTCGCGAGGACGGCACGCCGAAGCCGGCCTTGGATGAGTTCGCAAAGCACACGCCCGAAATGGGTATTTGCCAATGGTTTCACTTCGAAGACCATCGGCTTGATGATGCGGTGTCCTGGATGAAGCGCATCGGCGTCAAATATCTGCGCACGGGTCTGTCCTGGGCAGATAGCTTTCGCCCTAACGCCCTAGCTTGGTTCGACCGGCAAATGGAGGCTCTTGCCGATTTCGACGTCACAGTCACATTTTGTTTCACGCCGGAGCACCGGGGCATTGCCCCTCACCATACGAGCGCCCCTCTGGTCAAGGAGGAATTTGCCGAGTTCTGTGCGTCCATGATTCGTCGTTACGCGCATAAGGATACTTCCTTTCAGCAGCCAAAGTTTCTCGAAGTGCTCTGACGACTCAGACGCATGATCGAGCAGGAGGGGCAGTTGTGTTGGAAAGACCTTGGCCTAGAAAGCAGGAAGGTGCAGCGATGCGGATAGCGATGATAGGGTCAGGGTATGTTGGGCTGGTATCGGGAGCGTGCTTTGCCGATTTCGGCCACGACGTGTGCTGCGTCGACAACGATCCGGCCAAGATCGAGGCCCTCAACCGCGGCGCCATCCCGATCTTCGAGCCCGGCCTTGCCGACCTCGTCGCCGCCAATGTCCGCGCCGGACGCCTGACCTTCACGACCGCCCTGCCCG
>Ga0065721_10001588_pt1 | contig 19037 bp, 17 predicted proteins | sample Mesricmetagenome_FD_59108 | JGI IMG/M metagenome (GOLD analysis project Ga0065721, IMG submission 59108) | Mesophilic microbial community from rice straw/compost enrichment Sample: eDNA_1 v2 (version 2) | ecosystem: Engineered > Solid waste > Grass > Composting > Bioreactor | place: USA: Davis... | reverse complement strand
GGCGCTGTTCGCGTTATCTGTGGACGGCGCCTAAACTTTGCTTGTCCTCATAGCAGGGGCAAGCCATGGAAGCAGCGCAGTTCGAAGGCCTGCTCGCGAGCGTGGCCGACATGAGCGAGGTCCAGCTCGATGAGCTCGTTGCCGCGGTGGAGCAGCGCCGCGCGCGGACCAAGGCGTTGCGGCTGCTGGAAGCCACGCGGGACCTGCGCCGATGCATCCACTGCAACAGCCCGGTGTTGGTCAAGAACGGCCACAGCCAAGGGCTGCAGCGTTATCGATGCCGGGCTTGCCTCAAGACTTTCAACGCCGCCAGCGGTACGCCTTTGGCGCATCTGCGCCGCAAGGAGCGGTTCTATCAGCAAGGTGAGTGTCTGGCTCAGGGCCTGACGGTTCGCGAGGCAGCTGCCGCTATGGACGTGGCCGTGAGCACCGCATTTCGACTGCGGCATCGCTTTCTCACCGCCGTTGTGCCTCACCAACCGCTGCATGCAGCGGGCTTGCTTGAGGTGGACGAGATGTACATCCACGAATCGCTCAAGGGCAGCCGGCATCTGCCGCGCAAAGCACATGCGCGGGGCACCAGTCAGGCGTCATGCGTGCCAGTGCTGGTTGGGCAGGTGCGGGGCAGCCATGTCGTGACCGATCGCTTGCTCACCGAGATGAGTGCGGCCCAGGTGAGCAACGCCCTCAAGACCGTCGTTGGCCCCGACACGCTGCTGTGCACCGATGGCAGCGCAACCTTGCGCAGCGCCGCTGCTGGACTCGGCATCGCTGCCAAGTCCATCGCCGTGACCTACGACGGCCGGGTGCAAGACGGTGTCTACCACGTGCAGACGGTCAACAACTACCACGCCCGGCTCAAGGCCTGGATCAACGGGCGGCTTCGTGGGGTGGCCACCAAATACCTGCCGAACTACCTGGCATGGATGCGCATGTGGGAGTGGTTCAAGGACGGCATCAAACCCGACCACTTCATCATCTCAGGCCTCGGCCACCAGCTCATCAACACATAACGCGAACAGCGCCATGAACGTACAGTGGCCTGGGGCAACCATGCCAACGCGGCGCGGATGGTGATGCATGTTTCACCTCGCTTCTTCGGACGTGCGAGGCTTGAACGGGTCTTCCGCAGGATGAGGCGACTCCACCGCCGCAAGCCGTCCGCGAAGACGCCAGGGGCTGCTGGCGCTCAGCTGCCATGTGGCTTGACCTGCGCGGCCGGACGCATCGTGATCGCGTTGAAGGGACAGCGCGCCTCGCACCGGCTGCAGCCTGTACAGGGATCGGCCTCCACCAGCACGGCGAACTTCGTCCACCGTTCGGTATAGAAGCTCAGCACGTGCACCGGACAGACCGCAATGCAGCGGCCGCAGCCGGTGCAGCGGGCCGCGTCGATGTCCGGCAGGGGTGCTTTAGGGGGCCGCACGCGGGCCTCGCACGCCGGCGTGGGCGCGGTGGAGGCGGCGGGCTCGTCAGGGGGCGGCATGGCCTGAATCATCGCGTGCTTCGCATCGGTGCTGGCGTGAAAGCATGGCGCCCGCGAGCTACGTTTCTGGCCCGGCATCCACGGAAGCCGAGCTGACCGGGGAGTCCACAGGCTGTGCCCTGCAGGACGGCTGTTCGCGAAGCGCAGCCACGGACTGCTCCGCAACCCGCAGCGGTGCGAAAAGCCTGGCCGACGCCTGCCCGGAGGCGTCGAGCCGCCAGAGCACTGCGGGCAGATCGTTCGTGGGATAGGTGGGGTACGCCGCATAGCGACCACGAATCTCGTCGCGTGCCCGCTCGATTTGCGCGGCATCCGCGTTCTTCGGGAACCGGACCGATACCGTGGCCACGCGGAAATGCTGTCGAGCGCTCAGCGAGGGCACGGGTTCGAAGGCAACGGTCAGCCGGGAACCGCCCGGGCCCTTGAGCATCGCGCGCGGTCGCCAGGAGTAGCCCATGTCCTCGCACACGGCGTGAAGCGAAGAGAGTGCGCGCAGCGCCGGCCCATTGAACCAGCGCTGCGGCCAGTACGCCAGCACGGTGGCCATGTCCCGTGGCTGGCCGCGTAGCGCTCCCGCCATGCGACGCTGGCCGCGTGTGCGCCCGGCGTCACCCGCGGGCGGCTTCACTTCCAGCCAGGGCAGCTCCAGCATCGACTGAAGCTCGGCTCCAACACAAACGGGCCCGATACAGGGCATGGGCATGGCGGCCTCCTCGGTACCGGCCTGCGCGGAAAACGCGAGCAGGCTGCCGAGCAGCAGGGACGGCAATACAACCTTGGTCATGGAAAACAGCTAATTTCAACGTTCGCGCGGCAGGGAGCCTGGCAGCGGTCCTGGGAGGCGCTTTGCCGCATGAGGTAAGCGATGAAGTCGTCCCTCGCCCCGCGTGCCGTGGCATAGGGCAACACGGTTGCAAACTCATCAAGCCAGGAAAAGGGACGGTGGCCTGGGTGCCAGACCATGCCAGCTCGGGAGGGGCTGGGGCCGAAGGATGTACATTTGCACAAACATTAATGCACGCGTCGATTTCTTGAAACCTATGGAGTACAGCCATGAGCCTCACCGGTCGCGCCATGTTCGTGGGTGCCGTCGCCACGGTGGTCGCCGTGGTTGCCTTGCGTTGGCGCAGCCAGGACGAAGTTCCGCCGCCCATGCCCGTGCAGCCTGAAGCCGAGACGGTGGAGGCCGCGCCGCCAGCGGCATCGAGCGCCACCGAAGCGAGCACGGCAGCGTCGCAGCCGGCACCGGAGATGCAGGTCGAGGTGCCCGCGGCCGCGGCACCATTGGCCGGGGAGGAGGACATCGCCTCGGCGCTGGTCAACCTGCTGGGCCGCAAGGCCGTGCTGACCTTCCTGCAGACGGACGACTTCGCGCGGCGCTTCGTCGCGACCATCGACAACCTGGGGCGCACGCATGCGCCTTCCCGCCTGTGGCCGCTCAATCCGACCGGAGGGCGTTTCACGGTGGAGGAGCGCGAAGGGCGCACCTTCATCTCCGCCGACAACGCGCTGCGCTACACGCCCTTGGTGTTGCTGGCGGAGACCGTGAGCGTGGCGCGCGCGGTGGACCTGTACGTGCAGATGTACCCGCTGCTGCAGCGCAGCTACGAGGAGCTGGGCTATCCGACAGGCTACTTCAACACCCGGCTGCTGCAGGTGATCGACCAGCTGCTGGCCACGCCGGACGTCGAAGATCCGATCCCGGTGCAGTTGACCGAGGTGAAGGGGCCCATACCGTCCACGCAGCCGTGGGTGCGCTACGAGTTCGCGGACCCGGCACTGGAGGCGCTGTCGGCCGGCCAGAAGATGCTGCTGCGCACCGGGCCGGTGAACGAGCGCCGGCTCAAGAACAAGCTGCAGGAGATCCGCAACGAACTGCTCAAGCGCGCTGGGGAGCGATAGGTCACGGTGGATACCTTCGAACAATTCTTTGCCGCCACGGAGCTGGGCTGGCCGCTGCTGTTGGCCCTGGCCTGGCTGGTGGGCGAACTGGGGCACCGCTGGACGAAGCTGCCACGCATCAGCCTGTACGCCCTGGTGGGCTTCGCTTGCGCGCAGCTCGGAGGCGCGCTGCTGCCCGCGGCGGGCGACAGCACGGGCATGCTGCTGGCCAACATCTCGTTCGGGCTGATCCTGTTCGAGTTCGGCTACCGCATCAACCTGCGCTGGCTGCGCATCAATCCGTGGCTCGGCGCCAGCGGCGTGTTCGAAGCCGCGGTGACCGGTGCCGCGGTCTACCTGCTGTCACGCGCATGGGGGGCGCCGATCCTCACGTCGCTGCTGCTGGCGTCGCTGTCGATGTCCACCTCGCCGGCCGCGATCATGCGCGTGGTCAACGAGCAGCGCAGCGCGGGGCAGGTGACGGAGCGGGTGCTGCACCTGACGGCGCTCAACTGCGTGCTCTCGGTGTTCGTGTTCAAGGTCGTCGTCGGCTTCTGGGCCTTCGACAGCTCGGGCAACGCGTGGCAGGCGGTGTCCAGCAGCGTGCTGGTGCTGGTCGGATCGGCGGCGCTCGGCATCGCGTTCGGCACCGGCATGCCCGCGCTGCTGCGGAGTTTGGGGCCCCTGGGCCGCGACGCGACGGTGGCCTTCGCGGTGGCCGTGATCCTGCTGGTGGGCATCGCGCAGGCGTTCAAGCTCTCGCCGCTGCTGGCGGCACTGGCCTTCGGCCTCGCGGCGCGACATCGCCGGGTGGCGCTCACGCAGACGCAGCGCAACTTCGGCGCGCTGGGCGAGCTGCTCGCGGTGGCGCTGTTCACCTACACCGCCATGGCCGTGGAGTGGCCGCGGGTCATGGCCGGGCTGGGGCTGGCGCTGGCGCTGGTCGCGGTACGCCTGGCGGCCAAGGTCCTGTGCGTCACGGCGCTCGCGCGGGCCAGCGGCATCTCGTGGCGCAAGGGCGCCTTGACGGGCCTGGCGCTGACGCCCATCTCCGTGTTCGTGATCCTGCTGCTGGACCAGACCCGTTACCTGGGCATCGACCTGCTCGACCAGCTGGCGCCCCTGGCGGCCGCAACCCTGTTGCTGGAGCTGGCGGGCCCGGTCGTGACGCAATACGCGCTGCGCCGCGCCGGCGAATGCCGTGAATCCGAGGAGGCCTGAGATGCCGCTGGAAGCCTTCAAGACCTCGAAGCCGCTGACGCTGGGCGTCGAGCTGGAGCTGCAACTGGTGTCGCTGAGCGACTTCGATCTCGTGGAAGCCAGTCCCGACATGCTGGAGCTGCTCGGCCGCGGCAAGTTCCCAGGCACCGTGGTGCCCGAGATCACGGAAAGCATGATCGAGATCTCGACCGACGTGCACTCGCGCCATGCCGGCCTGCTGTCGCAGCTGCACGCGATCCGCGACGCGCTGGTGCACGCGGGCGACATGCTCAACGTGGGCGTGTGCGGCGGCGGCACGCACCCGTTCCAGCAGTGGTCCGAGCGCAGGATCTTCTCCAAGCCGCGCTTCAAGGAGGTGTCCGCGCTGTACGGCTATCTCGCCAAGCAGTTCACCATCTTCGGCCAGCACGTGCACGTGGGCTGCGAATCGGGCGACGACGCGATGTTCCTGCTGCACTCGCTGAGCCGCTACATCCCGCATTTCATCGCGCTGTCGGCCTCGTCGCCCTTCGTGCAGGGCAGCGACACGCTCTTCAACTCGGCGCGCCTGAACTCGGTGTTCGCCTTTCCGCTCAGCGGCCGCGCGCCCTTCGTGCTGCGCTGGAGCGACTTCGAGGGCGACTACTTCGCGCACATGGAGCGCACCGGCATCGTGCGCAGCATGAAGGATTTCTATTGGGACATCCGGCCCAAGCCCGAGTTCGGAACGATCGAGCTGCGCGTGTGCGACACGCCCCTGACGGTGGAGCGGGCCGCGGCGCTGGCGTGCTACCTGCAGACGCTTTGCCTGAGCCTGTTGCAGCGCAAGGAGCCGCCGCCGGCCGAGAGCGACTATCTGGTCTACAACTACAACCGTTTCCAGGCCTGCCGCTTCGGCCTCGACGGGACCGTCGTGGACCCCAAGACCTATGAGTCGCGCACGGTGCGCGAGGACATTCTGGCCACGCTGTCCGGCCTCGCGCCGCACGCCGAGACCCTGGAGTCGGGCGCCGCGCTGCAGCACATCCGCGACGTGGCCCAGGCCGGCGGCGACGCGTCGTACCTGCGCCGCCAGCACCGCGAGCGCGGCAGTGCCGAAGGGATGGTGGAAGCGGCGATCGAGCAGTTTCGAAGCGGCACGTCGTGAAACTGCCACGGCCGGGCGCCGCGGTGACGGATCATCCCCGGGCTTGAATATCATCCGGCGATGTCCATTGCGTGCAAGAAGCCGGTGGGAAAGCCGCCGCAGTCGTCCGATAAAAATGAGCTGGCTGCGGAGGTGCTCAGGCAGTTCAGGCAGGTCTTCAACGCGGTGAAGACCCATTTCCAGCACGTCGAAAAGAAGGTCGGCCTGGGCGGCGCCCAGGTGTGGGCGCTCAGCGTGATCCGCGACACGGCGGGCATCCGGGTCAGCGAGCTGGCTCAAGCCATGGACATCCACCAGTCCACGGCCAGCAACCTCGTCAAGGGCCTCATCGAGAAAGGCTTGATCTCGGCGGAACGGGATGGCCCTGACAAGCGGGTCGTGCGGCTCAAGCTCCAGACGGCCGGCGCCAAGGCGCTGCGTGCGGCGCCCGGTCCCTTCGAAGGCGTGTTGCCCAGTGCGCTGCAGTCCCTGGACGTCTCGACGCTCGAGCGCCTGAATGCGGACCTGGGCGGCCTGGTCACGGTGCTCAATGCCGATGAACACGGCGCCAAGGTGCCCCTGGCCGAGATGTGAGCCCGCAGGCATTGCTTCAGCCGCCCGTCAGCCGAAGCACCGGGACCTGCGCGGCCACATGCGCTCGCAGCGTGCCGCAACCAGTTCAGTTCCAGATTGGAGTCAGCGCCCATGGGTGTCATGAAATCCTGGCCTTCCGTCACCGCGGTTTCCGTGGCCTGCGGTCTGTATGCAGCGCCCACGTGGCCGTTGGCCGCCCAAGAGAGGCCGCCCGGTGCTCGTCCGGTGCAGATCGTCTATTGCAGCGACGTGCGCTGCAGCACCGGGGAAGAAGGTGTGGCCGACGCACCATCCATCCAGCTCGAATCCCGCTATACGGAGCATGCCGGCGCCATTCTTCGCGTGGTGGTGGTGTCGGAGCATGACAAGAGCTCGGCGCTGATCGACATGACCGTGGACGTGAAGCCGGATGGCGCATTCGATGTGCTGATCCCCATTCGCGAGCTTCCCCCCGGCGTGTACGACATCAGCGTGATGGCGGAGGCCAGGTTCGTTGCCGAAGGAAGATTCAAGCTCGCGCAGACAACTCCTGTACGTCGGCGGTAGGCCAGGAGGCTGAGGCAAGACGGGCAGGCTCCCGGCCTCCTGGAACGCGGTCCATCCGAGGCAAATTCCCGACGTTTCCGTCCAAGACGCCGCTGCCCGCGGTTCCTGCGGTGGGCTACTCCATCCTTGGCTTGCCCGACCCCGATCAAACGTGGCGCCGGCGCTGCACGACGACGAAGCGGTCGGCGACGAAGGCCAGCGTGGTGTAGCTGGCGTTGGCCGCCGGGTTGCCGCCGCTGCCGTGGTAGTCGGAGAACGCCGCCGCCTGGTTGACGTAGACACCCTGCGTCAGGTTCACCGACAGCGCCACCCGCGCGCGCCGCCCCACGCCTTCCATGCGCTCGATGAAGCCTTCATCCGTCGAGTACACGCCCAGCGTGAGCGCGCCGTGCTCGCGGATCACGGACTCGGCCAGGTCCGCCGCGGCGGCCGCCGAGTCGGTGGCCACCACGTAGGACACCGGGCCGAAGCACTCCTGGCGATAGACCGCCGCATCGGCCTGGTCCAGCGCCACGATCAGCGGCGTGCGCGCCTGCGCCTCCGGGAAGTCGGGATGCGGCAGCGCGCGCGAGGCCAGCAGCACGCGGCCCGAAGCCTGGGCCGCATCCACCCGCTGCCACACGTCCGCGGAGACGATGGCGCCCAGCACCGAGGAGGCGATCTTGGGATTGGACGCCAGCTTGTCCACGGCCGCGGCCAGGTCCTGGCCGAACTGCTCGCAGCTCTTGTGCCCCTGGTCGGTGGCGATGCCCGCGCGCGGCACCAGCAGGTTCTGCGTGGTGGTGCACATCTGGCCGCTGTAGAGGCACAGCGAGAAGGCCAGGTTCTGCAGCATCGCGGCGTACTGGCCGGTGGACTCCACCACCACCGTGTTCACGCCGGCCATCTCGGCATACAGCCGCGCCTGGCGCGCATGCGCCTGCAGCCAGCGGCCGAAGGCGTTGCCGCCGGTGAAGTCGATGGAGGCCACCGCCGGGTGCGTGGCCAGCGCCTGCGTCGCCTCGGCGCGCTCGCTCACGGCCAGCGTCACCACGTTGGGGTCCAGCCCCTGTTCGGCCAGCACCTCGCGCAGCACGCTCACCGTCAGCGCCGCCGGCAGCACCGAGTGCGGATGGGGCTTCACGATGGCCGGGTTGCCGGTGGCCAGCGCCGCGAACAGGCCCGGGTAGGTGTTCCAGGTCGGGAAGGTGGCGCAGCCGATCACCAGCGCCACGCCGCGGCCCACGATCTCGAACTGCTTGCGCATCACCAGCGCCGGGTTCTTGCCCTGCGGCTTGTCCCACAGCGCCTCGGACGGCACGTCGTCCATCGCCTTCCAGGCATAGGCGATGGCCTCCAGCGCGCGGTCCTGCGCATGCGGCCCGGCCGCCTGGAAGGCCATCAGCGCGCCCTGGCCCGTGGTCAGCATGGCCGCGCGCGCGAACTCGTGGCTGCGGCGGTGGATGCGCATCAGCGCCTCCAGCAGGATGCCCACGCGCCCTTGCGCGCCCACGGCCTGCCATCCCGGCTCCGCGGCCAGCGCGGCGTCGATGAGCGCCTGCGGCGCGCACTCGGGATAGCGAATGCCCAGCTGCACGCCGTAGGGCGAGCGCTCGGTGGCGACGCGGCCCGTCTCGCCGGGCTGCGTCAGCGGATAGTCGCGCCCGAACACGCGCGGCCACCGCCGCCTCGCCCTCGGCCTGCGCTGTTTCGCCGTAGACCTTGGGCGAGGGCATCTCGGGGAAGGGCGTCCAGTGGCCGCGCGTGCGAGTGGCTTGCACGGCGGCGTCGAGCAGCGGGCGGTGCGTGTCGAACAGGTTCATGCGGGGACCTCTGAAAACGGTGCGCGCGCATCGGATCGGGATGCGCGAAGGGGCTCGGGGTTTTCCTGAGCGGGCCGTTGACTGGCGTCAATGAAGCGGTGGACCTTAATGTCAACCGACCGGTCGGTCAATAATCGTTTGCGGCAAGCCTGCATCGAGACCGAGCCGGCGCTGGTGGCCATGCACGCCCTGTCCGAGGCGAAGCACCCACGCTTGCGCGGCCCGGGCCGCCCGTGCCATGGTGCCGCCCGCCATGCCCATGCCTTCGAACGACCCCCGGGACACGCCCGCGCCGCCGGCGCCCTGGCTGCCGCAACTGCCTTTCATTGCCACGCCGCAAGCGCGCATCGCGCGGGCGCGCGAACGCTTCTTCGGCGAGGGCGTGCGGCCTACGGGCCTGGTGAGCGAGGCGGTGCTGCAGTCATGGATGCGCTGCGCCGCGCGCGGGCACAGCCATGCCGACGCGCCCGAGATCGCGCGCGTCTCCGCGTTGCGGCTGGACTCGGCCCTGCGCCGCACGCGGGCGCTGCGCGAGGCCGCCCGCGTGGAGCTGGAGCGGCTGGCCGCCACGCTGGGGCCCACTGCCGCCAGCCTGCTGCTGGCCGATGCGCAGGGCATCGTGGTGCAGGCGAGTGCGCCCTTCGCCGGTCCGCGCGAGGCGCTGGGCCGCCGCGTGGCCTGCCCGGGAATGGACGTGTCGGAGGCCGCGCTGGGCACCAACGCGCCGGCGCTGGCGTTGCGCACCGGGCACCTCTGCCGCATCGACGGCGGCGAGCATTTTTTCGATCAGGTGGCCGTGATGCGCTGCGCCGCGGCGCCCATCCGCGACCTGCACGGCCGGCTGGCGGGCGTGCTCAACCTGGCGCTGGAGCAGCGCGACCTCGGCTTCGACCCCGCCCTGCTGGTGACCCTGCACGCGGCCGGCATCGAGCGCCGGCTGGCGCTGGCGCAGTCGGCCTTGCACACGGTGCTGGAAATGCACGTGCTGCCCGAAACCCTGGGAACGCCCTCCGCGGGCCTGGTCGGGCTGGACGACGACGGCGGCGTGGCCTGGGCCAACACGGCGGCGCGGCGCCTGGTCTCGGCGCTGGACGGTGCCGGTGCGCAGCCGGCCGAGGCGGTGCTGGGGCTGAAGCCGGGCGAACTGCGGCGCCTGGGCGAGCGCGACGTTCCCTTCCCGCTGCCAGTGCCGCATGGGCTGTGCCTGTGGGCGCGGGTGCGGCTGCCGGCCGGGCAGCGTCGCCTGGTGCCGGTGGCCACCTTGGCCGAAACCACCGGCGGCGGCGCTGCGGACGCGACAGCCGGGCCGGCCGTGGAGCCCGCGAGCGCACCGGCCCCGGTGCCGCAGGCCGAAGCGCCCTCGCTGGCAGCACAGGAGCGGGCGCTGATCCGCCGCACGCTGCAGGAGTGCCGGGGCAACGTCAGCGCCGCCGCGCGCCGGCTGGGCATCTCGCGCGGACGCATCTATAGGCAGCTGGCCGAAAGCGAGGCCGGCGCTCCCGTGGCGCCGGCCGGTTGAGCGCGGGGGCGGTCCGCCCCTGGTCGCCCGGTTGTTCCGCCACGGAACAACTTTTTCTCCGGGTTCGCACCGATCTGCCGGCGCGGCGGCCGCTTGCCTACCGTGGCGGCCTTCGCAACCCGAGGTGCCCCATGAGCCTGACCATCGACCGTTCCCTGATCTCCGACCGCGCCGCGGCCTTCCTGGACCAGCCGGCCTTCGATCTCTTCATCGACGGCCAATGGCAGGGCGCACGCGACGGGCAGCGCTTCGCCACCGTCGATCCCGCAACCGAAAGCGTCATCACCCACGTGGCCGCCGCCGGCGAGGCCGACGTGGACCGCGCGGTGCGCGCCGCGCGCCGCGCGCTGGACGAGGGCCCCTGGGGCCGGATGCGCCCGGCCGAGCGCCAGCGCCTGATGCTCAGGCTCGCCGACCTGGTGGAAGAGCACGCCCAGGCGCTGGCCGAGGTCGAGTCCATCGACAGCGGCAAGTCCGCCGCCATGGCGCGCGCGGTGGACATGGCGCTGGTGGTGGACACGCTGCGCTACTACGCCGGCTGGGCCACCAAGATCGAAGGCAGCACCCAGGAAGCCTCCGTGCCCTACGCGCCGGGCATGGAACTCGTCACCTACACCCGGCGCGAGCCCGTGGGCGTGATCGCGGCCATCGTGCCGTGGAACTTCCCGCTGCTGGTGGCGGCCTGGAAACTGGGCCCGGCGCTGGCCGCGGGCTGTACCGTGGTGCTCAAGCCCGCGGAGCAGACACCGCTGACCGCGCTGTACCTGGCGCGCCTGGTCCAGGAAGCGGGTTTCCCGGCCGGCGTGCTGAACGTGCTCACCGGCGACGGCGCGAATGCCGGTGCGCCGCTGGTGCGCCATCCGCTGGTCAACAAGGTCAGCTTCACCGGCTCCACCGAGGTGGGCAAGCTCATCGGCCACGCCTCGGTGGACAACATGACCCGCTGCACGCTGGAGCTGGGCGGCAAGTCGCCGGTGATCGTGCTGGACGACTGCGACCCCGCGCGCGCCGCCACCGGCGCGGCCAACGCCATCTTCTTCAACCAGGGCCAGGTGTGCTGCGCGGGCTCGCGCCTGTACGTGCACAGGAAGCATTTCGACCGCGTGGTGGCCGACGTGGCGGCCATCGCCGAGGCCATGCCGCTGGGCCCGGGGCTGGACCCGGCCGCGCAGGTGAACCCGCTGGTGTCGCGCGAGCAGATGCAGCGCGTGTGCAACTACATCGACATCGGCCGCCAGCAGGGCGCCGAGGTGGTGACGGGCGGCGGCCGCGCGCTGGACCGGGGCTTCTACGTCAAGCCCACGGTGCTGGCCAACGTGGGTCCCGACGCGCGCGTGGTGCGCGAGGAGATCTTCGGCCCGGTGCTGGTGGCCATGCCCTACGACGACGTGGACCAGGTGGCCGCCTGGGCCAACGACACGCCCTTCGGGCTGGGCGCCAGCATCTGGTCCAACGATCTGGGCCGCGTGCACCGGCTCATTCCCCGGCTGCAGGCCGGCACGGTGTGGGTGAACTGCCACGCGCTGCTGGATCCCGCCATGCCCTTCGGCGGCCTGAAGCAGTCCGGCATCGGCCGCGACCTGGGCCGCGCGGCGCTGGACGCCTACCTGGAAACCAAGTCGGCGTTCATCGCGGTCTGAGCACGGGCGGGCGCGTGCAAGGAACGCGGCGCCGGTGCCCGGTGCCCGGTGCCCGCGCGGTCTTGCCGATTCTTGACAGCCCGCCACCATAGCCATGCCGTTTCTTGACAAGGTTTCCAGGCCCGGCTGCCTATATTTTCCCCGGCACTCCATTTTCAAATGAGCCGCCATCCGGCTGCGGATGGCGTGTCCCGGGGTGCCTCCAGAGTGCCGCTGCGGAAAACCAAGGGCACTGAAAACCACGGGAAAATCACATGACAAACTCGATTCGTTTCAAGGCCGTGGGCCTGGCCTGCGGCGCACTGCTGGCTTGCACCACCAGCCAGGCCCAGGAAAATGCCGCACCGGCGCAGACCCTCGCCTGGACCTTGGCGGGCAACGCGACCCTGGTTTCCCAATACCTGTTCCGCGGCATCACGCTCACGCAGGGAAAACCGGCCATCCAGGCCGCGATGGAAGCGGCGCATGACAGCGGTTTCTATGCGGGCATCTGGGGGTCCGGGGTTTCGCATGCGGCCTACAACAATGGCTCCGGCACGGAAATTGACCTTTATGGCGGTTGGCGCAAGGACCTGGGCGACGGCTATGGCCTGGACGTGGGTGTCTACAGCTACTGGTATCCGGGCGCCTATTACGAGTTCAATGGCCGGCGCATCAAGTACGACTCCGGCGAGGCCAGGATTTCCTTGAGCAAGGGTGACCTCAACGTCGCGGCCTGGGCGGCGGTGAGCAAGCATTTCGCCGGGTTGGCGATCGATCCGGCCACGGGCGAAGAAAAATCCACGCGCGGCACCAGCTACTTGGAAATCAACTGGAATCCGGAAATCGCCCCGGGCTGGGTGTTGAACCTGCATGCCGGGCGCCAGAACGTGCGCCACCTGGGCGACTACAGTTTCACCGATGTTCGGGCCGGGGTGACCTATTCACTCGACTCCTGGCAATTTGCCGTGGCGGTCAGCCACAACGATGCCAAGGCCGAAAAGAACGGCGCCCCGCTGTGGACATTTTTCGATGCCGACGGGCGCGGAAAACACGTGGCGGGGACGCGGTGGGTGGCGAGCGTGAACAAGTCGTTTTGATTGGTATCGCGTTGGCAAGGGCGCTTCGCACCCCACCTCGTTATTGCCACGGAGGCGAATGCTGTCCAGGGAAAATGGCTGGGCGTTGGCCGGAAGCTGATTTGTCTCGATAACTACTTCGTCATTCCCGCGAAGGCGGGAATGACGGATCGAGGAGGGTGGCGCTTCAGCTTTCGGCCGACGCATCAAACCACCTTTCCAAAAACTGAAATCATGCATCCGCCAGCCACCGCACGTCCCGCAGCTGAGGCGACTTGCGCGCGGTTTCCGACGGCAGTTCGCCGAACAGCTCCTTGTAGTAGCAGGAGAACATGCCCAGATGCCAGAAGCCCCAGTGGTGCGCGGCGGCCGACACCGACTCCGCGCCCTGCAACAGCGCCCGGCGCACCGCGTGCAGCCGCACGTGGCGGATGAAGGTGACGGGGTTGACGTCCAGCACCTGCATGAAGGCGTAGTGCACGCCGCGCCGGCTCATGTTCAGGTAGGTACATAGCTCGGTGACCGTGGGCGGATTGTCCCGGTTCGCCAATATGTAGTCGCGCGCCCTTTCCACGATGGCGCGGTGCACGCGCAGCGCGTCGCGCTCCACGCGCGGAATATCCGAGGCGCTGCTCAGCATGTCCAGGCAGGCTTCGACGATGGCTTCCGTCATGCGCCGGGTGGCGGCCTCGTAATTCAGCGCCTCCGGGCTGTCCAGCGCGCTCACCATGATTTGGTGCAACGCCGCCCGGAACCGCCCGGCCGCCGCCGCATCCACCTTTTTCACGCGCTGGCCTTCGAACAGCGCGTCGGCATCCATCCCCAATATCTGCCGGGCACCGCGCTGCAATTCGGCACGGTCAATGAAGGCCACCAGAATGTCGGACTGCGCGGGAGTGCGCAGGCGCGCGGCCTCGCCACAGGGCAGCAGAAACAGTGTCTCGGATTCCAGCGGCCGGCTCTGCCAGGTGCCGCCGGCATGGGCCGCCATGCCCAGGGAATAACAATCGGTCAGCGGCTGGCATTTCTGGTCCACCGCCTGGTTCATAGTTTCGCGCAGCAATTGCGCCGGACCCAGCGACAAATCCACGGTGCGGCCCAAAAACTTACCGTTGGAGAGCTGGGTATATTCCTGTGACCATTTGCTCAGGCTGGAAGCCTGGACGATGGGGTCTTCTGCCTCGGTGGAGCTGATCATCGGCCCGATGGCGGGGCCGGGGCGACGCCACGATGGTGATGCGGTGCTGAGCATGGAAGTACTTCAGGGGTGGATGGCCGCTGGTACGCAAGGCGCATGCCACGAGAACAGCCTCCGCCCATGATAGGCACCGGTTTTCCCGGCGCAACGGGGGATTTCCTCAGGGCGGGTTCAATCAGCTTTGCCGTTTCTTGATAAAGCCAGCGCCGGAGATTGCCGTTTCGCGATAACGCCGCGTGCCACGGATTCGTAAAGTGTTTGCACGGACGCGGTGCATGCCCCATATCGGCGCACCCGGACGCCCCGTCATCGAAAAATCGATTCAAGCAACGCAGCAGGCCTCTTATGCAAAGAGTTGGATTTCAATTTCTCAAGCGCCATGCGCTCGCATGCGCGGCCGTCGCGCTGGTGGGGGTTTCCACGGCCTTGCCGAGTTATTCGGCCGAGCCGGTGCTCTCCGGCAAGGAGCTGATCAACAACAAATGCGCCTCCTGCCATGCGGCCCAGGGTGACGGGCGCTGGTTTCGAATCAGCGACGGCCGACGCACGCCCGAAGGGTGGGACATGACAGTGGCGCGCATGGGTTATGCCCATGGCGTGAAGCTGACGACTGAAGAGCGGCAGCAGGTCGTCAAATACCTCGCCGACAACTTCGGGCTGGCACCGTCCGAAACCGCGGAGCACCGCTACATCCTGGAGCGGCGGCCCAATTTCATCGAGAAGCCCGGCCATGCGCTGGTGGACAACACCTGCGCGCGCTGCCATTCCGCCGCGCGCATCGCGGTGCAGCGCCGCACCGAGGACGACTGGCGCCGCCTGGTGAATTTCCACGTCGGCCAGTTTCCCTCCATCGAATACTCGGCCGGCGGGCGCGACCGCAACTGGTTCGACATCGCGTCCAAGGACGTGGCGCAGTTGCTGGGCCGGCTCAACGGCTACGAGAGCAGCGCCTGGAGCGAATGGAAATCCGCCCCGGCCGCCGACCCCAGCGGGCGCTGGCGCCTGGCCGGCTACCGGCCGGGCTGGGGCGCCTACGAGGGCGAGGCCGAGATCCGCCGCAGCGCCGAGGGCGAGGACCGCTACGAGCTCCGCACCACGCTGCGCTATGCCGACGGCCGCAGCGAGACGGCACAGGGCCGCAGCATCGTCTACGGCAAGCACGAGTGGCGTGCCTCGCTCAAGTTGGCCGACGGCACGCCCGTCCAGCAGGTGCTGAGCATCGCGCCCGGCGGCCGGCGCATGAGCGGGCGCTGGTTCCTCGCCGAGCAGGACGTGCTGGGCGGCGACCTGGTGGCCGTGCGCGCCGACGCCCAGGCGCCGGCCGCCGTGCTCTCGGTGTCACCCGCCGCGCTGCGCGCCGGCAGCACGCAGCAGCTCGCCATCCACGGCGCCAACCTGGCTGGCGACATCGTGCTGGGGCCGGACCTGCGGGTGGTGAAGGTCGTTTCCCGCGACGCCGACAAGGTGGTGCTGGAAGTGGCGGCCCGCGCCGGCGCCCGCGACGGCCGGCGCAGCGTGCGCGTGGGCGAGGCCCAGCTGGCCGACGGCCTGTCCGTGTACCGCAAGCTGGACTACCTCAAGGTGGAGCCCGAGCACCCCATGACGCGCCTGGGCGGCAATGGCGGCTCGCGCGCCCCGATGCCGGCGCAGCTGGAGGCCGTGGGCTACGCCGTCGGGCCCGACGGCAAGCGCGGCACCCGGGACGACGTGCGCATCGGCGCGCTGCCGGCGCAGTGGTCGCTGGAGAACCTCACGCCCGCGGCGGCCGAGATGGGCGACACCGACTTCGCCGTCGGCCGCATGGAGCCCAACGGCCTGTTCTGGCCGGCCAGCGCCGGCCCCAACCCCAAGCGCAAGTTCGGCACCAACAACGCCGGCGAGCTCAAGGCCACGGCCCGGGTCACGGACGGCGCGCGCGTGCTCAGCGGCTCGGTGCCGCTGTTCGTCACCGTGCAGCGCTGGAACGACCCGCCCATCCGCTGATGCCCGCCGCCGCAAGGAGATCCCTCATGGCCCCTCTTCATGTCGATGCCCGCAGCTTCCACGACCTGCGGTTGCCCGACCGCCGCGTGCTGCTGCACATCCCCAGCACCGGCCTTTTCGACCTGGACCCCGTCACCGCCGAGGTGCTGGACTTCGTGCGCCCGCTGTCCACCGTGCAGGCCGACGAGGTGCGGCGCCGCTTCGACGGCCATGCGCCGGCCGATTCGGTGAGCGACGCGCTCGAAGACCTGCGCGCCCTGGGCGTGCTGCGCCCGGACCCCGCCGTGCCCGACCACGGTCCGGGCGTGAAGGTGACGGAATTCCCGCTCAGCACGCTGGTGCTCAACGTCAACACCGGCTGCAACCTCAGCTGCACCTATTGCTACAAGGAAGACTTGGCCACGCCCAGCAAGGGGCAGAAGCTCGCGCTGGAAACCGCCGAGCAGGCCATCGAGCTGCTGCTGCGCGAGGGTGCGAAGCGCGAGCGCGTGAGCATCGTGTTCTTCGGCGGCGAGCCGCTGAGCAACATGCCGCTCATCCGCGCCGCCACCGCCTATGCCGAGCGGCGCTGCGCGGAGGAGGGCAAGGCGCTGGACCTGTCGCTCACCACCAACGCCACGCTGCTCACCGAGGCGCTGATCGACTGGTTCGATGCGCACCGTTTCGGCATCTCCATCAGCCTGGACGGCCCGCAGGCCGTGCACGACCGCCGCCGCAAGACCATCGGCGGGCAGGGCACCTATGAAGTGGTCGCGGCCAAGACGCGGCTGCTGCTGTCGCGCTACCGCAGCAAGCCCGTGGGCGCGCGCGTCACGCTCACGGCGGGCTACACCGACGTGGAGGCGATCCACTGCCACCTGAAGGACGAGCTGGGCTTTGCGGAAGTGGGCTTCGCGCCCGTGACCAGCAACCCCGTGGACACCTTCAACCTCGAAGGCGCGGAGCTGCGCGCGCTGTTCGAGTCCATGAAGCGCCTGGGCCGCGCCTACCGCGACGCGGCGCTGCGCGGCGAGAACAACGGCTTCTCCAACATGCACCAGCTCATGAGCGACCTCTACGAGGGCCGGCGCAAGGCGCTGCCCTGCGGCGCCGGCCTGGGGCTGCTGGCGGTGGACCACCAGGGCGAGCTGAACCTGTGCCACCGCTTCACCGGCTCGGAGCTGCCCACCTTCGGCAACGTGCGCGAGGGCATCGCCAGGGAGCGGCTGGGCAGCTTCCTGGAGGACGCGCTGGACCGCTCCAACCGCGGCTGCTCGACTTGTCGCATCCGCAACCTGTGCGCGGGCGGCTGCTACCACGAGTCCTACGCGCACTTCAGCGACCCGCACTCGCCCGTCTACCACTACTGCGAGCTGCTGCGCGAGTGGGTGGACTTCGGCATCGAGATCTACCTGGAACTGCTGGACAAGAACCCGGCCTTCCTGCACCGCCACGTCAGCCACAGGAGCCCCGAGCTGTGAACCGCCTCAAGCCCTTGAACAAGAAAGCCCACCAGATCGACCAGGCGCCCGACGACGACGGCGTGGAGAAGGTGGTGGCGATGTCCGCCTCGGTGGTGGGCTGCACCACGACCTTCGACCCCGGCTGGGAGCTGGACGCCTTCGGCGGCGTGGCCGGCCTGTGCCAGCCGATGGAGGCCGACCTCTACGGCTGCTCCGACCCCTGCTGGTGGCCGGCGCAGGTGCCCGACAGCATGAACAGCCACCGCAGCTGGAGCGAGGGCGTGGACAGCGCCACGCTGGACTGGACCAAGCTGCAGTCGGTGTTCCCCAAGTGAGCGCGCGCCGAACCAGCCCCGAGGAACACGCCATGAAGATTCCCCGCTCAACCTTTCCGCGCCGCGCGCTGCAGGCCGGCGTGGCCGCGCTGCTCGCGAGCCTGGCCGCGGCGGCCGCGGCCAAGGACTACATCGTCACCGCCTGCCGCCCCGGCACGCTGGTGGTCATCGACGCGCAGGAGCGCAAGGTGGTGCACGCGCACCCGCTGCCCAACGGCTCGAAGGGCCACGGCCCCGGCGCCATCGTCATCTCGCCCGACGGCAAGGTGGCCTACGTGCTGCACAACCACTGGGAGACGGTGTCGGGCATCGACATCGACTCGGGCCAGGAGGTCTTCCGCGCCGAGCTCTCGGCCGGCAGCGTGAGGGGCAAGTCCTTCAACGGCATGGACCTGAGCCCGGACGGCAAGGAGCTGGCCGTGTACGTCGTGCGCAATGAGCTGCTGCCCGGCGAGTACCAGCCGCGGGACCCGCACATCGCCGTGTTCGACACCGCCGCCGGCGTGAAGGCCGAGCCCGTGCGCACGCTGCCCGCGCCGCGGCGCGTGGGCAACCTGCTGTGGGCGCCCAGCGGCAAGACGCTCTACGCCTTCGGCTGGGAGATGCTCAAGCTCGACCCGCAGACCGGCGCGGTGCAGGGCATGCATCCCTTCCGCAGCTGGAAGCGCACGGGCTTCGGCCAGGCCGACACGCTCAACTTCTGGCCGCAGCACGAGCAGAGCGGGGTGTTCGTGTCGCCCTACTTCGTGCCGCGCACGGACAGGAAGCCCGACAGCCCCGAGGCCATGAAAGCCGGCCTGTGGACGCTGGACCTGAAGACCGACAAGGTGGCGTTCAAGGAGTTCGAGAACGCCTCGGTGGTGCTGTTCTCCTCGGTGGTGAACCCGATGAAGCAGCACGAGGTCTTCACCGTGTTCAACCAGCTCACGCGCACCGACATGCGCAGCGGCAAGAGCGAGCGGGTGGACCTGGACCACTCCTTCTACAGCGTCAACATGTCCTCCGACGGGCGCGAGGTGTACATCGGCGGCGCGCAGGGCGAGGTGGCGTTCTACGACGCGCAGAGCCTGAAGAAGCTGGGCGCGGTGCAGATGCCCGGCGGCGCGGACCAGTCCGCCAGCTCGCTGCGCGTGGTGCGCCGCTGAGGACGCCATGGCCGCGCCGCAGCTGATGTCCGTCCCGGCCTGGGCCCCGGGCCAGCGCGGCGCGCCGGCCGGCGCGGACCCC
>Ga0065721_10004865_pt1 | contig 19050 bp, 17 predicted proteins | sample Mesricmetagenome_FD_59108 | JGI IMG/M metagenome (GOLD analysis project Ga0065721, IMG submission 59108) | Mesophilic microbial community from rice straw/compost enrichment Sample: eDNA_1 v2 (version 2) | ecosystem: Engineered > Solid waste > Grass > Composting > Bioreactor | place: USA: Davis... | reverse complement strand
TGGCGAACTCATGGTTGCGCTCACGGGCCAGGTTCATTGCCTGGTGCAGGGCCTTTTCGAGTCCGCGCGAAAATGAGGGCATATGATGTTCCTACTGTTTTTCCATCACGCATTGCAGCGGATGCTGGTTCTTGCGTGCCGTATCCATAACGCGCGTCACCTTGGTTTCGGCGACCTCGTATGGATATACGCCGCACTCACCCACCCCCTTCTGGTGCACGTGCAGCATGATGCGCATGGCGTCTTCGCGTGACTTGTTGAAGACGTCCTGCAGCACCAGAACGACGAATTCCATCGGCGTGTAGTCGTCGTTGAGCAGCAGAACCCGGTACAGGTTCGGCCTCTTGGTTTTGGGACGCGTCTTGGTCACCGTCCCGGTTTCGAAATTGGCGTCGTCTCCGCCCTTGCGGCTCCCGTCGTCGTCCTTCGGGCCGGCCTTGCCGACAAAGGGCACGGGCTGGGTCACCATCGGAACGATCGGGGCGGGCAGATTGGGAGTCTTGGTCATGGCATAGGCCGCCTGGGAGAAAACGAAGCAGCAAGGTTGGACCCATTATGTAGGCAAAATCAGGCCGGTGTTAAGGGCCAAGCCATCCCGAAAATGTGAGAGCGCGGCAAGTGGCCTATTTGCCCCTGTTTTTGCCCATCGGTGAGGGTCGGCGATAACAGTCTGTTACCCAATTGCCCCTTCGCGCCACAAATTGTTTGCATTTTACGGAATGGTAACGGCGGACCGCTATTTTGCAAAAAGGACGATGCCTCGGGGTTTGGGGACACCAGAAGCATTGCCGCGTCAAACGAGTTGCGTACGGGCTGTGTTGCCCGAGTAAGTAATTGGAGTACCGGGTGATTTCCCTGGCGAAGACCCCCTGGCGCATTGCGTTTCCGCGCGCCGTCGCAGCCTTCTTCCTCGTGTTCGCGCTCGGCCTTTCCGCTGCGGCGCCCGCACAGGCCATCGAAAACCTGCGCAAATATGCCGGCATCGTCGTCGATGCGAAATCCGGCAAGATTTTGTACGAAGAGCAAGCCGATTCAAGGCGTTACCCGGCCTCTGTCGCCAAGGTGATGACGCTTTACGTGCTGTTCCAGGAACTCCAGGCCGGCAATCTCAGCCTTTCCACCAAAATGACCGTTTCCCGCCACGCCGCCTCGGCCGTGCCGACGAAATTGGGGCTGCGCGCTGGTTCGACCATTTCGGTAGAAGATGCCATCAAGTCCTTGGTAACGCTGTCGGCCAATGACATGGCCCGCGTTATCGCCGAGCATATTTCGGGCACGGAAAGCAAGTTCGCCGAGCGCATGACCGCCACTGCCCGCGCCATGGGCATGAGCAGCACCACCTATCGCAATGCCTCGGGCCTGCCCGATGGCGGCCAGGTGACCACGGTGCGCGACCAGGCCATCCTGGGCATCGCGATCTACCAGCATTTCCCGCAATATTACGAGTATTTCCAGACCACTAGCTTCCGCTACGGCGGCAAGACCTATGGCAATCACAACCGCGTCCTGGGCTATATGGGCGCCGTCGACGGCATCAAGACCGGCTATATCAACGCCGCCGGCTCCAACCTGCTGACCGCCGCCCGCAAGGACAACCGCCACATCGTCATCGTGGCCTTCGGCTTCAATTCCGCCGCCTCGCGCGACGAAAAGGTCCGCCAGCTGGTTTCCTCCTATCTCTCCAAGGGCCGTCGCGGCGACTACCTGCAGACGGCCATGGTTCCGGTGCCGGGCCGGCAGGGCAATACCCAGTTCGCGCTGGCCCAGCCGCGCAAGCCCACCTTCGCCATGCCCACCCCGATGCCCGAATTCCGCCTGGCACAATTGGTAGCCGGCAATGGCGCCCAGCCGCAGGTCGCGGTCGCCTCGGCCACCCCTGCCATGCCCACGCCGGTACCGACCGATCTCGGCCTGGCCCCGGCCGTGCAGGCCGCCAATGTCCTGGCCGCGCCCACGCAGGCACAGCCGATCTATCCGAACGAGGACGTCATCGGCGCCTGGCTGAGCGAAACCTACAATCTGGGCGCGCCGCCGGCCGCCCTGGGCCAGACGGCGCCCTCCTCGCCCCTGCTGCCGCCGGGCGAGGTCAGTAACGGCACCGCCGGGCAGCCGGTCGACCTGATGCATTCGGGTTCCGTGCAGACCGCCGACGCCGCGCCCGCCGGAGCCTGGATCGTCCAGATCGGCGCCGGTCCCTCGGAGGAAAGCGCGCGGACCATGCTGTCCGACGCCGCCGGCAAGGTCGGTTCGCTGGGCGACTTCCGCTCCTATGTCGAGCGCTTCGAGAAGAATGGCCAGATCTTCTACCGCGCCCGGTTCGTCGGCTTCGGCGACCGCAATGCGGCGACCACGATGTGCGACCGGTTGAAAGACCAGAACCTCGCCTGTCTGGCGATGCAGGGCTAGTCAGCCCTTTCCGGCACGGCGGATCAACCGCCGGCCGGGCTGAGCGGATCGCCCCGGGCGATCCACGGGGAAGCAAAGATTGGTGCTTGTGTACGGAGTAGCCCAATGAGTGACCGCAGCGCTCTCGTCGAACTGGCCAATTTCATCGGCCGTTCTCCCCTCGCCGCCCCCGATGCCAGCGCCCGCAACAAGGCGTTGTCCGGCATGACGCAGCGCATGCTGCCGCGCCAGCGCCGTTCGGTGGGCGACATGCTCGCCGTTGTCATGGCGCTGTCGGCCCGCACGAGGCGCATGGCCCAGGACCCGGTCAATGTCGAGATCGACGTCTTTGCCCCGGGTGGCCGGCGCGCCGTGCGCATGATGCTGGGCGGCTAGCCCGTTTCCCTATTCAATCCAAATCGGCCCGTTGACGGGCATGGACGTGGCGCTCAAACCAGCGCCACGATTTCCTTGCGCTTCCACACGAAGTGATACCATGCCGCCTGCATGAGGAACATGCCGGTGAAGCTGGCGGCATAGGCCACCCAGATGCCGGCCAGGCCCAGGCTGGTCTGGCTGAGCCAGACGGCACCGGGCAGCTCGATCAGCAGGATAGCGGCCAGAGCCAGGAGCATGGGCGCATAGACCATGCCGCTGGCCCGCATCATTCCCGAGAACACCACGCCCCAGCCGAAGGGCAGGATGGCCCAGAGCACGATGTGCAGCAGGTATTCGGTGAGGTCCACCACTTCGGGATCGGTGATGAACAGGCCCACCAGATGCTGGCTGAACAGATAGGCGAGCAGGATCAGCGCGCCGGTGATCACCAGGTTCATCAGCAGCGCGGTGCGCGTGATCTCGGCCAATTGGTCCTGCCGGCGCGCGCCGATGGCCTGCGCCCCGAAGATCGAGGTGGCGATGCCGATCGACATGGCGGGAAACTGCACATAGTTCAGCACCTGGTTCAGCGCGCCATAGGCCGCCGTGGCATTGGAGCCGAAGCGGTTGACCAGGCCGACGATGACGATGCCGGCGACCGAGGCCACCACCATCTGCAGGCCGGCGGGAATGCCGAGCTTGAGGATCAGCCCCAGGAGCTTGAAATCGGGCCTCAGCGAACGCAGCATGGCCATGTCCGGCGCCAGCGGCAACTTGCGGGCCCGCATGTAGAAGAACAGGAAGACCAGCACCACCACGAAGCCGGCGATGAAGGCCCAGGCGGCAGAGTTGACGCCGAGGCGCGGCAGGCCCCACCAGCCCTCGATCAGCGCCGGGGTCAGGATCACCCCGACGATCATCGACAGGATCAGCGAAAAGAGTGGGGTGACGGTGTCGCCGACGCCGCGCAGGATCGAAGTGACCACGAGGAAGATGAAGAAGCCCGGCATGCCCAGGAACATGATCCGGCCATAGCCGACCGCCATGTCGCGGATATTGTCCGGGGCGCCGAGCAGCGCCATGATGTCCTCGATCCAGATACCGCCGATCAGCGCCACCACGAGGCCAAGCGCGAAGGCGGCGCTCATGGAAGTGCCGGTGACCGCCTTGACGCGGTCGATATTCCTGGCGCCCCAGGCCTGTCCGATCAGGATGGTCGAGCCGGCCGACAGGCCGATGATGAAGCTGATCAGGAAGAACAGGATCGGGAAGAAGGTGGCGAGCGCCGCCAAGGCCTCGACGCCGATCATCTGGCCGATAAAGATGGAATTGAAGGTTCCCGAAAGGGCCTGAAGGATATTCGAGGCCATGAGCGGGATGAGGAACAGGCTGAACCGCTGCCAGAGGGGGCGGGTCGAATCGGGATTCATGGAAACGCTCCAGAGAAACTTGTCAGGGCACGTCACGGCATTCGTCCCCGGGGCCGGCATGGGCTGAGCAATATTCAGACCGCCGGAGGGACCTGTTCACACCCCGAAGACGAGGTGCCGGCTGGACGGGCGCTGGAGGCTTGGCAATGACATTGCGGGCCTGTCTACGCCTCCGCCCCGAAACCGTCAATCGAGCCGCTTCCAGCCATCAGCGCCGGCGATGAGGCATCACCACTTGTCATCGCCAATCCCACCCTGCCCTGTGCTAGAGACGTGCTCCATGTCTCAATTTGCCGCCCTCGCCGATTCCCCTAGAGAACAATTCCTGGCTGGTGCCCGCGCCTGCCTGCCCGTCGCCATTTCGGTGGCCGCCTATGGGCTGGTCTGGGGCGTATTGGCGCGCGGCGCCGGCCTCAGCCTCTTGGAAGTGCTGATGATGAGCGGGCTGGTCTTTGCCGGGGCAGCGCAATTCGTCGCGCTCGATCTCTGGACCGCGACGCCGGCCAGCCTGCCGATCGGCCCGCTGGTGCTCGCCGCCTTCATCGTCAATCTGCGCTACCTGCTGCTGACCGCCACCCTGCGACCGCTCTATCGTGACGGACAATTGCTGCGCGGCGCGCTCGGCATGTATCTGGTCACCGACGAGAACTGGGCCATGACCGTGGCCGCCATGGCGCGCGGGGGCGGTTCCGTCGCCTTTCTCATGGGCGGCGGCGTGCTTGCCTGGATTTCGTGGATGAGCACCAATGTCATCGGTTACGGCTTGGGCTCGGCCATCGACGATCCGACGCGCTGGGGGCTCGATTTCGCCTTTACCGCGACGTTCCTGGCGCTGCTGCTGGGCATGTGGAAGGGCAAGGCCGATCTCGTGCCCTGGCTGGTCGCGGCGCTCGCCGCCATCGCCACCGCGCATTTTGTTGAAGGCAATTGGCATATCCTGGTCGGCGGCATCGTCGGCAGCGTGGCCGGCGCCATTCTGGAGGTCCGCAAGCGTGTACACCTCGCCTGAAGCCGTCATCGCCATCCTCGGCATGGCTCTCGCCACCATCGCCGTCAAGGCCAGCGGGCTATTGCTGGCCGATCGCCTGCCGCGCGAGGGCTTCGCCGCCGCCTGGCTGAAGCACATCCCGGGCGCGGTGCTCGCGGCCCTGGTGGCCCCGGCCCTGGTCACGGGGAGCATGGCGGAAGTGGTCGCCGCCATGGCGACCGGCACGATCTTCGTGCTGTCGCGCAACCTCTTCGCCGCCATGGCAGGCGGCGTGCTCACGGTCTATCTCATGCGCCTGTGGCTCGGCGCCTGAACGATAGCGATTTCGGGAATGGTGCCCCCCGCCGGACTCGAACCGGCACGCCTCGCGGCGGAGGATTTTGAGTCCTCTGCGTCTACCATTCCGCCAGAGGGGCACGGGCCGGTTCCTAGCCTACCCGATTGATCCGCGCAACTGGCTTGGACGGGATCGCACGCAAAAGGCGCCGGCTATTGCCAGCGGCTGCGGCCGAGTCCGGGAGCCAGGAAAGTTCCGTTGCCGCTCGGCTGCGTGGTGCTGATGCCGGAGCCATATTGCTGCTGCATCAGCAGGTCCCGCTGATAGGCGTCATAGGCGGCGGTGTCGATACCGATCACCGAGGTCACCAGATTCGGTCCGGTGCCCGGCTTGAACGCCTCGCGGATGGCGGATTCGCCCTCGAAGGCCTTGACCCCGCTATTGGGATTGACCCAGGCCGTGGTCATGCCGCTCGGCACGTTGAACGGCGTCGGCGGCTTGCCCTGCAGGGCCTTGGCCATGAAATTGGTGAAGATCGGCACGGCCATGCCGCTGCCGGTCGAGGCGGAGCCCATGGAGCGCGGCTGGTCGTAGCCGACATAGACGCCCACGGCCAGTTCCGGCGTGAAGCCGACGAACCAGGCATCCTTGTAATCGTTGGTGGTGCCGGTCTTGCCGGCCACGGGCCGGTTGAGGGCCCTTGCGGCGGTGCCGGTGCCGCGCTGCACCACGCCTTCCATCATCGAGGTGATCTGGTAGGCGGTCATCGGGTCCAGCACCTGCTGGCGATTGTCGAGAATGCGCGGTTCCCCCTGCCCGTGCCAATCGGTCGCCTGGCACCCCTCGCAGACGCGCTCGTCGTGCCGATAGACGGTCTTGCCATAGCGATCCTGGATGCGGTCGATCAGCGTCGGCACGATCTTGCGGCCGCCATTGGCGATGGTGGCATAGGCGGCGGTCATGCGCATGGCCGTGGTTTCGCCGGCGCCCAACGACATGGCCAGCACCGGCTGCATATCGTCGTAAATGCCGAATAGCCGCGCATAATCGGCAATCAGCGGCATGCCGATATCGCGCGCCAGGCGCACAGTCATGACATTGCGGCTGCGCTCGATGCCACGGCGCAGCGTCTGCGGGCCGTAGAATTCCTGCGCGTAGTTTTCGGGCCGCCAGACCGAACCGTCGCTCATGCGCACTTCGATGGGCGCGTCGAGGACGACGGAGGCCGGCGTATAGCCATTGTCGAGCGCCGCCGCATAGACGATCGGCTTGAAGGACGAGCCGGGCTGGCGCAGGGCCTGCGTCGCGCGATTGAACTCGCTTTCGGCGAAGGAGAAGCCGCCGACCATGGCCAAGACGCGACCGGTGCGCGGGTCCATGGCGACCAGCGCGCCTTCGACTTCCGGCACCTGTTCGAGCGTATAGATTCCGTCCTTGCCGGCTACCGGTGACACATAGACGACATCCCCAGCCTTGAGGATGTCCTGCACCGGGCGCGAGACCCATTTGATCTCGGGGCCGGACAAAGTGCCTTCCACCCGCTCGGGCGAAAAGCCGCCATCGACGTCGCTTTCCGGGCGCAGGCCGATACGGGCCTGGTTATTGCCCGCCTCCAGCACCACGGCCAATTGCCATTCCGGCACGTCGCTCAGCGGCTTGATGGCGGCGACGGCGGTGCCCCAATCCTCGCCCAGTTCCACGCTGGCGACCGGGCCGCGGAAACCGCGCGTATGATCATAGGCGATCAGCCCGTCCATCAGCGCGCGGCGCGCATATTCCTGCAAGCGCGGCTCCAGCGTGGTGCGCACCGACAGGCCGCCGCCATAAAGCTGGTCTTCGCCATAGAGCCGCGCCAGGGCGCGGCGCACGTCCTCGGTGAAATATTCGGCCGAATAGACCTGGCTGCCGCTGCTGCGCGGGATGACGTTGAGCGGGGCCTCCTTGGCGGCGGCGGCTTCCTCGGGGCTCACATAGCCGTTCTCGACCATGCGATCGATCACCCAATTGCGGCGTTCGATGGCCTGTTGCGGGCGGCGGAACGGATGGTAATTGTTCGGCCCCTTGGGCAGCGCGGCAATATAGGCGGCTTCTGGCAGGGTCAGTTGGTAGAGCGCCTTGTCGAAATAATTGAGCGCGGCGGCGGCGACGCCGTATGAATTGAGTCCGAGGAAAATCTCGTTGAGATAAAGCTCCAGGATCTTGTCCTTGGTGAAGGTGGACTCGATCCGCAGCGCCAGCACCGCTTCCTGAATCTTGCGATCCCAGGTCTGTTCCGAGGTCAGCAGGAAGTTCTTGGCGACCTGCTGGGTGATCGAGGAACCGCCGCCCTGGATGGCATTGTTGCCGTCGAGCCGCGCCAGCAGGTTGTCGCGCAGGGCGCGGATCACCCCATCGATGGCGATGCCGCTATGATTGTAGAAATCCTTGTCTTCCGCGGAGAGGAAGGCCTGGACCACCAGGGGAGGAATGGTTTCCACCGGCTGGAACAGCCGCCGCTCGCGCGCATATTCGGCCAGCAGCGTACCGTCGGCAGCATGAACGCGCGTGGTCACCGGCGGCTGGTAATCCTTGAGCACGGTATAATCGGGCAATTGCGCCGTCACCGTCGCCAGGTAGACGCCCGTGACCGCGACGCCGGCCAGCGCCATGAACATGCCAAATCCGAACAGCCAGCCGAGCAGACGAAACATCAGCGACCTCGCGCCATATCAGCGGCGACCCGCCCGGCAGAATAACAGAACCGGAGCGCGACGTTGATCATTTTACCTCGGGGCAGAGCCGGCGCGGCGCGGTTCATGGCTCTTCCTTCAAGGTGTCGAAATAGGTCGAAATCCCGCGCGCAATGGCCTCGGCGGTGCGGTCGCGCCAATCCGATTGCGTCAGGTTGGCGACATCGCGGGGATTGGACATGAAGCCCAGCTCCACCAGCACAGAGGGCACGTCGGGCGCCTGCAACACGAAAAAGTCAGCCTGGCGCACCGGAAAACGACGCAGCGCCACGCTGGGTTCGAGCTGATGCACGATGGATTGCGCCGCCATGAAGGATTGGACGCGCATTTCGCGCCGCATCAGGTCGAGCAGGATATCGATGGCTGCCGGCCCGATTTGCGGCATGACGAAACCGGCGATCACGTCGGAGCGGTTTTCGGTGTCGGCCAGCACCTTGTCCAGAACGTCCGTGGCGTTCTCGTCGCGCGTATAGACGCTGGCGCCACGGATTTCGGGCTGCTGGAAACTATCGGCATGGATCGAGATCAGTAGGTCGGCCTTGTTGTTGCGCGCCAGGGCCACGCGCTCCTCCAGCCGCAGATAGGTGTCGGTTTCGCGCGTCAGCGCCACGTCGAACCGCCCCGATTCCACCAGCAATTCCTGCAGCCGCTTCGAGAAGGCGAGCACGATGTCCTTTTCGCGGATGCCGTCGGGTGTCTCGGCGCCGCTGTCGATGCCGCCATGGCCCGGATCGATCACCACCAGCGGGCGCGTGGCGATGGGCAGTTCGGACCCGCCGGCGGGCGTGGACACGGCGGCCGGGCCCGCATTGGCCGAAGCGGTGCGATCCCGTTCCGCATTGGCGGCAAATTCCTCGGCCGTCGCCGGAATGATGTCGACCACCAGCCGGGCGGGCTGGCCGTCGAAGGGATCGAGCACATAGGCCTGCTGCACCTGGGCCGGCGCGGACAGCGTCAGCGTGGTGCGCACGCGGTCCGGCGCCGCCTGTTCGATGACATAGCCGGAGATCATGCCCTCACCCGAGGGCGCGCCTTCCGTTTCGGGCACCGAGAAGGTGCCGGCGCGCACATCGATGGCCAGCCGATCCGGCTCGTCCAGCGAGACGAAGGAGAATTCGGTGCGCGCGGCCAGGTCGATCACCAGGCGCGCCCGCTCGGGTGTCGCGGTGATGCGCGCATCGATGACATTGGGAAGCGCCGGCGGGGTCGTGCCGTCCTGCGCATGGACCGGGCCGGCGAAAGCCAGGAGCACCACCAGGAACAGCAGGCATCGTGTCAGAATGGTGGTGGGCAAGACGCGACCCGGCTCCTGCATTTCAATGGCATCGGCATGCCGCGCTCAAGCGGCGATTCTGCGGCAGCACGCCCTTATGCGATGATTTGCGTTCATGGCAAAGAAATGACCGTTCAAATCCGCACTCCTCCCCGGCTTTTGACTTTCCTGTTGCCATTCCGGCGCAACTTTCTTACACGCTAGAGGTGAAGGCGCGTGTGTTTCGCGATCAATTTTGGAGGCTCTGACAACCCTCCCTTGGTCCGAGACAGAGCTGGAATGTGCCGCGACAGGCGGCTCGGTCCAGGAAGGACGTTGCGGTTTTAGCGCCCGACTTGAAGAATTTCGGCCTCAGGGCCGGACGGTGGCGGGACTTTCCGGCCACCCAATAGGAAGAGGTCAAATGGCCCGCAGGCGGAGTATACGCGACGCGATCGAAGATACCGATTGCCGCTTTGCATCGCCCACAATGCCGGCTCTGACCATCATTATACAGGCGCTGAACGTGAGAGGTTCGCGCCCTTCAACACTCAACCCATTCGCCCCGCAATGCGCCACACCCAGGATGCCGCCTATCCGGCGTCCCCTTGTCGGCGCGCGGGTGCGCGGAGCTCATTATGGCGACCAAGAGAATGCTGGTGGATGCCATCCACCCGGAAGAAACACGGATTGTCGTTACCGCAGGTAACCGGCTTGAGGAATTCGACTTCGAATCGGCGACCCGCCGCCAATTGCGGGGCAATATCTACCTGGCGAAGGTAACCCGGGTCGAACCCAGCCTGCAGGCAGCCTTTGTCGAATATGGCGGCAATCGCCACGGCTTTCTCGCTTTCAGCGAAATCCACCCCGATTATTACCAGATCCCGGTCGCCGACCGCGAAGCCCTGCTGCGCGATGAGGAGCACGAGGACGAGCACCACGACGATAGCGACGAGCATATCTCCCTGCCCGAGGGCGTGACGGAGCCGGACGCCGAAGCCGATCCGCAGGAGCCGGGCGATGCCAGCCATATCGAGCAGGCCCCCGCCAACAGCGAACCGGTGGAATCCATCGGTGGCGCCGACGCGCTCGAGGAAGTGCCGGAGCGCCGCCGCTCCAGCCAGCAGCGCCGTCACCAGTACAAGATCCAGGAAGTCATCAAGCGCCGCCAGGTCATGCTGGTGCAGGTGGTCAAGGAAGAGCGTGGCAACAAGGGCGCGGCCCTGACCACTTATCTCTCGCTTGCCGGCCGCTATTCGGTGCTGATGCCGAACACCGCCCGTGGCGGCGGCATTTCCCGCAAGATCACCAATGCGGCCGACCGCAAGCGGCTCAAGGAAATCACCGCCGATCTCGAAGTGCCGCAGGGCATGGGCGTGATCCTGCGCACGGCCGGCGCCTCGCGCACCAAGGCCGAGGTCAAGCGCGACTTCGAATATCTGATGCGCCTGTGGGAAAGCGTCCGCACGCTGACGCTGCAGAGCCAGGCGCCCTGCCTCGTCTACGAGGAAGGTTCGCTGATCAAGCGCACGATCCGCGATCTCTATAACAAGGACATCGACGAAGTTCTGGTGGCGGGCGAAAACGCCTATCGCGAGGCCAAGGACTTCATGAAGATGATCATGCCGTCCCACGCCAAGAACGTGAAGCCCTATGGCGAGGAGCAGCCGCTCTTTTCCAAGTTCGGCGTCGAGAACCAGCTCGACCAGATGTTCTCGCCGGTGGTGACCCTGCCCTCGGGCGGCTACATCGTCATCAACCCGACCGAGGCGCTGGTTTCGATCGACGTCAATTCGGGCCGCTCCACCAAGGAGCACAATATCGAGGACACCGCGCTCCAGACCAATCTGGAAGCCGCCGAGGAAGTGGCGCGCCAGCTCCGCCTGCGCGACCTGGCCGGCCTCATCGTCATCGACTTCATCGACATGATGGAGAACCGTTCCAACCGGGCCGTGGAGCGCAAGCTCAAGGATTGCCTCAAGGACGATCGCGCCCGCATCCAGGTGGGCCGCATCTCCCATTTCGGCCTCATGGAAATGAGCCGTCAACGCATCCGCTTCGGCGTCGTGGAAAGCTCGACCCACAAGTGCCCGGTCTGCGAGGGCACGGGCCTGGTGCGCTCCACCGAAAGCCTGGCGCTGATGATCATGCGCCATATCGAGGATCACGTGCTGCGCAAGCAGGGCCAGTCGATCAATGTGCGCGTGCCGGTGGAAGTCGCGCTCTATATCCTCAATTTCAAGCGCGAGACCCTGACGCAGCTTGAAATCCGCAACAGCCTGTCGATCACCATCACCGCCGATGGCAAGCTGACCGGCCACCAGTTCCAGATCGAAAAGGGCGAGGCCCGCGTCTCCGCCTATGCCGACCAGCGCGCCGCCGCCCATGTGCGTGTCGACAGCGCCGTGATCGAGGATGCCGACGAGGAAGAGGTCGAGGCCGAAGAGGCCGAGGAAACCGAAGCCCGCGCCGAAGGCGGCGATGGAGACGGCAATGGCCGCCGTCGCCGGCGCCGCCGCCGTCGTGGTGGCCGCAATGGCGAAGCCGGTGCACAGCCGGCCCATGAGGCCAACGGCGAGGTGGAAGCCGCCGCCGGCGACGACGAGGACGGCGATGCCGATGATGCCGCGACGCCGCGGGCCGCCGAGGGCGATGGCGATGGAGACGGCGAGCAGCGCCGCCGCCGTCGGCGTGGCCGCCGTGGCGGACGCCGCAATCGTCGCGAAAATGGTGAAGGCGCCGGCATCGAGGCTGCCGTCGAGGCACCGGCCGATGCGATTGTCGATCATGTCGAGCTGGAACCGGCCCCCGAGCCCGTCGAGGACGCAGCGCCGGCCGAGCCCGTGCCGACCGAAAAGCCCAAGCGGAGCCGCCGCAAGAAGGTCGCAGAGACCGAGGAATCGGCACCGGCCGAAACCACGCCTGTGGAAGCTGTAGCCGAGGCGCCCGCCGAGGAAAAGCCCAAGCGCAAGCCGCGGACCCGCAAGAAGGCCGAGCCGGCTGAAGCGGCGCCGGAGGCCGCTGTCGCTGAAGCCGCGCCCGCCGAGACACCGGCCGCCGAAGCGCCGCCGGCCGAGGAAAAGAAGCCGGCGCGAACCCGCCGCGTGAAGAAGGAATTGCCGCCCGAAGGCGTGGTGGTGACTTCCAGCGCCGCGCCCGCCGAGGCTGTCGCGGAAGCGGCAGCCGAAGACGGAGCCGAGCCGGAAAAGAAGAAAAAAGTCGGCTGGTGGCAGCGCCGCCTCGGCCTCGGCTAGAATGGTTCACTCCTGAGCCGAGCCATGAATGGACCTCATCCTGAACCTGTCGAAGGGTGAGGTCGCGGCACTCGGCTTTCGGCGTGTCAATCTCTTGGTTCGACGACATCTTCCAGACATGAAAAGGGCGGCCCTCTGGCCGCCCTTTTCATTCCAGATCTGCCACCACGGCCATCAGGGTCCGCCCGCCCTGACAAAGAGCTGCAAGCGCTCCAACGCCTGTTCGATGGACGCCCTCGTGCCCGCATAGCTGAACCGCACATAGCCATTGCCGTCCGTGCGGTCGAAGTCGATGCCCGGCGTGGCCGCGACCCCGGCCTGTTCCAGCATGGTTTCGCAGAATTGCATGGAATCGTTGGAGAACTTTCCGATGCCGGCATAGGCGTAAAAGGCGCCGTCGCCTGGAGCGGGCAGATCGAAGCCGATGTCCCGCAGCCCCTCGGTCAGCACCTGCCGGTTTGCGGCGTAGCTTGCCTTCTGCTCCTCGGAATAGTCGCGCTCCTCCAGTGCCGCCGTCGCGGCGATCTGGCTCAGGGTCGGCGCGGAGATGAACAGGTTCTGCTGCAGGATTTCGGCGCGCCGGATCAGCGCTTCGGGCAGAACCATCCAGCCGATACGCCAGCCGGTCATGCAGTAATATTTGGAGAAGCTGTTGATGATGATGGCGTCGCGGGTCAGTTCCAGTGCGCTGACCGAGGGCGCGCGATAGTCGAGGCCGTGGTAAATCTCGTCGGAAATCAAGGTGACGCCCAGCCGCGCGCAGGTTTGCACGATATCGGCCAGCCCGGCGCGATCCAAAGCGGCGCCGGTGGGATTGGCCGGACTGGCGAAGAGCAGGCCGTCAAAGGGCTGCCTGGCATGAGCGGCCGCGATGTCGGCGCCGGTCAGGTGCCAGCCATTCGCGGCCTTGACCGGGATTTCGGCAATGCCGAAGCCAAGGCCGAGAAGCGTATTCACATAGGCCGGATAGCCCGGCCGCGTGATGGCGATGCGCGCGCCCGGCTTGAACGCGGCATGGAAGGCCAGGATGAATCCGGCCGAAGAGCCCATCGTCGCCATGATCAAGTCCGGATCGACGGAGAGACCATGCTGACGTTCATAATAGGCCGCCAGCCCCTCCCGCAGCTCCGTCAGGCCCTTGGCATTGGTGTAGCCCTGCGGCTGCGGCAGGGCGCGCTGCACCGCCTCGATGACGCGCGGCGCTGGCGGCGCGCCAGGTTCGCCTATTTCCAGGTGGCAGATGCTGCGCCCCTGCCCTTCCAGCGCCTTGGCACGCTTGAGGATGTCCATGGCAAAGAAGGGCATCAGGCCGTCGGGCGCATTCGTATTCATGGGGGCTCCGGTGTTTCCCTTGGGACTAGCCCGAAGCGCCGCCCGTCTCAACAACAATTGATGGCGCGGCAAACCGGCCGCCGACAAGCGGCTGCACGTTTGGGTCCAGGTCTGCTAGAACAGCCCGACGACTCGACGGAGCCTTTCATGAACCGCCTTCCCATCGTGCTGGCCGCTGTCGCCGGCATCCTCGCCGGAGCCCTGGGCTTTTCCCTCCTGAACCAGCCCAAGCCGGAAACCGATGCGGTGGCGGTGCGCGCCATCGTGGAACAGGTTCTCGCCGAACAGCCTGTCGCCGAGGCGCCGCAGGTCGCCGCGCTCGACCCAACCGTCCTCAATCCGATGATCGAAGACTATCTGATGAGCGATCCCAAGCTGCTCCAACGGCTCTCGGTCGCGCTGGAGGACACGCTGCGTGTCGAGGAACAGGAGCGCACCCAGGTGGCCATGGCCGAATTCCGCGACGCCATTTTCAACGCGCCCGACCAGATCGTGGTCGGCAATCCGGATGGCGACGTCACCCTGGTGGAGTTCTTCGACTATAATTGCGGCTATTGCCGCGCGGCGGTGCCGGACCTGGCGGCGCTGATCGCGGAGGACCCCAATCTCAAGGTCATCCTCAAGGAATTCCCCATTCTTTCCAACGAATCCATCGACGCCGCGCGGGTGGGCGTCCTGGTCAGCCGGACCGACGCCGACTATTGGGCTTTCCATCAGGCGCTGTTTTCCAGCCGGGGCAAGGTGGACAAGGCAATTGCCCTGCAGGCCGCCGCGGAACAGGGGCTTTCGCAGGTCGATCTCGAATTGCGCATGGGTGAGGAAAATGTGGCCCGCACCATCCAGGGTTCCTACGAAATCGCCCAGGCGCTGGGCATTACCGGCACCCCGACCTACATCATCGGTAACGAGATCATTCCCGGTGCGATCGGGGCCGACGAGCTGCGCAGCCGCATCGCCAATATGCGCGCCTGCGGCAGCACGCAGTGCAGTTAGGCCAGCACATTGCTGGCATTTCCGGTGCATTTCGTGTAACCGCCCTTGCGCCGGTCAAAATCGCCGGTGCACAAGGCTTGGATCATGACCAAACGCGTTCTCGTCCTCAACGGCCCGAACCTCAACCTGCTCGGCACACGCGAGCCGGGCACCTATGGCTCGGAAACGCTCAAGGACGTGGAAGCCCTGTGCAAGTCAGCGGCTGGCGAATTGGGGCTCAGCATCGATTTCCGCCAGTCCAATCATGAAGGCGAATTGGTCACCTGGATCCAGGATGCCCGCAAGACCGCGGATGGCATCCTGATCAATCCGGCGGCCTATTCGCATACTTCGGTTGCCATTCACGATGCCCTGCGGGCCGTGAACCTGCCGGTCGCCGAAGTCCACCTCACCAATATTCATCAGCGCGAAGCGTTCCGGCACCATTCCTATGTGTCGTCGGTCGCCTTCGGCGTCATTTGCGGCTTTGGCAGCCTGGGGTATAAACTTGCCCTGGAAGCCTTGGCCCAAAAACTCAAATAACGCTTCGACGCGCGAAGCCGGGAGACCGATAGAAATGACGAAGTCATCGGTGGATCAGGACCTGATCCGCGCCATTGCCGAACTGCTCAACAAGGAAAACCTTGCCGAGATCGAGATCGAGCAGGACGATCTGCGGGTCCGCGTCACCCGGTCCTATCCGAACGAGGCGCCTGCCTATGCGCCCGCTCCGATGCAATATATGGCCCCGCCCGCGGCGGCGCCGAGCGCTCCGGCCGGTTCCGTCCCCGCCGCTGCGCCGGCCAAGGCGGAAGACCTCGCCGCCAATCCGGGCACGCTGACCTCGCCCATGGTCGGCACCGCCTATCGCGCCCCCGAACCGGGCAAGCCGGCCTTCGTGGAAGTGGGCGCCAAGGTGTCGGAAGGTCAGACCGTCCTCATCATCGAGGCGATGAAGACCATGAACCAGATTCCGGCGCACCGCTCCGGCACCGTCACCCGCATCCTGGTGGACGATGCCCAGCCGGTCGAATATGGCGAGCCGCTGGTCGTCATCGAGTAAGGGGACTTTTGATGTTCCAGAAGGTCCTGATCGCCAATCGCGGCGAAATCGCCCTGCGCATCCTGCGTGCCTGCAAGGAAATGGGCATTCAGACGGTGGCGGTGCATTCCACCGCCGACGCCAATGCCATGCATGTGCGCCTGGCCGACGAAAGCGTCTGCATCGGCCCCAATGCCGCCAAGGATTCCTATCTCAACATCCCCTCCCTTCTCGCCGCCTGCGAGATCACCGGGGCGGATGCCGTCCATCCCGGCTATGGGTTCCTGTCTGAAAATGCCCGCTTCGCCAAGATCCTCGAAGAGCACAAGGTGACCTTTATCGGTCCCTCGGCGCACCATATCGAGATCATGGGCGACAAGATCACCGCCAAGAAGACGGCGGTGGAGCTGGGCATTCCCGTGGTTCCCGGTTCGGCCGGCGCGGTGGAGACCGAGCAGCAGGCGCTCAAAACCGCCAAGGACATCGGTTATCCCGTGCTGATCAAGGCCACAGCCGGCGGCGGCGGGCGCGGCATGAAGGTGGCGCAGACCGAAAAGGAATTGCTGGTCGCCTGGTCGACCGCCCGTTCCGAGGCCAAGGCCGCTTTCGGCAATGACTCGGTCTATATGGAGAAATATCTCGGCAAGCCCCGCCATATCGAGGTGCAGATCCTCGGTGATGGCCAGGGCAATGCCGTGCATCTGGGCGTGCGCGACTGCTCGCTGCAGCGTCGCCACCAGAAGGTGTGGGAAGAGGCCGGTGGCCCCACCATCACCGCCGAGGAACGCGACAAGATCGGCGAGATTTGCGCCGCCGCCATGCGCAAGCTCAAATATTCCGGCGCCGGCACCATCGAATTCCTCTACGAGAACGGCGAGTTCTATTTCATCGAAATGAACACGCGCCTGCAGGTGGAGCACCCGGTCACCGAGCGCATTACCGGCATCGACATCGTCTATGAGCAGATCAAGGTTGCCTCGGGCGAAAAACTGTCGATGACCCAGGAGCAGGTGCAGTTCTATGGCCATGCCATTGAAGTGCGCATCAATGCCGAGGACGCACAGACCTTCGCGCCTTCGCCTGGCACGATCACCTTCTACCACCCGGCGGGCGGTGTCGGTGTACGCGTCGATTCGGCGGTCTATCAGGGCTACAAGATTCCGCCCTATTACGACTCGCTGATCGGCAAGCTGATCGTCTATGGCCGCACGCGCGAAGAATGCCTCAAGCGCCTCAGCCGCGCGGTGGACGAATTCGTAGTCGATGGGGTCAAGACCACCCTGCCCCTGTTCCAGCGCCTGATCAAGGAGCCGGATATCCTGGCCGGCAATTACGACATCCACTGGCTGGAAAAGTTCCTGGCCGCCAACAAGGCTTGAAGCATGGACCACCGGGTCCCCGGATCATGTCCGAGGATGGCCCGGTGGTGACGATGGGGTGAACGCTTTGCGCACAATCCTCCAGTCGACGTCATTGCCCGGCTTGTCCGGGCAATCCATCTTCTCGCGATAAGCATGGCCCGCCGCACCGATCCCTTTGCCGTCGAGATCACGCCCGAACTCATCGTGCGCGCCTATCGTGCCGGCATCTTTCCCATGGCCGAGGACGCCGCCGACGACGACCTTTTCTGGGTCAGCCCGGAAATGCGCGGCATCATTCCGCTTGACGGCTTCCATGCCTCGAAAAGCCTGCGCAAGGCCATGCGCAAATCGGGCTGGACCATCCGCGTCGACAGCGATTGGGACGGCGTCGTGGAGGGCTGCGCCAGTGTGGGCGCTGATCGCCACACGACCTGGATCAACGGCACGATCCGCGCCGTCTATGGCGAATTGTTCCGCCGCGGCATCGCTCATACCGTTGAAGTCTGGGATGAAACCGAGCTTGTGGGCGGGCTTTACGGTCTGGCCATCGGGGCCGCCTTTTTCGGTGAATCCATGTTCCACCGCCGCACCGACGCCTCCAAGATGGCCATGGCGCACCTGGTGGACCGGCTCAACGCTGGCGGCTTCGAATTGCTCGATACGCAATTTCTCACCGACCACCTCGCATCGCTCGGCGGCATCGAAATTCCGCGCGCCGATTATGAAGATCGCCTCGGTCGTGCCCTGCCGCGCCAGGGCGACTGGACCGCATGGGACAAGGCGCAATGAGCAAGCCATCCGACCTGCCCGAAAGCCTGGGGCCGCTACTGACCCTGGACTGGACCGAGATCACGCTGGGCCAATCGTCCTGCGATGTCTGGCGGATCGCGCTGGGCGACGGCAATGCCGTTTTTCTCAAGGCGGAGCGCCTGCATGATCTGGCTGAACTGCCGGGGGAGATCGAACGCCTCAACTGGCTGACCCGCATGGGCTTCAAGTCGCCGCGGGTCATCGATGCCGAGCAGGCCCATGGCCGGCTCTGGTTGCTGATGAGCGCGGTGCCGGGCGCGGACCTGACGCGTTTCGTGGACCAGCCCGGCGATTTCGTCCGCGTCTATGCCCAGGGCCTGAAGCGCATGCATGCGCTGGATCCCGCCCAATGCCCGTTCGACCATGGCATCGATGCCCGCCTGGACGAAGCCGAGCGGCGCCTGGCGGCCGGCCTGGTCGATGAGAGCGATTTCGATATCGAGCGCCAGGGCTGGACAGCCCGTCAGGTGCTGGACTGGCTTGTGGCCAACCCACCGGAAACCGGTGAGCTGATCGTTACCCATGGCGATGCTTCCAGCCCCAATGTACTGGCTCAGGATGGCCGCTTCTCCGGCCTGGTCGATTGCGGCCGCATGGGCCGCGCAGATGTCTGGCAGGACCTGGCCATCGCCTGCCGCAGCATCGCCTATAATATCGGCGAGGAGCACGTGGCGGCCTTCCTCAAGGCCTATGGCGCCGAATGGGATGCGGCGAAATACCGGTATTATTGCACGCTGGACGAGATGTTCTGAGGGAGACAAGGGGCACTTCGCCCCAACGCTTCCTCTCTTCGTCACCGCCGGGCTTGTCCCGGCGGTCCATGCCGCCCCGAGTTGGATT
>Ga0065721_10004864_pt1 | contig 19052 bp, 13 predicted proteins | sample Mesricmetagenome_FD_59108 | JGI IMG/M metagenome (GOLD analysis project Ga0065721, IMG submission 59108) | Mesophilic microbial community from rice straw/compost enrichment Sample: eDNA_1 v2 (version 2) | ecosystem: Engineered > Solid waste > Grass > Composting > Bioreactor | place: USA: Davis... | reverse complement strand
AGTCGGCGCGGAGGTCGGGGTGCTGGTCGTTGAGGAAGGTGTCGGCGGGTTGTTTGCCGAAATTGAAGTCGATGCCGCGGATGGCCATGTTCATCGCGGCGAGGCGCCAGGTGGTGGGGTTGCTCTCCTGNCCGTAAACGGAGATCGCGCCGAGCTTGCCGCCGTGGGCCTCNATGAAGGCCTCGCTCTGCACGAAGAAGCCGCCGGAGCCCATGGCGGGGTCGTAAACCTTGCCGGAGTAGGGCTCGAGCATCTCGACGATGACGGAGACGATGCTCTTGGGCGTGTAGTATTGGCCGCCCTTCTTGCCCTCGGCCAAGGCGAACTGGCCGAGGAAGTATTCGTAAACGTGGCCGAGGATGTCCTTGGCGTTGAGGCTGGCGTGGCGGAAGGGGATGGCGGAGATGACTTCGCTGATGAGNCCGACGAGCTTGGCGGGCTCGATCTGGAGCTGCATGTAGCGGTTTTTCTCGATGATGCCTTTGAGCCGGGGGTTTTCCTTTTCGATGGCTTCGAGGGCGTCGTCGATCAGGCGCGCGGTGGAGCGGAAGGTGTAGGTTTGGGGAGAACCGCCCGCAGCGGCGGCGGCGAGCGTGATGACGGTGTCGGGCGCGAGCGCGGCGTTTTCCTGGATGGTCTTCCAGCGGGCGAGCGGCGGCACCCAGAAGACGTTTTTCTCGGTGTAATAGTCGCGGTCCTCGAGCTCGGCGGCGATGGCGGCGGCGTGGGCGGCGTCGGAACTGTAGTCGGCGCGGTCGAGGAAGTAGTCGCTCTTCGGATCGCGGAAGGCGGCCTCGAGCTCCTCGCGGCGGAGGTCGAAGGCGTCGGAGACGTATTTGAGGAAGATGAGGCCGAGGACGGCGTGCTTATAGACGGCGGCGTCGAGGTTGGAGCGGAGGCGGTCGGCGGCGTTCCAGAGCTTCTTGTCGAGATCGTCGAGGAAGGCTTGTTCGGCGGAAGTGGTGAGTTTGGTCACGTTGAGAACGAGAGTGGCGATCAGGCCCTTTGGGAGACGAGAGCCGAGTGCGCAGAACGAAAGTGCGCTGGATCCGTTGGAATGCCTAAGCCAGCCAGATCACGGGCTGAAGGGGCTTGGACAAAACGGTCGGAAAGGAAGGCTAGAAGGCAGCCGAAGCGACGCAGGCGCATCACGAGAAGCAGGAAGCCCGCGGTTATGCGGCGCGAGCCTGTAGGTGCAATCCCATTACGGCGGGACTCAACGAAAGTTGGTGGACGCAATGGGATTGGCGGCCTGCGACCATCGCTTCGCGACCGCGCTACACGCGTCCCATCTACGCTGCGCTTCGTCAAACCCTGGGTTCTCATCCCAGTTGAAAAATATCACCGCTTAGCGGTTTGGTGGGCCGACTGGGATTGGCGAGCTACCGCTCGGGTCTGCGACCTCAGCGCTTCGCGCTGCCCCATCTCCGCTTCGCTCCGTCGACCCCATGGGTTCTCATCCCAGTTGATGATAATTATCACCGCTTCGCGGTGTTGGTGGGCCGACTGGGATTCGAACCCAGACTCAAAGGATTATGAGTCCTCTGCTTTAACCGTTAAGCTATCGGCCCGCTTTGGGAGAGAGGAGTTTTGCCAGGGGCGCGGAGCCGTCGAGTCATTTGCACGTTCGTAGAGGAATGGTGCTCTGTGCGTTCGATCGAACGGACGGCTCGGAGAGCCGTCCCTACCGGCGCGGCCAAACCCCTGCGGATTGACGGCGCCCTGCGTAGATACAACGTAGGCACATGACTGCGATCACGGCGAAAGTCTTCCAGGCGGTAAACTCCAAAGCCCTGCGCCTTCCTCGCTCGCTCGCGGTGAAGGCGAAGACCTACGAGGTGACCCCCATTCCTGACGGCTTTATGATCGTCGATCCGGCGGCCAAGGCACGCCGCCTGAAAGCATTTCGCAAGCTTCGAGCCTTGCCGCCGATGCAGGAGGATTGGGCGCGTCCTTGATCGATGGCTTGAAACGCTCAAGCCCAACGCGCAGCCGATCGGTCCGCACGATGTGTTGTTGGCCGGTCAAGCGCTCGCCATCGGTGCGGTGTTGGTGACTCACAACGTGCGCGAATTCAGCCGAATCCCGCGGCTCGTTATCGAAGACTGGCAGGCGTCGAGCTGAGGCTCACCGCCCAATCCACGCGGTTGCTCTGTCGGCTTGCGACTAGCGCAGAACCTCCAACGTCGGCTCTCGCACTGCCCGGAACCGTTCAACCGGCAGCAATCTCTCCGCTTTCCACCAACCGCACGCCCGCTTCACGCATCGCGTCCAGCGCTCCCTCGCAATCGCCGGCATTCAACTCCACGCCGCGGCAACCGTCGACCACCAGCGCCACCTCGAAGCCAAGTTTTCGCGCGTCGAGCGCGGTGGCTTTCACGCAGTAATCGGTCGCCAAGCCGAGCACGAATACGTGCGTGACACCTTTCTGCCTCAGGTAGTCGCCAAGCCCGGTCGACTTGCGGTGCCCGTTGTCGAAGAAGCCGCTGTAGCTGTCGATTTCCGGCTCCGTGCCTTTCGGGAAAATCCGCGCGATCTTCGCCGTGTTGAGCCCGGGCGCGAACGCCGCTCCGCCCGTGTTCTGCACGCAATGATTCGGCCACAACACCTGCGGCAATCCGCCCAGCTCCGCCAGCGTGCCCACCGGCTTGCCCTGATTCGACGCAAAGCTCCCGTGATTCTCCGGATGCCAGTCCTGCGTGGCGACGACCAACGGGAACCGCTCAATCAACCGATTCGCCACCGACACCACCTCGTCGCCGCGCGGCACCGCCAGCGCCCCGCCCGGTAAAAAATCGTTCTGAATATCCACCAGAATCAGCGCGTTCATCTCGGAAACTTCAGCTCACCCACTCCGCCCTCCTTCCACCTCCTTTCCTTCCGCGAACTTTCGTGCCCCCCCNNTTCCTCACTTCGCGTTCCTTCGTGCCCCTTCGCGGTTCACGCGCACTCCGCGCCCAGGTTCTGAGTTCAGCGTTTGGAGTTCAGAGTTGATCGCCTTCCACCTCCGCGCCTCTGCGCCTCTGTGATTCCCCACACTCCCCACCCGGTCACCTGAATCCGTGTTCATCCGTGTCCATCCGTGGTCCGCTTTGCGCCTTCTGCACCTCTTTGCGGCCATCCGTCCGCCGATGCTCGAAAATCAACCGCGTCTTCAACTCGAACAACCCCGGCTCCAACCCCACCGGATACTCATGCGGATTCAGCAGCCGTTTCGTCCCGCTATATAAACACCCCAGTTGCTCGCGCGCCCGCGCTCGAATCTCCTTCAACGTCGGCTCCGCATACACGCACTCGCCCGCCCGAAACACCGGCACGAGCAACTCCTCCGCCGCCGCGCCCGCCGGCATCGCCTTGCGCCGCGTCACATCCGCCGGATCGACGATCATCCGCTCGTTTTCGATCGGCGCCGCTTCGTTGAAAATCATGTCGCCGATAAACTCCCCGTCCTTCGCAAACCGCCGCACTTGCAACACCCCCGGATTCGAAATCTTCGCCACCTGCTCCGACAGCTTCAGCTTGAACTCCCACTCGCCGCCCGGCTCGCGCACCGCCGACAATTTATACACTCCGCCCAGCGCCGGCTGATCAAACGCCGTCACGAGCTTCGTCCCCACGCCCCACATCCCGATCTTCGCGCCCTGCTGCTTCAGGCTCGCGATGATGTGCTCATCCAGATCGTTGCTCGCCACGATCACCGCGTCGGAAAACCCGCCTTCGTCCAAAATTTTCCGCGCCTCGATGCTCAGATACGCGAGATCGCCCGAGTCCAGCCGCACGCCCACCATCTCGTGCCCGCGCTCGCGCAACCACCGCCCCGCCGCCACCGCCCGCCGCACGCCTTCCAACGTGTCGTAGGTGTCCACGAGAAACACGCTGTTGTTCGGCATCGCCTCCGCATACGCCCGAAACGCCTCCGCCTCGTCGTCGAACGACATCACCCAGCTGTGCGCGTGCGTCCCTTTCACCGGGATCCCGAAAATCTGCCCCGCCAACACATTCGAGGTCGCCGCGCACCCGCCGATATACGCCGCGCGACTCGCCACCAGCGCTCCGTCCACGCCCTGCGCCCGACGCAGCCCAAACTCCAGCACCGGCTCGCCCTCCGCCGCCTCGCACACCCGCGCCGCCTTCGTCGCGATCAACGTCTGAAAATTAACGAAATTCAGCAGCGCCGTCTCCACCAGCTGCCCTTCCACGATCGGCCCTTTCACGCGCAACAACGGCTCGTTCGGAAACACCACCGTCCCCTCCGGCACCGCATCGACGTCGCACGAAAACCGAAACCCTCGCAAATGCTCCAGAAACGCCGCCTCGAACAGCGCCTTGCCATCGTTGCCCACGAGCCCCGCCAGATACGCCAACTCCGCCTCGCCAAACCGCAGCCCCCGCAACCACGCGATCGCATCCGCCAAGCCCGCCGCGATCGCATAACCGCTCCTAAACGGCGCGCGCCGAAACGTGAGATGAAACACCGCCTCCTTCGTCGCCGTTCCCGTCTTCCAATACCCATACGCCATCGTGAGCTGATAGAGGTCCGTCAGCAGCGGCGATTCGTGAAAACAGCGGCGGTTCGCGTGCATCATGTGTGTGATCTCCATCTAGTTCGCTCCCGCCCCCCACCGCAACTCCACCCTCGCCCCTCACTCCACTCTCACCTCTCAACCCTCAACTCTCAACTCCCCCCAACCTCCCAACTCCCAACTCTCATCTCTCAACCCTCAACTCTCAACTCCCCCCCCTCGCCCCCCAACATCCTCGCCAGCACCGCCGCCAGCTTGTTCACGTCCACCGGCTTCGTCAGGTGCGCCTCGAACCCCGCCGCGCGCCCGCGCTCGATGTCGTCCTCCATCCCATACCCCGTCAGCGCCACGCCGCGCAGTCCGTAACGCTCCCGCAACCGCTTCATCAACGTATAGCCGTCCGCGTCCGGCAGCCCGATGTCCGACAACACCACGTCGTAGCGCTGCCCCACCGCGTGCCGCAACGCCTCCGCCGCGTTCGTCGCCACGTCCACGCGATATCCCCGCCGCTCCAGCAGCCGCCCAATCGCCATGCGCGTCGCGTCGTGATCTTCGACGAGCAAAATCCGCTCACCCCGCCCGCCCGCCGCGCTCCCCTTCGCCGCCGCCGGACGCGCCCGTGCCTCGGCGTTCTCCGCCACCGTCCACACCGGCAGTCGCACCGTAAACACCGCTCCCTGCCCGCGCCCGTCACTCCGCGCCGCGATCTCGCCCGCGTGCAACTCCACCAGCATCCGCGAAATCGCCAGCCCCAGCCCGAGCCCGCCAAACCGATGCGAGTTCCCGTTCGCGTGATCGCCCTGCGAGAACGTCTTGAACAGCCGCCCGATCTCGTCCGGCGTCAGCCCCAAACCCGTGTCCGACACTTCGATCTCCACGCGATCGTCCGACGTCGTCCGCGTCCGCACCGCCACACGCCCCGACACCGGCGTGAACTTCACCGCATTCTTCAACAGATTCCAAAACACCTGCTGCAACCGCGTCGGATCGCCGCGCACCACCGCCGCCTTCGCCTCCAACTCGAGCTCCAGCGATTGCTCTTTCTGCGCAAGGTCCGCGCGCACCGTCTCGATCGCCTCGCGCAACACCCCATGCACGTCCACCTCGCTCGTCTCGAGCAGCAGCTTGCCTTGCGTGATGCGAGTCAGGTCGAGCAAATCGTCGATCAGCCGCGCCTCCAGCGACACATTCTTCGCGATCATCGCAAACGCCTCCCGCGCCGCGTCCGAAAAATCCCCGCGCTGCGCACCGTCGCTCGCCACCAGCAACACCGGATTCAACGGCGTCCGCAGCTCGTGCGACAACGCCGCGAGAAACTCATCCTTCGCCCGCGCCGCCGCCAGCGCCGCATCGCGCGCCCGAGCGATCTCGCCCTCAGCCGCCTTTCGCTCCGTCACATCCACGCACGCCGCCGCCACCGCATCGTCGCCCGGCCGCCCGCTCGAACGTCCGCGCAACGTCAGCCATCGCGTCGCGCCATCCCGCCGCACCACCCGCAGCTCGCACGAGATGTCGCCCTCGCCCCGCCCGCCCCGCACCATCGCCGCCCGCACGCGCTCGACCTCCTCCGGGTGCACCAACGCCAGGAAATCCTCCAGCGTCCGCAACGGCCGCTCCGCCCCCACGCCGAGCAGCGCGTTCAACCCTTCGTCCGATTCGAACGTCCCCGTGTCCGGATGCCACACCAGCGTGCCCGTGCCCGACGCCGTCAGCGCCGCATCCAGCCGATCCTGCTTCTCCCGCAACGCCTTCGCCGTCGTCGTCAGCGCCAGGTTCGCCTGCAACAAATCCGTCTCGCGCGCCGCCAGCTTCGCCGAGCTCTCCTGCAACGCCCGAAACACCGTATCCGTCTCCGCAATACCCGTCTCGCCGCCCACCAACACCCGTCCGTGCCCCACCGCCTCCGTGCCCGCCACCAGCGATTGCACCGCCACCACCACGCCGCGCCCCGCCCACCACGCCAGCAGCGCCGCCACCCCGCCCAGCATCAGCGTCACCGCGAGCGTGATCAGCAGCAGCCGCTGCGCCGACGCAAACAACTCCGCCGCCGGCGACGCCACGATCACCGTCCAATCCGTCGTGCTCGAACGCGCAAACGCCGTGATGCTCTCGATCCCGTCCAGCGTCACGCTCTCCACCACCCCCGTCTCCCGCTCCGCGATGATCCGTCGCATCGCCTCGCCGGCCTTTTTTCCGACGAACTCCGCGGGATTGCGCGTCCGCGATCCGATCGTGCCTTCGCGATCGACCAGGCTCACCACCCAGGTCTTCGCCGCGCCGCCCCGGTGCAGCACCGGCCCAAACACCTCCGGCCGCATCGCGAAGTTCAACGTATACCGCAGCTCCGCATCGCGAAACACCGGGATCGCCACGAACAACACCAAGTGCCCGCTCGCGGGTCCCGTCGTGACATTCGACACATACGTCAACCCCTTGCGCGCCGCATCCCGGAACTCCTCGCGAAACGAAATCTTCGGCAGCGGCGCATTCGGCGGCAGCAGCGTGTTCATCAACTGCTGCCCTTCCGGATCGATCAGCACGATCCACTCGTTCGGCCCCGGCACCACCAACTCCGCCTGCGTCCGAAACGATCCCACCTCACCCCGCTGCAACCGCCCCGACGTCGCCAGCCCCTGCAGCAACGCCTGCCGCTCCGCCACATGCGCGTCCACCAGCAGCGACGTCGCCCGCGCCGCCCCGATCAAATGCCGTTCAAGCGCATGCCGCTCGTTGCGATAACTTTGCCGAATCAGCCATCCAACCAACACCGCTGCCGGCAACAACACCGCCGCCATCAGTAACGCCAGTCGGCCCCGCACCGACCGCGTAAGTTGGGAAAAAAGCCGCGCCACGAAAGGCGGTGATCGAGGCAGCGACGCGCAACGAGTCAAGTTCGCGACCCGTCCCCGCGCCGCGTCCTCCCCTCGCGTCTCCGCTTCTTCAATACACCCTCGCGCACCGCCCCGCATCGCGCCTCGCCCGCGCTACTGCGGCGCCGGCACGCGCCGCTCGCCGCCGCGCCGCCGCGAGTCCCGCCCGCTCGCCCACACCTCCGCCTCCGCCTGCTGCCACAACTCCCGGTCCGGCCGCTCCCCGCCCGTCAACCGCCACAACTCGTCCGCCCGTTTCGCCACCAGTAGTTCCAGCCGCGTCAACTCGTCCAGCGGGTCCGGGGCGGAGGGCATGTCGGCTAAATGCATGGGCATGGGGCAAATCAGCGGTGACGCAGGGCCGTTGCGTCGGCGGGGTCGTCCAGACTGACGCGCCCCCGCCCAAAAGCAAACGCCGCCGCCACCGGAAACGCCCTAATAACCGATCCGAAATCGCCGCCGGTGATTGCACCCCATCGGTTCACGTTAACTGTCCGGAGTTCGACGCGACCCATCGGGCAAAATTGCTCCGTAGCCTTCCGCTCTCGCGCTCGTCTTAGCCGCCGATGTCCGACCCTTCGAGTTTCCGTTCACGCGCCCTCCGCTGGTTTTTGTATGCCGTGGTGGCGGCCGTGCTTGCCTTCGCCACTTGGCATTTTGGCTTCAGTTCGAAGCCCGAACGCCCCCGCTACCCGCAGCCCGCCTGGGCCGGCACCGAGTATCCACTCCGCGTGCCCGTCCGCACCGTCGCCGCCAAACTCGAGGCCCTCCCCGTCTACCTCAAAGCCATCGGCTCCGTCACCCCGCTCAACACCGTCACCGTCAAACCCCAGGTCGACGGCCAGCTCCTCCGCGTCGTCTTCGAAGAAGGCCAGCGCGTGAAACAGGGCGACCTCCTCGCCGAAATCGACCCGGCCCCCTACCGCATCCGCCTCGCCCAGGCCGAAGGCCAGCTCCGCCAAAACGTCGCCCGCCTCGAAAGCGCCCGCAGCGATCTCGAGCGTATCCGCAATCTCTACACGCAAAACCTCGTCACCCAGCAGCAACTCGACATCCAGCAGGCGCTCGTCGCCGAACGCGAAGGCGCCGTCGCCGCCGATCAGGCCGAAGTCGACGACGCCCGCCTCCAGCTCGCCTACACCCGCGTCGAAGCCCCGCTCTCCGGCCGCGTCGGCCTCCGCCGCGTCGACGCCGGCAACCTCGTCCGGCAAAACGACGCCAACGGCATCGTCGTCCTTTCGCAGATCCGCCCGATCTCCGTCACCTTCACCATCCCCGAAGTCGAGCTCGCCTCCGTCGTCGAGCCCTTCCGCGCCGGCGAACCTCTCGTCGTCGAAGCTTGGAACCGCAACGAAACCGCCATCCTCGCCACCGGCCTCCTCAAAACCCTCGACAACCAGATCGACCCCGCCACCGGCACACTCCGCCTCAAGGCCGAGTTCACCAACGACGACGAACGCCTCTTCCCCAACCAGTTCGTCAACGTCCGCATGCGCGTCCGCACGATCGAGGACGCCCTCGTCATCCCTTCCGCCGCCGTCCAATTCGGCTCCCGCGGCACCTACGTCTACATCGTCGACGAAAACAACAAGGCCACCATTCGCGACGTCATCCTCGGTCCCGTCAGCGGCACGCAGCAGGCCATCACCAAGGGCCTCCAGCCCGGCGACGCCGTCGTCCTCGAAGGCCTCGACCGTCTCCGCGAAGGCAGCAACGTCGTGATCTCCAACGAGACCGCGCCGTCCTCCTCCGCCCCCACCGCCGCCATCCCCGCCGCCGCGCCGTAACAGGTGGGGCGAGCCGTCCCCGGCGAGCCGCGCTCCACCTCCGTCCGCCCCTCCCCCCCGACCCACCCGTCGGGCTCTCCCGTCCGAACCGAATGAATCTCTCCCGTCCCTTTATCCAGCGCCCCGTCGCAACCACCTTGTTGATGATCGCGCTGCTCCTCTCCGGCGTCATGGCCTACCGCCTCCTGCCGGTGTCCGCGCTGCCGCAGGTCGATTTCCCGACCATCCAGGTGTTCACGTTCTACCCCGGCGCCAGCCCCGCCGTCACCGCCAGCGCCATCACCGCCCCGCTCGAGCGCCGCTTCGGCCAAATCCCCGGCCTTTCGCAAATGTCGTCGTCCAGCTCCGGCGGCGCATCCGTCATTACCCTGCAATTCTCGCTCGAGATCTCCATGAGCGTCGCCGAACAGGAGGTCCAGGCCGCCATCGCCGCCGCCGACAACCTTCTTCCCAACGACCTCCCCGCGCCGCCCGTTTACCGCAAGGTCAACCCCGCCGACACCCCCATCCTCACCCTCGCCGTCACCTCCGCCACCATGCCGCTCCCGCGCGTGCATGATCTGGTGGATACGCGCATCGCCCAGAAACTCGCGCAAATCCCCGGCGTCGGCATGGTCAGCCTCGCCGGCGGCCAACGCCCCGCCGTTCGCGTCCAGGTCAATCCCGCCGAACTCGCGGCCCGCGGCCTCAATCTCTCCGACGTCCGCGCCGCCATCTCCTCCGCCAGCGTCAACCAACCCAAGGGCAGCTTCGACGGCCCCGTCCGCAGCATCCTCATGGATGCCAACGACCAGCTCCGCTCGCCCGAGGAATACCGCGATCTCATCATCGCCTGGCAGGACGGCGCCCCGCTCCGCCTCGGCGACGTCGCCACCATCACCAACGCCGCCGAAGACCGCCGCCTCGCCGCCTGGGCCGACACCCTTCCCGCCGTCCTCATCAACGTCCAACGCCAGCCCGGCGCCAACGTCATCGAGGTCGTCGATCGCGTGCAGGCCATGCTCCCGCAGCTCTCCGCCAGCCTCCCCGCGTCCGTCCAGCTCACCGTCCTCAGCGACCGCACCCAAAGCATCCGCGCGTCCGTCCGCTCCGTTCAACACGAGCTCGTCTTCGCCGTCGGCCTCGTCGTCCTCGTCACCTTCCTCTTCCTCAAGGATTTCTCCGCCACGATCATCCCGAGCATCGCCGTCCCGCTCTCCCTCATCGGCACGTTCGGCGTGATGTATCTCGCCGGTTACTCGCTCAACATCCTCACGCTCATGGCGCTCACCATCGCCACCGGCTTCGTCGTCGACGACGCCATCGTGATGATGGAGAACATCGCCCGGTATCGGGAAGAAGGATACTCCACCCTCGAAGCCGCCCTGAAGGGCGCCTCCCAAATCGGCTTCACCCTCGTCTCCCTCACGCTCTCGCTCATCGCCGTCCTCATTCCGCTGCTCTTCATGGGCGACGTCGTCGGCCGGCTCTTCCACGAGTTCGCGATCACGCTTTCCGTTTCGATCCTCATCTCGCTCGTCGTCTCCCTCACGCTCACCCCGATGATGTGCGCGCGCATGCTCAAGCACACGCACGCGCACTCCCCCGGAAAACCCGGCTTCCTCGACCGCGTGATCGAAACCTACGGCGTCTGGCTCGACTGGGTCCTCTCCCACCAGCGCCTCGCCCTCCTCGCGACCGTCGCCACCCTCGCCGTCACCGCGCTGCTCTACGTCGTCGTTCCGAAGGGCTTCTTCCCCGTCCAGGACAACGCCGCCATCCAGGCCGTCACCGAGGCCCCGCAGTCGATTTCGTTCTCCGCCATGGCCGAACGCCAGCACGCGCTCGGCGCCAAGATCCTCGAGGACCCCGCCGTCCGCAGCCTCTCGTCCTTCATCGGCGTCGACGGCACCAACGCCACCCTCAACAGCGGCCGCATGCTCATCAACCTGCTCCCGCACGACGAGCGCAGCGAAACCGCCACCGAAATCATCGAGCGTCTCCGCGAACGCGCCCGCGAAGTTCCCGGCATCACGCTCTACATGCAACCGGTGCAGGAGCTCACGATCGAGGACCGCGTCAGCCGGACCCAATTCCAGTTCATGCTCACCACGCCCGACGAAGACCTGCTCCACGAATGGGTGCCGCGCTTCGTCGATCACCTCCGCCAAAACCCCGCGCTCAGCGACGTCGCCTCCGACCTCCAGAATCGCGGCCTTCAGGCGTTCTTCGAGATCAACCGCGACGCCGCCAGCCGCCTCGGTATCAGCGTCGCGGATATCGACGACGCCCTCTACAGCGCCTTCGGCCAGCGCCAGATCTCCACGCTCTTCACCCAAGCCTCGCAATACCGCGTCATCCTCGAGGTCGACCCGCGCCTCATCGACGGCCCCGAATCGCTCGAACGCATTTTCGTCAACCCCGCCCGCGGCGCGCCCATCCCGCTCTCCAGCGTCGGCCAGGTCGTCGAACGCCGCGCGCCGCTCCTCCTCAACCGCGTCGGCCAGTTCCCCGCCGCCACCATCTCCTTCAACCTCGGCCAAGGCGCCTCGCTCGGCGAAGCCGTCGCCGCCATCGAACAAGCCGCGCGCGATCTCGAACTTCCCCTCTCCATCGAGCTCCGTTTCCAGGGCGCCGCGCACGCCTTCCGCTCGTCGCTCTCCAGCACGCTCTGGCTGATCCTCGCCGCGATCGTCACGATGTATATCGTGCTCGGCGTCCTCTACGAGAGCGCGATCCATCCGATCACGATTCTCTCCACGCTGCCCTCCGCCGCCGTCGGCGCGCTGCTCGCTTTGTGGGTCACCAACCAGCCTTTGGACATGATCGCCGTCATCGGCATCATCCTCCTCATCGGCCTCGTGAAGAAAAACGGCATCATGATGATCGACTTCGCCCTCGAAGCCGAACGCCGCGAAAAACTCTCGCCCGTCGCCGCCATCCGCCAGGCCGCCCTGCTCCGCTTCCGCCCGATTCTCATGACGACGCTCGCCGCCCTCTTCGGCGCGCTCCCGCTCATGTTGTCCACCGGCTCCGGCGCCGAACTCCGTCAACCGCTCGGCCTCGTCATGGTCGGCGGCCTTCTCGTGAGCCAGGTCCTCACGCTCTTCACCACGCCGGTCGTCTATCTCTTCTTCGACCGCCTCGGCCGCCGCCGCCCGCGCAACACCGACGAAAAGCGCGCCCTCCCCGCCGACCCGCAACCCGCCCTCGCGCGATGAAGCCGCCTCTCGCCCACACAGCTCCGCGCTGCGCACCGCTCCTCGCGAAGGAGAACGCCCGCCCCGCAGCCGAAGTCCCCTCTATCAGAGGGGTGCCCGACAGGGCGGGGTGTGTCCCCACGCCCCGCATTCCCCCAGTCCCGCGCCGATGAACCTCTCCCGCCCCTTCATCCGCCGCCCCATCGCCAGCGCGCTCATCGCGATCGCGATCGTCCTCCTCGGCGCCCTTTCCTACACGCTGCTGCCCGTCGCGCCGCTCCCGCAGGTCGATTTCCCCACGATCCAAGTCTACGCGAACCTGCCCGGCGCCAGCCCCGAAACGATGGCGTCCAGCGTCGCCACGCCGCTCGANCGCGCCCTNGGCAGCATCGCCGGCATCACCGGCATCCGCTCCANCAGCAGCCAAGGCTCCTNCANCATCACCCTCGANTTNGATTTCAGCCGCAACATCGACGACGCCGCCCGCGACGTCCAAGCCGCGCTCAACGCCGCCCGCGGACAACTCCCGTCCGGCATGCCGCGCAATCCGAGCTACCGCAAAATCAACCCNTCGCAGGCCCCCATCCTCGGCCTCGCNCTCAGCTCGCCCAANCTCGCCCCCGGCGNNCTCTACGACCTCGCCTCCACCATCCTCGCCCANAAACCTTTCCCANGTTAACGGCGTCGGCGANGTCCAGGTNTGGGGNAGCTCGCTCCCCGCCGTCCGCGTCCAGCTCAACCCCAACGCCCTCGCCCACTACGGCATCGCGCTCGACGAGGTCCGCCGCGCCATCAACGAAACCAACTCGCTCCGCCCGCGCGGCATGATCGAAGCCGGCGAACGCCACTGGCAGGTCCAGACCAGCGACCAGCTCCGCCGCGCCGCCGAATACCGCCCGCTCATCATCCGCTACCAGGACGGCGCGCCCGTCCGCCTCGGCGACGTCGCCACCGTCACCGACTCCGTCGAAAACCGCTACGCGAGCGGCTTCCACAACCACCGCCCCGCCGTCCTCCTCATGGTCCTGCGCCAGCCCGGCGCCAACATCGTCGCCACCATCGACAACATCAAGGAACAGCTCCCCGGCCTCCGCGCGCTTCTACCGGGCGACGCCCACCTCGACGTCATTATGGACCGCTCGCCCGGCATCCGCGCCACGCTCCACGAAGCCCGCTTCACGCTCCTCCTCGCCGCCGGACTCGTGATGCTCGTCGTCCTCCTCTTCCTCGGCTCCGCCCGCGCCGCCCTCATCCCCTCGCTCGCGATCCCCGTCTCCCTGATCGGCACGTTCTCGATCATGTATCTCTACGGGTTCTCGCTGAACAACCTCTCGCTCATGGCGCTCATCGTCGCCGCGGGCCTCGTGGTCGACGACGCCATCGTCGTCCTCGAAAACATCTCCCGTCACATCGAAGACGGCCTCTCGCCCCTCCGCGCCGCCCTCCGCGGCGCCGGAGAAGTCGGGTTCACGCTCCTCGCGATGAACCTCTCCCTCGTCACCGTCTTCATCTCCATCCTCTTCATGGGCGGCCTCGTCGAGCGGCTCTTCCGCGAGTTCTCCATCACGCTCGCCGCCGCGATGCTCGTCTCGCTCGCCGTCTCCCTCACCCTCACCCCCAGCCTCTGCTCCCGCTGGCTGAAATCGAAACGACCTGTAGCGGAAGGCGTGAGCCTTTCGTCGCCCCAGCTCTCCTACCCCCGCTGGGGCCTCCGCAACCTCAGCGAACGCTCCTTCGAAGCCATCCGCAAAATCTACTCCCGCTCGCTCACGTGGACCCTCCGCCACCCCACGCTGATGCTCCTCATCTTCATCGGCACCATCGCGCTCAACGTCTCGATGTATGTCACCATCCCGAAGGGCTTCCTCCCCGAACAAGACACCGGCCAGCTCAACGGTTTCGTCCGCGGCGACGACGGCTTCTCGTTCCAAATCATGCAGCCGAAGATCGAGGCCTACCGGCAAATCCTCCTCCAGGATCCCGCCATCGCCGACGTCGCCGGCATGAGCGGCGGCGGCGGCGGACTCAGCAACGCCTGGACGATGATTCGCCTCAAACCCCTCGCCGAGCGCGGCGTCTCCGCCAACGAGGTCGTCCACCGCATCCGCCGCAACCTGCCGCCCGTCCCCGGCGGCAACCTCTACGTCAGCGTCTCCCAGGACATCCAGATGCCCCGCACCGGAAACTCCGGCTCCTACGACTTCACGCTCCTCTCCGACGACCTTCACCTCCTCCGCGAATGGGCGCCCAAGGTCGCCACGAAGATGCAAACGCTCCCCGAGCTTACCGACGTCGACGGCCCCTCCGACGAAGGCGCGAAACAGGTCACGCTCACCATCGACCGCGAAGCCGCCCGCCGCCTCGGCGTCGACATGCAGATGATCACGCAGGTCCTGAACAACTCCTTCAGCCAGCGCCAAATCTCCACGATCTACAACCCGCTCAACCAATACCGCGTCGTGATGGAGCTCACGCCGGAATACACCGAGGACCCCGTCGTTCTCGACCAGGTCCAGGTCATCGCCCGCGACGGCAAACGCGTCCCGCTCTCCGCCTTCACGCGCTACGAATTCTCCCTCGTCAACGACCGCGTGAACCACCGCAGCCAGTTCGCCTCCGAAAACGTCGGCTTCTCCCTCGCGCCCGGCGTCTCGCTCGAACAAGCCCTCGCCGCCATCGACCGCGCCATGGCCGAAATCATGTTGCCCACCCAAATCCAGGGCACCCTCGGCGGCACCGCGCAGACGTTCCAACAAAGCCTCCAAAAACAACCGCTCCTCATCCTCGTCGTTCTCGTCGCCGTCTACCTCGTCCTCGGCATTCTCTACGAAAGCACCATCCACCCGCTCACGATCCTCTCGACGCTCCCCTCCGCCGGACTCGGCGCGCTCCTCGCCCTCCGCCTCACCGACACCGAGTTCACCCTCATCGCGCTCCTCGGCCTCTTCCTCCTCATCGGCATCGTAATGAAAAATGCGATACTGATGATCGACTTCGCCCTCGCCACCGAGCGCGCCCACGGCCGCTCGCCCCGCGACGCGATCTACGAAGCCGCGCTCCTTCGCCTCCGTCCGATCCTGATGACCAACATCGCCGCGCTTCTCGGCGCGCTCCCCCTCGTCCTCGCCACCGGCGAAGGCGTCGAAATGCGCCGCCCGCTCGGCCTCGCGATCGTCGGCGGCCTCTTCGTCAGCCAGCTCCTCACGCTCTACACCGTCCCTGTCGTTTACCTCTGGCTCGACCGCGCCCGCCTTCGCCTCCGCGCCATCTTCTCCCGCCGCCCCTCCGCTCCCGTCACCTCCCCTCTCCCCACCGACCGCTGACCCTGTGGGAGGGGCTTCACGCCACGACTCCCATCCTCAGCCCGACCTTCGATCGCCCGCTCGAACCGACACCTCCCCACGAATCGCCCCTTCGTGTTCATTCGTGTCCATTCGTGGTTGCCGAGCCTCTGTGCCTCTGTCGTCGCCACACGCCCACCCCGGCCATCCGAATCCGTGTCCATCCGTGGTCTTCCCTGATCCCCAATCAACGGTCGACTAACCCCCACCGTTGCACCTTCGCTCACCTTGCTCTCCTCTGTTCCCCTCACCCTCGCGGCTATCACTCTCCCCCGCATGAAAGCCCTCGTCCTCACCGCTCCGTCCACCCTCGAACTCCAAGACTTTCCCACGCCCACCCCCGCCGACGACGAAGTCCTCATCCGCATCCGCGCCTGCGGCATCTGCGGTAGCGACATCCACGGTTGGGACGGCTCCAGCGGCCGTCGCAATCCACCGCTCATCATGGGCCACGAAGCCGCCGGCGAAATCGCCGCCACCGGCCGCCACGCCCGCCGCTTCAAACCCGGCGACCGCGTCACCTTCGACTCCACCATCTACTGTGGCGAATGCGACGACTGCCGCGCCGGCCGCATCAATCTCTGCGCCCACCGCCGGGTCGTCGGTGTATCACCTTCCGAATACAAACAACACGGCGCCTTCGCCGAATTCCTCGCCGTCCCCGAACGCATCGTCCACGCCCTCCCGCCCGATCTTTCCTTCGAACACGCCGCGATGATCGAGCCCGTCTCGATCGCGATCCATGCCGTCGGCCGCCTCGGCTCACACCGCGCCGACACCGCCGTCGTCGTCGGCGCCGGCATGATCGGCCTCCTCATCGTCCAAGCCCTCCGCTGGGCCGGCGCCAAAACCATCGTCGCCGTCGACCTCGAAAACACCCGCCTCGAACTCGCCCGCACCCTCGGCGCCACGCACACGTTCAACTCCCGCACCGACGACGTCCCTGCCGAAATCGCCAAACTCACGAACCAGCACGGCGCCGACGCCACCTTCGAAGTCGTCGGCATCACGCCGACCACCCAGCTTGCGATTCAACTCGTCCGCCGCGGCGGCCACGTCGTCCTCGTCGGCAACCTCTCCGCCAAAATCGATTTTCCCCTCCAAAGCGCCGTCACCCGCGAGCTCACGCTCCACGGCACCTGCGGCTCCGCCGGCGAATACCCGCTCTGCATCGATCTCATCGCGCGCCGCGTCATCGACGTCGCCCCGCTCATCGCCGCCCGCGCCTCCCTCGACGAAGGTGCCGCCTGGTTCCAACGCCTCAGCGCCCCCGACGGCGGCAAATACATGAAAGTCATCCTCGAACCATGACCCGCCCCGACCTCTTCAACCTCACCGGCAAACGCGCGCTCGTCACCGGCGCGAGTCGCGGACTCGGACGCGAGTTCGCCCTCACGCTCGCCCGCGCCGGCGCCGACGTCGCCATCACCAGTCGCACCCTCGACGCGCTCGCCGACACCCGCGCCGACATCGAACAACTCGGCCGCCGCTGCTTTCCCGTCGCCCTCGACGTCCGCTCCGAATCCAGCATCTCCACCGCCATCGAAACCATCGACCGCGACTTCGGCGCGCTCGACATCCTCATCAACAACGCCGGCTGCAACATCCGCAAACCCGCCCTCGAAGTCACCTGGGAGGATTGGAACACCATTCTGGATACAAACCTCCGCGGCGTCTTCTTCGTCGCCCAAGCCGTCGCCCGCCGGATGATCGCCCGCCAAACCGCCGGCCGCATCGTCAACATCGGCTCCGTCACCTCCGTCGCCGGCTACGCCGGCCTCGCCCCCTACGGCGCCAGCCGCGGCGGCGTCCGCCAGCTCACCATGAGCCTCGCCGCCGACTGGGGCCCGCACGGCATCACCGTGAACTGCCTCGCCCCCGGCTGGTTCAAAACCGCCCAAAACGCCGTCATGTATGAGGACGCCGCGTGGGTCTCCTATCTCACCGACAAAATCCCGCTTCGCCGCCCCGGCCGCACCGGCGACCTCGACGGCGCCCTCCTTTTTCTCTCCAGCGACGCCAGCGCCTACGTCACCGGCCAAACCCTCCTCGTCGACGGCGGCATCACCGTCAACGACACCCGCGCCCTCCCCCGAAAATCTTAACCCTCCCCTCAGCGTCCCTCATCCGCTCTCATCCGTGGTTCACTTCACTTCCCTCCATTCGTGTCCCTTCGTGTCCATTCGTGGTTCCCTTCCTTAACTTCTCCGTGCCTCCTAATTCGTGTTCCTTCGCGCCCCTTCGTGGTGCAACTTCATCCTTTCCTAATTCTCTCATGAAACTGCTACGCCTCCTCACCCTCCTCCCGCTTCTCGCCTTCTCCATCGCGATCGCNCACGCNAAGCCCCAGCTCGGCCTCCAATCCTGGACCTGCCGCAACATGTCCTTCGAAGAGCTCGTCGCCTTCGCCAAAAAGCACGGCATCACGCAGCTCGAACTCTACGGCAAGCACCTCGACCCCAAAGCCCCGCGCGAGGAAAACCTCCGCAAGCGCGACATCCTCAAACAAAACGGCCTCACCGCCTACTCCATCGGCGTGTCCGGCACCACGATGAACAAGGAGGAAAACCGCGCCCTCTTCGAACTCGCGAAACTCTTCGACATGAAAGTCATCGTCGTCGAACCCCGCGAGCCCGCCCAGTGGGACGTCCTCGAGGAACTCGTGAAGGAATACGACATCAAGCTCGCCATCCACAACCACGGCACGGGCACCGTCTACGGCAACCCCGCCACCGTGAAACAAGTCCTCGCCACCCGCGACCCGCGCATCGGCGTGTGCATGGACATCGGCTGGGTCACCGCCGCCGAATTCGACGCCGAGGTCGTCTTCCGCAACTACTACGACCGCGTCTTCGACATGCACCTCAAGGACAAGCGCCTCGATGTCGTCGACGGCCGTAACCGTCCCACGGATACGCACATCGGCTGGGGCAACTCCAACTACGCCGGCCTCTTCGCCGCCATCAAGGAAACCAAATGGTCCGGCGTGATGGCCATCGAAACCGACAGCGGCGAATTCGCCCAAGACCCCACCGAATTCGTCACCCGCGCGAAGGCCTTCTTCGAAAAACACTTCAACTAATCCGCCATCAAAGGAGGCGCGGCGCCCCCTCGTCCGCCTCCCAACCCTTCAACTGCGAAGAACGCCAAAGGCGCGAAGAAGAAACCCTCTTCAAGAGCCCCACCCAGCCCGTCCGCGCCACCGCGCCGAAGGCATCATCCCCAATGCTGTCCCACTAAGAGCAGTGAGTAGCTGCGTAAGTCACGATATGCATCGGTTTAGCGCAGCGCGACGAGTGCTCACGATTTGAACTCCAGGTTGCGTTCTGCGGGGCTGCCGCATGAACGAGGG
>Ga0065721_10050593_pt1 | contig 19053 bp, 26 predicted proteins | sample Mesricmetagenome_FD_59108 | JGI IMG/M metagenome (GOLD analysis project Ga0065721, IMG submission 59108) | Mesophilic microbial community from rice straw/compost enrichment Sample: eDNA_1 v2 (version 2) | ecosystem: Engineered > Solid waste > Grass > Composting > Bioreactor | place: USA: Davis... | reverse complement strand
CGTGTATGAAAAGGATGCATTTTGATTTTAGAGGTAGAGTGGCGAAGACCGCCTTCTCTTCTCTTCTCCGTTCGTTGCATGTGCGCCCGGACTCCCGTTGTGATTATTATCCGCGGAGTGAAATTCCGCAGACTCAAGCGATGTCAAGAATTGCGCGTACCACCCAGCGACGAGTGAAACTTGTCGTCCGATTTACCCCACGTTTTGTATGCTTCGACCCCCTGCTCACTTGGTGCAGTTATCGGCAAGCGCTCAAGAGGCAGAACCCTATAATTACTTCGTGGATTCCTATCGAGTGAAGAATATACCCGAGGGGACCAGTTTCGCCAACTGAACGTGACAGGTTGGGCGGATCGGTTGCAAGGTTTTAGGGGCATAACCCACTCTTCACGCTTCGACAATGTGAAGAGAAAGGAAGAGAGGGTGGGTTTACTCGGGAGGCAAAGGGGGTAAGAAAATGGGAGAACACGGACGGGGGGACGTGCTTGATTGACCGACCTTTCCGATTTCATTGTCCACTAGTGTGGCGCTCGCTCTAGAGATCGCGGGCCGGAAGGGGGCATTTTTCGAGGGGTAGGTTCCACCGAATACCACAGAGAACATACTAGAAGGAAACCCTAGAGATTGGTGCAAGAGGACGATCGAAAAAAGAACAATAACATGAGCAGCAGCCAATATGATGGGCTGGTGAAGGGAGAGGTAGATAGGACGAACGACGTGTCAGCGGAGATCGCAATCCTTATCTTCAGCGTGCGCTCATTAACGCGCTTCTCACCCACGCTGCGCGCATCCCGTCCGATCCTTTGAGAAAATCACTGGACAAATCCAGGAGAATAAACCCAAAAGTAATCAATTGAATAGACAAACGCAAGGGGAGATCCTGCTTTCTATGGGTTCCTGTGGCAGGCCACGGCCCGTTTACCAAAAGTGGTACAAACACCATTTCTCCGATGGTTGTACTCACGCTGAAGCCTACATGACTTAATTATTGTTCTTGTTCGCAACAGACCGTAGTAGGGACGCCTTCTAGCTCTACGTTCCCATGTAATGTCGCTGCTGTAAACCTGACACTCAGCGAAGCCACCCTCGAAATCCAGAAATCCCATGCTTTTTCATGTGTTTTCGAGGACAACAGTGGCCACAAATCCTATCTTCCGATCTTCACCAGGGCATGTGGGTGGCTTGATTCCCCACGCCGAGAATTGCGTTACCAAACGTCACTTGAACGTTTGGACCTGGAAAAAATGGTATTTTGAGATTTGTGCATAGAGTTCTGTCAAAGACCTTTTTAATTGAAATGGCGCCCGCTTGCGAGCCTAATCCCCGAGACCCCTGGCGACCTGTTCGCCGCACGCAGGAGAGTGACGCAAACTCCGGTCATCTGGACCTGGACAATTAAACCTTACTGTGCCTCGACTCCTTTCCAGAGCACCCTCTGAAGATCCCCTGAACTTGTCCGAAGCAGAATGAACGAAAAAAATGCCCCTCATATTCATACACACTAGATAACGCACCGTCTGATCTAAACTTACACCTAGAGCTCCACATGCTCTTGCAGAATTTTGAACAGTTTGACTTGTTCATCCGTCGACGCCGCATCGTCGCGATCGTTCCCGCTCTGTTGGTCAGAGGAAGAGTCCGACGATTCAGCGTCATCACCATTCGATTTTCCGCGCGAGGCAGCGGGAAGATGAACATTATATCCCGCGGCGCGGAGAATGTCGAAAAGCTTCCTGGTGCCTTCAGAGACCTCGTTGAAATCAGCTCCATCGAATTCTTCAACGACCTCGAATAGCAATTCCCCATCCCCGACTGTGGCCTTTCCTTTGGGTTTCGAGTTGATAAACTGCTTGATGAGATTTTCGTTGAGCCGCATCCCAGCCGTCTGTTTGTCTACAGGAGGAGCTGGGAGGACAGGTTTGCGCAACCCGGCTTTGAACGGTTGATCGGAGATGAGGAGGCTCGGCGGGTTGTCAATGCCCTCTGGAAGCACATCCACGACTTTCCGACACCGGATAAGGGCTTCTTCGCCTGAGTCTCGTGGAGACTTGAACCCGGGCTCTGCACAAAGTCTAGGGGTATGAATGACGACGACGTAGGAGCATGTCTTGGTTTCTTTCACGACCTCGATCCGATCGGTTGTGACCATTGAGCAGTGGAACTGTCAAGCAAGAAGAGGGGTCAAATAACGTCCTATGACCGATCAAGGTCGACGAGCAAGACGCATGATAGAGTTCAAAAAGGTTCCGTTTGAGCGGAAACAAAGGAAAGAAAAAGAAAAATGAATATTCAAGACACTTACCTGAACTTCGACTTCTCTCGGCTTCCCGGTCTTATCACACAAAGTTCCACCTCCCCACCGCTGGACAAGGTATAGAGAACCAGCGTTGCGAGCCAGTTGCAAGTTGGCGGCGCGGGCGTCCTGCTCAGCGATGGTGAGATCTGCGCCAGTCTCTTCAGATCTTGGGGCGCGTCCTAGAACATAGGATTCCCACTGACAGCGGAGAGAAAGAAATTAGTAACGCTGAGACGGACAAAATTAGACAAGTACCTCTGGATCTTCTTCTGGCTTGTAGGTTCCCGCTGTATCGAAGCGATTGTGAGTGATATGATTTCATGTATATATATAATCCCCAGAGAGGAAATAGGAAAATATAGACAATTGGAGGTTGAGAAGGGTGATAAATGACGGAGAGAAGGAATATATCTTCGGAGTCGAGTAGGAATGGATGGAAGACTTACCGAGTATATTAGTTATGGGCTGGGCAAGCTCCTTGAATTGACGGATTGACTTGTTATGACAGTAAGAGTACGTGAACCAGCCTTGCCGACGCTGAAGGCACGAGTGGGTAAGAGAACAGATATAATGAACGGACGAGACTCACGTAAAGGCACGAGCCGGCGAGCGGCTGGAGGAGAGACCAGCTTCTTGCGGGTGTGGGGTCGGCCTCCGGTTCCTCGACGCGTTTTGTTGACGCAGACTCGACAGGTTTGGGGATATAACAGAGATACGAATCCTTGGGTCCGAGAAGCATGTGCTCAAGAGTGTAGTTGTCACTGGCAAAGGACCGAGACTAGATTGAATGTTAGTGCCGAGATGACTGAATGGAGAGAGAGCCGACATTTGGTGCAAGGGTGTCAACAGGAGGATTAGGGGGATCTATTTCCTTGGGCTGGGGCGACGCAGTTGAGTCGTCGCTGCTAGCCCATTGTTCCAGAAACTCAGACTCGCCACCCCGAAGACCATACGCGAGCCAGTGCTCGGCGGTGTGGTTCAGGACGGGGTGGGCATTGAGAAAGGCGACGCGGTATTTTGGAAAGGCGTAGGGGTCCTCTGGGAGAGAGTGAAGACCAGCACGGACGAGGAGCGGGAAGAAGAGGAGAGGAGCGATGTGCATGGAGGGCAGCAGAGAGCCAATTAAGAGCTGGAGCGAACACGACAGCAGTGGCTGTGCAGGGCGGCGGTGGGTCGGAGGCGGGATGGCCGGAAAATATAATAAAATATCGGCGGAGTTAGGTTTGCAGTCAGGGGCCATTTTCAAAAGTTGTGAGCGTCCGGGTTGGCGATCCTTTCTAGTCTTGAGCTCACTTTCAGGGTTGCTTTCACGTAAAGTCCTTTTTACATTCCATCAACTACTTTCACTTTATATTCTCCACGCCCAATCTCCCCTCTTTCCCTTCTTTCTCTCCCTTCCCCACTCCTCTCCTTCTCCCTCACACACCTTCCCTTCCCCTCTCCCCTTCTCTCGCATCCCTTTCACCAATGTCAGAGCCTGTGACCCGCGAGAATCCCCCGCTCGAGGAGGACGATAAGAATTCCGTCGATGAGCTCGACGACACCCCGACCGCAGACAACGCCGAAGCCGGTACGTCCTCCCTCCACCACTCTCCTATCGTCTTGCCCAGTCCCAACGACACGTCGATTTTCCCCAATTCATGCGCGTCGCAACCACACTTCTCGACTTATCTAATTTCTCGTCCACAACCCCTAGGCACCTCTGCCGTCCCAGCTAAGCGCGGTCGCGGCAGGCCCAAGGGCAGTAAGAATAAGAAAACCCTCGGCATCGCTGCCCCAGCCGTCCCAGCCGTGCCCAAGAAGAGAGGAAGGCCTCCGAAGGTGCGTCATTACCATCGACGTGCGCGATAGCCTCCGCGCGCCAGTGCGGCGCTACCGAGCATCCGTCCCGATCTGGACGCTGACTCTTCCTCTTCATCAGGAAAAGAAGGACGACGGCGTTGAGCCTCCTCCGAAGCGTCCACGGGGACGTCCCCCCAAGAACCCCAAGCCTGCTCTTGAAGAGGGAGCGGAGCCCCCCGTCAAGCGGAAACGCGGGCGGCCACCCAAGAACCCCCAGCCTGCCCCCGCTTCGTGAACCGCGCAGCCTTCTCGCTTGGTCTCGCCGCCTCCACTCCGTCTCTCTATGTCGTTATCTTTTTTTCTCCCTCCTTGTTTCACTATAGCCACTGCCTGTTGCACTACCACTCGGTGATTTATGACCCAACACGACTCGCCCGCCTTTTCTCCCAACGACTTACTTAGGACCGAACACTTTCCCGTACCCCCTGGACTCATTTGGTTAGCAGATGCCTGCTGCTCATTTCATCGCTGCTTATTTATCGCGTTGTACACATGAACATAGAACAGGCGTCTGTTTCCGCTGTACAGCAAATTCCCAAGTATGTAAAGCTCTCTCGAATATCTGATGGACAGAACTCTCCGAAGATGTGCAAGCGAAACCTCCGAAGGCTAATCGATGAGAGACAACAACACGCCTACCTCGTCCCCCACCCTAGTGGTCAGTGGATCAGAACTAGACTTGCATTCTGGTCGGATATAATCAAATTATCCATTACTTCCCAACGCCTCGCGCAAGCGTTGCGTCAACGCCTGAGCGTCTGTCGCACAAGTGATACAGCCCAAATGCCAGCTACCCCTAGAAGTGTCGCTCCTGCCCATCCCAACCCCTCCATTATTCTCACCTGACGTTCCGCTTTTCTCTTAGCGGTAGCGTAGCTGATGTCTGGTCGGAAGGTTATCATCGTGTAGAGAGGGAGCCAGCCCTTCGGATTCTCAGAAGGGAATGGCACCCGGGACAAGGTCGGTCGAAGCGACGACAGGTTCACCATGCCGGAAGTGAGGGAATATAGCACATTATCGAGCGTCTTCTTGGCCATATAGCTGACCGTAGTAACAGAGTGTCTCATCTCGACGCTGGATACGTGACGGTTAGCAAATGCTCCATTACGTTCCGACCGCACGTACAAATTGTCCATAGCCAGATCGCAGATGGCAAGCAAATCTTGATATCTGCCTTCCGAATATCGTTCGAGGGCCCGGTGAAGGCGTCGATCTATCTCGAGCCGGGAAGCGCCAGCCGGGTCGACGTATGGCTCGACGCCTTCGCTATCCAACAGCGTCGATAGAACCCTCACGTCTTCAAGACCGCAGTTAAGGCCCTGGCCGTAAAAGGGCACCATTGAGTGGGCTGCATCTCCTAAAATAATAACGCGGTCCTTGTAGTGGTAAGGCTTCGCCTGACCAGACCGGAAACTTGGTAAGTATTCCGTGCCTGGCTCACGGGACGAACTTCAACCTCACCTTGGTACAGATGAGGGGACTTCTTGGGTTTGCTAGTACATCCTCAACAAGCAATTTCTCTCCAATCTTCTGGACAGCGTCAGGGAAATGGAATTTAAACCACGTTAGTATAGAATCCGGTGAGTTGAGGCGATCAAGTTCCGCGCCAGGCGCAAATAGGGTGCAGGTGAAAGTCTTGTCCTGCAACACATCTCAGTCACCGTCTATCTTTGAAACGGACGGTTCAAAAAATCACTGACCTTGTTAGGTAAGGCGATGAGCATGAATGAATGTCGTGGCCAGATGTGGAGGTGGTTTGGATCGAGCAGGAAAGTTGGTTCTCCATCGACTCCCCGGCCTGCCGGCATCCTGAGTTCGATGTATTCATGTGTGATGTACTCTTGTTGATAATTCATCCTATTGTAAGTTTCATCCGTCAGATGAGTTCCTGAGAAGATTAGACGGTCGAGACGGAATTAAACGGCCCTCACCTCACCACTCTCATCATCTGTCTTTGTATAATCGAATAGCTGCCGTCTGCGCCGATGCAGAAATCGAAATCCGTTTGGAATTCTCTATTGGAAACGGTGTCTCGGAGCGTCAAGGTCTTGTTGTCGAAGTTGGCAGCGACCACCTTCGTATTGAAAAAGACGCGAATATTATCCGACTCGGCCACTGTCTCCAGGAGGCCTTCGTTAAGGACAGCTCGACCGATAGAGTTAATACTCTGCGCGGAATGGGCGCTTTTCAGTCCTCTGATCACCTCGAACAAGAAGGCGGGGAACTGAAGCACTCACCTGGCCATCTTTGTCATACAACTGACTATCTAGTTCGCCTGACTGGGTGTGAATCATTCGGCCGCGCATGGGGATGGCCTCCTCGAGAAATCGGTGAGCTACTTCAGCGTCTATGGCTTCTAGCGCCGCGATGCCACGATGGGAGATTGCGAGATTAATCGACCGCTGCTGGGTAGCAGCTTTTGAAGAGGGGAGTCGCAGATCTGTAAGCGCCGTAAGCTCCATGCATCATGGTCGCATGGCCGCACGAACGCAAAATCAACACTTACCTGGTCGGCCTTCATAGAGATCGACGGCCCATCCTCGTTTAGATAATGCTAGGGCCGCCAAGCAGCCTACCGGTCCTGCGCCGACGACGACCGCCTTCTTCCTTGCTGAAAGCTGGGCCATCGTGTGTATGGTTGGAAGCAGAGTAGATGACTCCGGGCTCACATTTTCCGGCCTACTAGGATGACGGAGCCATTGCGAATTGTTCCATGCCGCTCCGAAAAAGAGACCGCTTCCCTGATTCGGGGCTAGATCACAACTTATCTAATCTCTCTTCGACAAATGCAATGCGCTCGGGCTCCAATGTTGAGCATATGGTCGAATGGGCGGATCTAAGTTGACTGAAGGTCATTTCGAGCGCTCACACTTCTGACAATTTCTCTTCCAAACCACCATTCTCAACCAGGTATGACCATCTCAGACCTTACCCGCCCTCTCAGCGACGACTTTGTCCGCCCGACCAACGAGCAGATTGGCGCGACCGCCCTCTCGGACCCCAGTACGTTTCACTAGCTCGCCGTTGGCAATGTGCTAACTGTGTGCTTTCCAGAGGGTAGCTCAGTCTACCTGTGTGGTAACTCGCTGGGGCTAATGTCCAATCGCTCAAAGGATATGGTGCAAGGAGAGCTTAACACTTGGGCTACTCGGTGCGTCTTTACCTCTCTGACGAGCTTTAAAACTTATCACCCTGGCTTCTGTAGTGCCGTTGTTGGTCACTTTGACCACCCCAAGCAGACCCCATGGGTCAGCTACACACAAACTGTGACCCCCTTCATGGCAGAGATCGTAGGTAAGTGCTTGGGTGTTCTCGAAGGAACCATGATCGCTGACGCGGAGATGTTCGCCGGTCACAGGCGCAAAGGAAACAGAAGTTGCTTGCATGGGCACCTTGACAAACAATCTCCATCTCATGATGGATTCATTCTACAAGCCCACCTCTAAACGCTTCAAGATCCTTTGCGAAGCCAAGGCCTTCCCCTCGGATCAAGTGCGTCTCGCTCCTTCGACGCCTCCCACCCGTTGTTCGTTTGAATTCTCAACTCATGCTTCTTTTCATTGGATCAGTACGCGTTTGCGTCCCAGGTGATTGCACATGGCTACGACCCCGCTGAAGCCATCATTGAGGTTTCTCCTCGGGAAGGGGAGTTTACTCTTCGCGAGGAAGATATCCTTGATGTCATTGAGCGCGAAGGTGCCTCGATTGCGCTTGTCATCTTTAGTGGAATCCAATACTACACTGGACAATGGTTCCCCATCCCGTCGATCACCAAGAAAGCCAAGGAAAAGGTATGTAACGGATCACTTTCACACCGCCCTTTGATACACCTCCTACCTATGAGATGCTTATCCCGACATTCTTTCATATTTTAGGGATGTATATGTGGATGGGACCTCGCGCACGCTTTCGGAAATGTGCCCCTGAAGTTGCACGACTGGGATGTTGACTTCGCCGTCTGGTGCACATACAAGTATGGTAACTCAAGCCCAGGAGGAATAGCTGGCCTTTTCGTCCACGAGAAATGGGACAATATCGAAAAACCCAAGCAAGTGTCGCAATCGAATCCCTTTGTTATATATAGATCTAACTCGTTCGCTAGGTTCGCTGGCTGGTGGGGACATGAACTCGCCACGAGGTTCCAGATGCCCCCTACTTTCAAGCCTACACCTGGCGCTCAGGGCTTCCAGCAATCAAACCCTTGCATCCTCGCGATCGCAGCATTGGCAGGTTCACTGCAAATTTTCAAAGAGGTTGGCATGATGCCTGTTCTCCGCGAACGCTCTCTTCTCCTCACGGGGCACCTGGACAAACTCCTTCGCAGCTCGAAGTACTTTGTCCCCCCTGCTGAGGCTGCAAGGAATGTTAGGCAGGAACCTGGCTTCACCATCCTCACTCCAAAGGACCCCGAGTCTCGCGGTGCTCAACTGTCGCTCCTCTTCCTTCCCAACGGCGCTGGACACATGCAGAAGGTCTTTAAGTACCTAGTCGAGCACGGCGTGATTGGTGATGAAAGAAACCCTGACGTTATTCGCCTTGCTCCCGCTCCTTTGTACAACACGATCACGGATTGCGAGGCAGCTGCCAAGTTCATTGATGAGGGTCTGGCTTCTCTTAGCCAGTGACGGATTATGGGGATTGTATCACACGAATAGCATAGGCCTCTAGGATACACGATGCTTTTGTTGTCTATTAGCGCTGTCAAGGAGTGGAGCCCAAGACGCGTGGCGTTGATCCTTGAATACGGACCACAAATTGCTGAATGAGCTTGGGATATTCATCTCCACGAAGGATCTCGTCATGGCCTTCTCTTAGACTGTCGAAGTCACGGAAGATCGCGGATTCGGCGTGTTCCCCGTAAAGCTTTCGCAGATGGTCGTACATGAGCTGACTCTGGCCCTCGTTTATTAGCTCATCGGCCTTCGAGTGGAGGATAAGCCAAGGGAAGGGTGCTGCGGACGAGCGCAAGGTATATCGGCTAACGTTGAATGGGCTGTAATCTTGGCGGGGACCAAACGCATCTTCGATGAACCAGTCCCTGTATAGCGGGAACGTCTCGAGGAGGAGATCGATGTCGTAGATCCCCTCGGAGAGGGCGATGCCCTTGACCGCTGCGATCAACTGCGCAGACGGGCGGAGGGAAGGTGTGATGAAGCCGGAGTCGAGGAAAATCGAGGCAATCATGTGTGCACTGCAGCTGTGGCCGATGAGGACCAGCGACGAGAAATCGACGCGTTCTTTGAGGTTGAAGGGGGGATCCGTCCAGGTATCGCCTTGAAGGAACTCGAGGAACGCGAGGAGATCTTCCGTGTGGCCGGGGTGGCGGAATGCTGTGTTAGGGTCGCGGAGCTTTGGCGTGAGGCGGTAGTTTGGGACTAAAACGGGCCAGCCGGTAGCTCGAGTGAGACGTTGTGCAAGGGGTGCATGGTCCGCCTTGTCTTCACTGTGCGTGTAGGACGATCAGATTGTGTCTGAGCGCAACAAGGGAGGGTCCGTACGATCGCCACGCGCCGCCATGGACAAAAATAATCAGCCCGGTGGGCGGGTGAGCGGGATTGGAACTGACGCAGTGAACGTCAAAACGGCGTAGTGGCTCCGAGAGCGGAGAGTATGAAATATCGAGTGACGAATCCATGGAGAAGGTGCACGGCCAAGACTGCGGCTGGGCATCGCATAGCCGGATATTGGGTCGGGCAACTCTGACGTCACAAGGCCTCGATTCAACCGGGACATATAAAAACTGGCTGGCCTTAAACCTGGCTGTTCCCTCACTCTCCCCCACTATCACCCAATGTGAGCCCTTATCTCAGTGCCACCTGCCACCACAAGTAGCCTGAGCTGACCCCACCATTCCTCTAGAATGGCATTCACCGCTTCTGACATTTGCAAGATCCTCGTCGCCATCCTTCTCCCCCCACTCGGGGTCTTCTTCGAGCGAGGGTGTGGTGCTGATCTCGTAAGTCGCTCGAGACGTCCCCGCAGCTGGAATCCCTCTAAACTCCATCCCCCAGCTTATCAACATCCTCTTGACCTGTCTGGGTTACATTCCTGGAATCATCCATGGTTCGTAGCGTCCCCCTTCTCAACGAGGTAGTCGTACTCAAATACCCTTCCCATAGCGCTCTACATCATTCTAAAGTATTGATGACCCCAACGAACGAACCCCATCACGATCACTCTATGAAGTTTCATGATACCTTTTCCCCAAGGACCTGAACGGCACTGAACCATTTCTTGTATCTCTAATTCAATTTGTATTGCTCGCGGTATTATCCACATAATCGGATCTTTTTACTCGCTCTCTTCCCCACTCTCCTCCTCTTCATCTGAACTTGGCACATTTGCTGCAGAAGGTGATTTGGCAGCCGTCTCGTCGTCGTCTTCGCTGTCCTCGTCCTCCTCTGAGCTTTCCTGCTCCTCCAATTGGTGGATCATGTGTGCACCCACAATCCAAGTCTTGCCAAACGCCACCTTCTCATCTCCCGGTTCCAAGTCCGCACCCTGAGATGAAGGGCGTGCATGCCACGCCTTGATATCCTCTTCTTCCACCACGTCCGTCTGATAAAGCGCGGCCAGAATCTGACCAAAGAGCGGCATCCTCGCGGATTTCACGATGTGTCTCTGTAATACATTAAGAAAAAACACATTCAGCATGAGTCAACATTACTCACCTGCAGCAATGTGATAGTCTCCACAGGGTCCACTCCACCTATCCGGTTGATAAGCTGCCCCCAGCGTGCAATCGTCGAGGAGACCTCCTTTCTTTGAAGGGGACCGCCTTCCTCAATTATAGGAATCTTTTCGACAATGGCAGAGATGACGGCCTCTTTGACACGAGTCAAAGGGACGTTGCTCGCCATACGCAGGGTCTTTAGCTCAACGGCTGCATTGTCTACCGAGTGGTTCTCTGCAAACGCGCGCTCGAGTGATTGCTTGACTTCGGAGCGGAACTCCTTATCGGCCATAAGTCCAGCTTCCGATATGTGGGCAGCTGAGATATCTGAACGGCCGGAGATGGAACCTGCGTCCGACTGAGAGTCGTCTTCGTCCTCCGACTCTCCTTCAGATACGTCAGAGCCGTCTCGGATGTGCGGTGCATCATAACCTGGCGCTGGTTCAGTCAAAACGCCAAAGGAGAGGATTAATTCCATACCAAGGCGCATGAAATGTTGGTTGAGATGGTTCTCTGGGCTCTCGAGGTCGTCATCCTCGGGGGGTTTGTCAAGCCACACGATGGCGTTCGTGTCGGGTCCTAGGTGTAACCTATCGGCCTCGGTTTGGTCTACAGAGCACCAATGAGCACTACGTCGAGGGAGGAATGACAGAAGTCCAAGTCACTCACACTCTTCGACGTCCTCGATGTCTGAAGCCTCATCCTCCTCGTCACTTGACTCTGGCGCCTTCCATGGTACGCTAAGCCTCTCGAATGGCTTCAATCTCGCACCGGGACCAACGACAACATCATCCCCCACTAACGCGCCTGCTTCGACGACGGACCCATCCTTGATGGTCACCCCAGTCCCTATGATACTGCGAGTGACCCTGCAGTCAGCTCCGACGGTAGTGTTTTCAAAGATATACGAGTTCTCGATGATCGAATTGGGACCAATGATACAGTTGGGCCCGATAACAGATGCTTTGATTTGCGCGTTTTCGCCTATCTGGGAAGAGGGACCGATGAGAGTATTGCGGCCAATCTTACAAGTCCTGGATGGGAGTCAGTGGTGTGGTTGCGATTGCATAAAATTCGACGAACCGAGCAAGAACGGCAGAGTGGTTTTTAGGGCGGTATTGCTGGCCGCGGATGTAGTCATAGCGAGCACCGCCAGGATAGTTATCATCGGGGACAAGAGGGAAAGTCCATCTCAATAGGATATCTTTGCTAGTGGAGACTGAGAATGGTTTCACGATGGAACAAATTGTCTTCGTACCTGACAGACTCGTAGCTTCGAGTATCTTGTACACGAGCAGCATACCCATCCTTTGCGATGTAGATGTGAATATTTTTCATGAGAAGATCTGAGGTCAGGACACCGTGGACAAAGTCTCTCCTCATGTCGAGATAGTCAAAGTTGTCTTGGAAGAGGGATGGGACCTAATAAAAAGTGGTCAGCAGTGCCGCTATGAAGGGCATCCAGAACACACCTCGAATGAGCAAACATCGATACCACAGTCCAACAAGTCAAATCGGATTTCGACCTCTTTATGTTCATTAAGCACCTCCCGAGGGATGCTTGCAATTTTCTTTTTCGGATGCCCAAAGACCGATTCATAGTGCAGGCACTCGGAGGTCTCACTATCAATAACGAAGATAGGCGAGTCGCCCTTCGATCTGTATCCATCGTCATTAGTGTATGCCGATCTCTTGGGCCATCCGACATTGCCAAAACGCCAAACACATGCCTTGTCCGATGCTCAACGCCCGCCTCTTTCACGACAATCGTCATAATCGCGTCCTTATTCGTCTTCCTCCTCTCCTTATGCACCTTCACCACCTCGTCGATCTGGATATTACTGACCAAATCGCCGTGAACGAGGATAAAGTCACCCGTGACCAGCCCTCGCGTATACACGTCCCGCATTGCGTCGCCTGCGGAATAAGTCTCTTTCGCCGTCATGATAGGCACGATCTTCATCACGGAGCCAGGCTTGGACCATTTCGAGTTCCTGTAGCGCAGTAACGCAGGGAGGGAGAGTGGGGGAATGAAGAGTAAGGGGGCCAAGGTGGTTGGGTGGAGGCAGAAACAAGAGCGTACTTGATGGCCTCTTTGATCTGTTCAGAGTATGAACGGCAGATAACGAAGACTTCCTGGACTCCCGCAAGTGCGAGCGACTCGAACGTCCAGTCGAGAAGAGGCGCATTGCAGATCGGCAGGAGACACTGAAAGGCGAATTAGACATGCGATCTATGAGTTCTACAGACCGACCTACCCTGGGTTTTTTCGTAGTGAGAGGCCGGAATCGTTTGTTCCAACTGTCTGCTAGAACAACAGCCTGCAAGATCTCCTGCTCTTCATCGATGAGCTTTTCTTTGCCCGAGGCTCCTGATTTTGACGCCATGGAAGAAGACAAGAGAAAGGGCAAAGCTCGGCTAACCTGACTCACACTGCCTTATCCGGATAGAGAAATGTCGATGAACCCTTGTTGCAACAACAAAAGAGCTGAATGTAATTACAAGGTAACCTAATGACACGAGCACGGCCTGGAAAGCAAGATGGGTATGAAGAGGCCGCGTATTAAGAGAGAAAATGTGGGTAGGTCGTAATGGACATCAAGCGGGGATATAGAAAAGCAAATCCAAGCGTGGCAGTATGGCGCGGGGACGCAGATATAGGGGGATATGTCAACCAATCCACGAAATGGGTAAAGCGATGATGAAAGAACAGAAAAGAGGTATCGGTTGCTCGTGAAGGTCGTGTAGCGTCATGCACATAGTCGAGGAACCAGACGTTTATGCAGCTGCGGCAACGGCGGGGGCAGCAGCAGGGGCAGCCTCAGCAGGCTTGCTCTCCTCAGCCTTGGCCTCCTCCTTGGGTGCCTCCTTCGCGGCGGGGGTTGAGCCCTCAGCGGGGTTCTCGAGAGGGGCGACAGGAGTGGGCTCCTCGATCTTGGGAGGGTGCTCATCGACCTTGGCAGGTGCAGCGACCTCGGTCTTGGGCTTGGACTTGAAGAGGTCGCCAACGCGGGCGGAGAGGCGGCGGCCAACCTTGGCGGCTTTGCTAACCTTCTTCTCCTCCTTCTTCTCCTCCTTGGCTTCCTCCTTAGCCTCCTCCTTCTAAACGATGTGTCAGGGATATCAAATACAACAAGTTTGGTGCAGAACGCACCTTCTCCTCCTTGGTCTCCTCAGCGGGGGTGGCCTCAGTGGGAGCAGCAGCAGCCTCCTCCTTCACGGGCTCCTCCTTGGGGGTCTCTTCAGCGGCAGGAGCGGCCTCGGTGGCAGCAGCCTCCTCCTTGGGGGCCTCCTCGGTAGCAGCGGCCTAGATGTGTTTGATAAGACGTTGACCTTTGGGCTGTCACATGAAAAACGCACCTCATCATCCTTCTTCTTGTCCTTGGGGCTCTTGGGAGCCTTGGGCTTCTTCTCACCCTTGAAAGGAGCGAGGAGCTTGGTCAAGAAGTTGGGGCTCTTGGGGCGATCCTCCTTCTTAGCCTCACCTTCGGCCTGGATGCAGGGTCAGGGCGCGTGTCAGATATGAAAGAGGGCGATGATACGCACAGGCTTGGCCTCCTCCTTGGCCTCCTCAGCAGCAGGGGCCTCGGTGGCAGCGGCAGCCTCAGCGGGTGCAGCCTCGTCCTTCTTGGCTTCCTCAGCCTTAGGGGCCTCCTATTCAGGGGGCGCTTAGTTGACGAACGAGATGATGAGTCAGCAGAGGACATACAGGGGTGGTCTCCTCAGCGGCCTTGGGTGCCTCAGCAGGCTTCTCCTCGGCGACGGGGGCAGCGGGGGTCTCAGCGGGCTTCGCCTCTTCGACGACGGGTGCGGCGGCGGTGACGGTAGCGGCTTCGGGGGCAGACATTATGCTCTTGAGAGGTGGTAAGCTGATGAGAGACGCGTCAGGACGGAAAGGAAGAGGAAAGAAAAAGAAAAAACGTACAATAAGAAGGAGAGTACGTCGTTCCGCGCGACGGGAGAAGAGAACTGGAAGAGAATGAGAGAGAGGTTCGATTTAGGTCTCTCCCTTTTTCACCAAATGCCCTGATGTATGTCTCTGTTTGGCTCCGATCTGGACACAGAGGAATCCCTGGAAGAGTGCCTGGCCGAATCGCCCTCAGCCCTGCTGGCCCCTCGCTCACACCGTCCCCGCTGCACCTTCCATTCTTTGTACGATTCATATTATTTTCGGCCCATGCCTGCCTCCAGAACTGCCTCTGCAGTCCTAGACGCGTCCGCTCCGCTGCGCGAGCAGACAGGGGGCCTTCCCACGTCGCGTGGATGTGGTCTGATCATCTTCCCATGTCGTCTTGGCGGCCAAAAATAGCTGGACTTGGCAGCTGCGCTCCATAGCTCCTCAATGACACTGGTCAATGACGCGCACCCTCCATCCTCGTACTTAAGCCTGCGCTTTCTCTCTGGTCGACAGAGAGACAGCGCAGCCATGGCTTTCCTCGCGACCCTCGCCCCCTTCCTCATTTTCTCCAGCTTTGTTCTCCTCCTCCTTGTCACCCTGTCAGCCCCCATCATCAAACCGATATACCTCTTCAGGCTCTTCTCTGATGTCGGTGGCTCTGCTGCAAGCGCCTCTGGAGGCGTCAACTTTGGTGTCTTTGGTTACTGTGTCTCCAGCACCCGCTATTCGTACGCATCCAAGGTCTTCTCTGCCAATCACACATCATTCATCTCTGCCCTTCTAGCGTTCTCGGCGTTTCTGGCAGCACTGGGGGCTCTTGCAGCACTCCCCGTCTCGGCTATACTTTTGATTCCACCGTCACACAACTCTTGTGCGTCCTTCCTCTCGCCCTCCTTCGCATCGTCCCTCACGCGCTTCAAATAATAGGGGTGGTGATGACATAGGGCGTGCAATCTCTCGCGCGACTGCTGCCGTCTTCATCTTGAATCCCATCGGTATGCCGCTCCGCATCCGCCTCTCTATCACCCTCCCATTCTCATCACGTCCTTCGCAGCCGCGGGATTCGCCTTCCTCGCACTCCTTACCGCGATCTTCATGTGGTGCAAGGGTCGCAATGGCACCTCGAGGCTTCCTTCCCTTCTCACATTCGGCCTCGGTGGTGTCGCGGCCATTGTTGCGACCGTAGCTTTCCTCGCGAATATCATCATCGTTTCTATCGTTCGCAAGCGCGTTCGAGATGCCTCTGACGATACTGTCGATATGACGTATGGGAATGGGGTATGTCCTTCGCTTTGGCACAGCCCATGTATGATCCGCTCATTTCTCGTAGATTTGGATGACGCTCGCGGCTGCTGTGGCTCTCTGGCTTGCGGTGGGTGGGGCCCTTTGCGGAATCTGCGCGTGTGGCCGTCATGGTAGAAGGTCCGTCTTATCACTTCGTCACCCAAATATCCACAAAAGACTGACTCTCCTCCACTAGGCGAGACTATAAAGAGCGTCCCGCAACCTACTAAATCCATGCGACCTTGTGACGAGTGTCTGAATTCCATCTGACGACCTGTACTTGCTTGCGGACTTGACTTTACCCCACTTACTGTATTACTGGACTTTATACCTTGTCAGCTGTTCAACTTTTACTGTATACCTTACTTTGTATATGCACTAAACGATTTCTGTCGCATCTCTTATGAATGACGACATCTTTCCTTCGAGTTCTACGATGTTCTTACTTGTGTTCGCCCGAGCTACGAGGCCTGAGAAGTCTGTATGGATATGGTTCCTTTGCATCCTTGCAGTTCACGCGATAAGAGCGAATACTGACTTGAAATTCGTTGCTTTTCGAGTCCCTTTATCTCCATGACCAAATCTCACACGAGCTTAAAACGAAGAGATGGGATCAGAGTCGATAGCTTCGCTAGCGCCCCTTTTCAACATAGAGTATGTGCTACACCTAATCCTTCTTTGACGCCGACTCCTTCGCGTTAGGATCAGGCTTCCTCGTCGGAGGTCGCAGACCCTTGGCTCTCGCTCTCCATCGCTTATTCGCTGTTGAAAAGTAGGTTTTAGCAGCCGATTCACTCCATCAACCATCGCCAAAAGACAAATCGCGTATAATGTGCAGCCGAACCGCAATCATAGCAACAGGCGCCGTCAAGTCCCCAGCCACAAAAACGGCAGAAAGAACACACGGAGACTGACGCTAAAGCGGATAAAGGTAGCGAAAGAAGATGGAAAAAAAACGCACCCTCGATGTATTTCTGGTCTTCCTCCTGATTGAAGAGAGTTACGTTCTCCGAATTCGCAGCATCCGTCCCAGCGGTAGCGCCCTCATCAGTTGCAACAACATCCATCTGGACATCCTTCTCAACCTCCGAGTCTTTGTTGACGTTCTTCGCCTTCCGCTCGACCTTGAACTTGGCAACAAAGAAACCGTCCATGTTGTGCACATGTGGGTAGAACCTCCTTGTCAGCTTGACACTCGGGTGGAACGTCTTGCCGCGGTATTGTATAAAACCTTCACGTCCAAATGACAATCCGGTGTCAACGAGCTTCACGTTCGGGCGCTTCTTCAATGCATAATCGACCACTCCCTCGTTCTCTTCCACAGTTACCGAACATGTCGAATAGACAAAGTAGCCACCAGTCTTGGAATCAGGGTTGATACTGTCGATGGCGCAAAGGATGAGCTGCTTTTGGAGGTGGGATAACAGGGTGAAGTCGCGTTCAGACTGTAAGGCGAGTGCAAGCATAAGCACATAACCTCTTCGGAACAAACAACTACGAAGAACGATTGTCCTCAAAAAAGCTCACCTTGTTAATCTTGACACTCGAGTCCTTGCTGATAACCCCAGTACCACTGCAAGGTGCGTCCAAAAGGATACGGTCGAAACCACCCATAACCTTCGGGAACTCGCGACCGTCGTAGGAGCAAACGACAACGTTCTTGCAACCCAATCGATGAACGTTGGCAGTCAAGCTCTTCGTCCTAGCCTTATTCGCATCGTTTGCGAAGATGACACCCGTATTTTGCATGAGAGCGGCCATGTGGGTGGTCTTTCCACCAGGGGCGGAAGCCATGTCCAATACACGCTCGCCAGGTTGAGGGCTAAGAGCAATAACAGGGAGGAATGAGGATGCGGCTTGAAGCATGTAGTGGCCGGCAAGGTATTCAGGGGTGGCACCGATTGGGACTGCACTCTCGAAGACTTGGAGACCGACGTTTGTCCACTTGCCAATAGGTTCAAGGTTAACGCCACGATTGACTAGAACCTGAGCAAGATCGCGTCGCCTTGTGCGGAGGGTGTTCGTTCGGATGGTGACAGGCCGGGCAACTTCGTTAGCCTCGAAGAATTCGATTGCCTGGGCATCGGTTAGCATTATGCATTTCCATAGGTCACAAAGGATCCAAACCTCAGCGACAGGGAACAAATGGAAAAGTTTCTCGGCAAGATAATCATTATAACCATAGTAGTTGGCAATATCGGCAATGAGTTGCTCAACATACTCAGATCGTGCCCTAGAGAGGGTTTATTTAACGGAAGGGAAGACAAGTTGACGAATAGGCGCTCACCTGCCAGGCTCGGCCCGCTTTCTGAATTTGCCCAAGACCCGCACGCACTCTCGCATTCTCCGCTGAAGAACGTGGAGATCGGGGCCACCCGCTGCCTTCTCTTCCTCCCTCTCCTCGGCTGTGGGCAAGTGGAAAGCGTCCTCGACCTCGTCCCCTTCCTCTTCCGAGTCGACGTCCATCTCATCCTCGCCTTCATGCCCTTCAGCCAAAGCACGAATCTCCGCAACATCAAGAGCTGCTTCCCGAGCAGCAGCGGCGTCCATAGCCTTTGACTTTGCTTCAAAATCGCCCTCGTCGGACTCTGAGTCTGAGTCATCGCTCCCCGTGGGGATGATTTTGGCTGGCCTCTCGGCCTGTTTTGACTTCTTCGACTTGAGCTTCGGAGCAGGCTCTTCATCATCGTCGGAGAATGTGAGTTCTGTTACGGGGCCACGGAAGTCACTGTAATTCACGGTTCGTTTGCAGTTCCAATATCGGGAATGAGCACGCACTCGTCTTCGAACTCATCCTCAAGGTCTTCAAAGGTCCCAACTTGAACATCCTCATCTGTGTCAAACTCACTTTGTGACTTATAAGACCGCATGTGTGACTCAGAGAGAGGCTCAATACGCACTTCAAGTTGTCGTCCAAACCTTCCCCATCCTCGACATCCTCCCATCCCTCGCTCCCACTCCCTGCCTCCTCGACCTTCTTCTTTTGAGACGCCTTTGACCCTGCAGCCTTCAGAGGTTTCTTGGTAGACTTCCCTTTTTTATGTTTCTTCATAGATGCAT
>Ga0065721_10005387_pt1 | contig 19053 bp, 24 predicted proteins | sample Mesricmetagenome_FD_59108 | JGI IMG/M metagenome (GOLD analysis project Ga0065721, IMG submission 59108) | Mesophilic microbial community from rice straw/compost enrichment Sample: eDNA_1 v2 (version 2) | ecosystem: Engineered > Solid waste > Grass > Composting > Bioreactor | place: USA: Davis... | reverse complement strand
CGCAAGCGCGAGCAGGCGGCGGATCGAAGCCGCCAGCTCCCTCGGCTCTCCGGCCGACTCCGGCCTCAGCTCCGCGAGCGGCCAGCGAAGCGTGCCCCCGACCCGCATCGCGTCGCAGCCCGCGGAGCCGCGCTTCGGAAGATACCTCGATGCCGGGACGACCTTGCCGGCCGGGGACAGAAGCACGAATTCCGGGTCCGCCCCGAGCCGAACCCGTACCGGCTGCCGGGCCTCCCTGCTCCAAGAATCCGCGAATCTCTTCAGCCTCTCGCGAAGCAGCTCCGGCCATTCCTCGCCTCTCTCATCGATCCATGGCGAAAGGCTGACGATGGCGCCTAATCTGCCTCCGCGTCCGACTTGCCAGCCGACGGTTCCGCTATCCAAGCCCAGCGCGTACAGAGCCCGGGCCGACGCGCGGGCAAGCCTTCTCTCCAGCTCCAGAGGCCTCCTGAAATCTACCGGCAAAGGATCGACGAGAGCGGTATCCAGCCCGAAGACGCAGACGCGAAAGAAGCCGGAGCTTCCGATCGGATCGAAGCCGCCTCCAAGAACGGAAGAGCGAGGAGCACGCTCCCGATCTCCCCGACTCTCCCTCTCGTATGCTGCGCTCGCCCAGCTTGCCGTTCCCCTACCGATTACGGTCCTGTTCGTTAAGGTTCGGCCCGTATTCGTTCCGCTTGCTGTCGCCCTCCCTTCCGTCGGCCGCCCTGCCGGCAGCGCCGTGACGAACCCCTCCCGCCGAAGGCGTCTCGCCGTTTCTTCGTTTCCCAGCGAAGCGACATGCTCCGCCCGCTCGTTCCAGATCCATGCCTCGGCCGCTTGTCCGAGACGAAGGTGCGACGGAAGATCGCCTCTTCCCAGCCGAATGAGGACATCCCCTCGGAGACTCTCGTCAGGTCCGGGCGTTCCATCCATGACGCCGGCTATTCCCGCCGCCGTGACCAACCGTCCGCTCTCGTCCCTAAGAAGCCACACGCGTCCAGCCACAGGCCGCCTCCTCCGCAGGAAAAATACGGGAAGGGCCGTCCCGCCGGCGTATAGGCGCCGAAGCCGAATGACCCTTCCCGATTCGCGCTCCGGTGCGGCTATGCGTCCGCACCGTGAAGAATAGGCTATTTTCGATGATACGACAGGGCACTCGCCCTCGCGCGTTCTCCCGCATCGGCATAAGCTTAAGTACCGACCGTGCCACGGGCCGCTTACAGATCGTCTTCCAGCAGGTCCGAGTCGAGATCTTCGTAATCGCCGTCTTCCAGCCCGAAGTCGGCATCCTTGGCATCGTCGTCGAAGCCGGTCGGGTCGACGATGACCATGACCTTCGTCTCGGCTACCATCTCGACGGCATACTCGCGCTCGACGCGGATGAGCACGGAGCTTCCGCCGGAGCTGATGGTCGCTTCGACGCAGTTCGGTTCTTGCGTGGCTTCCGCCGACACTTCCTCCGTGGATGCGCGGTGCCTCGGATCTACATAAGACAGGGGCACGAGCTCAACGTAGGAGATCGTCTCCTTGGCTACGTCGGTCTGCGAGTTCTTGTCGTAAGAATACCAAATGTTGATATCATAAGACCCGATTACCTCGATTCCGCCCCCCGATTTTGCCGCTTCGTATTGGTGATTGATGATCCATGCTCCCAGAATGCTGGAAGGATGGTGCGGCGGCGTCACGGTGTGGGTAATCGTCGAGAATTTCCGGCCTTTGCCGCAAACCGCTTTCGTGATGATTTCCCTGCGTTGCAGCCGTTTATCCGCAATAGCCATTCGGTAGACCTCCTCCATACAATCAAGTCAATTAAGTCTATGCAGGACATTCGTCTAGAGTGACTAAAATGTCTCCGTGCACAAGCTTTTCCCTTCCATTCTATGACTTGTTGCTTAGAAGATGACTAAAGATTGCATTTCGGTAATCGCCGGAACGGCGGATCCGCCCTCATCCTCCTCAGCCTGGCTCGCGCGAAGCCTTTCGGTGGAAGAATATTCGGGCGGGCGGCGTCTTATTCCCTCTCCCGAACTTTATTTCCTCAGCCCAATCGATAGATCTCGCGATACTTGGTCTCCAGATAATCGCACAGGTAAGTCGACTTCAGCGATTCGCCGGTTATGCTCTCGATAATCTCGGACGGATTCTTCATCTTGCCGTGCCGGTATACGCCCTCCGTCAGCCACTCCTTGAGAGGAGCCAGCTCGCCCGCGGCGATTCTCTCTTCGAGATCCGGGCGCAGCGTCTTCGCTTTGTTCATGATTTGTGCCGCGTACATATTCCCAAGCGAATACGACGGGAAATAGCCGAACGAGCCGCCCGACCAGTGTACGTCCTGCAGGACGCCTTCGGCGTCGCTTCCCGGAACGATGCCTAGAGCCTCTTTGTACTTGGCGTTCCATACTTCGGGAAGCTCCTTGGCGGACAAGCCCTCATTGAAGATCATCTTCTCGATCTCGTAACGGATCATGATATGCAGGTTGTAGGTGAGCTCATCGGCTTCGATCCGAATCAGGGAAGGCTCGACCACGTTGATGCCGCGATAGAATTGCTCCACGCCGACGTTGTCGAGCTGTCCCGGGAACTGCTTCCGCAGCTCGGGATAATATTGCTTCCAGAAGCTTAGGCTTCTTCCGACCATGTTCTCCCACAGCCGGGACTGCGACTCGTGGATTCCCATCGAGGTGCCGGTGCAGAGCAGCGTTCCCGCCAGCTCCGGTGCGATATTCTGCTCATAGAGAGCGTGGCCGCCCTCATGGATGGATCCGAACAGCGCGCTGGTGAGATCGTCGGCCAGGTATCGGGTCGTGATCCGCACGTCGCCGGGATTGAGACCCGTCGCGAACGGGTGAACGCTCTCGTCCAGCCGTCCCGCTTCGAAGTCGAAGCCCATCTGAGTCAGAATGAACTTGCTGAACCTCTTCTGCGCGGCGATATCGAAGGTGCCTCGGAGGAAGCTCGTATCCGGCTTATCTCCGCGGGAAGCGATCGCGTCCGCAAGCGGAACGAGCCGTGCTCTCAATTCTCCGAACAGCCGGTCCAGCTCCGAAGTCGTCATCCCCGGCTCGTAAATATCGAGCAGCGTGTCGTATGGCGTCCCCTTGACTCCCCACAAGTCGATGAACTTGCGATTAAAATCGATTATCTTCTCCAAGTAAGGCTCGAAGCCCGGATAATCGTTGCGCTCCTTCGCTTCCTCCCACGCCGATTCCGCTTGCGAGGTCAAAACGACGTATTCCCGGTACAGCTCCGGAGGCAGCTTGCGGTTTCGTTCGTAGTCCTTGCGAGTCTCCTCCACTTGCTTGCGGTCGATCGCCCCTAACGCGCCGATCGCTTCCGGTTGCGAGAGATGATCGAGCAATTCTCCCATCTCGGCCGACGTAGAGAGGCGGAACGTCTCGGCTGACAGCGTGCCGTAGGCTTCCGAACGGAGCCCGATTCCCTTGCGCGGAGCGCCTGTCCTCATATCCCAATAAATCGCGGCCAGAATCTCTTCGTATTGTTTGATTTGCTTCGTCAGCTCGCGGAAGCGTTCCAGCTTCGGGTCCGACGCGTCCTTGATGTCGCTCATTTTATTCCCATCCTTCCCCAACGAAAATCCGTTTCCTCTTGATCATACCTTTCGCGAAATTTATAATCAACATAATGGACGGACGCGGCTAAAAGGCTCGTCTAAGGAGAGGATGTGCGCTATGATCATAGAATGGAGCCAAGAAGCCGTTCATGCTCTCGCGGCCAGATTCGGCGATTCGAACGCGATCTACAAGCTGGTGTCGGATTCCGAGGGCTGCGGCTGCTCGGTTAGCGGGGTGCCCGCTCTGTGGGTGGTAAACGCCCCGGAGAAAGAGGACGTTCAAGCGGTTAGCGAACCGTTTGCGGTATGGTACGAGCCTAGACACGCGATCTTCTTCGATGAGCATATGCGCATCGCCTATAACGAGCAATACCGTACGTTCGCTTTGGCTAGCGACAGTCAGATTTACACGAATCGGCTGGCCGTACGAGACATGAGACTTTCGCAAGCCGCCAGATAAGCCTTAAGGCGGCCGCGCCAATCGAATCAGGAGGTAATTATGAGAAGAATTGACGAGATTCTAGCCCATAACCGAGCTTTCGTGGAGAACGGAGAGTACGAGAAATATTGGCCGAAAAAACCTCTCGATAAGCGTCTTGTCATCGTTACGTGCATGGATGCCCGTTTGACGGAGCTGCTTCCCAAAGCTTTCAACATCCACGACGGCGACGCGAAGGTCATCAAGAATGCCGGCGCCATCATTACCGCTCCTTTCGGCAACATCATGCGAAGCGTAATCGTCGCGCTCTACGAGCTGAACGCGAACGAAGTCGTCATCTGCGGCCACCACGATTGCGGGATGACGGGGATCGACCCGAAGACGGTCGTCGGCCATATGGTCGAACGAGGCATTCCGTCCCAAACGATCAAGACCCTGCACCATTCCGGAATCGACTTCGACAAGTGGCTGACCGGTTTCGAGAACGTTCAGGCGAGCGTGGAGAAAAGCGTCGATATCGTGCGCAAGCACCCGCTTCTGCCTCCCGGAACGCCGGTTCACGGCATGATCATCGATCCGAAGACGGGAGCCCTGGAATGGGTTGTCGACGGATACGAATTTTTGGAGCAAGAAGAACCGGCTATTTAATGCGCCAAATTCACAAAGACCGTTCGCCGATCGAGGCGGAACGGTCTTTCTTCCATTATAAGCACTTCACGTCATTCCTCACTCCCTGAATTCCGACTCCGGGAGATGGGCGATCGCCCATAAATACAGCGAAGCCACCGTTCCATACGGCGAATACGGGCTTGTCAGCTCGTCGAATTGCTCCCGGGTCAAGGAATCGAGCCCATGCAGCTTCATCACTCCTCGCCGAATGGCGACATCTCCCCAGCTGACGACGTTCGGACGCGCAAGCGAGAAGATCAGCACCATCTCCGCGGTCCATCTCCCGACGCCTTTCAAAGCCATTAAGTAATCGACGACTTCCTCGTCGGCCATCTCTTGAAGACGCTCGATCCGAAGCTCTCCCGCCACGATTTTCCGGGCGATGCCGACGATCGCTTCCGCCTTCTTAGTGGTCGTTCCGCAAGCGCGCAGCTGTTCCGGCGACGCTTCGGCGAGCGTCTGGGGCGTAAGCTCCCCGAAGTGGGCGATCAACCGATTCCAGATCGCTTCGGCGGCCTTGTTCGAGATCAGTTGGGAGACGATCGAATCGACCAGGGAGACAAAGGGATCGGGGATGACTTGACGCTCTACTTTGCCTATCCGACGAATGGCCGCTCCCAGGACCGGATCCGCCGCGGAGAGATGATCGATCTCCGTTTGCCCGTATTCATAGATTCTCTTCATAACCCTTCCTCCTTCTCTTTGCCCTGCCGCTCCGCCTTTCGCCTCGCCGACCGCTCTCTTTCTTCAATGACTTCCGTGCGGTCTCGAAGCAAATGCCGATCGATGATGGAGATGTCCAATTCCTCCAGCGGCGTTCCCCACTTCCACCCTCGTAGGAAGCAGCGTTCTTGGGCGAGCTTGAATAGGTCTTGGTTCCGAACGGGAATATCGAGCTCCTCATAGGCAACGCCGGCCGGATCGACCCAACGCCGCTTCAGCGAATCAAGCTGAGCCTTAAGCTTTAACCCATTCAGACCGATCTCGTCCATCCTGTCCGGATCGATCTCCCGAGCGGCTTTATGCAACAGCTTGAAAGCGCCTTCCCCGTTGCCCCTTCGGGCATGGTACTGGAAAACGGCAATTCGAATCAGCACAAGCCAGCACTCCTCATAACGCGAGCCTTTCTCTTCCTTCCAATGATGCTCCATGATCTCGTGGCATTCGAAGAAATCCCGAGATCCGTAATATTCCGCCAAATAATCCACCAAAGCTTCCGGATAAGGCGTTATCGTCAAACTCATCGAACTCCTCGGCTATTCTCCGCCGCTTCCCCGTCGACGGTATTTACAGCATAACCGATTCTTTTGATATCGGCATCCTTTTCCTGAAACCGACCGCCTGTCCGCTCGTATATACCCTCGAAGACAAATAAAAAATAAAGCAAAAATCAGGAGGAGTTACTCACCATGTGGAAAAAAGCGTTACTCATCTTCAGCTTGTTCACGCTGTTTGTGGCCGTTAGCGTTCCGGCCGACTCGGCGGACGCCGCGCGGAAATCGATCAGCTCGGGCAAAAAGGGGTTCACGCAAACGCCATCCAAGGCTCAAGATAACGTGTCGAACAGCAATAGCGGCACAACCTCCAAGACAGGTAGCACGGCCGGCACGACCAACGCGAATCGCGGCTTCTTCAGCGGCGGCAGCTTGATGAAGGGTCTTATGATCGGCGGTATCGCGGGCTTGCTCTTCGGCACGATGTTCAGCGGAATGGGCTTCTTCGGAGACTTCCTTGGCTTGATCGTCAACCTGCTCGCTATCTTCGCGCTGATTGCCGTTATCCGCGCCGTGTTCGTCTCGATCAGACGCAATCGCGAGCAGCAACCGCAACGCCCTAACGACACTCGTCGCTGGTAATCCCTCATGAGAATCACGATGGATGAGATCGTCAACGCCGTATGCCTTCATATGGCGGAGCGGCACGAGGTTCCCGTCTCCGCCGTCGAGGTCGAGCTGCTCTGGGACGAAGAACAAGGCTACTCGGCCGAGGTCTGGGTGCAAGGACGCAGCCGCTTCCTTATCGAGGCGAATCTGAAGGAATCGATTATGCGTTACGTCATGAACGAATACCAGGTTCGCGCCTACCCTTCGCAGATTACCCTCGAGATTGTCAACGATGAAGAGATCTGGGCGAATATCGAGAATTAATCGAACGGGTTTGATCGAACGACCGCTCGGGCGTTAGCAGCAGGACTTCCTGCCGTTAACGCCCGTTTTGTTTGCTGCCGCCGATCGGCATAAACGCTCTTGTCCTCGACATACAATCCGATGAGGGAACCAAGATTCATTCGGATTGGTTAAACGAACCCGGGAGGTATGCGAATGGCTAGAGCATTCTTGAAATCGCCCGTAAAAGGCGCGTTGATGGGAATCTCCATGACCGGCGGTTGGCTCCTGGCCGACTTCTTGCTTCCGGAGCCTTGGGGAGACGTCGTTCTATTCTCGGCAATGGCGGTTGTGAATATCGCGATCGGCTGGAAGCTCGGGCAGCTCTACGACCAAAGGGACGCTAAGGAGACCGCAGGAGCTATCGAAGCGAACGGCGCTATCGAAGCGAACGGCGCAGCGAACCAAGGAACCCTATCTTAAATTACGAGCAAGATGCCCTTCTGCCCTTTCGTCTTCCTAGTAGGAAGGCGCGAGGGCTTTTTTTACATAAATTAAGCCAGATTGGAAATACCATAATCAACGGAGATTACCAATCGGGAGATCTTCCATTGAAGTATGAAGACGCATACCACCCATCCATCTTGGAGGTTACAACCGTGAAGAAAACACATGCCACAGTCGGAACGGCGTTAAGCCTATTATTGGTGCTTAGCAGCTGCGCCACGAACAACAACGCCAATAACGCGTCCCCCTCGCCCACCGCTACGGGAACCGCGTCCGCGACGAACAGCCCGACCGCGACCGGCGCGACCGGCACGTCCTTCGAAAACTGGGGTTCTTACGGGTACACGTTGGCCAACAATCGGCACGTCCCCTTCAAGGAGATCACCGCCGATAACGTGAACGATCTGGGCGTGATCTGGTCTGCAGACTTAAAGACGCTGGACGCGGATGTCAAGAACGGAAATCAGTCGTATCCGGTCGTCGTCGACGGCATCATGTACGTAACGACGGCGGGCAACCAGGTGTTCGCGTTCGATGCGGCGACAGGGAATACGATCTGGCATTGGAAACCGGAAGCCGCGCAGGCGGCCAACTTCTCGAAAGCGGGGATCATCGCCAATCGGGGAGTAGCGGTAGGCGAAGGCAAAGTATTTATGCTGGCGGTCGACAATTCGCTAGTCTCCTTGGATCAGAAGACCGGCGAGCTGATTAAGATGATCAAGCTATCCGATTATATCGACGGGGTCACTATCGAGAATGGATACTACGAGACGACCGCCCCGCAATATTACAAGGGCAACGTTTATATCGGAAGCAGCGGCAGCGACAACGGCGTCCGCGGCTTCGTAGCCGCGTTCAAGGCGAGCGACCTGACGCCGGCTTGGGATTCTCCGTTCTGGACCGTGCCGCCCAAAGGCCAGGATTGGCTGGCGAAGAGCAGCTTCCAAGGCGGCGGAACGGTGTGGAATCCCGTCGCGATCGACGAAGAAACCGACATTATGTACTTCTCGACGGGCAATCCGGCTCCGGACTTCTATGGCGAGAATCGCCCGGGAGACAACCCGTACACCGACTCGGTCGTAGCCGTTAACGCGATGACAGGCAAGCTCGTTTGGGCCAAGCAGGAAGTCAGTCACGACATGTGGGATTATGACGCCGCAGCCTCTCCGATGATCATCAACGCCACGGTCAAAGGAGCGAAGAAGAAACTTGTCGTGCAAGGAGGCAAGTCCGGATTATGGTTCGCCTGGGACGCCGCTACGGGAGATACGGTGTGGGACAAGGTTCCTTTCACCAAGATCGATAAGAAGGATCCGACGCCCGAAGGCACGGTCAGCTATCCCGGCGTGCTCGGCGGCGAGAATTACGCTCCCGAGACTTACGACCCCAATACGAATTATGTCTTGATTCCAGGCATCGAAGAACCTTCCCTTTACAAATCGGCGAAGAGCGAAGCGGAAGCAAGCACTCCGGATTCACCGGGCGCGGCGGCTTTCGGCACCTCGTACGAAGCGGTGACGGACGTTAAGGGATACGGAACGGTAACCGCGATCGACGTGGCTACCGGCAAGAAAGCTTATCAGATCAAGACGACCGATGCACAGCGAGGCGGCTTGACGAGCACGGATTCGGGCTTGGCGTTCTTCGGCGAGCTGGACGGCAAGATCAACGCGCTCGATATCAAAGCGGGCAAGGTGATCTGGACATTCCAGACGACGGGAAATAGCGTACAGGCGGCGCCATCGATCTTCACGGTCGACGGCAAGGAATACATCGCCTTCACCACCGGCGGAACGAAGCCGATGGTTCACGTGTTCGGGCTTGGCGGCAACAAGACGCAAGGTCAAGCCGGACAAGCCGAGACGGGCAACGCGCATTCGGGTTAACAACGACGATTCGACCCTGGCGGTCAAGACAGGACGCATAACGTCCTGTCTTGGCCTTCTTATGTAAAGGAGACCGTTCCGTGAAAAAAATGACCATAGCAGGACTTTGTGCGCTTGTAGCCGTTGGAATGACGTTATGGACAGCCGCTCTAACGGACGCAGAAGCGCGGACGGAAGCCCCGCGGGGCCGAATCGAGCTCGAGCAGAGTTCCTTTGTCGCCAAGTCGTGGCGAAGCGACGGCTCACACCTGACCGACGTTAAGGGCAAGTTATTATACGGAGAACGGCCGGTTGCGAATGCCCTCTTGCAATTGGATGGCAAAGGAAGAAGCATCGCCACCGGGGAAGACGGCTCTTTTGAGCTGACCGTCGACCGCAGCCTGATCGCTAACAAGGCCGTTCGCGTTTCGTCTATCCAGGAAGCCAAGATCGACGGCAAACCGATCGGGAGCGAAGAAGCGGACGGCGTTCTATCGGCGTCCTCCGCGGTCAGCGTCTACCACCCGATCGAGGTAAGCCACGTGGAGCCTTCCGCTAAAGACTCAAGCAAAGTCCGGGTTCACGCACGTTTCAAGCTAGCCGCAGACGACAACATCTCCTTCTTCCGGATCGACAAATACCGGATAGCGGGCCAAGTGTCGGACTTTAACGGCAATCCGGTCAAGGATGCGGTCGTATGGATCGATCGGGACAAAGGAGAAGGCTTCGCCAAATCGACCCCTACCGACAAGGACGGGAGATACGAGATGTATTACTGGCCGGAGGATGAGGAAACGAACCTTACGGTCATTATCGGTACGCGCCGATATGAGCTTCCCGAAGGCAAAGTGTTTAACCTTCCGCGGAACACGAGCGTAGACATTCGGATCCGGTTGCCCAAGGAAGGCTCGACGATCGACGACAAGCCTCCGACGCTGGTCTGCACGACCTCAGAGGGAGCGACCTACCACGGCTTGCTGGCCGGACTCGACGTCCCTTCCGATGTTCCCTACTCCGTCACGATACCCGATCGGGAAGGCCGATTCGTTCTGACGGTACCGAAGGACGCGTGGGAGAAGAGCCCTCTATTCTTCGAGACTCAATTGACGAAGTTCGTCGGGCAGGACAAAGCCCTGAAGGGCGGAGACGAGCTTCCCGTCGGATTCGTGCAGCCGCGCGATCAAGACCCGAGAGTGGAAGCGACGATGTCTTGATTCCTTGTCTATTCATCCGGCAAATGCTCCGAGTAAAATCGAAACCAATTGCCGTAAATAAATTGTTCCACATCCTCCTCCGGATAATGCTTAAGCAGAAGATTGACCAACCGGTCGTAATGTCCCGCATGCTCCAATCCGACGATCCATTCCCGAATTCCGTCGAAGTCGGAGCCGAAACCGATATGGCGCTTGCCGCCTAACGCGCAAACGTGATCGATGTGATGCAGAATTCGATCCATCGGGACCGGCTCCTCCTCGCTTACGAACGGAGGAACGAACGTGATTCCCATCACGCCTCCGGTCTGGATGAGCGAATCGATCTGGGCATCCGACAGATTCCTTAAACGGGGGCTGATCGTTTTGGCATTGGAATGGGAGGCGACGACGGGCTTGTCGGTCTCCTCCATTAGTTCCCAGAAGCCTTTCTCGGACAGATGGGAGACGTCCATGATCAAGCCCAGCCGGTTGCATTCCCGGATCAAGCCCCTGCCCGCCTCGGAGAAGCCGCCGTTTCTCGGCTCCAGGACGCCGTCCGCCGCCCAGTTGGCGCGGTTCCAGGTGATGCCGACGCTCCTTACGCCGAGGTGGTATAGAATGCGAAGATAAGTCAAGTTTCCGTGAAGCGCGTCTACGCCTTCCAAGGATAGAAGCGCTCCGATCCGCTTCTCGTTCGAGACGAGCCGCAGATCGGTTTTCGTGCGAATAAACCGCATTTGCGGTTCTTTTAGAATGCGTTCGTGGAACAGATCGATGCTTGCCAGGATATGCTTAAAATCGCTTGACCATCGTTCCGGCAAATACACGGCGAAATTTTGCACCCCGATGCCCGATTCCAGCATTCTATCCAGCGTAACGTCCAGACCCTCTCGCCCATGGGCGAAATCCAGTTCGGGATTCTCCAGCAGCTTGCTGAGCACGTCGCAGTGGGCGTCGAATATTCTCATGCGCTTGTCACCTGCCGCGGTAGGCATAGTCGGGTGTTCCGGCCTTACCATGCTCGACCGAGCCGACCCGATCCGCTACGATCCCTCGATGGGGGGAGCGTACGCATACGGGATCCGTCGCCCGAGCGTCGCCGGTTAACTGAAAGGCCTGACAGCGGCAGCCTCCGTAATCCAGCTCGCGCCGCTCGCAGCTCCTGCAGGGCTCCGGCATCCAATCGTAGCCTCGATAAGCATTAAAAGAAGGGGAATCGTGCCAGATCCAACCCAGCTCGCGTTCCTTCACATTCTCGAAGGTCAGTGACCGTATGTCCGACGAAGCCGTACAAGGCAGAACCCGCCCGTCAGGCGCTACCGTCAGCGACAGCCGGCCCCAACCGCCCATGCAGGGCTTCGGGAAATCTTCATAATAATCCGGTAAGATCCATATCAGTTCGATTCGGCGTCCGAAGCGCTCTAACGCCCTCTTGTAGGCGGCTTCGGCTGCCTGTAGCTGCTCCCTTCGCGGAAGCAATTCATATACGTTGCGCAGAGCCCAACCGTAGTATTGGGCATTAGCCAATTCCAGACGTTCTGCTCCCCAATCCGCGCAAAGCTCGATAATTTCTTCGATCTGATGAAGATTGGCTCGATGGAGCACGACGTTCATATGCAGTGGAAGTCCGCGCTCGCGAATTCTCTGCGCGGCTTGCCTTTTCAGCTCGTGGGATCGGAAACCGGCAATGGAATCGGCCAGCTCCGCCGAAGCGGCCTGCACGCTCAGCTGGATGCTGTCGATCCCGGCCTCCGAGAGATGCTTAAGACGATCTTCCGTCAATCCGATGCCGCTAGTAATAAGGTTAACATAAAGGCCTAATTCCCTGGCCCGGCGAACGAGCCTTTCCAGATCCGGGCGCAGAAGCGGTTCTCCGCCGGTGAAGTGGACCTGCGCTACGCCTAGATCGTTTGCCTGCTCCAGCACGCTCAGCCACTCGTCGGTCGACAGCTCGTTCTCCCTTTTCTGCAGTTCTATCGGATTCGAGCAGTACGGGCAATGAAGCGGACAACGATGCGTCAGTTCCGCTGTCAAGGCATACGGCAAGCTTGCCGTCATCTCTCCAACCACCCCCTCTCCTCGGCGGAAGCGAGAAATTCGACGATATCGTCCTCAAGTCCCGTTTGGCCGTATTTGGCCTCGAGCTCCCGGATCAGCTGCGTTATCGATCGTGACCCGTCGCAGAGCCAAAGGATCGCTCCCGCCGCCTCGTTCAACTCGACGACCCGCTCCGGCAGCAGCAGCAAGTCCGACTGCCGTGCTTTGTCGTACTTCAGGCGTCCCGGACTGCGCAGCCGCGGTCTTTCCGACAGCGTCCACGAGCTCATCGCTCGTTCTCCCCGATCGGATACGCCAAGCTTAACGCGTCCAGCAGCGCCCAGAGGACATCGCATTTGAATCGCAAGGCTCCAATCGCTTGTTCTTGCTCCCTTCGATCCCTGCATTCGCGCAGCACTAGGCTTAAACCGTGATCCGCATCTCGCGGCGCCTGATAAAGCCGTGCTTGAAAATACGCGAGACCCTCGGGACGAATCCATGGGTACAGCTGCTCGAATACGCCGATCCGCTTGGAGACGAGAGTGGGCGCGAACAGCTCCGTCAAGGAGGAGGCTACGGCAATCGGCCACGGCTCCAGCCTGCAGAAATTCACATAGGCGTCGACCGCAAACCGAACGGCCGGAAGCACGTGACGCTCATCCAGCATTTCCTCTCTAGGAATGCCCGCGGCTTCGCCCAAACGGATCCACGCCTCGATTCCGCCTTCGCCGCCTTCCCTTCCGTCGTGATCGATAATCCGCTGAATCCATTCGCGGCGCTCCTCGCGAGTCGGCAGCTTGGACAGGATCAGCGCGTCTTTGACCGGAATATTCTTCTGATAATAGAACCGGTTGGCGATCCAAGCCCGAACCTGCTCGGGAGACAGCTTGCCTTCGTGCATGGCGATATGGTATGGATGCTTGTCGTGATAGCGTTCCTCTCCGACTTGCCGCAGGCGCGACGTGAATTGTTCGTTCGACAGCAAATACGAGTCCAACCCTTAAACCTCCATTTCCATTCCATCAAAACCAATTTCAATGCCCAGCTCCGTCATTATTCGGCGTTCCGGAGAATCGTCGTCCAGCATCGGATTCGTGTTATTGACGTGAATATATACTTTGCGTCGTGCCGGCAAACGCGCAAGCCGTTCAGCGCTTCCGTTCGGTCCGCTAACCGGAAGATGCCCCATGTCGGACGCGTCCAGCTCGGAGACGCCGAGCGAGCGAAGCTCGTCGCCCTTCCAGAAGGTTCCGTCCACAAAAAGGCAATCGGCGACTTCCAGTTGACGTTCCAGCGACGGAGTCCAAGCCTCGATTCCCGGCGCGTAGACGGCGGTCCCGCCCGTTAGCCGGTCCGTGATTCGATAGCCGACCACCCAAGCTTCCTTCTGTAGATCCGGTTTCTTAGGTAGTCCGCCATAGACGTATCGAGGGGGCTTGTCGCCTAAATAAAACGGACATACCGATAATTGTCCCCCAAATAGTGGAAAAGATTCCTCCGGGTGCGCCTCTTGCCACCGAAAGCTCGCAAAGGGTTCAACGATTCGCCGAACCGGTAAGCCATGCTCAAGCGCATGAAGAACCGGAGCGGTTGCGAATACTTCCACGGACGAGCCTTGCCGCAGTTGAAGAAGTCCGGTCGTATGGTCCAATTCCGCGTCGGTCAGAAGAACGGCTTGAACGGGAGAACTCCGCAAGAAAGGCCCCGGGTTAAGACAGTCATGCGCAGCCAACTGAAAACCGATATCCGGGCTTGCATTCAATAGTGCCCAATGGATCCCGTCCGGGCTTACGGCTAGCGAATCATTGCTTCTGGCGCTAACGGACGGATCGCCGGATCTCGCTCGTCTGCAATTAGCGCAATTGCAGTTCCATTGCGGCAATCCTCCTCCCGCAGCGGAGCCTAACACTTTAATGAACATGGACTCTCCCCTTTATAGAAGAGATGCCGGATTTCTCCGGCAAAAGCGGTTATTTCCGATAAGCGTAGGCGGTTACTTCGGCGCAAATCTCGATGATCTTAAAAGCCGGCTTCACCCACATGGTTCCACCTCCCCTCCATTATCGCGGCGGGCAACCTGGTTCATTGTATGTCGGCATCGGGATGTCCAAGAAGCAAAAATAACGATGCAAACCACGCCCGTTGCCCGAGCATGATCCGCATCGTTATTCTTAACGTTAAATTCCTTGGTTTCTCAACGCTCGCGCTCTGGATTGCGGCTGCGCATCCCGAAGAGACCGAGCAGTCCGAGAAGCCCGAGCCAACCCCATCTGGATCCATTGTTAGCGGTCGTTGCCGCCGCGCGGTATCTGCCGTTCGTGTTCGTCGTGCTGTATCCCCGGTATCCGTCGGTCGTATTTCTTGTGCTATACCCTCGATATCCGTCGGTCGTAGTTGTTGTGCCGAGTCCTCGATATCCGTCAGTTGTAGTCGTTGTCCCGAGTCCTCGATATCCGTCGGTCATGTTCGTTTGCGTACCTAAGCCATTGGTCGTTGTTCCGGTGGCGCTCGTGTTTACGTTCAAAAACTGGCTGCCCGTACCCGTTCCGTAGACGCTGACGTCGCGATTCGTTGCCCGACCGTCGACGGATTGACTATACATCCTCGTGCCGTCCGTCATTCCTTGCGTGGTGGTTCCCATTCCGTTGCCTAGCCCGCCATTGCCTCCGTTTGCCGTGCCTGTGTAGGCGTATGCCGGTACCGCGAGCATTAAGGAGAGAGCAGCTACACTAATTCCGCTTACGACTTTTTTTCTCATGAGTATCCCTGCCTTTGGATGAGTTTAACCCTGCGGTTAGAGTCTCACGACGGCAGCGATCCTATTCATCGCTTGTATCAAGCGACTGACCGGTAACTTTTTACCTTATTATTCAGGATTTTCTATTCTCCCGAACGTGACCCTACGGGGAAGGTTCTCGTTAATCATGGAACGATGAGCTTCAACTATATTAGTGGCATTGTTGACGGTTAGTCTGATTCCTTGTTGTATTTGCGGATCCAGCTCCTCTATTGCCGCTATCTCGTCGGTTTTCAGTATGTGAATTCCTTTGAATTTCTCTTTTCTATTTAGATCTTTAATCGAAGATACACAATTAAACTCGTACTCAATCGGTTGACTGTCACCATATGTATGGACTTTGAGAAGTTCGCCGATAAACCAATCTTGCTCTTGCGTGAAGATTTTGATGTATTGCCCGATGTAAGCCGTTAAATCCAACGATACCGCCTCCTTTTTGGGTTTAAATTTCGGGTAATATCGCACACATGCACAAGGTCCATACCATTACTGCAAATAGAAATGCGCTCCAAAACGACTCGGCAGCATAAGGTTTGTCTTTTTGTATTTTTTTGATTGCTCTTAGGAGAATTACGACAAACAAAAAAGCAATTAAAGGACTGAGGAACATGCCAATATATATAAAGACAATAATAATAATTCCTCCTTCCGGGAATACTTACGGCGAGGTGAATCACCGTGATTCTCAGAATGATTTCAATCGTCCTTTTGGCCTTCAGTATAAATTCGCATAATCCCAACCAAGCAAATCTTCAGATCTTTGACGTTAAGCAAGAGAAAGTAATCAAGCAAAGTCCTTTATCAAGCGATCTTCAGGAATCCATTATGCAACTCCTTCAATCGTCACCCGCCATTTACGGAAATATCGATATGAATCCTAAGTCTGGTCTAATCCTGCACGTCCAATTCGATAAGCCGGTTAAGTTATCTTCCGCTATCTATCCAGACTTGGTCAAAGAAGTTTATCTCTTTCTCGAGCCGGGCCTTCAACCAAAATCGTTGATTTTCTTTCAGTCCACCAAAAAATTCATTGTTGTTGTCCTTAAGGGAGACAGTAATAAATTCATTATACAAAATAGCTTACCTTGAACTACACATTAAACGTCTCAATTTGCTTAAGGTTTGAGAGGAGCTTATTCCCAACTTCCGCAATCGCGGCCTTGATCATTGAAAATTCGTTATCGGCTTCTACTTGGGATCCTTGATTCTCGAGGTAAAAAATCTGGGCCTTCATGGATTGCTTGTATGTGTTCCTAAGGCTCGTTAACTCGTTATAGGAATGAAAGATGCATTTTTCTATTGGTGTTGGCAGATGACTGTTTAGTTGTGAGCTATTGAGATGATGATAGGAGAAGAAAGAAAAAGTATCTACGTAAGACATTCCCCACTCCAATAGATCCGTTCTTGAATTTTTGCTTTGTCCAGAACATTGGTAAGTTCAGAAACGATTCCAGCATTTTTCTTTAGTTCTTCTCTAATTCTGCCAAGATTCTCTCTTAATAAAACATGATTGTTTCGACTTGCCTTTTCTTCGTTTGCTTCAAACTGCCATCTGGTCAGCCTGTATGCGATCCATCCGCCTATGATAATACTGAGTATATTTATACCAAGTTCCTTTAGATACTCCAATCTAAGTCGTCCTCCAAAGTGTTGCTTTATTTATGGGCAAGAATATTTATAAGCTTGCCAAACGGATCGCGGACAAAAAATCGCCGAACCCCCCAAGGCTCATCTACAGGACCGTATTCAATTAGAAATCCAGCACTTTTCATGCGTTCAAAACAAAGCTCTACGTTGTCAACTTCAATAGATATATCAGGCGTAGGTGTCAACGATCCCCCCTGTGAGGCAAAACTAATTTGGACACTCGCTTCTTCCCTTGATCCGTAAGTTGCAATCCAGCCATGGTCCATCAATAAATCGAGTCCGAGCACATCCTGATAAAATGATTTAGCAGCGGCAATATTCCTTGTATCTATATTCGGGACAATTCGTTTGACCTTCATTTCTTACCTCCAATAATCAATATGATTTTTCGGCACTTCTCGTGGACCAAGGAGCCGACAGGCTCCGATGCATGGATATGATGGTATGCGCTGGTCGGGATCTCTTTGATATGTCATCATGTTACCTTATTCAATCTTCTTTCTCATATAAAAGGCTATTTCTTCATTCTTCTTAAGGTTATTGGAATATAGAGATACATCTACTCCCTCTATTTGATAACCACAATGCATATAAAATTGAACTGCTGGAACATTTGTATTTTGGGTTTCTATTGTTATAGCTCTATAGCCTTTTGTCTTAGCTACTTCATTCACTTTATTGATTAATAACTTTCCATATCCCTTTCTCTTATACTTTTCATTCACCTGGAAATGCCAAATCATAAGTGTATTATTCCAACTTTGTGGCTCTACGATTGCAACTGCTATTATATTCCCTTCATTATACATCCCTAGAGAGTATCCCAATTGAATTATTTCTTGATATCTTTTCAGATCATCTTCATTATTCATTTCTTCTTTAACATAAGGCGTATCTAATTTTTTTAGGTTTAGCTGAATGCTAAAAAAGTCTTGTTTTTCCTCTTTAGTAAACTCATATTGATGGGATGAAATATATCCAAAGTCTCCAAGGAGACGCCAATCTTCTATGGTTAGTTTTTCTATTCTCCTTATCTCCACAGATATCGCTCCCAGTACATTATGCTTTCCGACTTGCGTATAACGTTGTTGTATTCGCAACGCCCATTCCCCTTAGATAGCTCTTATCTGAGGGGAGTGGCTGTGTCTGGCTTGCGTGAATACGGCGTTAGGTGATGTCCCCCACTTCCTCGGATCACTTCAATATCTCTTTATATGTTCTGTAATATAGGTTCCATCTTGAAATATTAAACAATTTAATTGCATTCCATAAGCACATCCACCATCAATTCCTATCTTGTCCTCACTAAACCAAATATTCGATGTGCCTTGGATATCTATTGTTCTTGTATGTCCGAAAATGATTCTTTTGTTTAATTCAAAATTGTAGCGAATGAATTCGTCCTTAATATACATAAAGTCATGTTCTGGCTGGTTCTTCCAATCAGTATAGTTGGGATTCAATCCAGCATGAACATAAATGTGATCATGGTCTTCGTGATATAAAGGTAATCTACTTAGAAAGTCAATATGATGATCAAATAGAGTCTTAATAGTTTCTCTCGCCTGGTTCAAGATCTCATCAGAGATTTCGTTATTAATGTCACAATAACTTTGAATGGTTTGAACTCCCCCATGTTCTAAAAACTTAGATCTAATCCATTTGCTATCATTATTTATTAAATCAACCAGACGTTGGTCATGATTGCCTCGCAAGGCAATGGCATTATGATTCCTTACTAATTCGATTACCTTATCAACTACTTCTTTGCTATTTGGCCCTCGATCTACATAGTCACCAAGCAAAATTAACTGATCATTATTAGAATTGTATTCGATAAGATGCAACATTTGATTTAACTGATCGATACATCCGTGAATATCACTTATCGTAATTATTCGTTTCATATAATCTCCTATAATTCAAATGTTTTTAAGCTCGTGAGGGGATTTCACCTAACGTTCCTGAATCCACGACGTCCCACCGACTTAAGGCTCCGTCAGGAGCCGGCCGCGATGCGGTTAGTCGGTGCGGATGTGTCCGCTTGATTCCACTTCCCTTTCTGGCGGACCGAGGAGCCGACAGGCTCCGATGCGTGGATATGATGTTATGTGCTGTACCTGCCATCTTGGAGTAACATCCTCATTTTATATTAATGTTAATATCAATAGAATAATAATTAACATTATTACTGAAATGGTTAATCCTAAAACGGCCAATATTTTTTGAATATCATTAAAT
>Ga0065721_10005970_pt1 | contig 19058 bp, 22 predicted proteins | sample Mesricmetagenome_FD_59108 | JGI IMG/M metagenome (GOLD analysis project Ga0065721, IMG submission 59108) | Mesophilic microbial community from rice straw/compost enrichment Sample: eDNA_1 v2 (version 2) | ecosystem: Engineered > Solid waste > Grass > Composting > Bioreactor | place: USA: Davis... | reverse complement strand
GGTCATTCTCATAGTGTCCCTCCTGGTTCAGCTCCTCATCACCATCATCACCGAACTGGTCCTCATCACCATCATGTCGTGCATCACCACCACTCATCGTCGTCCCAACCGCCGCCATCGACGACCAATGGAGGACACTCATCATCCTCAGTCCCTCCAACTATCCCTCGCTCCCATACATCGAGGATCTCGCGCGACTATGACAGCCGCGACCCTAACCCCAAAGTTGATCCCAAATCAATGTGGAAGGGGGAACCGCAGCCTCGTCCGCTCAGTGCCCGCGAGATGGAGATGAAGCAGGCTGAGCAAAAGAGGGAGCGCGAGAAGGAGCGCGATGTTAGGAAGCCGACGTCGCAGTCGTCTGGACCAGCACCACATCTTATGGACGACCGGGACCGCCCTGTTCCTGTTCCACTGTCACTCGGCTCTTCAACTGCTGGTCTACCCCCTCATACTAATGGTGCCCCTGCCCCTCGCGCACCTTGGAATCCTGCGGAAGATGGCTACAGGCCCTCGTCTGGTCCTGGTCCCGCGTACGAGCAGCAGACTCGTTCGCCCAATCATCGTTATGCTGCTCCTACTGGACCTATTCCTAGTCGTGCTCAGCCGCCTTCTGGGCCTAGTGGACCTTCGCCCTTGCAAAACAGCATCAGGCCCTCTTCTCCACCCCATCCCGGCAACAGGAGGCCGCCCCCACCTCAAAGCCCCGGCGCTTCGAGCTATAGCAGTTCGATGAACCAACCGCGTTCTCCTTCGCGCTATGGCCCGCCTCCTCCGCCCTCGCATATGCAGGCAGCGCGATCTCCGCCTGTGAACCTCAAGATGCGGCCTCCATCGCCTTCGACCAGCAAGATGGCGATTTCGTCTCAAGGCCCGCAGCAACAACATGGTCCCGCGTATGGGACATCCCCGAGGTTGACCGGGCCTGGGCGCACGGCGACTCCGACGGGCGCACCAAATGGACAGTCCGCGCAGGGTTCGCAGGTGGCGTCTCAAGGTGCGGGGGTGTTGAGGTCGGGGCCGGGAGTTGTGCCATATGGTTCTACGAGCTCAAGGCCTCCTGCCTTGAGATCGCCTTCGCCAGTTGGGATTAACGGGGGGAGGACTGGGTTGCCTCCTCCGAGCGGTAGCGGGATGAGTCTTCCTCCGCCGAGTGTGACCATGAGGGAGAGGGAGAGCCGGGATTGGGAGAGGCCAGGGTCACCCCCGGCTCCTCCGCCGATGCCTTCGAAGATGAGCTTGCCTCAGATGGTTGATGGGCATTAGTGGATTTTTCATTGTTTCTTGAAATTGGTTCTGTTTCATCTTCCCGTCCCTTGTCGTCACTTGATTGACTCTTTTTACATATTATCTCTTTTACCTCCGTATGACCGTATGCCAGTGCACAGTGACTCGTTCCATCTCGTTTGATAGTCTATTTGCGTATTATCATCCTCGAATGCTAGTTCTTTACCATACCCTGCTAGGCGCATTGTCTTCGATGGTGCTGAGAACTTTGAGCTTCTTTCTGTATACTCTTTGTTATCACTGAGCCTTTTAAGCGTGGCGTATGTCGTGTTTCGCACTTTCCTCTACTGTTGCCTTGATGCTGTGGGTTCTGCCAACGTTCACCACCTTTCGTTCGTGAGTCCTCCGGCCCACCAAAGCTCTCCCTCCAGGCCGACACAGCTGATCGTGATCCACGACCGATTGCACCGATTGATCACCCCGCGAAGCGGGTTATCGTTGTGGCTTGTGGCAGAGCCCAGGCACTAAATAAGGTAAGAGCCTCGGCTCGGAATTTTCCCCGAGATGTTTCTCCTAGCCTTGTCAGGTCGAAATGGGGTGGTGGGGGCGCGATAGGGGCCAAGACCACCGAAGAGAGAGATTGTGCGAGAGTTCGTCGAGCTTGTGCGAGCAAGGATATGGCTTCAGAGCGGCGAAGTCGCTGGTATGACCTGGGAAATATTTGTGGGATTTGCGCTCGCGGACTCGAGCGCGCCTTTCCATTGATCCATCGCTCGATGATTGGGAAGAAAAATGGGGGATGGGAGAAGGCTGGACTCGGACATGCAATGAGAATCAAATGGGGGTATGAGCCGGTGTCCATACACTCGTGCTTGTGCTCTTCTACAAGCCGTCCTTGGCTGCGCAGTCCTGCATCTGTTTGAGCCGTTGGAAAATTCCAGGAAGCGCTGCAATTGTACTTGGGAGGTTTGAGTGTTCATTGGTTTAATTATTGTAAAGTGAGTCGGAGGTGTTCGGAAGTGAGGTGGGATCGATGCAGGGAAGACCCAAAGCTGAGGAACACGCGGAAGCGTCAGCGGAGGATTGGTGTAATCTCTCACCAATCATTTAGGGTGAGAGAGAGAACACGAAAATGGTGTGAGCACACGCGTCAAGCTAGCTTGAATTGGATAAGGACTGGATGCATCGGGCGTGGAATTTTGGGAGCTCGACCGACGATCGTGGGGTTGAACTGGTGATTGACTTTGTTCAGTTCGTGATGGTGTATATTGACAGGTTTCTCCGATGGGGATGAGGACTGGCGTGTAAGGATTGATCAGTGTAACGCGTCAATATTGTCACAGCAGCTAGACTTGTTGGAATATTGTAGTGCAAAAACACTGGGACTCTTTTGAGTCGCGTGTTTATAGAGGGAGATCTTCGCGTAACAAGCTTCGCAAGTAGTTTGCGCTTAGAGTGAGCGATACCATATGCACAGGTACGCGAACTAACCGTCGGGAACTTGTAGCCTTCGTGTTCTGGTCATGATCTCATCGTGGAGTGCTGCTGGGAAGGCCTTGCGTTGAAATGCTGAAATCAAGGTTCGGTATGGGTGTGGCGGCGGATAGAAGTTGACATCGTGGAGGAACATAACGGTATGTTAGTTGATATGAACGGCAAAGGGCGATTCACCCTACGGACGACGAATCTTTGTCTCTCTATGTCTCCGTTGAGCAGAGAGTGTTTCAAGGCACGCGACAGAAGGCCCGGACCTCTCTGTGCTAGATCGAGCCCTGCTCGAGCCAGGTACGGGTTTTCTTCAGCCGGGTTCATATGCTCGGTTATGTCCCTCCAGAGATATCGATAAGCGCCTGATACGACGATAGTTCAGCGTCCCCCGAGTCCCGACACTGTCCGCCGACGCGAATCAGGCGCCACGGAATTCTGGAAAATCGTGGAGGGCCTGGTGAGTAAACTCTGAACAATGACCGATGTCGACAGTGGGATGGACAGTCACAAACCCTTACGAAGTCAATACAGTTTATGAAATCGGCAAGATGCCTGTTGGGGAACATTCGTAGACGTGATGCAGGGTCGCACAAGAATATCAGGGCTGACAGCGGGCAAGTCACACCCTGATCACAGAGGGTGGCTCGGAAACTCGTTGGTGGGGCTCTCTTCGAGGTCGGTGAGCACAATGCCGGCCGATGCACCTTGCGTTGTGCGGAGTGAAACTCGAAGGAGAGATCAGAGTCTTGGCATGCGGAAGGACAGGCAGCCAATCGAATCGACGGAAACCAGCCTTGATGACCTAAATCCGGGAGACGGCGCCTATGCGAAGGTCGAACATCCGTTGAATTCTTGGAATCTTGTGGAGATCTTGCCCGTTTTTGACGGCCAATATCTTAAATTTTTCACCCCAGTTGGCGATCGTCTACTGTTTGTGCGTGGGGCAGGGGAATATGTAAAGTATCGTGTCACTTCCCTGCTCCCGCCCGTTGCTCGCCCCCACCCCGCATCCAGTCATGGCAGTCACACCCAATGTGGCCACTTACTATGTGGATCCTTTTCCTACTCAACTTACAGTACCCGTCAAGACTGAAGAGTCCTCATCACCCGACTTGTCGCCGAGCTCACACTCGTTAAGCCACTACCCGTTCAAGTTCAGAGCCCAATTGAGCCCGACTCATGCCTCGCTCATTCAATCAAGAACTCAGTCTGAGTCTCCCTCTGGTTCGCTCCTCTCATCTGGGACCACCCTCTACCGATTTGGTTCCGACAACGGTTCAACCAGTTCGTTGCCATCTGAGCACGCTTGGCCACCCCCCACCCATCCTCTCTCATCTACCACCACCCAGCAATACATCCCACCCCCCCTGAACACTCATACTACCAACGGAACTCAATACCTTCACCCCCCCAACATGTCCTACAGCGACGAATATGACGTCTCTGACCTGGCCGAGTATGGAGGGCACCACTCTCAGGAGAAGCAGGTGCGCCGTCGAAGCAGTAAAGGTACGCGCAGTTGAGCTGCGACGCCATTGGCAGCTAACCGACTGCCTCCCCCACAGCCTGCGATCAATGCCGCAAGTCGAAGTGCAAGTGTGAGCGATCCAGTCCCAATGAACCCTGCAAGAGCTGCATTATGCTTTCTACTCGTGAGTTTCGCCTGGGCGCTTCTTTGGACGTGCTTCTGTCGAAACTGACGGCGTCGATCCACAGCGTGTACATTCTTGGGCCCGTCCCGGAAGCGAGGGCCGCCGAAGGGCTACATTGACGCCATTGAGGCACGTCTGCACCAGACAGAGGCGTTGGTTGGGATCATGCTGGCGACGAAAGACCCTCGAGCACAGTCCTTGCTGAAGGATATTGGGAAGCTGGTGAGTCCTCGCTCCAATCTAATCATTTCCGATGTCGCGTTGTTGGGATCGACGCTGCTTGCCTCTTGTCACTCGCCGCCACCACCTCCGCCACTAACCGCTCGCCCCTCAGGATCCTGTTGCCCAAGAGATCATCAACCGAGTCGACAAGTCCCCTTATGGCGTCAAGGGAAGGCGGGATGCCAATGGGAACGCTAAGCTTCGGACCACCAACTCGACCACTTCGCTCAGAACGGATGCCAACGGGAAGCTGGACTTGACCTCGACTCAGTGAGTGTTCACCGCCTGCTCTTGGGTCCCCAATGCTTATAGACCTTCCGTAGTCCTTCAAATGAGTGGCAGGACACGGTTATTGGCAAGCTCGACGCGGCTGCAGGATTTGACACCCAGCCACCTCCCATTCCCAAAGAAGCTCAAGATGTTAGTGGCGACGCCGACGAAAGCAACAGCGACGCCCTCAGCGTTGCCGCCCTCTCGCCAGAGGGTGTAGGCTCACCACGCGCACCCTCGCAAGCGAGTGACGGACTGCATTCCCCCGGTCGTCGCCAGCGTCGCCGTGTGGGTGACCACGACTTCTCTCCCACGCAGCTTCAGTCCCCCTCCCTCAAGCGGGCATCTTTGGGTTCTCCCACAGCAGCCAGTGTGCCAAACAGTAGCCGGGGTAGGGCCAGAGGGCAGACCTACTCCTCTCTCAGTCCCGTCCATCCTCCGAACAAAGAGCGCAGAAGTTCCACCCCTGATAGCATTAGCTCGGACAGCGAGGACGAGCTTACTGGCGCCGTCGGGCAGCTCAGCCTCAACGAGAACGAGCAAGTTAGATATCATGGGAAACTCAGTGGACTCCACATCTTGAATGGCAAGGAGAGGAATGATGGTCGGAACGAGGGGGGCATCTGGTGTGTTGTTCGCTCCCTGCCATGTTCTCCTCACTCACCCACATCCTACAGGCGTCTGCCAAGCGCAAGAGTATGGCCACCAGCACCAGATGGGCCTAACTTACTGCAGGACGACGAACAGCAGGTCGCACACCACCTTCCCGACAAGGCCACCCAGACCCGCCTGATCGATTTATTCTTCCGTTATGTGCACCCTGCCTTCCCCGTGGTCCATAAACGCTCATTCTTTGATGCATATGAGAAGAGGTTCGTTCCCATCGTTGTCCAACTCTGCTCTGACTGAACTGAACCGCTTTCCCTCAGTCACTCCCAATCCTCCGAACGCGATGGTGGCATCAACCGTCGTCCCCGAAGAATCTCCATGCTCCTTCTCCTAACTATTTTCGCTATCGCTGCTCGATACGATGGCGTTCCACCACCAGCTGACCAGTCGCTGATGTGGTCTGCTGGTGACGAATACCTGGAAACGGCCAAGGTTCTGCTTGACCGCTCTTATGCAAGCTCGCGCCTCACAACATGTCAAGCACTTCTTCTGATCGGATACCGCGAGGTAGGAATCGGTGCGATGGCAGAGGCGTGGACCTATATTGGAATGGCAATTCGCATGGCGCAGGACTTGGGCATGCATAGGAGTGCTGACGGATGGGCTCGGGTTGGTGCGCGCATCTTCAGTGACGACGAGCTCCAAGAGAGGAAGAGAATCTGGTACGGATGTGTCATCCTTGACAAGTACATCTCTACATACATCGGTACGTGGCTGATTATCGGGAATGAGTTATCATGCTCATGTAGTTCCTCAGGACGACCGTTGATGATCTTTGAGCGGGACTTCGACACACCATTGCCGAACGAGAACGATGTAAGTTTTTCCAGCCAATCGCTTAAACCGGATGCTTACCCCCTTGCCCTCCTAGCCCGAAGAATACGAAAAGTGGTCCAGCGATGACCTCTCAGAACACGCGGTCCCTGTGCCATCGTACAAAATCTCATGCTTCAACGCCTCGTCCACCCTTTGTACGTCGGGAGAACTTTTTAGATGCATCTTATCCTAACTCTCTCTCAGCAAGCATCGTCAGCACCATTGTTCAAGCGATCTATGCCGTGCGCCCAGTCTCTAGCCGTCAGGCTGAGGCAAAGGTTCTGGAAGGCCTCCTCGACAAGTGGTATTTCGAGCTCCCTAGCCACCTTCAATACGACCCGAACAACAGCTCAGCCAAAACCCCCGTACCCCACATTCTCACCCTTCACATGCAGTACTGGTGTGCCGTGCTTCTCCTTCACCGCCCATTGTGAGTTGTCACAAGTCACTTGGTGTCGAGTGGGTAGCTGATAGGGTTTGTAGCATTCGTAGCGGAAAGGGAAGGAGTGATGATGGCGAAGATGCGGAGATGACAGCAACCGCGAGCAAGCACTACGAACTCTGCGCTGGTGCTGCCAACCGTATCACCGCCATCAGTACGTCGATCCTCTCCTCTTTTGCCTGACTGCATTGCTGATCGACCTGCAGTCAATGTGTACACCCAGCACTATCCTCTGGAGCGATCGTCGGTCTTCCTCTGCTACTACCTCTTTACCGCTGCACTCATGCACTTCACCACTCGTAAGTATCTCCGAAATATTTGCTGGATGTCCAACTTCATACATTTTCCCTAGTTACGACCTACCCTGCCGATCCCCAAGGCCAATTGGGGTTGAAGAGGTGTATGGATGCACTTGGGATGATGGGCTCAGTGTGGCCGAGCGCGCAGCGAGCTTTCCATCTTCTGGGCGGCGCTAAGGTCAACCTGCAAGGCGCTGAATTTGTCACTTCGAGCTCTTCCGTCACCCGCCAAAAGCGTTCTGCCGAGAGCACCCTGGATGATCGTGATCCACCCAAGAGGCTTTCTCCGATTAACACGAATGTCCATTCCTCCTATACTGTGCCGTCCCGTCCTGAATCCCTCGCCTCGAACTATCTCTATCCATCCATGGTGCAGGGAGTGTCATCCACCACATCTTCTCACCACCATGCCCCTGCTCCTTCTGTCATCAGCCCCCTCCCAGGCCCTGCCCCTGCAGCCTACCGATGGAATCCAGAAGACTTCGTCCATTCCTCCCCTTTCCCCAACCCGGCACCCCTCTCGACATCCGTGCTTCCCCAGGTCTACAGCACCGGCTTCAGCGACGAGCGGCTCATGAGTGCTCACACCCAACAGCGCATTGCTCCCGCCTCTCAGTCAAACCACCATACCCACATCGCGCAGAATCGATACCCACAATATTGGAATGACTATTCGGCCTTCCCGCAGCTTGGACAAGCGTACCCTGTGATGCACCAGAGCGACCAAAATCCGGCAAACGGACAGATGAACTCGCAGATGTACCACCAGGATCAGTACAGTCTCTACGGTAGGTTCGACACAGCTATCGTATCCGACACAGACTCAGCATCGGGTGTTTACAGGCCAACCTTTCCCAGAGAGGTGAACCACAAAATCTAGCCCTCGAGTGTTAACAATTCTCTTCAAAATTGATCGTCTGTAACAGCCTTGCTTTACGTTCGCTTTCGTTTCCTCCATTACCTCTTCATTGTCCTGTGGCTCGTCGTATCTTATTCGTATGGTGTATTCACTTGTAGCCTCTTCTGATTACTTGCTCCCTGCTCTCCATCAATTCACTTTGACTACGATCTCGAATCCAAATCTTGTATCACCTAGGTTTTCTATACTTTCTTCATACATCCTCATGGTTCAGCGCATTGTTTGCTTCTGTGGCACGCGATGCTTCCACTATGTTCTCCCGGGTCTGCCCCTTCCGACACGTTTGTTTTCATGTTTGTAGCCTTAATCTTCGAATCCCATGATCATGCACACCAGAATTTCCATCCAGGTTTCCTTTCAGTGATTGATTTCACGCCTTCTTGCCATGGGTTTCACGAGGGCGCGAGAGAATTCATGATCTGCCCTCAAATCGATTCAAGGTTTGAACGCCGGATTTGCCCTTGGCCTAGTCTTTTCCCTAGTTCGGTGGGCTCAATTTTCCTTTGGGCTTGCTCTTTTCGCGCATCCGGGAGCCATATTCCACCGGCGCCTGCTCACACTATGTTCAGGGTTCTTTCCTTCCCTGAACCGATGGGAACACTGGAAAAGGAGGTGTGTGAAGTCTTCCCATTTCAACGCTCGTTATGTTGTGAGAAGCCATCCTGCGAGATCTGAACAAGTCAACATGAGATAGCGGTCTATTAGAATGCCGCTCACCAATGTAAGCTTGTCGAGGTTCAGAAAAGGTCTCAGGGAATGTCGAGATGACACGGCAGTAGCCCATGTGGCGTCATGGACTTCCTATTCAGAAGGCTTACCGCACGAAAGGCATAACAGTGAGATCGCAAAGCCTGAGTAGTATCGGACAATTGCGGTATGAGCGAGGAGTGGTCACTGAATTGAGTGTGCCACCCCGTGGATCGGCGCAAGGTTGGAATGTTCTTTCAGAACACCCACAGAAATTCGCATGTCGGTGGGCTTCTGGCCCGTCCGAGCACCAGCTCGCGCGGTTAGCCATTTTCCGAGAGCTATTCAAGTCAAACCACCTTGCCGGAGAATCCCCTTCCTCTCACACGCCAGTCCCTCGACGTCGAGGTTCTGCTCGAATTGGTGATGTTCCGAGGGTTTCGCAGGAATTGGCAATAGGCGCCGGGCGCTTAGACTGAGCAGTGTGAGGCTTGAAGCAGGTTCCCAGGGAAGGCTATGAGGACCTTCCCTGGCTCAGACTGGTCCATTGGCAAGTAGTGTCTCGAGAGCGTCACTTTAGCTCAGGTTATGCCAAGGGAGAGCTCAGCCAGGATGGGCGGCTCATGCTGAGTCCAGCAATGATTTGGATTTGCGTGATAAAGATCAAGTCCGGCCCGAGATGTTGCCGAACATCATCTCGCATCTCTTCCTCGTTCTTTCACGCCATCTTACTCTCACCATCCTCTCTTATATTGACAGCATGACTACGCCTCTGAAGGACATACTTTTGGTGGGATTTGGGGCTGTTGGGGCTGTCTGTGAGTCTCGAGGAAGATGAAGGACCTACGCTGCCATTCGGAAGCTAACCGAGATGGCTTTCAGATTCTCTTATTCTGAAGCGGAGCAACCTTGCGAGGGTAACCGTTGTTGCTAGAAGCAACTACGATCTTGTTGATCGTCAGTGATACATCACGATTCAGAACGCGTCCCAGTCCTTGCTCATGCAACGACGATCTTTTAGGCGAGGGTATCCACTTTAAAAGCGCGAAATACGGAAACATCCAGGGCTGGAAGCCCCATCGCCGTAAGTGACCATCTACACTACAGAATAGAATACTTCATTCTAGTCCCTGTTCTCAGTGTGCAAGACTGTTGCTGAAGCGGCAGACACGCCTTACTCCTACGTTCTGGTGGCGACAAAGGCGATCCCAGAGCTCATACGAACACCCAAGTTAGTAGAGCCTTTGCTCTCTGAGTCATATACAACTCGGTTTAAGCAACCTACAAATGTACTTCTCCAAAACGGACTCAACGTGGAGAGAGATCTATACGAGTCTGTCACAGCGCTTGGGCAAGGCGAGCCGAGCATCGTGAGCGCAGCAGTGTGGATTGGAACGAACTTGGTCTCTCCGAATGTCATTGAGCATGGAAACTTTGTACGTGAAACCAGGACGAGTACCGAGAGATGCGCTAACGTTTTGAATAGGACCGCCTCACGCTGGGGGTCTACAAGCATGGAGAGAGAACACCGAGTCCAAACACGCAGGAGCAGCAGGCCGTCCTGGAAGAAATCAGCAAGATTCTCTCTGCTGGTGGAAGCGATGTGACTCTCACCAACGAGATTCAATGCCAAAAGTTTGCAAAGAACTTTTGGAACGTAGCTTTCTCGTCGTACACGACGTTGACTCGGTGAGTCTAAGTCGCCTTCAAACTTTGTGAAAGGGGAGCTTCTTGGTTGACACTGGCGCCAGCTATCGAGTGCCGTCCATCTTTCGACCTCCTCCTTCCGACCCTTCTGCGCCCTATGAACCGTATGTGTCGACAATCTCAGCGGAGGCCATCGAGAAATATACGGTTCCCAATATTCGAGCCATTATGCAGGAGCTCGTTATGTTGGGTGCGTTAGATCCCTAACCACTCCGCAGCTGTGCCTTTTTATCCATGTCGCTCTCCGTACAGGACGTGCCCTAGGATACCGTGACGAACCTTCAAGTCTACCCTCCAGCCTCCCTGACGATATCATTGAGTCGACAAGGAGACTCCATGTGATGCCCTCAAGCTCCCATAAACCAAGTATGATGCTGGACATGGAGCGTGGACAACCCATTGAGGTAGAGGTCATTCTGGGAGAGGTGGTGCGGATGGCGCAAGAGGCCGGAGTTGAAGTACCGGTATGTATTCATCTGTTTGTTTGAAAGATGTAGTTAACATCGACCTCGCAGAGGATCGAGACCCTATACGGCCTGCTGCTGATCGTGCAGAATCAAATTTTGGGAAGGAGGGAGCGTCGTGAACCTTAATGTATATTGAGCAAGGAGCTGCGGATTTGGAACCTTGTGAAGAAGGCACAGTGTATTCGATCGGATATCCACTAGTTGCGCAGATAGTTCAGTGATCGCGCTGGTGGGTGCACATGTCTTGTTGGCGTTCCCCTCTTGGCTCGACTTGTCTCGTTCGTTCTCTCCTCTTCGCACCCAGCATACCCCTGACAAGAGCCTTGCCAAGGATTGTAAGATAGAGTCGTGCCCAATCCTTGCGCCCGATATTCGCTCCTTTGTTATCGACACATGGGGCTCGGCGCCGTCAGGCCGTCAGGTAGTCATCTTAACGGCAGCTACTTGCCCAAGCACACATTTCTGGTGTCCAGTACATTTGTGGTCCCTCGAAGAAGGTCTTACCGCCATATTGACAATTAGTGCACTCGTCACATTGGACATAACTTGAATCTTTGAAGGGTTGTGAGGTCGTAGCTCTCAAGCGATAGACTGGGTTCTCCTATCAATGGTTGTCGGTTGCCCGAATTCACTGGTCTTCTCCAGCCGGCTGTGGCATGCCGTATCCACAGAGGTAGGTTTCCTGCCACCCTGGTCAGATTCTGGGCCGCCGACACTTGGGGCATTGGATGCTGCGAGAGGGAGGCCTAGAACCTTTGGCGGAGGAATGGGCCTGATGGTTGGGAAAAAACAATAGCACTATGCCAACGCGGGTGGCAGGACAACGCAAGCCCAACTCAGCCATCACTTTCCCTCTTCTCCCTACATCTACCTCCCCAGCCTGCCCCCTCTCGTTCATTACCAGCTGGCCGGTACTCTTTTCACTCCTTGACCCTACCTTAATTTTTTTGTATTCTTCTTGACGCTGAGCGTCCCTTTCCCTCATGGCTTATCGTTCATCGGGCCTCGACTTCTCCGACGGCAAACCCTCCCTTCAGAGCACAACACTCGAACAGCATCCCGACCTCGCCAACAATGGCTCCCTGGCAGCTGGAAAGCTACCTGTACACCTTCAGCGCAACAAGACTGAACGTCGGCGGTTGCAGGGACTCCAGCGCACTGACACCAACCGATCCATCCCTAAGCAAGCCCCTGAGAAGACGGGGTGGAAGGCCCGTTGGGACGTCTGGATGATCAACGACGGCGGAAGGCAACTTTTCTTTGGCGTTTGGATCCTCCTGCACCTACTCGTTGCCGTCTTCGGCTTCATGCACTACCAGCTGAAGGACAATGCAGAAGGAGCTCGTGCTGCGTTCGGTCTCACTTTCCGTGAGTTGTAGCAGCCCTGCGACTGCCTGTGTATAAGCTGACCCTCTTCCAGCGATGGCGCGTACGGCAGCCCTTGTGCTCCACGTCGACGTGATCTTCATCCTGCTCCCCGTCTGCCGAAATTTTGTCTCCCTGCTCCGTCGCACAGCCCTCAACGACATCATCCCCTTCGACAAGAACATCACCTTCCACAAGGCCACAGGATGGTCCATCGTCGTCGGGTCCGCGGTCCACATCCTTGCCCATATGGTCAACTTCTATAAGCTCGCTGCCTTCAACCCTGCCTTCACCACCACCGGCCAGAGGGTCGGGGCCTTTATGGCTGCAAACTTCATCACCGGCCCAGGTTTGACGGGATGGATCATGACCGCAGCACTCGGTATCATGGTGTGGTTCGCCATGGAGAAGCGAAGGCGCGCTCACTTTGAGAGGTTCTGGTACTCCCACCACCTCTTCATCGTGTTCTTCATCAACTGGCAGCTCCATGGCATGTTCTGCATGATCAAGCCCGACAGGCCCCCCTACTGTTCCCCCAACACCATCGGTGTCTTCTGGCGCTACTGGCTCGTTGGTGGCATTATCTGGATTTTCGAGCGCATCCTTCGCGAAGTTCGCTCTCGTCACCGCACCCATATCCACAAGGTCATCCAGCACCCTTCGAACGTTATGGAAGTCCAGATCAAGAAGGAAAAGACCACTACCAGGGCTGGCCAATACATCTTCCTCTCTTGCCCTGAGGTCTCGTACTTCCAGTGGCATCCATTCACCCTCACCAGCGCCCCCGAAGAGGACTTCATCTCCGTCCACATTCGTGTCGTTGGTGACTTCACTGGTGCCTTCGCCAAAGCCCTCGGATGCGACTTCGACAAGAAGAAGGATGGCAAGCAGGAGCCCAAGCAGATTGCCCTGGAGAGTATTGGACGTACCTTGCCTCGGGTCATGGTGGATGGTCCCTTCGGAAGTGCCAGTGAGGATTTCCTCAAATACGAGACTGTTTTGCTTGTTGGTGCAGGTATCGGTGTTACGCCCTTCGCTTCGTAAGTGGTTCCATTTCTGAAGTGTTACAGCTCGCTAATAGTGGTGAAGGATTTTGAAGCACATTTGGTATCGCATGAACAACATTGGCGACTCCAAGCCCACTCGCCTCTCCAAGGTCTACTTCACCTGGGTCATCAAGGACTTCGGCGCTGCTGAGTGGTTCCACTCCCTCCTCCATGCCATTGAGGAAGAAGACACCCAAAACCGGATTGAGATCAACATTTACCTCACAGCCAAGCTGAAGGAGGACGATGTCAACAACATCATTGTCCAGGATGTTGGTGCTGAGAAGGACGCAATCACCTCGCTCAGAGCGCCTACGCACTTCGGAAGGCCCAACTGGAATCGTGTCTTCTCAACACTCACAGAGAAGCACCCCGAGACCGACATCGGAGTGTTCTTCTGTGGTCCCGCTGTCTTGTCCAAGGAGTTGAAACGGATGTCCAACAAGTACTCTGATCCCAAAGGCACTCGGTTCTTCTTTGGAAAAGGTGGGTTTCCTGGTGCTTGTTTACAATGAACGTAGCTGATGATTACCCACAGAGAATTTCTAAATGCAAACGTGTCTTCGCTTTCTTTCGCTGTCGTCGGTTTGGTTGTAATGTAATTCGAGTCACTTTTCGAGACTGCTTGTAAACCAGGGTTTTGCTTGTTGAGAAGATGGGTTGGTAATTAGACGTCGGCGCTGAGCGTTTCATGAGTCCGCCAAAGTGAATCATGTTCCCCTCCAGTTTGTAGCCTGGAGAAGCTTGTCGGGGTTGACGAAGTGTGCCACAGAGGATTTTCCCATGACCTCGGACCGGTTACTTGAGAATCACATTGCCGAGCTATCCTATATGTTGGTCAGTTTGACCTGATTATGCTCCCTTCGCCGCCCCTCCTCCCATCCCACCACTCGCTATCTGCTCTCTGAAGGTGCACGCAGACGCTCTACACCTAGAATAACATTAGGCAGACCCCCAAGTGCACCCTGCGACGCAAACTCGACAAGGAACACAAACGATATGGCTGTCCGGCGCCTCGCCCAGATTGTGAAGGAGCTCACTCCTCCCCCTCCAATTGTGGGCACTTTAAAGCTGGGCGATATCACTTATGAGGTTCCGACGGCTTTGAACCCGTCCAGGCTCGCGAGGACTACGCAATTGCTCGACATCAAGGACCCGGTGAACTTGGATAACCTGCACTTTATGCTCCAGAAGTACCTGCTCGGTCAGGATATCTTCTTGGTTTCCCAGCCCGGCCCCTATGCGAGGAGGTTGGCATTGACGTTTGCTAGGTGCGTATGTTGTTTTGTTCCTTGTTTCACTGCTGAAAAGACATGCAGTCTGATCAACTCAGAGTACGAATACATTGCGTTACACCGAGATGTCGGCGAGACCGAGTTGAAGCAGGCGCGTAAACCACCACTTTTCAATGAGTATGGATGCTCATTGTGCATTAGGGAAGAGAGATTCGCGAAGGAGGCAATCTTGTCTATGTCGACAGCCCCGCAGTGAACGCCGTTAAGCACGGGCGCCTGCTCATCCTAGAGGGAATAGAAAAGGCAGAGCGCGGCATTATGCCTGTGCTCAACAATCTGCTAGAGAACCGAGAGATGTACGTTTCCTGTTCTCTTGCTCCCACTCGCGTTGAGGTCATTCCAGGAACCTAGACGATGGAACACATATCATCCATCCTCAACGTTACCGACAATTAGAAAGCGCTGGCACAGTGACGTCCGAGCAAGGAAAGCTTTTTATACCCGCACATGCCAACTTCCGCGTCATTGCTATCGCGGCGCCAGTACCCCCATACCCCGGATATCCTCTCGACCCTCCATTCCGGAGTCGCTTCCAAGCGCGCTTTATTGACCCACTCGGTTCTCTCCTTGCTGTCAACGGCCCTAAAGAGGTCGCTGAGCAGACACCCCCTCTCGTACAGAAGATTCGCGAACTCATACTCGCGACGCAGTACGCCAGCGAGTCGAGGAACGCCCTCGAAGCTATCTCGAAGAATTCTCTCCCTCCTTTCCCCCAGACCGCCATCGCGAAGCTCCGAGCCCTTGTTAATGCATTCCCTCCCCCAGACGATCTTACGCCAGGCCAAGCCAGCCGCTTGATCTTGGCGCTTCACCCTGCGCTGGCTCATGCGCCCTTCCAGGCCTGGGCCATTCTGAGTCGCCGCACAGAAGAGGCCGGGCTCCCACCACTCAATAGTCCATCTATGGAATCACCGATGGAGAACTTGGGTTTCTTGGGATATCATGTTCAAACGATAGAACGAGTGGGCGAGACTACAGCGCGTATTACCTTCGCTGCTCCAGGAGGTCTCAAGGCCGTGTCATTGGATGTCCCTGCGGGCCCTCGCCAGCTTCGGCCATTTCCATTCAATGGACCATTGGACTTCAATCCGACGCCACGGTTCATGGGCCTGTTGACCTGCTTCTTGCAGGCTCATGCACTGGGATGGGATATCTCGATGATCCCGCCTCCCCTTCCCTCGACAGCGTCTTCCTCAACGAGCACACTCGTAAGGGTCTTTGGTCAGCTTTTGGGATACGACGCGGAGACATTGCATATCTATAAAGAGCTCGGGGGACGGGAGTTGGTGATGAGACGGAGGATCGAGCAGGGAGGTGCAACGAGGTGGGAGCCCAGGTGTGTCTGTCGCTCTCATATCGCTGTCTTCCATCTGACCTTTTCCCACTTAGTCCTCTCATAGAAAGCCTGTGGGCAGGAAGACTCATGCACCTCTCTGGCTTGGATGTGATTGGCTCCACAGCAGGCTCACTTTCACGAGTCATACAAGATCGCGAACTAGAACTGTGGGAGGGCAAGCGGGTGGTTGGGGAAGCGTCCATCGAGGAAATCAACCAAGGCCAGCTATCTGTTGCACACCCGTCCTTCCGAGTGATCATGACAGCATCCAAGTCTCTTCCTTTGAAGGAATGGGTTGCGGACGAGCATGCCAACATGTTCTTCACCATTCCCAGTCAGCCTATGGACCAGCATGAGGAAGCCTCCATCCTTCGTGCCACTGGCTGTCCTGAGGATGTCATCTCTACCCTTCTGAACTTCGCAGAGAAGTATAGGAGTAGCTTATCGTCGGATAACATCATCAAGAATCGTAGGCTTGGGACGAGGACATTGGTCAGCATAGCGAAGAGGATCGTGGCTTCTCCTCAAGATAATGATCTCAATATGTTGCTTTCGAGAGCGTTACTAGCGGAATTCTTACCTGCCGCAGAGAAGATGAACTTGAACACACTGTTGGAAGACTCGAATATCTTCAAGCAAACTCAGCCTGTGAGTTCTGATATATCTGACTTACGCCTCTCACATACTGATATTTCTCTCAGTTCAACCCAAACCCGGTTGTGCAGGATGGCTCCCTCATCTTCCCGCCACCCACCCTCGGCGACTCGAATCTGCCTGCCACTAAGATCCCCCTCTTTGATGCAGCCCAAGATCCAGAGGGTGTGGCATCTCATGTCCCCCACATGGACCATTACTACGACAACAGCCTACAGACGGGGTTGATGAGAGAGCTGGCTGTAGACCTGGAGATACTTAGAGAACATGTCGTCTTGCTTGGAAATCAGGGTGTTGGAAAGAACAAGGTCGTCGACCGTCTTTGCCAAGTATGTTTCTTCGTCCTTGTATCGAGCAATGCTTACCTTCAGCCATAACAGCTCCTCAATAGGCCTAGGGAGTACATTCAACTGCACCGCGACACCACCGTCAACCAACTGATGTTCACGACGACACTGGAGAGTGGTGTCATCAACTACACCGATTCTCCGCTGCTCCGCGCGATCAAGTACGGTCGGTTTATTATCATCGACGAGGCGGACAAGGCGCCCGAGCATGTCGTTGCCATCTTTAAGAGCTTGGCAGGACATGGAGAGCTTTCGCTCAGTGATGGCCGGAGAGTCCGACCTTCGAAAGGGAGAGATGGGGACATTGTGGTGCATCCCAATTTCAGACTCATCCTGTTGGCCAACCGGCCCGGCTATCGTGAGTGTCGCTGCTTCCCCTATGCAAGCCACTGACCGAGCAACTTCATCCAGCTTTCCTTGGAAACCACTTCCTCCAAGTGCTCGGGGAGAACTTCAGTGCACATGCTGTGACGAATCCTGACCAAGAGTCCGAGCGAAAGCTGATCTCACAACTAGCGCCCGAGCTTGACGATGACCTCGTCTTGAGGCTCGTCGGTGTGTTCCACGATCTGCGAAAGGGCTACGAGAATGGATCTCTGAGCTATCCTTACTCTCTTCGAGGTGCGCATGATATTCGCCATTGTCGGGGGTGATGCTGATGTTGCTTGGCCCGCGCGCGATAGAACTCATCAATCTCGTTCGCCATCTGAAGACGTACCCGAATGACAGTCTAGGAGACGCTCTGCGCAATATCTTCGATTTCGACATCTACAAGCCCGACACCGTCGACCATCTCGCCAAGATCTTGCTGCATCATGGGTAGGCCTGACCTTCTGAAACCTATATTGAACCGAACTCACATCAATTCAGCCTAGAGGTTCCAAATCTAGGTCTCGAGGCTGCGCGCGAGACTGTGAAGAAGAAGGTGCAAGATGTCGAGTTCACTCCGAAGGATGGGCCAATGGGAGATCCCAAGGAGGGGAAGCATGATGACAAGGAACACTCTGGGGGAAACACATGGGCTGGTGGAGTATGTCTTGTCTTCATTGTTCATTTGCAGATTCTAATTCCTTTGCATCATAGACTGGAGGACGGAGTACCGCGGGGCTTGGAGGCAAGGGCGGGTACAAGCGCCTGTACAAAGGTGGCGATATCAAGCAGGTGTGTCTTACCACATCGCTTCGGCAGGCTTTCTTCTAACATTCCCGCAGATGCCGCAGTCTATGAAGGACAGGGTTCCAGACGAGGTCAGAGAGAAAGCCCGGGAGATGGCACGGCAAGAGCTGCAGAGGCGGCTTGAAGAGCTTGATATGACCGCATCTGAAGCGAGTGGGTACAGCGCCCTCCTGACTGCCACTCAAGTGCACATCGCTTCTCTCCTCGACCTCCTTGAGAGTGAGTCTCTCCTTATTCGCGCACGACGTTTTTATTAATCCTCTCTTAGACCTCGCAGCCAAGGAGGAGGAACGCGTTTGGCTCAAGCGTCAAACCGACGGCGAGCTCGACGATAGCAGGCTCACCGAAGGTCTCACAGGAGAGTCGACGGTGTACAAACGGCGCGGGATGGAAAAGCCCGAGCTGGGAAGACCCCAGCTCAAGCCGAAAAGGATCAGGTTTATATTTGATCTTTCGGGGTCGATGTACAGGTTCCGGTATGATGGACGACTGGAGAGGAGTATGCAGACCGGTGAGTTCCTTTTCGCTGAATGGGTTTGAGAGTGGCTCGCTGACCTGGTGGGACGAATGGTAGCGGTTATGCTGATGGAGACCTTTGATCGACTTTCCAGGAAGGAGAAGTATGTATGGGATGTAAGTGGACCATATCCCTCGACAACTCAACCAAGCTGATCCAAGGTATTCGTAGATAATGGGACACGTAAGTTTGACTGTCCCCTCGGGGTCCGAGAAAATATCCTTACCTGAAGGTTCGTAGTCAGGCGACGGCCCTGATATCGAGCTCGTGCGGGCCGACAAGCCTCCCGTCGATGCGAAGGAGAGGTGGAAGGTAGCAGAGAAGATGTACATGGTCCCACAGTACGCGTTTGCTGGCGACTTTACAGGTGTGTTCCACAGAAGTGAAAGACTTCTGATATATCTCTGACATGCGCTCCTCATCGGCTAGTCGAGGCAATCCAAAAGGGCATTACTGA
>Ga0065721_10050591_pt1 | contig 19061 bp, 19 predicted proteins | sample Mesricmetagenome_FD_59108 | JGI IMG/M metagenome (GOLD analysis project Ga0065721, IMG submission 59108) | Mesophilic microbial community from rice straw/compost enrichment Sample: eDNA_1 v2 (version 2) | ecosystem: Engineered > Solid waste > Grass > Composting > Bioreactor | place: USA: Davis... | reverse complement strand
CGCCAGACTCAGCAGCGTCGACGCAAGCGCGATCAAGCCGAACCAGGTGGCCATATTGAATCCGATCGCGGCGGGAAAGCCGATATCGCCAATAATGAAAGCCTGCCACAACCGGTCGTAGCCTTCCGAAGCCGCCCCGCTGAACAGGGTGACGATCAGGATCATCAGCAAGATCCGGTTCCCTCTGATGGTCCGCGCTCCGGTCACCCATGTCTCCTTCATGCTGCGAAAATGAGAGAACCGACCCTCCGTTTTCTCCGGCCTCGCGAAGTTCGTCTCCTTCATATAAACAATCAGAAACGCGCCCAAAGCCAAGTACATCAAGCCCCCGACAATGTAGGGCAAGTTGTAGCCGATCGTGGAAATCGCCACGCTGAGCCCGATGCCCAGCAGCGTTCCGATCAAGCCGACTCTCTTCGCCTTCAAGAAAACGCGGCCGGCGCGCTCCTCTCCCACCTCATCGACCATCCAGGCGGAATCGGCGCCGCTGACGAACGTGAACCCGATGCCGAAGACAACCTGTGCCATAAGCAGCCATACGAACGCCGACATCGCAGTGCTGCCGTCTCCCAGCCACATCGCGCTTCCTTCCAGCACGAATCCGGCTCCGAGCACGAACATGCCGACGATGACGGAAGCTTTGCGACTATACGTATCCGCCACGACTCCCGTCACGCCTTCGAACAGCAACACCGTAACTTCCAGCACCATCCCCACCAACAGAAGCTGGAGAGGATTAAACCCTAGCGCAACAACCTGATAGATCGCATAGGTCGTAAACATCGTCGCGTTAGCCAGCGACGTCATAAAACCCATAAACATATAAATCCGCGATGCGTCCAATTTCTTCAAAACGTTGAATCCGCCTCTCTATTTACGGCAGATCAACGCGTTCGTCCTATCCGTGCCGACAATGACAATCGTCTAACGCAATGAGATCGCGCGTTGTCTACCGCTTGCTCGTCTCTTTCTTGTCGTTGGCTTCCGTCCGAGCGATTGTCTGGTTTTTTTGCATATTTTTACACCTCCGAGTGAATTGAACCTATTATACACGATAATCCAATAGCCGCCTATCTCTAGACCTGCCGGACCTCCACTTTGCGAATGCGGTGCTTGTCCCTCTCCCGCACGGTAAAGCGCAGCTCCCCGTAAGTCCATTCTCCGCCCTTGGCCAAATCCGGCTGCCTGTTGTACAGCCAGCCCCCGATCGTATCGACGCCGTCCTGCTCAAGCGAGGCGCCGAACAGCAAATTAATCTCGTCGATCGGCGTTAATCCGTCGAACAAGTAGTGACCGGAGCCCAGCTGCTCGATCGGCTTTTTCTCGTCGTTATCGAATTCGTCGCGGATTTCCCCGACGATTTCTTCCAAAATATCCTCGATCGTCACAAGTCCGGAAGTGCCTCCGTACTCGTCGAGCAGAATGGCCAGATGAACTTGCTCCTCCTGCATTCGAAGCAGAAGCGACTTGACCGGAATCGCCTCCGGCACGGTCATCACGGGATGAATATGCTTCCGGAAATCGAATTCCGGATCGTTGTCGTATTTCAAGAATAGCCGCTTCGTATTAATAAATCCGACGATATGGTCCTTGTTCGCCCTGGCGACAGGGAAGCGCGTGTACTGCTCCTTCCTTACGACCGATATCAGTTCTTCCAAGGTCATGTCCTCGTACAGGCAGACCATATCGGTGCGGGGAACCATGATTTCTTTGGCCATCATTTCGTCGAATTGGAAAATCCGGTTTACGTAACCGTATTCGGTATTGTTGATTTTCCCGCTCTCGTAGCTCTCCGACAAAATAATGCGGATCTCCTCTTCCGAGTGCGCCTCCTCATGCTCGCTGGCCGGCTTCATTCCGAACACTCTGACGAGCGCGTTCGCCGAGCCGTTCAAGACCCAAATAAACGGATACATGATTTTGTAGAAAATAATGATCAGCGGAGCGGTAAACACCGAGATCGCTTCCGCTTTGTGGATGGCCATCGTCTTCGGCGCCAGCTCTCCCAGCACGACGTGCAGGAACGTAATGGATACGAAGGCGATACCGAACGACAGAATGTGGCCGGCCTTCTCTCCGATTGCCAGTTGCTCGAATAACGGGTACAGCATCTTCTCGACCGTCGGCTCGCCGAGCCAGCCGAGTCCCAGCGCGGTAATCGTAATGCCGAGCTGACAGGCGGACAAATAACCGTCCAGATTGTTCGTCACCTTCTGAACCGCCAGCGCATTTTTTCTCCCCTCTATCACCATCTGATCGACGCGGCTGGGGCGAAGCTTAATGACGGCAAATTCGGTAGCTACGAAAAAAGCGGTTAAAACGATAAGAATGGCGACGAGAAACAAGTTGAGTATCAATTCAGTCTTCCTTTCAGATTATTATCTTATTTCATACGGAGACGAAGCCCGGACGTCACAGTTTTTTTGGTAAAAACGGGCTGAACGACCGGATTTTTTTTAGGTTGTCCACCAAATCGTCATATTAACCCTATTGACAACGCACTCGAACGCTCCTTCCCTCGAATCGAATTTCGTCCGCGCGATCCGGCGTGCTACAATGAGTCACATATTGCGATATCGAATTCGAATGAGGGATGAGCATGGACATTATTAGCGCGATTATTATGGGAATCGTGGAAGGCTTGACGGAATTTCTGCCGGTGTCGTCGACCGGGCACATGATCATGACGGCCGAACTGCTGAACTTGAGCGGGGACAAAATCAAAACGTTCGAAATCGTCGTCCAGCTTGGAGCGGTGCTTGCGGTGGCATTGATCTACTGGAGAAAATACGTGCAAATTTTGCGCCACTGGCGCGACGTCAAGACGGCGGGCCGGCTCAATATGATTCATCTGATGCTGGCGATGATTCCCGCCGTCGTCGTCGGACTGGCCTTGCATAGCGTCATTAAAGAGCATCTGTTCGGCTCCTCCACCGTACTCGTCGGCCTGATCGTCGGCGGCGTCCTCATCCTGATCGCCGACCGTTCGAAGCGGAAGGTGACCGCCGAGACGATGGACAACATCAGCTACAAGCAAGCGTTCGGCATCGGCCTGTTCCAGTGCCTCGCGCTATGGCCGGGCTTCTCCCGCTCCGGATCGACGATCTCAGGCGGCATGCTGCTCGGCACGAGCCAGAAAGCGGCCGCAGACTTCACCTTCCTCGTATCGGTGCCGATCATGTTCGCGGCCTCCGGACTCGACTTGTACAAGAGCAGGGACTTGCTGGCCGCCGAAGACCTCGGCTTTTTCCTGACCGGCCTTGCGGCCTCGTTCATCGTCGGGTTGATCGCGGTCGTGACGTTCCTCAGGCTGATCAAGAAGCTGAGACTGTCTTGGTTCGCGTATTATCGCTTCGCAATCGCCATTTTGTTCTTTTTCTTCGTCATCAACTAAACGTTCGTTTAATCCCCTCGTCTCCGGCGACCGTCCTTCGGGTTTGCTAGCGCCGCGCACCCCGGAGAGCGTCGTCAATAACCTTGCCGTCGTTGAACAGCAGCGGGGCGATAAACAGCACAAGAAAAAGCTCGGGATCGAGCGGCACATGATGAAGCCCGGGCATGTAGGCCGCCGCGACGCCGAGCGCGATCTGGATGATCGGGACCGGAACGAACGGAATAAAGCGATTGAGGACGTTGGAAGCGCCGATGAGCATGAGCAGCATCAACACCATGATAAGCAGTTCCATAGGGGCGCTCTCTCCTTGCGAAACGTTCCGAAAGCCGGAACCTTGGAATCGAAGATAGCTTGCCCTATTTCTGCGCCTTCTTGTAGAAATTACTTCGAGGAGCGGATAAGCGCGTACAGCTGCTCCGCATCGGTCAGCTGTCCGATGCCCGTATGGCTGATGCGCCCTTCCGCGTCGATCGCGAACGTGGCGGGAAGCGCGGATACACGGTAACGCTCCGCCGCCTTTCCGGCCGCATCGATCAGCACCGGGAACGAAATGCCGTGCTCCGCCATAAACTCGTTCACCGTTCCTTTCGTATCGCCGACGTTGATCGAGATCAGCATGAACCGATCGGAGGCGCTGCGGTACACTTCGTCGATCAGAGGCATCTCCTTCACGCACGGCTGGCACCACGACGCCCAGAAATTGACGACGACCGGCAGCCCCCGCATCTGCTGCAAGTCGACCTGCGCCCCGGACGTATCCACGCCTTCGATCGGCGGAGCCTCCATTCCTGCCGCCAGTCCGCCCTTGCCCGCGGAATCGGAACGAAAAGCGGGAAAAGCAATCGCGAGTACGGCGGCCAGCGCCAGCAGCCCGATAATCCCGGCCAGAGGTCCCCGGTACGTCGATTCCCGCTTCATCCGAGCGCCTCCCGGAACGCCGCGTGCAACGGATGCTGTCCGTGAAGCTGCCGGTACGATTCGACCGAGCCTTCTCCGCATTTGCGGCCGTCGATCAGGAAGACGACCCGATCCGCGATCTCTTCGGCCGTCTGCAGCTGGTGCGTACTGAAGACGACCGCGTGGCCGCGCCGTTTCAACTCGCCCAGCAGGCGCACGAACTCGTCCATCCAGTAAGGGTCCAAGCCGTTGGTCGGCTCGTCCATCAGCAGCAGCGGCGGTTCGGCCAGAATCGCCTGGGCGAACAGCAGTCGCTGCCGCATCCCTTTGGAGAACGTCTGCACCTTGCCGCTTCGCTTCTGCTCCAGCCCGACCAGCTCCAGCGCTTCCAGCACGCGTTCTTTGCCAACGCCCCGAAGCGCCGCCCAGAAGCTCAACGCCTCCATCGCCGTCAGCCCCGGACTGAACGAATAATCGTCCGGCATGTAGCCAAGCTGCTTGGCGTACTGCGAACGGTCGCGGGTCCAGTCCCAGCCGTTCACGCGGACGCTGCCGCCGCTGGGCCGCATGATGCCGGCGATCATTCGCAGAATCGTGCTCTTGCCCGCGCCGTTGCCTCCGCACAGAGCCAGCACTTCCCCTTTGCCCAGCTTTACGTCGATCGGCTCCACCAAAACCTGATTCTTGATCGTCTTGGAGATGCCGTCCGCAACGAGCAGCGGTTCAGCCATGCTGTCGCCTCCTCTCCCAAATCCAGCATACGAGCGCTCCGGACAAGCCGATCATCGCCGCGCAGCCTCCCAAGAAGCCGAGCGTTCCGGCCGCCCCTTGCACCCATTGCACCCAATCGTAGTACTCCGGACCGAGCACCGCGCCTCCGCCGAGCTTAACGACGACGAACAGGCGGACGAGCTCGGCCGGATTGAAGAACGTCAGGAAGACAAGCGCCGGCTTGATCCAGACGTAGGGCAGACTGCCCAGCAGCGCGATCAGAATCGTCGACCAGCCGATCACGAGGAAGAACCAGAGCGCGACGCTGATCGTCATCGCCTGCCACCGGTTGCGGGACAACGAGCCGACGATCATCGCCACCGCCAGAAACAAGAGCACGAGCCCGGCAGAGAAAGCGAGAAACAGCAGATAGGTTTGCAGCGCGAAGCCGGCTCCGGCAACCAGGCCGACCGCCCCCATCAAGCCGTAGCCGAAGGCGACGATCGTCAGCAGCACGACCGACAAGCCCGCGTACTTGCCGGCAATATAGGAAACCGTGCCGAGCGGATACGTCGAGAGCAGCTGCCAGCTCCCTTCTTCCTTCTCCGCCGTCAGCGAGAACGATCCGAGAAACAGCGTCATCAGCGGCAGCAAATACAGAATCAAGCTGATCATCGAGCCGGTCGTTCCGGAATAGCCGTCCACGACGCCTCTGGCGTTCATGAGCAGCAGGCTCAAGCTGAAGACGGAAAACAATGCCATGAAGGAGTAGGACCACGGGTTGCGGAACCCGATCCGGATTTCTCGCGCGGCGACTTGCAGCATGTCCGCCATCGGTTACATCCCCGCGTGCTGCGTCGATTCCGTCTTCTCTTCTCCTTCGCCGTGCCCGTCCATGCCGCCTTCGGCCTCGTGGCCGTGCTCCATGTCCATTTCCATGCCTTGCTTATTTTGTGCCCAGGAATGGCCGGCCAACTCCTTCGCGCTCATCAGCTGTCCGACGCCTTGCTCGGCGATGAACGCCTCGGCCGACTTCTTGTCCTTGAAGCTGACGATCCCGTAAGCCATCGGCGTGCGCAGAGAAGCGTCGTACACGTAGGTCGCTGACGAGAACTCGATCCATTCCTTGTCGTTGTAATCCCGTACGTAATCCATGCCGATGTTGTCCGTGCCGTTTTTGCTCTTCCATTCGTTCATGCAGCCGATGTCGTCGAATTTGTACGTTTTGCCGTCCTTCGTCGTCAGCTGCGTCGCGTAGGCGTCGTCCTTGACCTGCATTTTGCAGATCGCGCAGACGTCAACGTCTTCATTGATCGGCACTGCCTCGTACTTCTTCCCGCCGCAGCCCGCGAGCAACGCGACAGCCATAACCAGAAAACCAATCATCATCCGTTTTTTCATGTTTTCCTTACCCCCAAGTAGATGGTTAAAATCGCTCCGAGCGCAAGCGCCGCGCCGATCGCCCCGACGGCGGCGTCGCCCCCGTCCCGCGGTCTTTCGTTCGATACTTCCGTTAGAGCCCCCGTGTCCTCCGGCAAGTTCATCAACGGCGCGGAATCCGAGGCCCATTCGCCCGCGTCGGCTGTAAACAGACCGCTGAGGAACGTCATGCCCGGCGATTGAAAAAATAGCTGATACGCAGGCGTACGATCGGCCGCCCGTTCGAAAAACGGGTTGATGGCATAGCGCAGGTCGCTGAGTCCGTCCCCGTTCTTGTCCAGCGCCTGGGCGGCGTCCCAATAATTGTTGGCGAGCCGATTGCCGATGCTGTCCGTCGCCTGCGCTTCGATGACGTTGGCCAGAAAGACGTTGCCTGAGAAGGCGTTGTCGGACGACTCCAGAAATTGAACGCCGACGAAGTTTCTCAGCACATCGTTGCCTTCCAGCGAATTGTTCGAGGAGAGCTCCATGTAGATGCCGACCCGGTTGCCTTCGAACGTGTTGCGCTCGACCCGCGAAGTCTGGACGTCGAACAGAAGCAGGCCCTGGGAATGGACGTTCTCGCTCTGCTTGCGGAACGAATTGTCCGTCACGACGGCGTCTCTGACGCCCATCACCATCGCTCCGGTCACGTTGAACTCGCCTTCGTTGCCTGTGATCAGCGTCCCGTCGGTGTACATGCAGTGAATGCCGTACCGCGACCGGTAGATCCGGTTCGCTTCGATGACCGCGCGATGGCTTTTCTCCAAGTAAATGCCATCCTTCATGCCGTGGACTTCGTTGTCCCTGATCGCCGCATCGTGCGAATCGTAGAGGTCGATGCCGTTGCCGGTGCGCGCCGCCGGACCCGCAGCGGAGCCGGCCGCGTCCGTCGCCGGGTAGACGGCATTGCCCGCGACCGTCGCCCGGTCGGCATCGCGAAGCGAGATGCCGAGGCCGGACGACTCGATCGTCGTCCGCTCGACGACGACATCGTCCGCTTCCACGGCGATGGCGGCAACATCGTTCGTTCCGTCGCTGACGATCTTGATCCCGCGCACCGCCGTCTTGTCCGCGCGGACGGTCAGGACGGTCTTCCCCTCCGTGCCGTACACCGTCGCTCCTTCCTCTCCCCGGATCGTCAGCGGCTTGTCGACGATCGCGGGGCCGGAATAGCTTCCCGCCGGGAGCACGATTTCGCCGCCCGACTTGGCCGCGTCGATGATCGGCTGCAGCGCGGTTGCCGCCAGCGAAGGCTCCGCCCCGGCAATTCCGGGCGCGCCTAACGCCGCCGCCAGCATCGAGCCGGCGAGCAGCAGCCTGCCTGCAGCTCCCCGCAAGCCTCGCCATCCGCCTGAGCTGCCTTGTTCTCCCGGGTAGCCTTGTCTCTCCCGACGGCGCGGTCTTTCCGTGTCCGCCTTGCGAGTCAGGAAGCTCATGGGCCCACTTCCACCGGTTTTTTCTTCGTAATGTGCAGCTCGCCGTTATAGATGTGGATGTACACGTCGTAAGCCGCGCTCTCCGCAAACTTGTAGCCGGCGGAATACGTTCCGCCTTCGCGCTCGACGTTCTCCAGCAGCTCGGGCAAACCGCTGTGGTCCGCTTTGCGGATCTCGTACTGCACGATCGTGTTTTTCTCGTCCACCAGCCCCGTCACGGTCGCAATCAGCTTGACGTCCGCTCCCGCCTGCGCTTGCGCCGGGTCCGTCCTGAGTTCCACCTTCACGTCTCTCGGATCTTGATCTCCCGGCTTCGCGGACGAGCACGCGGACAAGCCCATCGCCGCCAGCACGACCAACACCAGCAATCCCCGTCTCTTTTTGGTCATCCGGATCGCTCCTATCCTGTCGAATACTTCCTCCCTATTCTAGCCCGATATCCGAACGTTGACATAACTCGTTAGGGCTACATCCGTTGACATAATTGTGACAACTGCGCATAAGCGTGAATAAGGAACGAACGGACTGAGAAGGAAGGGGTAAAATGTCCAAAAAGCTCATCGCTTTGGCCTGTTCCGTCGGCTTGCTGGTCGTCGGGGGCTGCGGGCGGATAAGCGGGGGAAGCGCCGGGGGAGAAGAAACGGAAACTTCGGCAAGCGGTTCGACGATGCGGCTGGAGGTCCGATCCGAACGAAGCGGAGCGGCGGTCATGGAGGAAAATGTCATTCGGCTGACGCTGCGGGATGAAGAAGGAAACCCGGTCGAGCAGGCGAGCATCGAAGCCTACCTCGTCATGCCGGGCATGTTCTGCGGGAGAATTCCGGCGGAGGCGCGGGCGGTCGCGCCGGGCCAATACGAGCTGCTGGCGATTCCCGTCATGGCGGGCAAGTGGGAAGCGGAAATCGCCGTCTCCTCGGACGGCGATTCAGTGAAGGCGGCCCATCCCTTTAAGGCCATATAGTTAATGTCATTGATCGTCAATTGTCACCAGAGCCACGGATGCACGCTCGGAATCCAGCCGTTGGCGGCCATTCCTTTGAGGATCGCCAGTGCGCCCATCGTATAGGCCAGTGCGGTTCCGGCGGCGCGCATCGCCCTCTTGCGGCCCCTGCCCAGCTTGCCGGAGAACAGCGCAAGCAGGACGAACACCGGCAAGGTTGCCAGCCCGAAGGCGAGCAGCAGCGCCGCTCCCTCCGCCCAAGATCCGGAAGCGGCGGCGTTCATCAGCATGGCGTAGGTCAATCCGCATGGAAGGAAGCCGAGCAGAAGGCCCGAGGAATAGGTTCCCAGCCACCGGCCTCCCCGTTTGCCCGCCTCGCTCATGTCGGCCGCCCGCTTGCCGAACGGGACGAAGCGATGTGGGAAAGGCAGCGTATATCGCCAGTACGTCCAGGCGATGATCAGCGCCCCGCCGGCCATGCTCGCGATGCTTTGCAGACCGACGAACGTTCCGGCCGCGTTCAGGAAAGATCCGGCCAGCCCCATGAACGCGCCCGCGACGGCGTACGTCGTAATTCTGCCCGCATGGTAGGCGGCCGCGGCTATCAGCGGATTCCCCGGCGCGTTCAGCGCGAACGAGGACGTGATGCCGCCGCACATGATCAGGCAATGCGGCGCGCCCATCAGTCCGGCCGCAGCCGCGAGCAGCAGGCTCTGCGCGAACATCACGCGCCTCCGCCGAAGCTCGCCGAGCGCTGGAGCCTAAGCGCGTTGGCGACGACGAGCAGCGAGCTCGCGGCCATCCCCGCGCAGGCGATCCGCGGGTCCAGATAGCCGAGCGCAGCGAGCGGCACGGCCGCCGTATTGTAGGCGATCGCGAAGCCGATGTTTTGGCGGATGTTCCGCAGGGCCGCCCTGCTGATGGAGATCGCGTCCGCAAGGCCCGACAGCCGGTCGCGCGTCAGCACGACGTCGCCCGTCTGCATCGCGGCTCCCGCCCCGCCGCCCATCGCGACGCCGACGTCCGCCGTGGCGAGCGCGGCCGCGTCGTTGTTGCCGTCGCCGACGAAGGCGACGACTTTGCCGCCGCGGCGCGCCTCCTCGACGATCACCGCCTTGCGGTCCGGCGAACACGCGGCCCGGACGTCGCCGATGCCCGCTTGGCGGGCGATCGCGTTCGCGGGCTCCGGCTGGTCGCCGGTCACCATGCCGAGCGAAGCCGTCGCTCCCAGCCGGCGCACGACTTCCGGCGCCTCGTCCCGGAGCGCGTCGGCGAACGTGAACGCCCCTTCGAAGCGGCCGTCGATCGTCGCGTACAGCACCGTCTCGCCCGGTCTGGCCGCCCCGTGCCTCGGCGCCGCCGGGCGTTCGAGCTTGCGCTCGCCCTCCAGCGTCCATGCGGGGTGGCCGATGCGGACAAGCCGGTCTTCCGTCCTCCCCTCTACCCCTCCGCCCGGCACTTCCCGCACGTCCGACGCGCCTGGAACGAGCACGCGCAGACGTTCCGCCTCCCGGACGATCGCCTGGGCGAGCGGATGCGCGGAACTCCGCTCGACGGCGGCGGCCATTTTCAGCAGATAGGCGTTCGGATGACGAACGGAGCGCACCGAGATCAGCCGCGGTTTGCCTTCGGTCAGCGTGCCGGTTTTGTCGAACAAAATCCGGTCCGCCTTCGCCAGCGTCTCCATCGCGCTCCCGTGCTTGAACAGAATGCCCCGTTTGGCGGCTTGCGCCGTGGCGACTACGATCGATACCGGCGCCGCCAGGCCAAGCGCGCACGGGCAAGCGATGAGCAGCACGGCCAGCGCGTACCGGATCGCCTCGTCCGATGACGAAGCGCCGCCCGCCCAGGTCCAGGCCGCATACGTCGCCGCCGCGCACAGCGCCATGACCGGCACGAACACAGCGGCCGCCCTGTCCACCTTGCGCGCGATCGTCGGTTTAAGACTCTGCGCCTCCTCCACCATCGCGATCATGCGCGACAGCCGTGTCTCCCCGGCGTCGCACTCTGCCCGAATCCGCAAGGAGCCGTTCAGGCAGCGCGTGCCGCTGTAGGCGTAGTCGCCCGCCTGCCTCAGCGCGGGGACGCTCTCTCCCGTCAGCAGCGACTCGTCGATCTCGGCCGCGCCCGAAACGATGCGCCCGTCGGCCGAAATCCATTCCCCGGCCGCCACGACGACCTGCTCTCCCCGGCACAGCTCGCTTGCCGGAATCCATTCCTCTCCCTGCTCCCGCACGACGCGCACGAAACGGATCTGCAAGCCGTACAGCTCGTTCAGGTCCTTGAGCGCCCGCCCCTTGGCTTTGGCCTCCAGCAGCTTGCCAAGCAGAACGACGGTCAGGATCATCGCGATCGCGTCGAAATAGAGCTGGTCGTGAGAGACCGTCCCCGGGTAACGCATCAGCTTGTAATGGCTGTAAAAGTAAGCGACGGAAGTGCTCAGCACGACAAGCGCGTCCATATTGGCGCTTCTCTGCTTTAACGCTTGGTACGCGCCTCTGTAGAAGGAGTAGCCGACGTAAAATTGCAGCACCGTCGCGAGTCCCCATTGCAAATAAGGCTGGAAGAGCAGTTCGGGTATCCATACGAAAGACGACAGGAACGGAAGATGGGCAAGCATCGCCCAGAAAAGAGGGAGCGACACGGCAGCGGCGACCAGCACCTTGCCCCGGAGGAGACGCACTTCCGCTTCGTGCGCCTTCTGAGGGGAAACGACTTGCTCCGCGGCGCCGTAGCCGAGCTGCTCGATTTTCCGCCGGATATCCGCTTCTCCGGTTACCGTTGGATCGTACTGTACGAACGCTTGCGCCGTCGCCATGTTGACGGTCGCGCTGCGAACGCCGCCCATCCGGCCAAGCCCTTTCTCGATGCGGGCCGAGCATGCGGCGCACGTCATTCCCGTCACTTGCAAACGCAGCGTATCCATGCGGCATCCCATCCTGTCGGAAGATTCGGTGGCTTCGCCTGTCCTTCTCTACCCTATGAGGATGCGCAACGATTCAGAATTGGGATGTCCGTAAGGAGGCAAAGTCGTACAGTCTGATTATCCATGGATGAGCGTTGATGCTATTCACCCGAGGTCGCTCCGCCTCCGATCAGTCGCTTCAGCTTGTTCTCGGTCGTCGATTCCGGAGCCGGCGTGTAGATGCTGCATCGCAGGTCGACGCTGCCCTGAACCTGCAGCGACGTCAGGTGGAACAGCATCTTGCCGACTTTGGCGTGCCGGAACTCGATCAGCACCTCCGGAGCGGACTGGACTTCGCTGTCCTCCCACAGCGCTTCGAATTCGGGATGGGCCGCCTTCATTTCTCCCAGAAAGCGGTCGTACCAATGATCTTCGACGTACTGTCCGTAATAAGCGCGGAAGATGGCCAGAAAGCCTTTCGTAAAATGCTCCCAGTTCACGGCAAGCCTGCGCAGCTCCTTCCTGGCGAACAGCAGCCGGATCATGTTGCGCTCTTCGGGCGGAATCCGCTCGAAGTCGAGGAAGACATGAGCGGCGGCTTCGTTCCACCCGACGATCGCGTGGCGTCTGTCCGTTATAATCGTCGGGCAGTAGGTCAGCTCTTGCAAAATCCGCCTGAGCGACGGGCTGATCTCAGGCAGTTCCTCCTTCAGCGCCGTTCCGGGACTCGATTCCATCGCCAAGGAATACAGGTACTTGCGCTCGTCCACGCTAAGCTGCAGCGCCGACGCGATGCACTCCAGCACGGAGGCCGACACGCGAATATCCCTTCCTTGCTCGAACCACGTATACCAGGTCAGGCTGACTCCCGCCAGCTGGGCGACCTCCTCCCTGCGCAGCCCCGGCGTCCTTCTGCGGCTTCCCGTGCCGAACCCCGCCGATTCCGGCGAGATCTTCGCCCGTTTCGCCTTAAGGAAGGCCGACAAAGCGAGCAGCCTCGCTTCATGATTCATCGCTCATTCCCCCGATTCGCTATCCTAGTATTTATTATACTAGTATAAATGACAACTTGTAATAGGATAAGTGAAATGAGATGCTGGACGTACTTCGTAACGAACAAGGAGTGGAGTCGGCATGGAACAAGTCGTCATTACCGGAATGGGCGTCATTTCGCCGCTGGGCAATTCGGTGGAAAGCTTCTGGGAACGGTTGGCCCGCGGGGAGTCCGGAGTGTCCCGCATAGAAGCGTTCGACACTGCCCGGTTCAAGACCAGGATCGCGGGATCGGTTAGCGGCTTCGACGCGGAAGCGCTGTTCGGGCGCAAGGAGGCGCGGCGGATGGATCGCTTCTGCCAGTTCGCGATGGCCGCGGCCGGCGAAGCGTGGGAGGATGCGGGGCTGCATTCGGCGCAGATCGACGGGGAACGGCTCGGCGTCTACGTAGGCTCCGGAGTCGGCGGATTGCAGACGCTGCTGGACCAGGCTGCGGTGCTGCGCGACCGCGGCCCGGAGCGGATCAGCCCGACGCTCGTGCCGATGATCATCTCCAACATGGCCGCCGCACTGATCAGCATGAAGTTCGGCGCGCTCGGCCCGACCGTGTCGCCGGTGACGGCCTGCTCGATCGGCAATACGTCGATTGGCGAAGCGTTCCGGCTTATCCGCGGCGGAGGCGCCGACGTCGTCATCGCCGGCGGAGCGGAAGCGGCCTTAACCGACATCGCGCTCGCCAGCTTCGGCAACGCGACCGCCCTCTCCTCGCGCAACGACGAGCCGGCCCGGGCCAGCCGCCCGTTCGACGCGGACAGAGACGGCTTCGTCATGGCCGAGGGAGCGGGCATCGTCATTCTGGAATCGTTGGCTCACGCAAGGAAGCGCGGCGCACGGATCTATGCCGAAGTGCTCGGCTACGGCGCCAGCTCCGACGCGTACCATATGGTCGCGACGCATCCCGAAGGCGACGGGGCTTACCGGGCGATGAGAGCGGCGCTCGCGGAAGCCGGTCTGAGGCCGGAGCAGGTCGACGTCATCAGCGCCCACGCGACGAGCACGCCGATCGGAGACCGCTCGGAGACGCTGGCGATCAAGCGGCTGTTCGGGGAGCACGCCTATCGCGTGCCGGTGACCGCGAACAAGTCGATGACCGGCCACCTGCTCGGAGCCTCCAGCGCAGTCGAGGCGATCGCGCTCGTCAAGAGCCTGACGACCGGCCTCGTCCCGCCGACGATCAACTACGAGACGCCCGATCCCGATTGCGATCTGGACTGCGTGCCGAACGAAGCCAGGCGGGCCGAGCTGAGCGTCGGCCTCTCCAACTCGTTCGGCTTCGGCGGGCATAACGCCGTCATCGCGCTCAAGAAGCACGCCGATTCGTGACGGCAAAGACAATAACGTCGGAAAGCGATCCCGGGAATCCGGACGCTCTCCGACGTTATTCAGCTTACTTCCATTCTTCGGCCAAGACGGCGTAGACGTATTCGTCCCACCATACGCCGCCGCCCCTCGGGATGCACTTCTTGAACAAGCCCTCCCGCCGCATTCCGAGCTTCTCCATGACCCGGCTCGACGGCGCGTTCTCGGGCTGGCACGTCGCGATGACGCGATGCAGCCTAAGCTCCTCGAAGCCGAACCGCAGCACGGCCCGCGCCGCTTCCGTCGCAAAACCCCGGCGCTGCAAGCCGGGCGCCGTCACCCATCCGATCTCGTAGGTGTGATGCCCGAACCAGGGATGGAAGACGATATGTCCCGCGAGCCTTCCGCCGTCCTTCAGCTCCATCGCGAAGTTGCGGGCTTCCGGGCCTTCGTTGTCGCGAACGAAACGTTTGGCCGCCGCTTCGTCGAACACCCCTTCCGGCATATAAAACATCGTCTCTTCGTCCGATGCATACCCCAGCACTTCCGGCCAATCCGCCGGCTCGAAGGGGCGCACGATCAATCTATCCGTTGCAATGCGCATATTCGCTCACTCGCCTTTCGTCGTTTGTCGCATTTGTTGCCGCTTCACCACGACGAAGGCGGAAAGGCGCGCCCGGTCAACCGTTTGGCTGCATTTCTAAAACCGAATCCCCTCCCTTCCCACAACTAAAACTGCTTCCGCATTTTCAAATCAGGCTGGACCAGATGATCTGCCGCGTGCCGAGCACCGACCGCGGAACCCAGGAATGCACCGACGGCACGAGCAGCACGACGACCATGTTCTCCGCGGGATCGACGAACAGTCCGATCCGTCCCGCGCCTTCCAGCTGGTAGGTGCCTTGGGATTCGTAGGAAGCCGAGTGAATCGCCAGGTCGAAGCCCAGTGCGTGGCCCTTATCCTTGATCTGGCCGCCCCAGTGATAAGCGGGCACCTGGAACAGCTGTCTGCGCGTGAGCAGCTCGACCGACTTGCGGCCGAGAATTCTCCGGCCTTCGAACGTGCCTCCGTTCAGCAGCATCTGGCCGAATTTCCACAAGTCGTACAGCGTCGAATACAAGCCGCTGGCCGCGCGGGGAATGCCCTGCGAATAGTCGGCCGGACGGTCGAGCGAGTCGACGTCGTATTGATCGACGACGCACACTTGAGAGCGCAGCTCCGCCGGAACGTCGAACCACGTGCGCTCCAGACCGAGCGGCTGCACGATCCGGCTCATTACGTAATCCTCGAACGGCTCGCCGGATACGCGGGATACGATTTCTCCGAGCAGCGCGTAACCGGTCGACGTGTAGTTGTAGGCCTCGCCAGGCTTGCACACGGGCAGCCCCGTCAGCGCCTGGACGATCCAGCTCTTGGAGCTGCCGGGATCGTACCAGCCGCGCGGATACGGCTCATTGTAGTAGCCCTGAACCGGCTGGATGCCGGAAGTATGCGTCAGCAGGTGAAGCAGCGTGATATCCCGGTGCGTGCCGTTGTTGAATTCTTCGAGCACCGCCGCGACCGGCTGATCCAGGTCCAGCTTGCCGTCCTCGATCAGCTTGACGACGGCGACCGTCGTGAAAGCCTTCGTCAACGAGCTCAGCTTCCGGATCGAATCGGGCAGCAAGTCCCCTTCTCCCGTCACCCCGTTTAATCGTCCTGCCGTCGACCATGCCGCGATCTTGCCGTTGCGCGCCACCAAGTGGCCGCCTCCCTGGAGCAAGCCCTGCCCGATCAGCTCCTCGTAATGCGCGTCCAGCTTGCCCAGCTGCCTCGAATCGAACCCCACCTCTTCCGGTGCCGCATGCACGGCCCCCTCCTGCTTGATCCATCCTGCTGACGTCGTCTCCATCGTCATCCCCCGTATTCCTCTATAAGTTGAAAACAATGGAAACATTGTATCCAATCCGGATAGAGGCGGTCTACGACCCGCGGCGCATTCGGTGGTTAATTATCACAAATCGTGCGAATGTATCACGTTCACCCGGCCAAGCCGTCCCGGATGACATGCCCTTCCGCCAACTCGACTTCGGCGAGATCGGCCCCCGGGTCCCCGAAATCGGCGGCGTCGCTGGCGCAGAAGATCATGTTCCGCCTGTCCCGATTCCGTTCCGCGGGGAGCGAATAACAGCGCACGTCGGCGAACGCCCGCCGAAGCGTCGTGCCGATCGCTTCCGTCAGCCTGTCGTCCCGCGGCCTTCCCATCACGTTCATCACGAGCGCTCCTCCCGGGCGGAGCTTATCGGCGGCAAGCCGAAAAAACTGCTCCGTCGTAAAATGCGCAGGCGTGCCCTTGCTCGTAAAAGCGTCCAGAACGATATAATCCAGGGACCGGGCAGGCTCCTCCGCAAGCAGACGGCGCCCGTCTCCAATCGCGACGTTGTCGTCCCGGTAATCGAAATAGCGTCTGCTCAGCTCCACGACCATCTCGTCGATCTCCGCCACCTTGACCGTTTTGCCGCGAAAATGCCCCGCAATCGAACCGATGCCGTGCCCGATCACGAACAGACTCCGGAACGAGGGGTCGCGACGCTCCAGCAAGCGAACGAGCGCTTGCTGATAGCCCAGTACGAGGCGCTGCCGATTTTTCAAATCCATTGCTCCCTGCACGTCTTCGTCCGCGAAGCGCATGCATCTGAACTTGCCCGTCTCCCCGTCCAATTGCGTCGTTTCATAGACGGCAATGTCATTGTGCGGGGATCTGACCTCCGCTATCGGCTGCATCATGCCGTAATCCATCGTACGGACGTCACCGCGATCACCTCGTCAATGTTATCCTCCCTATCCTATCACGAACGCCGGGTCATTTCTCCATGAATTGGATTTTCGCTTGTGGAAATACTTAGGAGAAGAAAAAGGGGGATGAGCATGAACAACTTAAGCCGAGACATGCGAGAGACGCTCGAACTCATCCTGTCCCTGATGGGTCGCAGCCCCGACCTGATCGTCCGCGACCTCGAGCTGGCCAGCGGCCAGCGCCTCGTTCTGCTGTACTTGGACGGCATGGTCGACAAGCAGGCCGTGCAGAACAACGTCATCGGCTCCCTGCTCGACCGGGCTCCTGCGGAGTAAGTGCCGCTGCATGTGCTGCAACAATGCGTCATCGACGCGGGAGAAGTCGGCTTCGTCGACTCCGTGGACGAGCTGCTCGATCAGCTGCTGTCCGGCTGCCTGATCGTCTTGACGGACGGAACGGCGCGAGGGCTGTTCGTCGGACTGCCGGGCTGGGAAGACCGCAACATTACGGAATCGAAGACGCAATCGGTCGTTCGCGGCCCCCAGGACTCCTTCACGGAGACGCTCCGCACGAATACGACGCTCGTTCGCAGACGGGTCAAAGATCCTCGGGTCAACTTCAAAGTCGGCTCGCGGACGAAGACGGACGTCACCCTGATGTATATCAGCGGTCTGGCGAACGAAAAGCTCGTCGAACAGATTTCCGGAAGACTGAACGCCGTGCGCATCGACCGCGTCCTCGAGGGCGAGTACATAGAGGAGCTGCTGCGCGAAAACAAGGGCAAAACCATCTTCCCCACTCTGTACAACACGGACAGGCCGGACGTCATCGCGGGCGGAATTCTCGAAGGCAGAATCGCCATATTCGTCGACAACACGCCATTCGTCCTGCTTGCGCCGACGCTGTTCGTCGACTATATGCAATCGGCGGAAGATTACTATCAATCGATGCTGTATTCGAATGCGATACGGCTGCTTCGCTATGTCTCCCTGTTCATCTGCATGCTCGCGCCTTCGGTCTACATCGCTCTGACGACGTTTCATCAGGACATGCTGCCTACGCAATTGCTGCTCAGTCTGGCGGCTCAGCGCGAAGGCATTCCGTTCCCGGCCTTTCTCGAAGCGCTGCTCATGGAAGTGACTTTCGAGATTTTGCGCGAAGCGGGCATCCGCATGCCGCGCACGATCGGGCAAGCGGTGTCGATCGTCGGCACGATCGTCATCGGCCAGGCCGCCGTCGACGCCAGCATCGTCTCGCCGGCGATGGTCATCATCGTCGCCATTACGGCCATTGCCAGCTTCGTCATCCCCTCCTACTCCATGTCGGTCCCGATCCGCTTCCTGCGCTTCGTCTTTATGGGACTTGCCGCCGTTATGGGCGTATACGGGCTGACGATCGGCTTTATTATTTTGACGATCCATCTGTGCCATCTGCAATCTTTCGGCATTCCCTATATGAGCCCGATGGCGCCGTTCCGCAAAGGCATGCAGAAGGACGCCGTGCTGCGCTTGCCCTATCACAGCTCCAAGTCGGCTGGTTCAGCGAGGGGAAAGCGATAATGCGCAGGAAGAACGGCGTCCGGGCGATTATGGTCGGCCTGGCGTTGGTCCTGCTGCTGACCGGATGCTGGAACCGGGAATTGAACGCGCTGTCCGTCGTGCTGGCGATGGGCATCGACAAAGTCGGCGAACAGTACGTCGTCACCCTGCAGATCGTCGATCCGACCCAGATGTCGCAAAACCGCGTGGCCGAACGCTCTCCGGTCGTCACCTTCACGCAGCGGTCCGCCACCCTGTTCGAGGCGCTGCGCAGAGTAACCACGAGGGCATCGAGAAAGATGTACGTCGCCCATCTTCGCCTGCTCGTATTCAACGAGGAGGCCGCGCGGGACGGAATCAACGATATCGTCGATTTCGTCGCGAGAGATCACGAATTTCGTCCGGATTTCTATATCGCGATCGCCAAAGGGACGAACGCGCAAAATTTGCTGGAGCTTTTTACGCCAAGCGAGACTCTGCCGGCCATGGAACTGTACAAGTCTCTCAAAGTCTCCCAGCAAGCCTGGGCGCCGACCGCGGCCGTCAACATTATCGATTACCTGCAGAAGATTACGAAGGACGGCGTAGAACCCGTATTGACGGGCGTGACGATTACCGGAAACATCCAGAAGGGCAAATCTCTCGCCAACGTCTCCCGTCCGAAATCGTTCGCCGAATTCAAGTACGTC
>Ga0065721_10004862_pt1 | contig 19069 bp, 16 predicted proteins | sample Mesricmetagenome_FD_59108 | JGI IMG/M metagenome (GOLD analysis project Ga0065721, IMG submission 59108) | Mesophilic microbial community from rice straw/compost enrichment Sample: eDNA_1 v2 (version 2) | ecosystem: Engineered > Solid waste > Grass > Composting > Bioreactor | place: USA: Davis... | reverse complement strand
CCACTCTCACGCCACTGGCGGACAAGGGTAAACATGTACTCTCTACGCTCTCTCATATCAATAATATTTGGGCGTAAAGCTAAAGACGATCATTTAAACCGAAAATATGCAGTTGGTCGGGCGGATACGAATATCCAACATGAGGTAAACCCCTTCCAGTGGCTGAAATATACACTGGAAAACATCATGACCATTAACCATAAAAACCTAAAAGACCTATACCCGCAGAACTATAAGATTATGGTTCAACAATCAAATACGTAGTTCATAGGGCGGATACAGACAAAGGGAGCTTTCACTTCCGAACAGGCGCTCCTGAAACTGATGTACCTGGTGATACGGGAGATTACCAAGAAATGGACAATGCCCATCCATAACTGGGGCTTGACCATCTCGCAACTGTTCATTAAATTTGGTGATAGGTTAAGGCTGGGCCACGACAGCCTTTAGGAATAGGTTGATCCGGATGACACAGTTCACGTTACACTACCTTTCAATTTGAAAAAAAGATTATTTAAACACTCAACATTTAAACTACAATGGTGCAAAAAAGTTTACCGAGTATTTCTGCCAAAAGATAAAGGAAAGAGAAAGGGATTTTTTCTAATGAATCTTCTGCTAGTTATATTATAAATATAAGTACGACAACATAGATTTTGCCATTTGGCGGTTGATGTTTCCTCGTTCGAATTTCTCTATGAACTCAACTCTCACCTCATTTTTATATACATAATGATTTAATTGACTTACCATACTATCCACGTCTCCAGGCGAAAAGACTATTTTGTTACTAATATTTTCTTCGATAAATCTACTAGCAAATCCCGCTACACCTGCAATAATGGGTTTATCATAAGCTGCTAATTCGAAGATCTTAGAAGGCAGTACCTTCTTGAATGCATCATAATCGTTAAGATGCAAGAATAGGAAGTCTGCCTTATGGTATATTTCTAATAATTCCTCACGCTTTACAGGTGCTCGCAATTCCACGTTCTTCACTTGAAGCCGTTGAAGCTCTGATTCCAGTTTTCCCTTTGCTCCTCCGTCGCCTATAATTAGAAATTTGTACAAATCGTTTAAACGATCTGCGGCTTGGGGTACAATGATATGTAGCCCTTGTCCCTCGCCAATATTCCCTGCATATACAATTGTCTTCTGTGCTTTCTGCTTAGGACTGGAAGCTGGCAGGCTTAAAAACTCTGGATCAATTCCGTTTGGGAACTCTGAATACTTAGGGTTAGTATATTTACTAAAATAAGGCTTAAATCCCCCACTAATCAAATTTATATGCCTTGCATAATTAAACACCCTTCGCTCAATCTGTTTTAGAAGAGGCAATACCGCCGATTTCACTGCGATGTTTTTTAGCACATCTTTCATCGTATCAGTAAAGATATCCCGGATGTCTAAATACAAGGGTATTCTTTGCTTTTTTGCAATGGCATAACCTAGGTAAGCCGTAAATAGTCGCGATGATGAAGCGACAACTAAATCATAATTTTTTCGACGTGTCAGCCGCTTTGTTTCTGAAAAGTACCTTTTAAACGACTTGATTTGATCTTGCATTCCACTTTGATGTCTTGGAATGGCAATTCGATATATTTTATAATTTTCTCGTTCTTCGTATTCCGGTGCATCTACTGCAAACGTACTATATCGATTTGGCAACGTCGTGATCACATCTATCTCCGCCACATTATTTACCTGCATTGCAAGCTCCTTTACTAAAGGAGAATTACGGAATGACCCCGCACAAAGATCGGGTTCGAAATAAAAAGTGAGGTATAGTATTTTCTTTTTCAATGCTCTTTACTAGCTACTTCCCAAATTGTCAAATTGTTTTTCTTTGTAGTTCTAGTAGATGCTCTACAATTCTTATTGCTGTCCTTCCGTCCCATAACTCGGGAATTCCGCCTTTCTTCCATTCTCCTGCGAACAATTTGTCAAATGCTGAGGGAATAACATTTGGATTCGTACCCAACAATTCGTTAGTTCCTATCTCTATAGTCTCAGGCCTCTCCGTATTGTCACGTAACGTCATACATGGTATTCCCATAACTGTGGTTTCTTCAGTAATTCCACCGGAATCCGTGATTACCGCTTTTGCGTGTTTAACTAAATAGTTGAACTCTAAGTAACCCAAGGGGTCAATTAAGTGCAAATTGGTGAAATTTCCAGCAATGCCATTTAACATCTTAGCTGTTCTCGGATGTACCGGAAAAACTAACGGAATACCTCTAGAGGAGCTGACAATTGTATATATTAGATCTTTCAACTGACTTTCCTGATCCACATTTGCCGGCCTGTGAAGCGTCATTATCACATACTCATTTTCTTCCAGCCCGGCTTCGGCCCAGATCCTAGGCTTTTTAAATCGTGGCATGTGCTTCAGCAATGTGTCAATCATAGTATTCCCAACAAAGAATATCCGATCGTCACAAATCCCCGATTTCCTCAAATTATTATTGGCTATTTCGGACGTGGTAAAAAAATAGTCGGTAATGCTGTCTGTAACAAGTCGATTGATTTCCTCGGGCATTGTCCAGTCTCCCGACCTTATACCAGCTTCAACGTGTGCCACCCTTGTATGTAGTTTCTGCGCTACAATCGCACAAGCCATAGTCGAAGTCACATCGCCTACAACCAGAACAACGTCTGTAGGGTTTTCCTTTAAATCTTTTTCGAAGCGAGTCATTATCGCAGCGGTCTGCTCTGCTTGACTGCCACCGCCAGCTTCCAAATTGGCATGTGGCTCGGGAATACCTAATTGCTCAAAGAATTCGCCGCTCATTTTCTTATCGTAGTGCTGACCAGTATGCACTAAACGAAAATCAATATTTTCTCCTTCGTTTCTCTTGGCGATGACCGCATCCAGAATAGGAGCTATTTTTACAAAGTTTGGGCGAGCCCCAGCGATGACTGTGATTTTCATATTAAAACGATTAATCTTTTTTTACGGTTCGTAAAGTGCCATATATTTCTGGGCAATGCTGTCCCAATTGAAAGTACTGACTATGGATGGGTCAATATAGTATTGGCTATAATTGTCAATTAATTTCTTCAAGCCCATTTTGATCGATGTAATTGAATGAGGGTCGACTGTTTCCCCAACGTTATCCAGCATACCATCAATTGCTTCATTTCTCCCCATTAGTATAGGAAGTCCCTGAGACAGAGCTTCAACGTATACCAAACCGAAAGTTTCGTTATAAGATGGCATTGCAAAAATATGATTGTTCCGATACTCCTTGATCAGGCTGCTTTTTTCTTTTATCAACCCTTTGTAGTTAACAAATTCCGAATGACTGTTGATAATCTCCAAATACTCTTCTTCTTTGTCCCCCTTTCCACCGACAATTGTCAATCTTAACTCAGGATTATCTTGTTTTCTTAATTGAGCAACCGCATGGATTAATTTGTCTAGTCCTTTTCTTTTGATAAATGAACCTACATAAATTATTTTAGAAGGCCGATCGATTACCTTCTTACTTTCGATATTCTCAAGACACTCTTGGTTAACTCCATTAACGATGACAGAGAATTTATTTTGAAATTTTGATAATACACTTTTGAAAACCTTATACTGTTCAAATTTACGCTTAAGCACCTCACTTACGAAAACAACGGCCTTGGCATTTTCAAGAATTTTAATCGCCATAGGATATAAATCTGGTCTATATTTAAGAAAAATATCGACATCCGTGCTCCTAACATTTACAATATAAGGCACACCAAAACATGTTTTTTGTTTTAAAGCAATTGCTCCGTCACTGAAAAAAGTTGTTGCATGAATCAAATCAACAGCTGTGAAATCGACCTGTCGAACTAGTTCTTTGAAAAGATACTTAATCTTTAAATTGAAAAAAATACGATGATATTTCTTAATCGGCATGGAAAAGACAAACCGTGATGACGGTTCATTAAAAATCAGCAAATTGTTGTCTTTAATATTGGTTTTCCGAGTAGGGCAAAACACAATCTGCTCTATATGATTCCGGTCAAGTCTCGAATATAGCTCCTTATAAACAGATGAACCTAAGTAATCATTACAGATGTGCAATACTTTCACGTTAAACAATTATTTGCAAGTGAAATAAACTAGTTTCCTCCGGTTAATATCTCAAAAGCATTAATACTCCCACCTCTTATACGTTCAGTGGTACTCGCCTCTGCATTCGTTTCCCTCGCTGACGATTGTTTATTACGTAAATTTGACATTCTTATAGAACTGGACGAAAATTTCCGATCACCGCGCGCACGTAAGCTAGAAAAAGAATTTGAAAAATCAATTTTTTTATTTTGCTCATAACCCCATTTTGCATTATTTGTGGCGTAAGGCAGACACCACTCGTAAGCAGAACGGATCGATTTACCGGACGCGGTACGATAATTCCACAAATCTATATTTACAGTTTCCGCCAACTGCGCAATTCTAAACCAATAATTCAAATTCGCAATAGTGTAGTTCCAAGAATTTGCTCGCTTTAACTCTTCAGGCTGCTTACCCTCGTTGTCGATTTGATATTCCAGAAGTTGATAAACTTTGTTTTTTATAATTCTTTTAGCTAGCTCTTTGTTATCAGAAAACACCGCATAACCTATCAACTGCATATAATAGGCCGTTCCAATGTTATTTTTATACCGGCTACACCCTTTTCCTAAATCACTTGTTTGCAACCAATTAAGGTACTTAGAAAACCAATTCTTCAATTCTTGTTCATCCTGACTTGTCCAAGACGATGATCCTACAAGCAGTTTTGCTCCATCAATAGTTGAAACCAAAACCCTTGTATCTATTATACCTTCGCTTCGGCCATCATTCACCCCAGGAATATATTGAGCGTGGTTGAGATTGGGGTTCATCCCCGTCTTAGAATCTAAGAACCATGCCCGGAGCTGCTCGGCCGCTTTTCGTGCATACCTTTCGTTGTTTGTATAATAATATGCTACTGCAAGCAGCCTTACATTTGAGCTCATTTGTCGCATATAGCTATTGTCAGTTACTTTACTGAATTCCGGATTAGTTTTTCCGTCTCTGCGTATGTATGGCAAACCGTCCGGCTTTCTAGGGTCAGGCCACCAATATTGTCCAAGGCTCAAGTAATCCTTCTTATCATTACTTGGCGGCATCTGTTTTTTTTGGATAACTGTTCTTATTGGAACCTTTAAAACACTATCCGCCTGAACTATAAGGAGTTCTAACGCTTGGTTAAGCTCTAAATCCCCTTGTACTATCGCATTCCTATTTTGATGTAAAATATTACGCTCAATTAAATAGTTCCCATTTTGAGACTTACAGCTTAAAAATATGTTGCTTAGCAGAAATATAAGAGATATACAACCGATTTTATATTGTATAATTTTCATAATCATTTAAATAATCATTGATCAACCAAATCTAACAGCCTTTGGACGAATTCTTTATAATTTTTTTCAGCATTGAAGTTTGTCATCCATACGGTGTAGGCATTTTTGCGCTTTTCAAGGTAAGTTTCCCCTGTATTATTTACGAATAATTGAAGTAAATCTTTTGGATCAAAATTCTCCAATATTAAATAACCGTTTTTTTTACTAACAATTTCTCTAGTTCCTCCGACATCGGTAGCAATTACTGGAATTCCAAAAGACATCGCTTCCATAATACTCACTGGAATTCCTTCGCTTAAACTCACATTAACAAACCAAGTGACATATTGAGCTTTATAGAAACTGAATAACTGTTCTTGCAAAGTCCAACCATGTAAAGCTACATTTATCTGCTTTGGTAGATCACTGATGGATGCTTTGAGTTGTTTAAATAATTTACCGTCTCCAAAATGATGCCATTCAATAGCTCGATTGCCATTATAGCTCAATAATGCGTCTTTAATTAAATTTACTCGTTTTTCAGGATCGACTCTACTACAAGAAACTATACGAATAGGATCGGTTATTTCTTGATCTCTATTAAATGAATTCGAATGTGACAGACTCGAATTAGAAACCCCTAAGTAGCTCAGATGAATCTTGCCTTCCTCAATTTTATATTTGGCCTTCAGTGTCCTTACTATATCTTGAGAAATAGGTGCCAACAAATCACATGCATTGTATATCTGCTGTCTAAGAGGTAAATAATCGCCGCTGAACTCTGTATAAAAGTCAGAACGATGCATCCGGACAACTCTCTTATATCTCGCGCACATTTTGGTCACAAACAACGGCGCCTCCGCCCAGTAGGAATATAACAATGTATCTTTAGATAAGTTTTCTCGTTTCGACAGTAAATTGAACTTAGCATAAAGCTTTCGATACACTAACAATGAATTTAACCAACGTTCAAAACTGCTCTTTTTCTTGTAAACTTTACTTTTAAAAAAATCGATTACATGGTATCTAATTGGACTCAAGTTAAAGACCCCCTGAATAATTCTTAGAGCCTTATTATTGACAACGGTCGGCTCGGAGAAAACAACGTTCTCTGGCACGCTTCTTGTCTCTCTTTTGCCCGATGGATTATAGGTTGGGACGATAATGACCCTTTCAAAGGCCTTAGCTAAAAACGGAAGCTCATTCTCAAAAAAGGTCTCTTTCAATCCAAATGGAAAAGATGCTGTAAAGCAAACTATTGTCTTTTTTCTTTTATTATTCAACATGGTTTAAATTCCCTCTTTCAGCAATGATTTTGGTTTTACTTAACCCCCAAATAAATGAAAAATGAAATAGGAAAAGGGCTTTTATTACACCAGTTGCTCGAACCAAAAACGGCTCCTTTGTTTCTCCCAAAATAAATATGATAGATAGCGTAAGGAAAAGAAATAAAAATTGTCGAGCGTATTCGCTTTTTAACAATACTTTTATGTAGTTAAAATAAATTGAATAAAAGATTATTGACATAATTAGACCTACTGCATATATGGCTCGTACATATCCAACATCAGATGGGACCCTACGTTGAAAATACCCCCTAGTTCCTGGTGCTGCGTCCCATTCGCCGATTCCAAACAATAACTCAATGTCATCGTCTGGTAGGATATACATTTTCTTTAACACATCAGTCGAAGTTGTACGAAACTCGCCTGTCCGTTCATATGATTCGATAAACTCAAACGAACGGCCAACAACTCTTTCTTGAAATGAAGCGAGTCGCCCTTCGGGAATTATCATTACCAATACTTGAAAGAAAAACAGACCTAAGCCGACCACCCATCCTAACTGTTTTAATAAGATAAAAATGGAGCCTTTATTTATGGCTTGCTGGGTGTAGGCCATAAAAATTAGTAACGACGTGAAAATTAAACCAGTTCTTGCAATAAACATTTGAGATGTGAGTATAACGCCCATTGCAATAGCCAAGTAAAATCTATTTGCTCTCTTTGTTTCTTGTACCCATAACACACAGCCGAACAACACACCAATCGTCTGGATATATGATAAGCCTGCGCCCCCGCTGTTTGTAAGGCCTTTCATACGATAGGTAGACAAATCCCTATCATCATTAATCACTAATGCACTATTAATCGCATCACGCAATGAATCCGAAACAAAAGTCAATATCACAAAAACGCTTTGGATTACAAAAACGGTTAATAAGAGGTACATGACTCGCTTATAATCATATCGATTTTCGAGATATTTATATAATAGTATTGATCCAAATATACATTCAAAAAAATACCAAAAAGTCTGCTGAATGAATACAAAATTATAACTCCCAGCAAGTACGGTTACTAAGTAAAAATGCAAGCTTATCACTACCCAAATGAACATGCAGTACTTTAGAAACCTATTTCTTACTATAAGATTGAAAATTTGCCTTTTATCTGATACCACCAACAGGTATAGGAATGAAAATTTCGAGGTGGCAAAAGGGATACCATTAAACACTATCCCGTATACAAAGATAAAAGACAGTACTAAATCGAATATCAATCTAAAGTTCCTTGACATCAAATCAGTTTTTTGTATAAGGCCAAAAATAGACCTAAAAATTTCATTTTTATCAACAATTTATTTGAGAAGATAGAACAGATTGCCCTTAATGCTTTAAATTTCCAATCTATTAAAAACAGCGTGTTCTTCCCTCTATATACTGAAGCCAGTAAACTCTTCACCTCTTTAGAATTCTCATTATCACGATTGCCACGCAAGTATCGATAACTTATCTTCTCGGCTTCTATTAAATACCCTTGCATCTGCTTTACAAAGCTATTTGGATACTTTTCTATCACCATCGGGACAAAAGTGTTTATATATTGTGTAATAGCCTCCAATCTTTTTCTAAGAAACTCCTGTTGTGTCCATACCGTCCTTTCCTCATCATTTCTATGAAGAATATCATAATTAGTCTCGCCCATAGCATACTTCAACCTCACGTTTTCATCCATCAGAATACGGCTATGGATTTCTGGATCTTGCAATCTTTGGAAATCTGGATTAAATCCGCCGCAAGAGCAAAAAAAACTATGCTCCCAAAGTGGCCCCGAAGTATGCCAAGGCAAATCAAATTTTAAAAATAAACGCAAGAAATGAACCCGCTTATCTTTCGCTTTATTATAAGCTTCGATAGTAGCACGTTGAGGAAACTGTTTTGCGTAAGGGACAGCGTCTTTGCCTTTACAATAAGCCACATTGAAAACATATAAATTATACCCAGGATTTTTACTTACATATGAAATGCGTTGTTCAACACAATAAGGCATCAATAAATCATCCGCATCTAGAAAAAAGACGTAGTTTCCCGTACTTCGTTGAACACCAATATTCCGGCAAATGTTGGCTCCTCTCAACTCCCTATTAAAATCGGACCGTCGAAGCAATTTAATTCTTGGTTCGTTTAGGGACATTTCATAAACTAACTCATAAGACCCGTCAGTCGAACCATCGTCCACCACAATCAATTCCCAGTAGTCAGAGGATTGCTGTAAAACAGATTGTATCGTCTGGCTTATAAAGTTTTTTTTATTATATAGAGGACATATAATTGATACTTTTCCCATTCAATAACCCTTTATTATTGATATCCAACCAGCCTGTCTAATTCGTTCACCCTCTTTTTTAGCTCAATTTGATCCCAGCTCCACCACTCTAGCCTAATTAATTCCTCTTGAATTTCGGGAGAAAACCTGAATTTAATGATGCTGGCTGGTGACCCCGCAACAATCGCATAATTTGGGACATCCTTTGTTACAACGCTGTTCGCACCAATCACTGCTCCTGAACCAACTCTTACTCCACTTAATATTTTAGCCCCGTCCCCTATCCATACATCATGTCCGATAATGATCTCGCCTTTGGAAACATTATCGTCATCAGCGATACCAAGAATATTCTTATTGATATAATGTGTAGTGAATCGCCTTATGTTATGATTCATTTCCTGAATTGTAACATTCCTTGCTATGGAACAGTAATTGCCAATAACAATGTTATGTACTTGCGATTTAATCGTAATATTTGGACCCCAAAGTGAGGTATAGTTTCCAATTTGGATATTCCCATTTAAGTCGGCACCAAAAATTTTGCAGAATTTGCCAATTTGGGTGTCGCCAGATAATATGGAGCCTTTTAACAAAGTGCCTTTATCGATCGAAACATCCTTTCCGATTACGTTTGAGTTTAACACTAATCTTCTCAGAAAGACATTAATTTTGCTTCCTATTTTTCTCATCATTGTCTCATTCTGTTTTTCTTATCAGTTTTCAACTTTTTTACAATTTATGTAAAAGCCCCAACTATTAACAATCAAAACGATAACATGTTGAATCACAAACTATGCAACTATCAGTTTCAACTTTTAGTCAACTTATTGAGACTGCATTCTGTTGCTTAATTCTATTGCGAAATACGACACTAAAATCCTTAAAACGGCTATCGCAAAATTACACCAGTTGAAAATCTTTGGAGTAATTCTTAAAATTAAGATTTTCATATAGATTTAGCAATTTTAAATAGTATAGTTGATCCAATAGCTAGAATTAACAGAGAAAAGCCAGCCTTGTAAACTAAAGATGTCTCAACGCCGTAATAGGCAAAAAAAGTCAATCCAACTGTAATCATAAACCAAACCAAAGGGTAGTAATCCACTTTGCTATGTTGTCTAAATACCTTAAGAAAATAACCGGAATAGCCCAAATACATCAAAGCAATATAGGTAGAGATTGCCGCCACTTTATATCCATATATCGGGATAAAAATTAAATTTAAAAATATACATAACATTCCCCCTATCAATGTAATCCTTGGAAGCACTTTCGTTTTCTCCAAATAAAATAGCCGTGTATTCGCTCCGAAATACATTGGCCTATAATTATACCCCATCACTATTATAATTGCCAACGGATAGACACTTTGCAAAGCAGCGTTTCTTATTAGAAAGACGAATATCTCTTTCATCCAAAGAGAAAGTAAAAGGGTTCCCACAAAAAAAACAATCTGCGCTATAAATACCAATTTTCTCGCATCGAATTCTCGATTATCTTTATATGACTGGTACATCATTGGCCCCATAGCTTGACCCGCTGCTAGACCCGCCTTCTGCACTAAGCTTCCAACGGTGTTGGCCGCATTATAGAGACCCACGTGGCCAGTGGGAACTCCCAATATACTCATTAATATCCTATCAGAAGAATTTAGCAAAAACGCCCCATAGTAATGAGGAACGGTCGGAAGTGCAATTTTTAGTCTGTCAAAAATAAATCGCCTCTTGAAGTTAAAAATTGGTAATATTTTAAGGCCTTTAATTAAAGGAATCAAATACGATGCTTGCAAAAGAACCTGGCTAATGCAGATAGAAAAAAACCAACCTAAATAACCTAGCTTAATAACTGCTATAAAATATACATTTAAAGCGATAGTTAAAAAACCTATGATTACGCTTCTAATTGCTATTTGAAAGGGCTTTTGTTTTAACTGATAGTATGTCCGACCAAGTACAGTAGCCGAACCAAATAAAACGATTGGCAAGACGCTCAAAATAATTATTAAAAAAGCATCTTTTTTTGCTTCAAGAGGAATAAAGTAATACAACGTAGACGAGAGCAATAGTGCATAGGGAAAACTCCACAAAATTAAAAAGCCATAAATTTGTCTCCAGGCCCACTTAAACTGACCCGGACTTTTATAAAAAGCATTTGTCAAAGTAACATTTAAACCAAGTGTCATAAACACCGCAAGTCCCTCCACAATAGCCGTGACAATTCCATATACACCAAAATCCAGTTCCGTTAAATGTTGGGTGATAATTGGTAAAGTAAAGATACCGGCAATTCTGGGAATATATGGAGATAGCCCATAAATGGCACTATGACTAAAAAGTTTCTTAATCATTTAGCGCTTTTCTTTTTATTAATTGTGCCGGCACACCGCCATATATTGAAAATGGTTCTACATCTTTGGTAACTACTGCGTTCGCCCCTACTACGCTATTCTCTCCTATTGTTACCCCTGGATTTATAAACACATTTGCACCTATCCAAACGTAATCCATAATTATAATATCACCATTCTTTTTATCTTTTGGACTAGCGAACCTGAAATCAAGATTCGGGTTTGCCGATGATGTATACATCCGAACGTTATGGCTAATTCTGCACTTATTTCCTATAACCACTTTTGTGCCCTGAGAAATCTGAATTGTTGAATTTTCACCCACATATGAGTCTTCCCCAATAACTAACTCTCCTGGGCCATAAAATGCTATGTTAGATCCATTAAATCGAAAAGAGTCAGGTATACTATATTTTTTTCGCAATTTTTTATAGCGGTCTGAAATTTCCCAAGCTCTCAGCGTTCTAAATATCTTTATTAATAGCGATTTCATCTTAGCACATTATTTAATGCAGCACGCAAATTTACGATCATATCATCTTTAGGTTCAACTTTTCTCTCGATATCACAGATCTTAGAAAGTAAAACTTGACTCGACTTCTCTAGCACGGGAAACGCTCTTCCGGACTGAATAATACTTTGATAGTAATCTGCTCCTAATTTTGTCAATATCAGTGATGGTACGCCAAGCTGAGCAGCTTCAATTATTGACCCAGAGGATCCCGATAAATGAACGGCACTTTTCTTAAGTATAATTGGTAGCGGGTACTCCGTGGCCTTCGTTATTTCCACCTTATTTGCTATCCCCATCTCTTTTAACTTCGACTCTATCTGAAATTTAGCGTCTGTCTTCCTTGGGTGCAACCGAACCCACCATTGATATGCCTCAGGAGATAAGGCAATGGCATCTAAGATATACTCTTCGATTTCCCTATATTGCATCGTATACAATATAATGGTTTTGCCTTCGATAAATTCATACTTTGTATCATCGCAGGCGTCCACATAACCTAGCCATGGATTACCACCTACAATTACACTGTGGTTTCCTTTTTTTTCGATCCAACTGTTTAACAACTTTCCACTAGCGTCATCCCATACCCAAAATGTATTTGGTAGCACGTTAAAACCTAGCTCAGGAACATTTGACCAATTGGCGTAACTAACGTGCTCATGCCCCATTCCACCATGTTGCATTTCAATTGTTTTTATTCCCTTCTTTCTAGATGCTAAATTAATTGCAAATCTTAGGCTACTATAATAACAAAGCTCAAAAATGACATTGGGTTCGTATTTACGTAAAAAAGCCCTTACAATACGCTCTAGGCTTACTACATGCAAACACCTAGCCACTAACCAATCCTTGTATTTGTTAACCTTCAAATAATAAAATTCATCTTTATCAAATAATCCCACAAAATCATCAAAATCGGGCAGATATTGCTTTGGATGTCGCCTGAATAAATGACCAACGAGTTTTGCTCCCCTGATATAATTTGAAGTAAAAAATATTCTTTCAGAACTAGGATATTTATCCTGATCGGCTAAATCATCATTTAAAGTTATTGATTTAAAATTGTTGTCTTCCTTTATAAATTCCGTTATTAATGGTTCAAAATACCTATTGATATATTTGTCCTTTAACCAAACCCGATGACCAAATGAATCCGAAAATAAAACATTAACTTTGGTTTTAAACAAATGAGAAGACAAGACCAAAACCCAATAACTCAGCAGGCTATATAATACTTGAAATATCGAGTTCAGGAAGCTGGGCTTGCGAACTTGGGTATTTTCTACAAAATCCTTTTGGTGGTTTTCAACCTTTACATGCCTGAAAAAAAGATCAATTTTTATTATCGGCCAAACGTAGATTTCACCAATTCTCCACGTGTTTACAGGAAATCTTCTTTCAGCGTCGTTTAAAACTTGTAATAGCTCTTTCCTTCCTATTTTCAATCCGCCCATGACTTATCAGCACCAAATGCAAATTAATTAGTTTCCAAATTTACCAAGGTCTCTATTTCCTTACAGATCCTATCGGCGCCATACTTGTCTAAAACCCCTTTCATCCGGTCTCTCATAGACAACATCAAATCTTTATTTCCGCTTATAGCTTCCACTTGCTCTATCAAAATACTATCAGAGAAATCTTTAAATAAGCCTAAATTAAATGCCATTCCGTTATCAAAAATCATACTACTAGTGGCCCGAAGATGCTCCTCTTTTTCAAAAATATTAATCGACGGTAAGCCCGCATAAATAGACTCCATGGTCGTGAGACCACCTGCTAATATCGCTAGGGAACAATTAGATAAAATATTCCATATTGAACGATTTGTTTTGGCTAAAATAATCTCATGATTACTATCTTTGGATAGACAGTTAACCAAATCCTGATAGGAATGTTTATAGCCTTCTCCTAATAAAACCCAAAATGTACAAGGATTCGGAATTTGAGAAATAGCCTTTAAGATTTTTAGCGTCTTATTTGGAGCATCTCCGCCTCCCATTGCTATTCCAATGGTCAAAAAAGGCCGACACAGAATACTGTTGTAAACAGCGTCCGGAATTTGGATGCAATTATCATTGAATATCGTATATTTAAACCCTTTAAAAATTTTGACGTTTTCTATATCAGGTGTATCTTCATTTCTTGTAAACAAGATGTCAATATTGTGCATTTGGTTGAATACTGGTGAGATTGAAACCAAATGTTCACAATGGCGCTTAATCTCTGCTATAAAATCATCAGAACAATAAACAGTATCAAACACTAAAATATTTGGAGCAAATTCAATGATTTCCTTCAGTGCTACGGATTCCGTTTGACAAACTTTTGAAATATCTCGTACATCTTTAAAAACTTGGCGGTCTTGATCTTCCGCAACGGCAAATATTCGAACATTGAATTTCTTCAATGCGGCTTTAGCAAAAACCTTCGAACGAAAAAAATGTCCGAACCCTAAATTGGTACCACCTGTGCAAAAAATCGCAATATTTGCCTTCATTAAATTAAGTTTAAAATATAGGGAGCTGGTCAGCCATAACGAGCTCCACTATCTGTTACACTTATTTTATTAGTTCTAAGCTAAACGGGCTATATTGTTTTATAGGACTTGTCAGTCTTTTACCGATTATCAAGTCTATTTCATCTGCGTCCATCACTCCCTCTGGTCGAACGCAAAGTATATCATCGTCACTTATAAGTTCTCCAACTTCCATGTCCCTGCTCGCATACAATGATCTCCTTGCTCTCTTTCTCGTATATCGCTCAGCTTCAGAAATTTTGTCCGGTATGGGAACTAATGCCTGTTCCGCTGCTCTTAGGTCTTCAACATACTTTGTAAACCCGTCTTCTTCCATTGCATAAGCATGATCCAATCCTTCTTGAGTTCGGTCGGTGGTGAAGTGCTTTTCGAACCATGTAGCCCCTAACGATAATGCCATAACAGCAGCAAGGCTGTCCCCTGTATGGTCTGAAAAGCCCACTTCTAAGCCGAAAGTTGATTTTAATTTAGATAAAAAAGGCATGTTAGTCTGTTCAACCTTCGCTGGGTAAACCGAAACACAATGTAGCAGTACAAAATTCTGTAAATTACCCGATTTTTCAATCTCGTTAACTGACTTTTCAATGTCTTTCAATGTAGACATCCCGGTGGACAAAACTACCTTCCTGCCAGTTTCTGCCACTTGCCTCAAAAATCGAATGTTATTTAAATCACAAGATGCTATTTTTATATAGGGAGGATTAAGACTACTTAATAAGTCAAGCCCTTTTTTATCAAAAACAGAAGAAGAAAAGGCTATATTTCTTTCCTTACAATAATCTGCCAATTCACGATAAGTGTCGTCAGATAAAACCGTAGACTCCCTGAGTTTTAAAACTTTCTTGATATCGTAGTGCCCATAGCTATACTCCCCCGGTAGATACAATCCCCAGGGGTTAATAATTTGGAATTTAACCGAATCAGCTTTTGCTCGTGAAGCAACATCAATAAGTTCTTTCGCTTTTTCTTTGGAACCGTTATGGTTCGTGCCAGCCTCAGCAATTATATGTATCATGTGTTATTGACTTACTAATTCCGCAAACTTTTCACTATTTTTAACCATTGTATCTCGCAAATCAGCCCACGTGGTTTTAGATAGCTTTTCTTTAATTTTACCTAAATCACCAATGTTGTCAATTCGATTTTCTATTTCTTTTAAAAGATCATCTTTTAACAAATCAATATTCCAATCCTGAATGCCTAATGTGTCAAGCATGCTTAATGCGCGTTGGTCATAGCTAATTTTGATCGTCGGAACGTCATAAGACAAGCAAGGAATGAAGGAATGCAACCTAAACGTCAAATTAAGTCTTGTATTTCTGAGATATGTCAGATAGGTATATACGTCTTCGGTATACACATAGTCTATATCATCAAAGGAAGCAGCAAAAGGAATATCCCTATGATCATGACAAAGAAATTTAACGTTTTGATAGCCCTTTCTTTTAAGAAGTTCAATTATTTGGACCATTTGATCTCGTAACCGGTACTGATATTCCACAGGAATGCTCATCAATGTTGGCGTCCTAATCGAGATCAGAGCATCAGTCTTGTCAGTCTCCATAATTGGAACAAGGTGCTGCGGTATTTCGTTAATGAATAAGGTCGGGCATCCGCCTAGTGTATTGTCACAACCAAGTGAATCGAGATAAGACTTAGTCGCTTTATCTCTTGATAGCGAAATATCAGCATATTCATGTAATAATTTAAGTCTATCATCTGCCATCGTATCTGTACGATCGACCAATTCTAATGCGCGGTTATAGATTTTTCCTCTAGACACGCTGAATACCATCAACGGTCTTTCCAATGCTTTCATTGCAATTGGGTTGATCTCTAACTCACCATTTTCATATAGGTTACCTCCCCCAACAATTATTCCATGACCAAATTGATTTACTTCGTAAATAGTTTGAGAGGATAGCCCTGCCTTTCTGTGTGCTTCATATTTACCCGTCGCCGGCAACGAAATTACATTGTAATTTTCTTTAAAGGCGTTTCTTACAAAATGGTTAATGCCAAGATAAATAACGTCATTCCCAATATTAAAGCCCTTGGGACGGATCGAATAAATGTTCTTCATTTTCGATAAGCTTTTGAAGTGTTCTAAATTAATTTATGAAGTTGCGTTATATTTAATGAGAAAATATTTCCGTGCGTTGCATATAAATGTTTGATCCTTATCCAATCGTCAGGTGTATCTAAAACCCACCTTTCTTTCGATAAATCCACATTATTACAAATATTTTTTATGTGAAACATCGAAGAGTTTTTATAAAAAAACTGTGTAATATGCTCATTATCAGAATTTTCAAACTGGTGATAATATTTTTTAAAGATTGCCGTATTAATAAGCTCCACAGCAATACCATAAGGGTAGGTTCTCTGGGCAATATTCGTAACTAAATCAACATCCGGATTAGATTTTACATGTCCGATGGCCGTCAACAAAATTGAAGGCTGCAAAAAAGGACTATCTGCATTTATCCGAAAGAAGGCATCACATGGCTTTTGTAGAAGACAATTATATGTTCTACTCGCTACATTTTTTAAGTCTCCACGAAAAAAATCTACGTTATTAGTTATACACCAATCAATGATGGGGGAGTCCGATTCCTCTCGACTCGTTGCAACAACAATCCCAATATTGGGAATGTTCTTTAATTTATCGATACAATAGCCCAAAATCGTTTTGCTTCCTAACTTATATAAAACCTTGCCTGGCAATCTACTTGAATTATAACGTGCGAAGACAATTGCATTAATATTCATGGTTAACAATAAACGTAAAGTATTAATATTTAACCAACATAGCGGCGTCTTTATGACGCTGATTCCTAAAAACATCAAAATCGACGGGCATATTTCTTATTCTTCACAATCTACCATCCACTATTTTTCTGTCTAAGCAGGCTTTAGTGTCAAAAATTACTCCATTATCCTGCATAATTTTTTTATAGTCAAATGTCAGAAATTCGCTATGGGCTACTGCTACAATTACTACATCATATTTAATGGCATCGTCCAGTTTATCTATTATTCCTATCCCATACTCATGTTGGACTTCATCAACGCCCGCCCATGGGTCATAAATATCTACTTTCAAACCAAAAGAAATCAATTCATGGTAGATATCAACAACACGTGTATTACGCACATCAGGACAGTTCTCTTTAAAAGTTATACCCATAATCAATGCCTTTGCTCCTTTGATTTTATGGTCCTTTTGAATCATTAATTTGACAACTTTATCTGCAACAAATGATCCCATATTATCATTAACACGACGTCCAGATAGAATCACTTGTGGATGATATCCTAAAGATTGAGCCTTATGGGCTAAATAATATGGATCTACACCAATGCAATGTCCACCAACCAAACCTGGTTGATATTTCAAAAAGTTCCATTTGGTCCCGGCTGCTTCAATGACATCATGTGTATCAATTCCCATACGGTCAAAAATCAAAGCCAATTCATTTACAAACGAAATATTAATGTCCCTTTGGGCATTTTCTATTGCTTTCGAGGCTTCCGCGACTTTGATACTTGGCGCCTTATGAGTCCCTGCTTCAATAATAGAGCGATAAATATCATCTACACGATTAGCAATTTCAAGTGTGGATCCCGAGGTAACTTTTTTAATTTTCGTTAACGTGTTTATCTTATCTCCGGGATTAATTCGCTCTGGAGAATAACCTGCAAAGAAATCTGTATTAAATTTTAGGCCTGAGATCTGCTCCAAAACTGGCACACAATCTTCTTCTGTACAACCGGGATAAACCGTAGACTCGTAGATTACGATATCCCCCTTCTTCAAAACAGATCCTAGCATTTTAGAAGCGTTAATAAGAGGAGTTAGATCGGGGGTTTTGAATTGATCAATAGGTGTTGGGACAGTAACAATAAAGATGTTAAAGTGTTTTAAATCGTCTATATTAGAAGAAAAACCTAACCCAATCTGAGATTTGTTCCGATGTTTTAACTCAGTGACAAGTTTCAAATCCTGTAAATTCGCTTCCTGAGTCCGATCAATGCACATGCTTAGTTCTTCAACGCGACTGGCATTAATATCGAAACCCAATACATCGTACTTTTTTCCAAACTCAATAGCTAACGGAAGTCCAACGTATCCCAAACCAATTATTGCTATTTTTGTTTCAATTAAGCTCTGTGATGTTATATTTTGATTCATTCGTAATTTATTAGATATTTTTATTCCCCGATTGCATAATACTCAAATCCCAGTTCTGCCAGTCGATTGCCAGCCAGCAGCTTCCTTCCGTCAAAGACAAAGGCGGGCTTCATCATGCCATCCTTTATCCGGGCCCAGTCATAGGTCTTGAACTCATCCCATTCGGTAAGCACGGCGATGGCGTGTGCCCGGATTGCCGCGTCATAAGGGTCATCCACCACGGTTACCAACCGGCGGTTCTCATCGGGGGTACGGGTACCGAGGCCGTCCAGGTCGGCATAGACCTGTTCGGCAGCCACCTTGGGATCATACACCACGATGTGTGCCTCTTCGTTCAGCAGGGCATCGGCCACGTAGATGGCCGCCGATTCGCGGGTATCGTTGGTATCCTTCTTGAAGGCCCACCCCAGGAAGGCGATTTTCTTTCCCGATACGGTGTTGTACATGGTCTGCACGATGTTGTCGGCAAACCGCTGCTTCTGGTGGTCGTTCATGGCGATGACCTGCTCCCAGTAGTGGG
>Ga0065721_10050589_pt1 | contig 19076 bp, 14 predicted proteins | sample Mesricmetagenome_FD_59108 | JGI IMG/M metagenome (GOLD analysis project Ga0065721, IMG submission 59108) | Mesophilic microbial community from rice straw/compost enrichment Sample: eDNA_1 v2 (version 2) | ecosystem: Engineered > Solid waste > Grass > Composting > Bioreactor | place: USA: Davis... | reverse complement strand
CTTCGCGCCGACCGCCGCGCGCAGCCGGACGAGGTCGCGCAGGCCGGGAACGCTGGCCTCGCCGACCAGCACGCATTGCGAAGCCGCGGCGACCACCGCACGGCCGGCGGCGCTCTGCGCCCGGCCGGCGTCCACGACGATGTAGTTGTAGCGGGCCTGGAGCCGGGTCAGCAGCGACAGGGCGGCGGCGGGGGCCACCTCGATCAGGTCCTCGATCGGTTCCTCCGCGGCCAGGACGGCAAGGCGGTCGGTCGCCGCGACCATGGCGCGTTCCATGAACACGTCGTCCACGCGGTCCGGTGCCTCCACCGCTTCGCGCAGGGCGGGTTCCGGCTTCAGGTTCAGGGCCAGGGCGACGGTGCCGCCCTGAAGGTCGAAATCGACCAGCGCGGTGCGCCCGCGCGCCTCGTCCGCCAGCCAGGCGCCGAGATGGACCGCGACCGTCGTCGCGCCGACCCCGCCGCGCGCGCCGACCACGGCGACCAGCTTGCCGAGCCGCCCCTGCCCGTCGTCCTCCGCGCTGCCGGTGCTTGCGGCGCGCAGCGAGGCCTCCACCAGATCGCGCGACAGCGGCTTGAACAGATAGTCGCTGACGCCCAGGCGCCGCAGATCGCGGTAGAGCGCGATGTCGTTGCTGTCGCCGACCGCGATCACCCGCACCGACGGTTCGCACACGCGGGCAAGGTCTTCCATAGCCCCCAGCGGGTCGTCGATCCCCGACAGGTCGATCAGCAGGATGTCCGGCGAGCGCTGGCGCTCCAGGTCGCGGACGGCGGTGCGGATGGTGCCGGTCCGAACCTCGCAGGGCAGCAGGGACGGCGCGGTGCGGTTCAGCACGGTGGCGCTGGCCGCGTCGGCGACGTAGGCCAGAAGCCGGGTGGTGGGGGTGCGGGCAGCGGCGCGGCTTGCCGCGTCGTGCGGCGCGCCGGCCTCCCCAAGGACGGTGTCGAGCAGGCTCATGGTGTCTCCTGGGAGCCGGTCATGGCGGGGGCGAGCAGGTACGCGCTGCTCTTGTTCTCGGTGGGAAGCTTCTTGACCTTGTCGGCGCGGTAGCGCTGGACGGCGCGGGCCGCGTGGTCTCCGTCGGTCGGCGCCGCCCGGCGCCCCTGCACCGCGTCGCGCGGATCGACCAGCATCAGCATCAGGTTGCGCTGGTTGCTGCACCCCATCATCTGGGTCGGCGCGTTCGCGTACCAGCCGGCGTAGAAGTCGCCCCACCCGCTGCAATCCGGCGCAACCGCGACGTAGTTCGTCAGCCGCAGGCGCGTCCCGCCGGACTGGTCCGGCTCGAAGGTGACATTCTCCTCCGGGATGCCGGCATCGGCCAGCAGGGACAGCAGCGCGTTGCGGGCCGGGCGGTTCAGCGCGGGGCCGGCGACCGTCACGTGCGTGGCCGTGTCGCGGTTCAGCGAGGCCATCACCCGCGCGACCCGGTCGCGCTCCGCGGCGGATATTCCGTGGCCGCTCGGATCGACCGCGACGGGGATCTCGTTGCGGACCACCGAGACGGAGCCGTTGCGCACCTCGGCCGGGGGGGCCGGCGGCGGCTGGACGGTGCAGGCCGCCAGCAGCACGGGGATCAGGCAGGGAAGCAGCATCGGCTTTCGCATGGCGGTGTGCTCCTCGGGTCGGGTCATTGCAGGCTGAAGCCGGCATCGCCGCGCAGCCGGACGGCGCCCGGCCCGATCGCCGGCGCAGAGGCCGGGGTGGCGGCGGGGGTGGCGGCGTTCGGGCTCTGGATGCGGTTCAGGAAGATGCGCTCCAGGTCGCTGGCCGCGACGAAGCCGTCGGTCGGCGACGACAGCGCGTTGGCGGCCGAGACCGGACGCACGAGGTAGGGGGTTACGACGATGACCAGCTCCGTCTCGTTGCGGCGGAACTTGCTGGAATGGAACAGGGCGCCCAGCACCGGCACGTCGCCCAGCCCGGGCACCGCGTCGAGGGTCGCGGCGGTGCTGTTCTGGAGCAGGCCGGCGATGGCGAAGCTCTGCCCGCTGGCCAGTTCGATGGTGGTTTCGGCGCGGCGCACGGTCAGGCCGGGGATGCGGATGGAGTCGATGACCACCGCGCCGTTGTTGGTCAGCTCGCTGACCTCGGGCCGCACCTTGATGCTGATCTGGCCGCCGGACATCACGGTCGGCACGAAGTCCAGGCTGACGCCGTACTTCTTGAACTGGATGGTCGTGGTGCGGTCGTACTGGGCGACCGGGATGGGGAACTCGCCGCCGGCCAGGAAGCTCGCCGTCTCGCCGGACATCGCGGTCAGGTTGGGCTCGGCCAGCATGGTGATCAGCCCGTCCTCGGCCAGCGCGTCCACCACCGCGTTGATGTCCACCCGGCCGTTGCTGGACCGGTAGCGTCCGCCGATGGAGTTGGTCGGCGCCGCCGCCCGGATCAGGTTGCCCGCGGCGTCCAGGATGCTGCGCCCGGTGGCGATGCCGATGGCGAAGGACCCGATGTTGAACATGCTTTCGAAATTGACGCCCAGCTCCTTGGTGACCTGCCGCGACACCTCGGCGACGCGGACGCGCAGGTTGACCTGGGCGGCGGCGGCCACCGTCAGCCGATTCGTCACCGTCTGGCCCTGGCCGACGTAGCGTTCCGCCAGTTCCACGATCTGCCGCGCGGCCGCCGGGGACGACACGCTGCCGGTCAGCGTGATGCCGTTGCCCGTGCTCTGCACGTCCACGGCGGCGTTCGGCACCTGTGCGGCCAGCTTGGCCTTCAGGTCGCTGAGCGCCATGGAGACCACCACCGTGAAGGAAGCCAGCGGCTTGTTGTCCGACGACAGGGCGTACACGCTGGCCCGGCCCGGAGCCTTGGCGACGATGAAGAAGGCCTGCGGGCCGGACGCCTGAACGTCGGCGATCTCCGGCGCGGAGGTGAAGACGCTGGCGGCGGGGGCAGGCAGGTTGACCGGCTGTCCGCCGCCGACTTCCAGAGTGATTTCGCGGGCGCGCTGCTGGGCCTGCGCAGGAACGGCGGTGTTCAGGGACACCAAAAGGCCGGCCAGCACGGCCGTGATCGTGATCCAGCCCCAGTTCGGCATGGTCTCATTACTCCCTGGCATTGGAGCCCCGGCATCGGAGTCTTCGTTGAACTCTTCGAGCGGGGCCGGCCGCATCAATGTTCCACCGTCTCGGTCTTGGAGCCGTGGATGATGAGCAGGCTGCGTTTGCTGCGGGCCGGCGCTTCCGCCGGTTTCGGGGCCGGCAGGTCCCGAAGGGCGGGCGACACGTCCTCGGCCCAGGTGGAGGCGGCGGTGTCGGCGTCGTCCGCCGGGGCGGCTTCGTCCGACACCAGGCTGCGCAGAACGAGCGACAGCTTGCCCATGCTGGTGGCGACGCTGACGGTCTCGCTCTGCCGTGCGGTCACCTCCAGCGTGACGGTGCGCGGCACCCGCGTTTCCGGGCCGACCTTCGCGTTCGTCGCCTCGCCCAGCAGCTGGTCGATGGCGATGACGCGCAGGTTGCGCAGCACCGTTTCGCTGACGGCCTTGCGGGCGGATCGGCCCTGCTCGCCGTCGAAGCTCTGCGTCAGGATCAGGTCGACGCGGTCGCCGGGCCAGATCAGGCCGCCGGTCGCGCTGACCGCGTCTACCGCCACCGAAACGGCGCGGGTGCCGGGCGACAGCACCGCGGCCAGGAAGCCGCGTTCCCCCGGCGCCACGATCTGGCCGGACATGATGGGTTCGCCCTTGCCGAAGGCCCGCCGCGCGACCGCGCCGGTGTAAGCCTCCTCCCGGACGCGGCCACGGACCATGTGGCCCTCCAGAAGCGGACCGCTGGTCCAGGGCTCCCAGCGCAGATCCTCCGCGCGCAGCAGCATGCCCATGGAAATCGGCCGGGCGGCGACCAGGACCGAGTCCGGCGGCGGGGCCGGCTGCGGAACGGCGCTGGCGGTGGGCACGGCCGGCAGAAGCGCGAAGGACACGTAGCCGACCAAGGACAAGCCGACGATCAGCATCGAGAGGAACAGGAACCTCAAAACCATGCCGCGCCTCCGGGCTGTTGCGCGAGGGTGAGCAGTCCGCCCGCGGCAAGCGCGACGCCGTAGGGGACCGAATGGCGTGTGGCGATGCGGTGGGTTTCCGCAAGAAGCAGGCGCCGAAGGCCGGTGCGGGCCGCGGGGCCGAAGCGGCGGAGCAGTCGTCGCACCGCGCGTGTCCGGCGGGCCACCAGCCAGCCGGCCATATAAAGAAGTGAGAGGAGCCCTCCGGCGAAAGCCGTGGCGACGGCGAAGTCCGCCGCCCGCTCCGCGCCGACGAACAGCACCAGGGCCGCCGCCAGCTTGACGTCGCCTCCGCCCAGCCAGCCCCGGTTGTGCAGGACGCACAGCCCCAGGAAAACGGCGACGGCGATGGCGAGGGTGAACCAGGGGAACTGCCCGTCCCGGATCAGGGGCAGGGCAAGTCCCAGCAGGCTCAGAAGAACCGGAACCGTGTCCGGAATGGTGCGCCGGCAGACATCCTCCACCGCCGCCCACCCCAACGCGAGCCCCGCCATGGCGCCCGATACCAGCAAAGGATTTTCAATGCCGAACTGGGCCATGGCGGAAAACCCGCGTTGGGGAGTGGGGGAGTGGAGATTTGCCGGTGCTCCGGTTTCGGAAACGTCAGCCCCTTTACAGGGTCGGCTTAATTCCGGTGACCTGCGAGCCCATGTCGGTGAACAGGGTGCTGACGTTGGTGCCGAAGGTCTTGGCGCCGCCGATGATGACCAGGGCGACCAGTGCGGCCGCAAGGCCGTATTCCAGCGCGGTGATGCCGCGGCGATCCTTGGCGGCGGCCTGAACCGGGGACACGAGGGTGCGGATGCGCGTGAACAGCGTCATGGTATATCTCCAGAATTATGCGTTGAGTAGGCTATGTCGATTGGAAAGCTGCGCCTGAACTTGCGCGGTTACTCTGGCTTTCCTGAAGCACATCGGTGACAAGCTCAGGATGGCTTTGTAATTTGCCGAATCAAACCGATCGATAGGGGTAATCCGACGCCTGGAGGTACCGAGACTGGTTTGTTCGTAGGCGAATTCTTCTGTATTCGGGAAATAAAGAGCTGGCGACTGGAAGAAACGATTCGGCGTTTATTGGGCTATGATTCAAAAATATCCGGGTGGGCCCGATGCAAATCGGGTCAAATATATCGGTAAAATATTTTGGAAATCGAACGTGTAAGGGCCATCCGAACGGGGTGGTCACTGTGTGGAGGCAATGCCCAGGCCGGCGTTCAAGAACTCGCGGCAAAATTAGCCCGTCTGCGACCTGAAAGGCGCAAGCGCAGTGCTTCGAAAGAGGTAGGTCAGAGCACCGAGGTTTTCAGGGCAGCGGGCTCTGCGGAAGGTTTTCCCGAAAGATCACCTCGATGCGCGGGGGCTCAATGCCGTGCAGGGCGTCGCGTCCGGCGCGCAGGTTGGTGAAGATGCCCGCGCAACTCATCAGCGCCCCACGCGGGTCCTGCGTGATGACCGCGTCCATGGTGCCGTCGATCAGCAGGGACCGTGTTTCCGGCGTGAAGCCGTGGCCGATGAAGACCACGTCGCGTTCCCGCCGCATCTCTTTCAGCGCCTTGGCCACGCCCTCGGCCGCGCCGCCGATGCTGTAGATGCCCGCCAGATCCGGGTGGTGGCTGAGCAGCGTGCGCATCTGCCGGTAGCTTATGGCCTCGTCGTCGTGGGCTTCGCGCAGACCGACCACCTCGATGGCCGGCGCGGCCTCGTTGAGGAAATGCAGAAAGCCCAACTCCCGGTCCTCGTGCGCGCGGTAGCTGAGGCTGCCGGCGATCATCGCGACCTTTGCGGCGCGAGGGCCGATGAAGCGCGCGAACAGATAACCCGCGGTCCGTCCCGCCGCCCGGTTGTCCAGCCCCACATAGGCCGCCCGGCGGCAGTTCAGCACGTCGGAAATCACCGTCACGGTGGGCACGTTGCGCGCGGCCAGTTCGTTCACCGCCTCCCGCACCGCCGGGTGTTCCAGCGCCATGAAGGCGACCCCGTCCACCTTGCGCCAGTGCTGAAGCAGGCCGCGCGCCAACAGTTCGGGGTTGAAGCTCTTGATGAACTCCACCTGAGCCCGGATGCCCATGGGCGCCAGCACAGCTTCCGACTGGCGGATCAACTGCCCCAGGCGCGTCAGGTAGCGGTTCGTCCCGTCCGGCAGCAGAAAGGCCAGCCGCAGGGGCTTTGGCGCCAGCGCGGCGCTGAGGTCCGATTCCGGGATGTATTCCAACTCCGCCGCCGCCTTCATCACGCGCTGGATCGTCGCGGGGCGGACGCCGGGCCGGTTGTTCAACACGCGGTCCACGGTGGCCGTGGACACGCCGGACAGCCGCGCGATGTCGGCGATCCGCGGCAGGCCGCGTAGCCCATCCTGCGCGTGGTCTGTGGCGATGGCGTCGGCATCATCCTGCATCACGGCCTCATCATTCCCGATCACATCAAATTACATCATCATTCGCGTTTGACAGGCGCGTTTTCAAAACCTACCGTCAAACCAACAATCAATTTGCACCATCAAACTACATCAACGCTCTCTGGGAGGAAAGCATGAACCAGCTCTCGCGCCGCTCGATGCTCAAGGCGTTGTCCGCCGGTCCGGCCGTTGTGGGCGCCGCGGGGGCCGGGGTCGGCACCATGATCGGCATGCCGCGCATCGCCCGCGCCGCCGAGTTCGATTTCAAGTACGGCAACAACCTGCCGCTGACCCACCCGCTGAACGTCCGCGCGCACGAGGCGGCGGAGCGCATCCGGAAGGAAACCAACGGCCGGGTCGACATCCAGATCTTCCCGAACAACCAGCTGGGCGGCGACACGGACATGCTGTCGCAGGTCCGCAACGGCGGCATCACCTTCTTCACGCCGTCGGCGCTGGTGATCGCGACGCTGGTCCCGGTGGCCGCCATCAACGCCGTGGGCTTCGCCTTCGCCGACTACAGCCAGGTCTGGTCGGCCATGGACGGCAAGCTGGGCGGGCATGTGCGCACCGCTATCTCCAAGGTCGGGCTCTACGCCTTCGAGAAGATGTGGGACAACGGCTTCCGCCAGATGACCAGCAGCGGCAAGCCGATCGAGACGGCGGCCGACATGAACGGCCTGAAGATCCGCGTGCCGGTCAGCCCGCTCAGCATTGCCATGTTCAAGGCGCTGTCGGCGGCTCCGGCCAGCCTTCAGTTCAGCGAGGTCTATTCCTCGCTCCAGACCCGCATCGTCGACGCGCAGGAAAACCCGCTGCCGATCATCCAGGTCGCCAAGCTGTACGAGGTGCAGAAGTACTGCGCCCTGTCCAATCACATCTGGGACGGCTTCTGGTTCATCGCCAACGGCCGCGCCTGGAAGAGCCTGCCGGCCGACCTCCAGACCATCGTGGCGAACGCCATCAACGACGCCGGCGTGAAGCAGCGCGAGGACATCAAGGCGCTGAACCAGTCGGTGCAGGCCGACCTGGAGTCCAAGGGGCTGGCCTTCAACAAGACCTCCCCCGACAGCTTCCGCGCGAAGCTGCGCGATGCCGGCTTCTATTCGGAATGGAAGGGCCGCTTCGGCGACGAGGCCTGGGCGCTTCTCGAAGGCAGCGTCGGCAAGCTCGCCTGACGCCTCCTGAGCCCCGAATACGCCCGTGGACAACCCGTGGAAGGAGGGTGCGGCCGTGTCCCACCACGCCCCTGCATTCGACGCCGACGGCGGCGGCCTGCGCAAGGACGCGGCCGGCGCCTGGATCGACCGGCTGGACCGCGGCCTCGCCGCCGTGGTCGAGGGCGTGGCCGCCCTGCTGGTGCTTGCCGAGATCGCCATCCTGCTGGCCGGGGTGACGGCGCGCTACGTCTTCCACGCGCCGCTGGTGTGGTCGGACGAGCTGGCCTCCATCCTGTTCCTCTGGCTGTCCATGCTGGGGGCCGTGGTGGCGCTGCGCCGTGGGGAGCATATGCGGATGACCGGGCTGGTCAGCCGCATCGGGCCGAAGCCGCGCGCCTTGCTGGAAACGCTGGCGATCACCGCCCCCATCGCCTTCCTGGTGATGATTCTGCACCCGGCGCTCGACTACGCGATGGAGGAGCAGTTCATCGTCACCCCAGCGCTGGAGGTCAGCAACGCCTGGCGCGCGGCGGCGCTGCCGACCGGGGTCGGGCTGATGATGGTGGCGGCGCTGATCCGGCTGATGCGGCAGCGCTCCTTCGCGCTGACCCTGTCGGCGGTCGGGGCGACGGCGGCCATCGTCGGGCTGTTCTGGCTGGCCGGGCCGGTGCTGAAGCCGCTGGGGCAGCTGAACCTGATCATCTTCTTCGTCGGCGTGGTGGCGGCCAACGTCTTCGCCGGCGTGCCCATCGCCTTTTCCTTCGCGCTGGCCACCTTCGGCTATCTGGCGCTGACCACCTCCACGCCGCTGCTGGTCATGGTCGGCCGGCTGGACGAGGGCATGTCGCACCTGATCCTGCTGGCGGTGCCGCTGTTCATCTTCCTCGGCCTGCTGATCGAGATGACCGGCATGGCCCGCGCCATGATCCAGTTCCTGGCCGCCCTGCTGGGTCATGTGCGCGGCGGCCTGTCCTATGTGCTGATCGGGGCGATGTACCTCGTCTCCGGCATTTCCGGTTCGAAGATCGCCGACATGGCGGCCATCGCGCCGGTGCTGTTCCCGGAGATGAAGAAGCGCGGTGCCCCGCCGGGCGACCTCGTCGCCCTGCTGTCGGCCACCGGCGCCCAGACGGAGACGATCCCGCCCAGCATCGTGCTGATCACCATCGGCTCGGTCACCGGCGTGTCCATCGCGGCGCTGTTCGCGGGCGGTCTGCTGCCGGCCGTGGTGCTGGGGGCGATGCTTTGCGCCGTCGTCTGGTGGCGCTACCGGCATGAGGACCTGAGCCATGTCCGCCGCCCGTCGAAGGCGGAGATCGCCCGGCTGGCCGTGGCGGCGCTGCCCGCGATCCTGCTGCCCTTCGTCATCCGCGCCGCCGTGGTGGAAGGTGTCGCGACGGCGACCGAGGTGTCGACCATCGGCATCGCTTATTCCGCCGTCATGGGCTTGCTGGTCTACCGCCAGTTCGACTGGTCGCGCATCCGGCCGATGCTGATCGAAACCGCGTCGCTGACCGGCGCCATCATCTTCATCGTCGGCTGCGCCACCGCCATGGCCTGGGGCCTGACGCAGTCCGGCTTCTCCCGCGACCTCGCCCTCTGGATGGCGGGCATTCCGGGCGGCGCTTACGGCTTCCTGGCGATCTCCATCGTCGCCTTCATCATCCTGGGCAGCGTGCTGGAGGGCATTCCCGCCATCGTCCTGTTCGGACCGCTGCTGTTCCCCATCGCCCGCGCAGCCGGCGTGCACGAGGTGCACTACGCCATGGTCGTGATTTTCGCCATGGGCATCGGCCTGTTCGCCCCGCCGTTCGGTGTCGGCTACTACGGCGCCTGCGCCATCAGCAAGATCCACCCGGACGAAGGGCTGAAGCACATCTGGGGCTACGTCGCCGCCCTGCTCGTCGGGCTGGTCGTCGTCGCCGCCATTCCATGGATTTCCACCGGCTTCCTTCCCTTCTGAGACGCCGGTCACCCAAATACTGAAAAGCAGGAGTTCCGCATGAGCCGATTTTTCGGCCAGATCCGGCAGGCTGGCTATGTCGTCGAAGACATTGAGGCCGCCATGGATTACTGGAGCAGCACCCTGGGCATCGGCCCCTGGTTCTACAACGAGCGCGTTCCCATCGTGAACTACACTTACCGCGGGGAGCGGTACGAGGTTCACAACTCCGTGGCGCTCGCCAACTCCGGCCCCTTGCAGATGGAGCTGATCCAGACCCGCAACGACGCGCCGTCCATGTACCGCGACTTCCTGCGGGCCGGGCGCACGGGGCTTCAGCACGTCGCCTACTGGACCGAGAGCTACGACGCCGACCTGGAGCGGCTGACCGCCCAGGGCTTCAAGCCGGTGATGAGCGGCGAGGTGGGCGAGCGCGGGCGCTTCGTCTATTTCGACACCGAATACCACCCCGGCACGGTGATCGAACTGTCGGAGGTCGCGGGGCCGAAGGGCAAGATGTTCGACCTGATCCGCAACGCCTCGCTGGACTGGGACGGCCGCGACCCGGTGCGCCCCTTCCCCGACCTCAGCCGTCTGTGAGGCGCGATCCATGCGGGCCGACGACAGCCTGAGCGCCACCTACCTGATCGAAACCCCGCTCGACCCCGCCAAGGTGGCCGAGGTGATGGCGGGGGAGCAGTCCTGCGGCACCTTCACCCGCGTGCATGGGGAGACGGACGACCTCCGCGCCCGCGCCCGCGCGGTGGTGGAACGCGTGGAGGAACTGGAGCCCGCCACCGCGCCGAGCCTGCCCAACGCGTGGCTGGAGCGGCAGAACCGGCCGGGGCCGTGGCGGCGGGCGCGGATCACCGTCCGCTTCCCGACCGGCAACATCGGCGCCAACCTGCCGACCCTGGCCGCCACGGTGGCCGGCAACCTGTTCGACCTGGGCGAGGTCACCGGCCTGCGCCTGGAATCCATGGCCGTCCCGGCCGCCTACCGCGCGCGGTTCGACGCACCGCGCCAGGGCGTGGCCGGCACGCGGCGGCTGACCGGCGTGGAGCGCGGGCCGCTGGTCGGCTCCATCATCAAGCCGAACGTCGGCCTGTCGGCGGAGGAGACGGGGGAACTGGTCGGCACGCTGTGCGCCGCCGGCCTGGACTTCATCAAGGACGACGAGATCTGCGCCGACCCGGTCCATGCGCCGCTGGCCCAGCGCGTTCCGGCGGTGATGGACCGGGTGCGCCGCCACCAGGACCGCACCGGCAAGCACGTCATGGTCGCCTTCAACATCACCGACGAGACCGACGCCATGCGCCGCCACGCCGAACTGGTGGAGCGCGAGGGCGGAAGCTGCGTGATGGTCAGCCTGAACTGGTGCGGATTCTCCGCCGTCCAGACGCTGCGGCGGAGCACGGGGCTGGTCCTGCACGGGCACCGCAACGGCTTCGGCGCCCTGTCGCGCCATCCCTGGCTCGGCATCGGCTTCGACGCCTATCAGGCGTTGTGGCGGCTGGCCGGCGTGGACCACATGCACGTGCACGGCCTTCAGGGCAAGTTCGCCCAGCCCGACGAAGAGGTGATCGAGGGGGCGAAGGCCTGCCTTGCCCCGCTCGCGACGGATGGCGGTGAGGACGACCGGGTGATGCCGGCCTTCTCCTCCGGCCAATGGGCGGGGACCATCCCTGTGACCTGGGACGCGGTGGGCACCGACGACCTGCTGTTCATGTCGGGCGGCGGCATCATGGCCCACCCTGACGGCCCCGCGGCGGGCGTCGCCAGCATCCGCCAGGCCTGGGCCGCGGTGCGGGAGGGCATCAGCCTGCCGGACGCAGCACGCTCGCAGCCGGAGTTGAAGCGCGCCCTGGACTTCTTCGGGGGAGCGGCCAAGTGACGGGTCCCCGGTTCGCCCTCCGGTTTGGCTGGTACGGGGACGACTTCACCGGCGCCACCGACACGCTGGCGACGCTCGCAAAGGCCGGGCAGCGCGCGGTCCTGCTGCTGGAGATCCCGGATGCGGATCGGCTCGCCGTCCTCGGTCCGCTCGATGCGCTGGGGATCGCCGGTGCGGCGCGAACCTTGGACCCGGCGGCGATGCGGGCGGAGTTGGAGCCGGTGGGCCGCTTCTTCGCCGGCCTCGGCGTGCCGGTGCTGCATTACAAGTGCTGCTCCACCTTCGACAGCGCGCCTGGGGTGGGCAGCATCGGCGCGGCGGTGGACGTTCTGCGGCGATTCTTTCCCAACCCCTTTGTACCGGTGGTGGGCGGGCAGCCGAACATCGGCCGTTACTGCCTGTTCAGCACGCTGTTCGCCGCGGCGGGCACCGGCGGTGCCGTCCACCGCATCGACCGCCACCCGACCATGAGCGTGCACCCCGTCACCCCAATGACGGAGGCCGACCTGCGCCGCCACCTCGGCGCCCAGGGGTTGGGCGGCATGGGCGCTCTGCATTACCCAGACTACGCGTTGGACCCCGACGCGCTGGACGAGCGGCTGGACCGGCTCGTGGGGCAGGGGGCTCCGGCCATTCTGCTGGACGTCGCGCATCCGGCGGATCTGGAACCGGTCGGACGGTTGATCCGGGACCGCGCCCAGCGCGCGCCGTTGCTCGCCGTGGGGCCGAGCAGCGTGGCGCAGGCGCTCGCCACCCAATGGCCGGATCCCGACGTGGCGGCCGAGATCCCGCTGCCGGCGGCGAACGGCCCCGTCTTCGTCATGGCGGGCAGCCTCTCGCCGGTCACCCGGCGGCAGGTGGAGGCCGCGGATTCCTTCCACCGCATTCCGGCGGACGCGGGTGCCCTGTGCGGCGACGGCGCCTATCGCGAACGTTTGCTGTCGGACGTGCGCGGGCAATTGCGGGACGGGCACAACGTGCTGGTCTGGACCGCCCCGCCCGAGGGCATGGCCGCCGACTCGGCGCAGTCCTCAGCCATCGCGGACGCGACCGCCGCCTTCGTGGTGTCGGTGGCGCGCGCCGCTCCGCTGCGCCGCATGGGCATCGCCGGGGGCGACACCTCCAGCAAGGCGGTGAAGGCGCTCGGCTGCTGGGGCCTGTCCTTCCGTACGACGCTCAGCCCCGGCGTCACCCTCAGCCTGACCCACAGCGCGCAGCCGGAGACGGACGGCATGGAACTGATGCTGAAGGGCGGGCAAATGGGATCGGACGACCTGTTCGAACGGCTGGTGAACGGGACGCGCTGACAGCCCCGTTCCTCAAGGCTGTACCGCGATGCTCACGATTTTGAAACTTTTTCTCCCTATTCAAAAAGAAAAATACCCACTATAGCAGTGGGAATAGGGAGAGGGACGTTCATGTCGTTGACCATTCTCGTTGCCGACGACCACCCCCTGATGCGCTCGGCCCTGCGGCAGACCATCACGCTCGCCTTCGAAGACGCCACGGTGATCGAAGCGGCCCGCTTCGACCAGATCGAACCGCTTCTGACGGATCTCGGCGGGGCGGACCTGATCGTGCTCGATCTCCACATGCCGGGGATGAGCGGCTTCATCGGCCTGATGACCCTGCGCGCCGACCATGCGGGAATCCCCGTGCTGGTCGTTTCCGCGTCGGAGGAACCGGCCACCATCCAGCGGGCCATCGACTGCGGCGCCTCCGGCTTCGTGCCGAAGTCGGCCCCCAACGCCTCGATTGCGGAGGCCGTGCAGGCGGTGCTGGACGGCGACATCTGGATGCCCCCGGTGGACGAGGTGGGTGAGGATGGTGCCCCGCCGATGCAGCGCATCGCCAGCCTGACCCCGAAGGAACTGCGCGTCCTGGCCGGCATCGCCGCCGGCAAGCTGAACAAGCAGATCGCCTTCGAAATGGACGTGACCGAAAAGACGGTGAAGGCCCACGTCACGACTATCCTGCGCAAGCTGGGCGTCCACAGCCGCACCCAGGCCGCCGTGCTGGCGAGCCAACTCGCCCTCACCGCCCCGCCGACCGAAGACCTTCCCGATCGGCCGAACGGCGCTGCATGAGCAACTGGTTGACCAGGGCGCGCAGCGCACCGGGCCGCACCGGCTTGTAGAGCAGAGGATAGCCGGCCTCCTTTGCCGCGTCCCGCAGGGCGGCGCCGCGGTCGGCGGTGATCAGCGCGGCCGGGACCGTCCGGCCGAAGGCCGCGGACAGGGACACCAGCGCCTCCAGCCCCGTCAGGCCCCGGCCCCCCTGGCCGCGACCCAGATGATAATCGGACAGGATCAGGTCCGGCACCCGCCCATCGAGCGCGGCCAAAGCCTGCTCCACCGTCGCGCCGGTGACGACGTGGCAGGACCAGCCGGTCAGCAGCTTGTCCATCGCCTGGGCGATGGCCGATTCATTCTCCACGCACAGCACCAGCGCCCCGTCGAAGTCGCGGCTGCGCCGCGGCATCGGAATGCTGCGCACCGGCGCGGGCTCCGCCGTCAGCGGCACCAGGACGGAGAAGCCGCTGCCCTTGCCGACCTCCGACCGCACGGCGATGGAATGGCCGAGGATGCCGGCCAGCCGCTCCACAATGGCGAGGCCCAGGCCCAGACCCCGCCCGTCCACTCCGTCGTCCAATTGGCGGAATTCCACGAAGATTTCCCGCTGCTTGTCCTGCGGGATGCCGGGGCCGGTGTCCCACACCTCGATGGACAGGACATCGCCGCGGCGGCGGCAGCCGAACAGGATCTTGCCCCGCGTGGTGTAGCGCACCGCGTTGGACAGGAAGTTCTGAAGGATGCGCCGCAGCAGGTGCGGGTCGCTGCACACCGTCGCGTGGCTCGGCACCGCCTTCAGGGCCAGCCCATTCTGACCGGCCAGCACCGTGAACTCCTGGATCAGCGGCTCCATCAACTCGCCGATGCGCACGGGCGCGGGGTTGGGCCGCATGACGCCGCTGTCCAGCTTCGACACGTCCAGCAGATCGCCGAGGATGTGCTCGACCGAGCGGAGGGACATGTCGATCTGCCCGATGGTGGCGTTCTCCGCCGGCTCGCCCAGGGCGGCCAGGAACAGGCGGGCGGCGTGCAGCGGCTGCATCAGGTCGTGCCCGGCGGCGGCCAGGAATCGGGTCTTGCTCTGGTTCGCGCGCTCGGCCTCTGCCTTCGCTTCGGCCAATGCGCGGGTGCGCTCGGCGATCCGGCGCTCCAGCCCCTCGTTGGCCTCGCGCAGGGCAGCGGCGGCGCGGTGCTGTTCCGTCACGTCGGTGTAGACGGCGACGAAGCCGCCGCCCGGCATGGGGTTGGTCGCGACCTCCAGCACCGTGCCGTCGGGCCGCTCGCGCAGGTAGACGTCGGGGCGCCCCTGCCGGCGCGGGTCGGAGCGGCGGGCGAGCAGCGTCTCGATCTCGCCGTTGCGGCCGTACTCCCCGCGCTGCTCGTTGAAGCGGACGATCTCCTCCAGCGAGGTGCCGACCTGGACGAAGCCGTCCGGCAGGTCCAGCAGCACCTCGAACCGTCGGTTCCAGGTGGCGACGCGGAACTCCTCGTCGAACACGCCGATGCCCTGGCTGATGTTCTCCACGGTGGCGCGCAGCAGTTCGTGCTGCTTCAGGATCGCGCGGGAAGCGTCGTCGATGATGGAACGGACGTCGGTGCGCGACAGGTGCCGGTCGGACAGCAGGCCCGCCACCACCACCCGCGCCGACGCGGTGCCCACGGCCCCGGCCAGCAGCCGTTCCGTCGCGTGGATCGCGTCGCTGTCGCTGCGCAGCATCAGCGCGCGCCCGAAGCCGTCGGCGGACCGCTCCCGCGCCGCGATCAGGCGCTGGAAGACGGCGTCGGCCTTGGCCTGCCCGACGTAGCGGACGGCAAGGTCGTGCAGGTCGGCCAGCGTGGCGGCCTTGGGGCCGTGCGCCTCCTCCTCCGGCCCGCGACGCAGCTGGACGAAGCGCGCGGCCTGCCGCGCCTCCAGGGCGGAGGGTGTGGTCAGCAGCGACAGGCCGACGAAGACCAGCAGGTTGGGGCCAAGGCTCCACAGCACGGCGTTGGTCAACGGGTCGATGCCGGTCAGGCCGGCCAGCGCCACGGGGCTGAGTCCCGACAGGCCGAACGGCCCGGCGCGCAGCGCGTCCGCCGCCAGCCAGCCGGCGTCGGCGAAGGAGGGCAGCAGCATCGTGTAGGCCCAGCCGAGGAAGCCGGCGCAGATGCCGCCGAAGGCGCCGACCTTCGTGGCCCGCGTCCAGACCAGCCCGCCCAGCAGGGCCGGGGCGAACTGCGCCACCGCGGTGAAGGACATCAGGCCGATGGTCGCCAGCGGGAAGGCCCCCCCGATCAGCCGGTAGCAGCCGTAGGCCAGCACCAGCACGGCGATCACCGCCGACCGCCGCACGGCCAGCAGCACGGGCGCCGGATTCTCCCGCAGGCGTCGGTCGTCGGGGCGCAGCGCCATCAGCAGCGGCACGGCGATGTCGTTGCAGATCATGGTGCTGAGCGCCACCATCTCCACCAGGATCATGCTGGTGGCCGCCGACAGGCCGCCGATGAAGGCGATCAGCGCCAGCCAGGGCCAGCCCTCGTGCCGGGGGATCGACACCATGAAGGTGTCGGCGTTGCTGCCGCCGTTCGGGAACAGCATCAGCCCGGCCAGGGCCACCGGCAGCACGAACAGGTTGATGACGATCAGATAGGCCGGGAACAGCCGAGCCGCGGTCTTGATGTCGCCCGCGTGCGTGTTCTCCACCACCGCGACGTGGAACTGGCGCGGCAGGCACAGCATGGCGAGCGCCGACAGCAGGCAGGCTACCCACCAGTCCGGCCCGAGGGAGCCGAGGCTGATCGTTTCCAGGAATCCGGGATGGGCGGCCACCGCCTCCATGAAGCCGGCGGGGTTGCCAAAGACGGCGAAGGCGATGAAGCCGCCGACCGCCAGCGCCGCGGCCAGCTTCACGATGGATTCCGCCGCGATGGCCATCATCAGGCCGCGGTGGTGCTCGTTGGCGCTGATGCTGCGCACGCCGAACAGGATGGCGAAGGCCGCCATCAGAAAGGCGACCAGCACCGTCGTCCCGCCGGGCAGTCGCGTGGCTTCCACCCCCGCCCCCATCCCCAGGGCCGCACCGGCCAGCGCCTCGAAGCTGATGGTGATGGCCTTCATCTGCAGGGCGATGTAGGGCAGCAGCCCGATGACCGCCGTGGCGGTGACCAGCGCCGCCAGCCCCTGGCTCTTTCCATAGCGGGCGGACAGGAAGTCGGAGATGGAGACCACGTTCTCGGACTTCGCCAGCCGCACGATGCGGGCCAGCACCGGCCAGCCGAGCCCGACCATCACGATGGGGCCGATGTAGATCGGCAGGAAATAGAATCCCCCGGTCGCCGCCCGCCCGACCGCGCCGTAGAAGGTCCAGGACGTGCAGTAGACGCCGAGGCTGAGCGCGTACAGCAGCGGGGTCCGCCGCTCCCCCGGCGTGTCGGCCGTGCGGTCGCCGTACCAGGCGATGGCGAACAGCGAGGCCAGATAGGCGAGCGACACCGCCAGGATGAACCAACTCTCCATACGCCCGCCGCCCGATTTATTCTAGAGACTGAATTATTGGGCTCACCGTGCACCAAACAAGGGGCTGGTTCCACAGCGATTTTCCCAATGAACAAAGCCCCTCTCCCTTGAGGGGAGAGGGGTTGGGGTGAGGATGAAACGCCGACAACTGGCGAACTTCGGTTTTTCCTGCCCTTCCGGGCGCAACGCCCCCTCATCCCAACCCTTCTCCCCCAGGGAGAGAAGGGCTTCGCGGGAGCGATCAGTCGTGGTGGTGGATGTCCAGATCCTTGGTCTCACGGACGAACAGCATGCCGATCACCAGGGTCGCTGCGGCGATGACGATCGGGTACCAGAGGCCCGAGTAGATGTCGCCGGTGGCCGCCACGATGGCGAAGGAGGTCGTCGGCAGGAAGCCGCCGAACCAGCCGTTGCCGATGTGGTAGGGCAGCGACATGGAGGTGTAGCGGATGCGGGTCGGGAACATCTCCACCAGCATGGCAGCGATGGGGGCGTAGACCAGCGTCACGTAGATGACCAGCACGGTCAGCAGCAGCACCGTCATGGTGTAGTTGATGCTGGCCGGGTCGGCCTTGGCCGGATAGCCGGCGGTCTTCAGCGCGTCGCCAACGCCCTTGTCGAAGGCGGCACCGGCGGCCTTGGCGTCGGTCGGGGTGGCGGCCGTGCTCGGGCCGTGGCTGAGGTTGACCGCCGTGTTCGCCGCCGGGGCGGCGGAGTAGGACGGGATGACCGTGCTGCCGACCTTGATCTGCGCGACCGTGCCGGCCGGTGCGGCCTCGTTGGTGTACGGAATGCCGCGCTTCACCAGGGCGCTCTTGGCGATGTCGCAGGAGGTGGTGAACTGGCTGGTGCCGACCGGGTTGAACTGGAAGGAGCACTCGTTGGGGTCGGCGATGACCACCACCGGAGCCGTGGCGACGGCCTGCTCCAGCGCCGGGTTGGCGAAGTGGGTGATGCCCTTGAACAGCGGGAAGTAGGTCAGGCAGGCCAGCAGCAGGCCGGCCATGATGATCGGCTTGCGACCGATGCGGTCGGACAGCGTGCCGAAGATGACGAAGAAGGGCGTGCCGAGCAGCAGGGCGCCGGCGATCATCAGGTTGGCCGCCTGGGCGTCCACCTTCAGCGTCTGGGTCAGGAAGAACAGGGCGTAGAACTGGCCCGTGTACCAGACCACCGCTTGGCCGGCGACGAGGCCGAACAGGGCCAGCAGCACGACCTTCAGGTTCTTCCACTGGCCGAAGGATTCGGTCAGCGGCGCCTTGGAGGCCTTGCCCTCTTCCTTCATCCGCTTGAAGGCCGGGCTTTCGTTCAGCATCAGCCGGATCCAGACCGAGATGCCCAGCAGCACGATCGAGATCAGGAACGGAATGCGCCAGCCCCAGGCGTCGAAGTCTTCGGCCGACATGGACAGGCGGCAGCCCAGGATGACCAGCAGCGATAGGAACAGGCCCAGCGTCGCGGTGGTCTGGATCCAGGAGGTGTAGGCGCCGCGGCGTCCGTTCGGCGCATGCTCCGCCACATAGGTGGCCGCACCGCCGTATTCGCCGCCGAGCGCCAGGCCCTGGAGAAGGCGCAGGACGATCAGGATGATCGGCGCGGCGATGCCGATGGCGGCGTAGTTCGGCAGGATGCCCACGATGAAGGTGGACAGGCCCATGATCAGGATGGTGACGAGGAAGGTGTGCTTGCGCCCGATCAGGTCACCCAGCCGGCCGAAGAACAGCGCGCCGAAGGGGCGCACGGCAAAGCCCGCGGCGAAGGCCATCAGCGCGAAGATGAAGGCCGCCGTCGGGTTGACGCCCGAGAAGAACTGCTTGGCGATGACGGCGCTGAGCGAGCCGTAGAGGTAGAAGTCGTACCATTCGAAAACGGTGCCGAGCGACGAGGCGAAGATGACTTTCCGCTCCTCGCCGGTCATGGCTGGACTGGCGGAACCCGCCGTTGCTGCGTAGGCCATGTCTCTTGAACCCTCCCATTCCCCAACGGAGGCCGGACCTCCGCCTATTGTTTGTGGGCGGATAGTGAGGCATGCAAACCATTCGCGTCACCCCCGACCATGGTCGGGGGTAAGGGGCAGGGGGTGGGAGGGGGATGGATCGGGGGCGG
>Ga0065721_10050588_pt1 | contig 19080 bp, 14 predicted proteins | sample Mesricmetagenome_FD_59108 | JGI IMG/M metagenome (GOLD analysis project Ga0065721, IMG submission 59108) | Mesophilic microbial community from rice straw/compost enrichment Sample: eDNA_1 v2 (version 2) | ecosystem: Engineered > Solid waste > Grass > Composting > Bioreactor | place: USA: Davis... | reverse complement strand
CAAGGCGCGGCGCAGCGTGCGGGCGTTGAAGGCGCGCTGGCGGGATCTCGGCACCGAAGCGGACTTGACGCTCGCGCCGGCCGCCGACGTCCTGCACGCGCTGCGCGTTGCCGGCAAGCGCCTGCGCTACGCGATCGAGGCGGTCGGCCCGGTGCTGCCCGGGCGCTACACCGGACGCGTTCATCGCAAGCTGGTCGCCCGTCAGGCCAGGCTCGGCGCGCAGACCGATGCTGCCAGCGCCCGCGGCCTGCTGTCTGCGCTGCTGTCCGGCCCGCGCGCGGAGGATTCGTTCGAGCCGGCCGAGATGGGGATGACACGAACCGGCTCGCCACCGATCGCCACGCAACCGATGGCCCCTCAACCGGTGGCCCAACCGAAGATCGCCCAACTGAAGATCGCCCAACCGAAGGCGGCCCAACCGAAGCCCGCCCAATCGAAGCCCGCCCAACCGAAGCCCACCCAACCAGTGACGCCGGCGCCGCGTTGATCTGCGACAATACCGCCCTATGACCGCCCAGCCCAGCATCGACACGATCGCCGCCATCGCCACCGCGCCCGGACGGGGCGGCATCGGCGTGGTCCGCGTGTCCGGACCCGAAGCCGGCACGATCGCGCGCGCGATCTGCGGCCAGTCGCTGACGCCGCGCCGCGCCACCTATCTGCCCTTCCTCGACGGCAAGGGCGAGGTGATCGACCACGGCATCGCGCTGTTCTTCCCCGGCCCGCATTCGTACACCGGCGAGGACGTGCTCGAGCTGCAGGGCCACGGCGGTCCGGTGGTGATGCAGATGCTGCTGACGCGTTGCCTGCAGGCCGGCCGCGAAGTCGGCCTGCGCCTGGCCGAACCCGGCGAATTCACCCGTCGCGCCTTCCTGAACGACAAGCTCGATCTGGCCCAGGCCGAGGCCGTCGCCGACCTGATCGAGGCCAGCACCGAGGCGGCCGCGCGCTCGGCGGCGCGCTCGATGGAAGGCGCGTTTTCCGATGCGATTCGCGCGCTGGTCGAGCAGGTGATCCATCTGCGCATGCTGGTCGAGGCCACGCTGGACTTCCCGGAGGAAGAGATCGACTTCCTCGAGGCCTCCGATGCGCGCGGCCAGCTCGATACCATTCGTACCGCGCTGGGCGGCGTGCTGGCGCAGGCACGGCAGGGTTCGCTGTTGCGGGAGGGCCTGTCGGTGGTGCTGGCGGGCCAGCCCAACGTCGGCAAGTCCTCGCTGCTCAACGCGCTGGCCGGCGCGGAGCTCGCCATCGTCACGCCCATCGCCGGCACCACGCGCGATCGCGTGCGCGAGACCATCCAGATCGAAGGGATCCCGCTGCATATCATCGATACCGCGGGCCTGCGCGAGGATGCGGTCGACGAGGTCGAACGCATCGGCATCGAGCGCACCTGGGAAGCGATCGGCCGCGCGGACGTGGTGCTGCATCTGATCGACGCCACCGACTATCTGCAGCACGGCCTGTCCGAGATCGACGACGCGATCGACGACCGCCTGTCGGGCCATCTGCCGCCCGGCGCGCCGATCCTGCGCGTCGTCAACAAGATCGACCTCGCGCCTGCGGTCGGCGCCATCACCTTCGGCGGCAACCGTCCCCACGTGGTGGTCGCCAACGGCCCCAACCCCACCGAAATCTGGATCTCGGCGCGCACCGGCGCCGGCATCGACCTGCTGCGCCACGAACTGCTGCGCGTGATCGGCTGGCAGGCCGGCAACGAGGGCGCCTTCCTCGCGCGCGAGCGCCATCTGAACGCGCTGCGCAGCGCCCAGTCGCATCTGGACCTCGCCGCCGAACGCGCCGATCAGCAGGACAAGGCGCTGGACCTGTTCGCCGAGGAGTTGCGGCTGGCGCAGGAACACCTGAACAGCATCACCGGCGAGTTCACCAGCAACGATCTGCTGGGGACGATCTTCACGCGGTTCTGCATCGGCAAATAGCGCAGCCCCTTGGGTTGGTGGACTGACGCGTTGGTGGGCTGACGATGGGTAGGCTGACGATGGGTAGGCTGATGGTTTGGCATCAGCCCTGTGCCGAGCCCCGCTTCGTCCCCCGCGCCGCTACCATCAGAATTCCCCCCGCAATCAGATTCGCCGCCACCGCCGCCAGAATCGGCAACGTATAGCTGCGGCTGGCGTCGAACGCATAACCGGCCGCGCTCGGGCCGATCAGCGTGCCGAAGGCCACGCTGGTGTACAGCACGCCGATGATGCCGCCGACATTGCGGCCGCCGAACAGGTCCATCACCACCGCCGGCAGCACCGCGACCCAGCCGCCGTAGCAGGCGCCGAACAGGAAGGCGAACAGGGCCAGCATCCAGAAGCCGGTGGCGACGGCCCAGATCACCAGCGTGAACGCCAGCGCGATCACCGTGCACAGCAGGAAGCGCTGGCGGCCCATGCGGTCGGCCAGGCTGCCGAGGAAGAAGCGCCCGGCCGTGCTGCCGATGCCGATCACGCCCAGCAGCAGCACCGCCGAGCCCTGCGCAATGCCGAGGTCCTGCGCGTGCGGCACCAGATGGACGAAGGGCACGAACACGCCGAAAGAGGCGATCAGGCAGGCCGCATAGAGGCTGATGAACTGGCGCGTCCGTACCGCGTCGCGCACCGATAGATCGCCCGACGGCGGCGCGGCGTGAGCATGGGCCGGCAATGGCTCGCCGTCCGCCGCCAGGCCACGCTCGCGCGGATCGTTCTCCAGCAGCAGCGAGGCGCCCACGCCCAGCACCGCGGCCAGCACGCCCAGCGTCAGATAGGCGTCGCGCCAGCCCATGCCGTCGATCAGCAGCGCGGCCAGCGGGGGCATCGCCAGCGTGCCGACGCCGATGCCGCTGACCGCGAGCCCCGAAGCGAGGCCGCGGCGCTTGACGAACCAGCGCTGCACCGCGCCCACCGCCGGCACATACGCCAGACCGACGCCCAGTCCCTCGCCGAGCCCATAGGCCGCATAGACCTCGACGATATTGCGCGCGACGCTCGCCAGCGCCAGGCCCGCGCCGACCAGCAGCATCCCCGCGATGCAAAGGCGGCGCGCACCCCAGCGATCGGCCAGCGGCCCGCTGACGATGCCCAGCGCGAAATACAGGAAGCCCGCCAGCGAGAACACCAGCGACACCGCGCCGCGCGACGCGCCGAACTCGCGCTGCAAGGGCTCGATGAACGCGCTGAAGGTATAGGCGCTGCCGAAGCCGACGAAGGTCACCGCGAACGCGGCCGCCACCACCCACCAGCCGTAGAACACGCGCTGCTTGAACACCAGTGTCGTCATGTCAGTTCACCGGATGTTGGCGATGCCAGCCGGTGGCGCCCTGGAAGGCGGCGCCCGCGCGTACCAGCATCGCTTCGCCCAGATGCGGGGCGACGAGTTGAAAGCCGATCGGCAGCCCTTGCCGCGACAAACCGCCTGGCAGCGTCAGGGTCGGATGGCCGGTCAGGTTGAAGGGACAAGTGTACCGTTGCAGCCCGGCGATCAGCGCCGGCTGTTCGCCAAGCGTGCGTACCGCGGCCAGCGACAGCGGCGCATACGGATGCACCGGCGTCAGCAGCAGGTCGACGGTTCGCAGCAGCGCGACCATGCGGCCGCGCAATTGCGCACGGCGCAGCAGGATCCGTTGATAGTCGATGCCGGACAGCGCGCGTCCGGCTTCGATGACCGAGGCCAGCACCGCCCCGTATTGATCCCGGCGCGCGGGGTAGGTGGCGGCATGCGCGACGGCCGCCTCGACCGCGCAGCTGGCGGCCCAGTCGTCGGTCAGTCCGCTGCCGGCGCGCACCGCGTCGGGAACGCGGACATCGACCAGGGACGCGCCGAGCGCTTGCAATACCTCGGCGGCCGCGCCGACGACGGCCCCGACTTCGGCATCGACCCCGTCGCCGTTCCAGTCCGCATCGATGCCGATGCGTACGCCGCGCAGGTCCGTCGCGATCCCGCCGAGGCAGTCGGGCACCGGGTCGTGCAGCGCGGTCGGGTCCTCCGGATCCACGCCGGCGATGGCCTGCAGCAGCAGACCGGCATCCGCCGCGCTGCGCGCCATGGTGCCGACATGGTCCAGCGACGGCGCCAGCGCAAACACGCCATGCCGGCTGACCCGGCCCCAGGTCGGCGTCAGCCCCGTCACGCCATTGGCGGCCGAGGGCCAGCGGATCGAGCCGCCGGTGTCCGACGCGATGGCGCCATGGCAAAGGCCGGCCGCCGTGGCCACGCCGGCGCCGCTGGACGAGATGCCGGGCCAGTAGTCGGCGTGCCAGGGGTTCACCGGCGCGGTCACCGAGGGGTGATGGTCCGAATACGCGCCTTCGGTCAGCTGCAGCTTGCCGAGCAGCACCGCGCCCGCGTCCCTGAGCCGGCGGACCACGGTGGCATCCCGGTCGGGGCGGAAGTCGCGATGGATCGCCATGCCGGCGGCGGTCGGCACGCCCTCGGTCCAGCACAGGTCCTTGATACCGATCGGCACGCCATGCAGCGGGCCGCGATACCGGCCCGCGGCGATCTCGGCCTCGGCGGCTTCCGCCTGCGCCATCGCCGCGTCGGCCATCACCACTGCGTAGCTGTGCAGCGCGCCGTCGAGCGCAGCGATCCGATCGAGCTGGACGCGGACCACGGTGGTCGGCGAGACCTCGCGCCGCCGGATTTGTGGGGCAAGTTCGGCGATGGAAAGCAGATGCCAGGCGGTCGCCATGTTTTTATCGGATGCCATCGAAGGTTAAGTAGAATTGAACCGGCCCTGCGCCAGACCGTACCCGATGCTGCGCTGACGTGGCCAGATAACGCCCCAAACTTAACTTTTCCGCTGCACGCCCGCAAACCAGAATTCGTACGCTTTTCGCCTTAGAAAATCTAATGTCAAACCACAAGCTGCCGCCGCTCAATGCCTTGCGGGCCTTCGAGGCCGCGGCCCGGCATCTGTCGGTCAAGCACGCCGCCGAGGAGCTGTGCGTGACGGCCGGCGCGGTCAGCCAGATGGTCAAGGCATTGGAGTCGCACCTGGGCGTCAAGCTGTTCCAGCGCGTGAACCGCGGCATCTACCTGACCGAAGCGGGGCGGGCCTATCTGCCGCCGGTGCGCAACGCCTTCCGGCAGATCAAGGAGGCGACGGGCCGCATCGCGGCGCCCGCCGACACCGGCCTGCTGAACGTCAGCGTCACGCCTTTTTTTGCGGCCGCGTGGCTGGTGCCGCGCCTGCAGTCGTTCCAGCAGGCGCATCCGGACATCGACCTGCACGTGATCACCACCACCGCGCTGGCCGACTTCACCCGCGACGGCGTGCACGTCGCGGTCCGGCACGGCCTGGGCCAATATCCCGGCCTGCACAGCGAGCGGATCCTCGCCGTGGAGATCGTGCCGGTGGCCGCGCCGGCGCTGGTGCGCAAGCTCGGCATGCCGGCCACGCCCGCCGATCTGCTGCGCTGGCCGCAGGTCCACGACACCGAGCGCAAGGGCTGGCATCTGTGGTTCCAGGCGCAGGGCATCGACGAGATCGAGCGCCCGCGCGGACCGTCGTTCGACGATTCGAGCCTGCTGTGGAAGGCGGTGATGGCCGGGCAGGGCGCCGGCCTGCTGCCGGCCGCGATGGTGTCGCGCGAACTGGCCGACGGCTCGCTGGTCCGGCTCGCCGACGTCACGCTGCTCGATGCCTTTGCGTATTACCTGGTCTACCCCGAGGAAAGCCACGCACGCGCGAAGATTGCCGCGTTTCGCGAATGGATTCTGGGCGAGGCGGGCCGCGCCGGCTCTTCGTAACCGACGCATCCTCTCCTCGATATCGGTGCGCATGGCGATCGCAAGATGGCGCCCTGCGCTGGCGGTCACATCGCGTCAGGAGCCCGCATGGAAGCCTTCCACAACGTCAATCTCTCCTCGCTGCTGGATACGCTGGTCAGCCTGACGGCCGCATTCGTCTTCGGCGGTGCAATCGGTTTCGAGCGGCAGTACCGGCAGCGCACCGCGGGGCTGCGGACCAATGTGCTGGTCGCGGTCGGCGCCGCGGTGTTTGTCGACGTCGCCAACCGGCTGCACGGGCACGATGGCGCGGTGCATGTGATGGCCTATGTCGTGTCAGGGGTCGGCTTTCTCGGCGCGGGCGTGATCATGCGGGAGGAGGGCAATGTGCGCGGGCTCAATACCGCGGCGACGCTGTGGGGCTCGGCCGGCGTCGGTGCGGCGGCCGGCGCCGATCTGATTCTCGAGGCGATGCTGGCGACGGTGTTCGTGCTGGCGGCCAACACGCTGCTGCGGCCCATCGTCGATGCGATCAATCGCAAGCCGCTCGACGTGGAATCGGTCGAGGTCACCGGCACGGTCCACGTGATCGCCGAGCGCGGCCAGCAGAAGGCGGTGATGGCGCAATTGGAGGAGGCGCTGGAGCGCGGCGGTTACCCGGTACACGATCTCGACATCCAGCCGTTCGGGCACGACGAGGTCGAGATCGAGGCGACGCTGGTGGCGAGCTCCTTCGATGGCGATGCGCTGGACCGTCTGGTGCAGCGGCTGGCGGCGCTGCCGGCGGTGCGGCAGGCGTTCTGGAGCCCAAGTACGACCTGACTGCGAGGGTGGTTTTCCGCCAAATTTCCGGGCCACGTTTTTTGTAGGACTAGACCCACATTGCTTTCGGCGCACGCTTGATAAGGAGCAGCCGGACCCCTGTGTATCGTTCAGTTACGGTTGATATTGATTTGTCACGCCGTACCGAACAACTCAGAGGTAAGCAATCATGGCCCCGGCCCTTGTCGGCATGCCTGTCGAGCATGCCCGGGCATTTGCCCGGATTCTGTCCGTCACCCGCGCCGCCTGGCACTTGAACGAGGACGCGGAAAGCAGCAAGACCACGAACACCGCGAACACCGCCAACAGCAGGAAGGCCGCAAAGGCCACCAACGCCGCGCAGTCCGACACGCCTTCGCGGCGCCGCCGCACCGCCCACCTTGCCGAACTCGCGGCACGCGCCTTCGAGGCGCAGGTGATGGCGCTGCGCTGCCGCCAGGCCTTCGTAGGTTGACGCCAATCCGGTTGGCGACGCGGACCATCCCTTGACGCCAGTCCGCAGCGAGTTCCGCAGTACCTTGTAGTGCTTGTTCCGTTTTGCGCGCGTCGTTTATGCGCGTTTGTGTGTCTCCTTGGTTCTTGGCCAGCCTGTCGGCTGGCTTTTTTTTGACCCGCTCGTTACGCCGGCCACGGCACCACGGCACCACGGCACCACGGCACCACGGAATCACGGAATCACGGAATCACGGAATCAGGAATCACGGAGTCACGGAGTCACGGAGTCACGGAGTCACGGAGTCACGGAGTCACGGAATCGTCGCGACGTCGTTCACAAGCTCCACGCTTACCGTTGCACGGCCGCCGTCGAGCAGATGACAGGCCGCGAGATGGGCCAGTCCCGCATCCCTGCCACCCACCACCTCCACCGTGCCCATCGCTCGCATCGCCGGCGCTTGCTGCCCGCATACCGGCATCGCATGCGGGCAGCGCGGATGGAAGCGGCAACCGGAGGGCGGCGCCAGCGCCGAGCCGATCTCGCCGACGATCAGACCCTCGGTCGGCTGATGATCCGGATCGGGACGCGGCGCGGAACCGAGCAGTGCCTGCGTGTACGGATGGCGCGGCGCGCCGAACACCGCCTCGCTGGGGCCGCTCTCGGCCATCGCGCCGAGATACATCACGCCGACCGCGCTGCTGAAGTGCTCGACCAGCGCGAGATCGTGGGCGATCACCACATAGGCCAGGCCAAAGCTGCGCTGGATATCGGCCAGCAGGTTGACGATCTGGGCGCGGATCGACACGTCCAGCGCGGAGGTCGGTTCATCGAGCACGATCAGCCTGGGCTGCAGCGCCAGCGCGCGCGCCACCGCGATGCGCTGGCGCTGGCCGCCGCTGAACTCATGGGGATAGAGTTCGAGCGCGCCGGGCGGCAGGCCGACGATCTCCAGCAGTTCGAGCAGCCGGCGCTGCAGCGCCGCGCGATCGCCGCCCAGGCCATGCGCCAGCAGTGGCTCGCCCAGCAGCATCCGCACCTTCAGGCGGGGATTGAGCGACGACGACGGATCCTGGAACACCGCCTGCACCTGCCGCCGGTAGCCTTGCACCGCCTTGCGGTTTAGCGTCAGCACGTCCTGGCCATCGAAGCGGATCGCGCCGCCGGTGGGCTTTTCCAGCAGGAGCAGCAGCTTCGCGATGGTGGTCTTGCCACAGCCCGACTCGCCGACGAGCGCGAAGGTCTGGCCGGCGTCGACGGCAAAGCTGACCCCATCGACGGCGCGCACGGCGCCGCCGCCGCGCACGGGGAAGTGTTTCTTCAGGTCCTGCACTTCGAGCAACATGGGCACTCCTGCGCTGGCTGCAATGTTCCGGGAGCAAGGTCCGGTCCGGACATTCGGCGTTCTGCGTTGGGCGTTGGCCGTTCGGCGTTCTGCGTTCGGACGTTCGGCGTTCGACCTTCGACCTTCGCCCCTACGTGCCGCTCGCCAGCCAGCACGCGACGCGATGGCCCGATTCGAGCTCGACCTCGGGCGGATACGCGTCGTCGCACAGCGGCTTGCGATGCGGACAGCGCGCGGCGAAGCGGCAGCCGGCCGGTGGATCGATCAGGCTCGGCGGGCTGCCCTGGATGGCGAACAGCCGCTCCTTCTTCTGGCCGAAATGCGGAATCGAGTTCAGCAGCGCCTGCGTGTACGGATGGGCGGGCCGCTTGTACAGCGTGCGCACATCGGCGGTCTCGACGATGCGGCCCGCGTACATCACCGCGACACGGTGGCAGATGCTGGCGGCCACGCCGAGGTCGTGCGTGATCAGGATGATGCCGACGCCGGTCTGCGCCTGGATCTTGCGAAACAGCGCCATCATCTGGACCTGGATGGTCACGTCGAGCGCCGAGGTCGGCTCGTCGGCCACCAGCAGCCGCGGCGCACTGGCGATCGCCATGCCGGTCACCACACGCTGCCGCATGCCGCCGCTGAACTGGTGCGGATAGTCGTTCAGCCGCGCGTCGGGGGACGGGATGCGCACGCTGTCGAGCACCTCGACCACGCGCCGCCGCGCCGCCTCGCCGCGGGCGATGCCGTGGTGGCGCAGCGGCGCGCCGACCTGGTCGCCGATGGTGAAGACCGGATTGAGCGAGGTCAGCGGGTCCTGCGAGATCATCGCGATCTTGCGGCCGCGATAGACCTCGCTCATGGTCTTCTCGGAGACCTGCAGCAGGTCCTGGCCGTCCAGCACGATGCTGCCGCCGATGCGTGCGCCGGTCTGCCGCGGCAGCAGCCGCAGGATCGACAGGATCGTCATCGACTTGCCGGACCCCGACTCGCCGACCACGCCAAGCGTCTCGCCTTCGTGCACATGCAGGTCGACGCCGTCGACGGCGCGTACCACCCCGCGGCGCAGCGTCAGGTGCGTGGTCAGATTGCGCACGTCAAGCATCGGCGCGCCCCTGACGGCGTCGGTCGAAGCACGCGCGGTGGCGATGTCGGCATGGCTCATAGCTGCCTCCTCTTGGGATCGAAGCGGTCGCGCAGCCAGTCGCCCAGCAGGTTCGAGGCGAGGCAGGTCGCCATGATGGCGAGCCCCGGCATCGTGATCGCCCACCAGGCGTTGGTGATGTAGTTGCGCGCGTCGGCCAGCATCAGGCCCCACGACACGTCGGGCTGCTGGATGCCGAGGCCGAGAAAGCTCAGCGAGGCCTCGAAGATGATCACCTGCCCGACCTGCAGCGTGGCGAGCACCAGCAGCGTGTTCAGCAGGTTCGGCAGCAGGTGGCGGCGGAAGATGGTCGGCGTGCCGCAGCCGGCCACCCGCGCCAGCGCGACGTAATCGCGCTGCTTCAGCGACATCACCTCGCCGCGCACGATGCGCGCATACCAGGTCCAGTAGGTGATCACGATCACCAGCACCACGGTCTCGAAGCCCGGGCCGAGCACCGCGGCCAGCACCAGCGCGAGCGCCAGCGAGGGAATCGACATCTGGATATCGACCAGCCGCATGATCAGCGCATCGAGCCGGCCGCCGAAGTATCCGGCCAGCATGCCGGCCGCCGTGCCGATGCCGCCCGAGATCAGGATCGCGTACAGCGCCACCACCAGCGAGATCCGGGTGCCCGCCATGATGCGCGTCAGCAGGTCGCGGCCCATGTTGTCGGTGCCCAGCGGATAGGCCCAGTTGCCCCCATCGAGCCAGGCCGGCGGCAGGAAGGCGATGCCCAGGTCCAGCGCATTGGGATCGTGCGGCAGCAGCAGTTCGCCGCCGAGCGCGCAGACGATCAGTACGGGGAAGACCAGCAGCGCGAACCAGGGCAGCGTGCCCCAGGCGATCGCGCCGCGCCGGCGCAGGGGCGCGCCGGCGATGGCGCTGTCGGCCGCCGAAGCCGTTTTCGCAGCAGTCAGATCAGCCATGGCGAATCCTCGGGTCGATCAGGCTGTAGCTCAGGTCGACCAGCAGGTTGGACAGCACGAACAGCACGGAAGTCAGCATCACGCCGGCCTGCACCACCGGAAAATCGCGCGCGAACACGGCCTCGACCACGGTGCGGCCGACGCCGGGCCAGGCGAAGATGACCTCGACCACGAAGGCGCCGCCGAGCATCGCGGCGAAGTAGACGCCGAGGATGGTGACCAGCGGAATGGCCGCATTGCGCAGCGCGTACTTCCACACCAGCACGCGTTCGGGCAGGCCCATCGCGCGCCCCATGCGGATGTAGTCGCTGTCGAGCACATCGAGCATTGCCGAGCGCACGATGCGGGTTTGTGCCGCGACCGGGTACCAGCCCAGCGCGATCGCCGGCAGCACCAGGCTCGACCACGACTCGCGCCCAAAGGCAGGCAGCCAGTTCAGCTGCACCGCGAAGAACAGGATCAGCAGCAGCCCCACCCAGAAGTTCGGCATGGCCTGCCCGACCATCGCGAAGACCTTGGCGAAGCGATCGAACCAGCTGCCGCGATGAACGGCGGACAGCACGCCGAACGGTACCGCCATCGCAATCGAGAAGGCGAGGGCCGCCAGCGCCAGTTCGACGGTCGCCGGCAGGCGGTCGAGGATCAGGCCGAGCGCCGGCTCCTGCCAGCGGTAGGAGTTGCCGAAGTCGCCGGTCAGCGCATGGCCGAGGAACTTCAGGTATTGCGCGACCAGCGGCTGATCGAGGCCGAGATGCTGGCGCGTCTGCTCGATGACGTCGGGCGGCGCGTCCGCGGGCAGCAGCAACGCCAGCGGATCGCCCGACAGGCGCGAGATCAGGAAGATGATGACGCTGGCGCCCAGGATGCTGACCAGGCCGTGCAGCAGCCGTTTTGCGATGGACATGCGAGCCTCCGTAAGAGACCGGGGTGGGGACCGACGAACCGAACTGCCGTCATTCGCGCATCGGCCCGAATGACGGCTCGCGTCGACGCATCACTGCGCCTGCTTCAGGCTCACCTCCTGGAACGCTCGCCAGTAATCCCGGATCGGCCACGGCACGTAATGCACCTTGTCCTCGCGCCAGGCGAAGGTCACCAGCGGCCGATAGGTCGGCAGGCCGCCGAGCACGCGCTCGTGCTTGAGCCGCGCGATCTGCTTGAGCAGCTCGGTACGTGCCGCGGGATCCATGGTCTGGCGCTGCTTCTCGATCAGCGCATCGACCTCGGCATCGTTGGTGTACGAGTACGTGCCCCAGCCGCCGGGCTGATAGCTGTGCAGATGGCCAGACCAGGCCAGCCCCGGATCGCCGGGCAGGCCCTGCGACCACATCCAGCTGAGCACGCCATCCATCTCCGGCGGACCGCTGCGGCCGCGCTTGCCCAGGCTGATCCACGCGCCATACTCGAGATTGCGGACCTGGCAGCGGATGCCCACCGAGCTCAGATACGCGTACATCGCCTCGCCGACCTCCTTGACGCCCGGTTCGCGCGGCGTGGTCAGGTTGTAGCACGGCGTGTCGAAGCCGTTCGGATAGCCGGCCTGCTTCAGCAGTTCGCGCGCGCGCTTCGGATCGTAGGCATACGGCTTGAGCGCCGGATCGTAGCCGTTCGAGCCCTTGCCGACCTGCGCATAGCGCTCGCCCTGACCGAACAGCACCCGCTTGATGATCGCGTCGACGTCGATCGCATGCGCCGCAGCCTGCCGCACGCGCACGTCGTTGAACGGCGACTTCGGCATCTGCGTGTTGAAGTTCAGGAACAGGTTGTTGCCGCTGACCAGCGTTGCGGTCTTGACGCCCGGCATCTTCCTGAACTCCTCGATCATCGACGGCGGTACGTTGTCGATCCAGTCGACCTTGCCGGTCTTGAACGCCGCCACGCGGGTCAGGTCCTCGGGAATGACCTTGATCGTCAGCGTCTTCACGCCGGGGCGCTTGTTCTTGTTCCAGTAGTCGTCGAAGGCCTCGAGCTTCAATTCGTCCTTGACGGTGCGCGAGACGAACTTCCACGGGCCGGTGCCGACCGGCTTCCTGGCGAACTCCTCCTCGCCGACCTTCTGGATGTACTTCTTCGGCATCGCCCACAGCTGCAGATTGCCGACCAGGAACTGCGCGTCGGGCTCCTTGAAATGCAGCTTGAAGCGATGCGCGTCGACGATCTCGAAGCGCTCGACCGACGAGACGTAGTGCGAGAAGAAGCTGCCCTTCGGATCGCGCTGCCGTTGCCAGGAAAACTCCATGTCCTCGGCCGTCAGCGGATCGCCGTTGTGGAACTTGACGCCCTTGCGCAGCCGCACGTCGAGCACCGGCTTGCCGTCCTTGCCGGTCTCGAGCTTCCAGCTTTCGGCCAGCCAGTTCTCGTCCTGCAGCGAGGCGTTGCGGCGCACCAGCATCTCGAAGATCTGGCCGACGAAATAATGGTCGACGCCCGCGGAAATGCGCACGGGATCGAGCGTCGTGGACTCCGCGCCGAAGGCCACCGTCAGGCTGCCGGTCGCCGGGGCCGCCTGGGCGGTGCCCCACAGGGCCGTCATTGCGCCGAACGCCAGGGCGCCGATCGTGATCGTCAGCTTCGAGCGAGCCGATGCCGGGTGCTGTTGCATATTGCGCCTCCTGTTGCGCCGAGCGGGACGGCGCGTTTCTTGTTGAAGAACGGGACCGTGCGATAGCCGGTTGCGATTCCGCTGCCTGCCGGTGCCATGCCGATGCGACTGCGATGCGATTGCGGTGCGACTGCGATGCCATGTCGGTGCTATTTCGGGAAGGTCGACTCCAGCTGCCGCACCACTTCCAGCAGGCGCGGCCGCACTTCGTTGAGCAGGAATTCGGGCGACAGGCTGTACGACGGGCCGCCGACGTTCAGCGCCATCCTCGCCATGCCGTTGCCCGGGTCGAAGCCGCGGCCGATGCCGTTGACGTCCTTCTGCCAGTCGCCGAACGAGCAGGCCACGCCCAGCGTGCCGTGGTCCTGCAGCCCCTGTTCGATGCCCCGGCGGATGCGCGGCCATGCCACGTCGTCGAGCTCGCGTATCTGTTCGAGCAGCGCCTCACGTTCTGCATCGGGTGCCACCGCGAGCCACGCTCGTCCGATCGCCGAGGTCGAGACCGGAATGCGCGAGCCGATATCGAGCGTCAGCGAGATCGCCGCCGAGCTGCGGCAGTGCTCGACATAGATCATCGACAACCGGTCGCGCGCGCCCAGCGACACGGTGCCGCCGGAGAAGTCGGCCAGTTCCTGCATCAACGGCCGCGCCACCTTGCGGATGTCGAGCCGCGACAGCATCGCGCTGCCCAGCCCCAGGCAGGCGGTGCCGAGCGCGTACTTGTGGGTGCCTTCGTAATGGGTCAGATAGCCGAGTCGGATCAGCGTCGCGGTCAGGCGCGACACCGTCGATTTCGGCAGGCGGCAGCGCTGCGCGATCTCCTGATTGCCGAGGGCACGGTCGCTGGAGCGGAAGCACGCCAGCACTTCGAGCCCGCGCGCGAGCGCCGTGACGAAATGCCGGTCTTCCTTCGATTCGGCCCGGCTGGTGATCGGGGACGAGGTCGAGGAGGAGGACGACGTCGAGGTCGAGGTCTCGCGCATGGGCAATGGACTCCTGTTGGACTGCTCGCCGGGTCGCCCGCCGGCTCCTGGCGTCGCTGCGTTCGGCGCTGCCGGTGCCGCGCTCATCCGACGCGGATGCCGGTCTGCTGCACCAGCGCCTGCCACACCTTCTGGTCGCGCTTGAGCAGCGCCGCGAACTCGTCGGCGCTGGTGCCGCGCGGCAGCATGCCGGCCTCGGTCAGCATCCGCGAGCCGTCGGGCGAACGCACGATGCGCGCGATTTCCGCCGACAGCCGGTCGATCACGGGCCGCGCGCAGCCATGCGGCGCCAGCATGCCGATCCAGCCGATCGCCTCGAAGCCCTGGTACCCCGATTCCGCGAAGGTCGGCACATCGGGCATCGATGGCACGCGAGTGGTGCCGAGCGTCGCCAGCACCTTGATGCGGCCCGCCTCGCCATAGGTGCGCGCCACCACCGTGGAAACGAAGCCGGCCGGCAGTTGCTTGGCCAGCAGATCGGCGATCGCCGGCGCATCGCCCTTGTAGGCGGCGTGCACGATCTCGACCTGCGCGCGCCGCTTGAACAGCTCGCCGTACAGATGCCCGGTCGAGCCGACGCCCAGGCTGCCGTAGGCCGAGCCCGGATGCGCCTTGGCCCAGGCCGCGTAGTCGCGCAGCGACTTGACGGGCAGATCGGCATTGGCCACGAACACCTGCGCGGCGTCGGCGACCAGCGACAGCGGATCGAAGTCCGTCATCGGGTCGTAGAGCGGCTTGGGCTGGATCAGGGGGCTCTGGATCAGCGCGGTGTTGGTGAACAGCAGCGTGCGGCCGTCGGCGGGCGACTTGGCCACCTGCGCGGCGCCGATCATGCCTGCCGCGCCGGGGCGGTTCTCGACGATCACGGTCTGCTTCAGCGCCGCGCCAAGCCGGTCGGCGATGAAGCGCGTGATCGCATCGGTCGAGCCGCCGGGCGGGTAGGGCAGCACGATGCGGATCGGGCCGTCGATGGTGGCGCTGGCGGCGGTGGCAGCAGCAGTCGTTGTGAGCGCCTGCGCACCCGCCAGGCGGGGCAAGGCCAGGCTGCCGGCGAGCGCGGCCGACGTCTGCAGCAGCTTGCGGCGGGACGGGTTCATGTTTGTCTCCTGTTGTCGTGGGGCGCTCGTGCGGCGCCCTTTCGATCGCTATGCGCGCAAGGCCTGCGCGGCGTCGCGCCCGTGGTCTCCCTGCGCTTGGTGCGGGCCCAGGGCCGCCTTATTGCTGTCCCTGCTCCGCCTCCAGTTGCGCCTGCAGCTCGAGCTTGCGCACCTTGCCGGTCGCGGTCAGCGGCAGCTCGTCGACGATGCGGATCTCCGGCACCTTGTAGACCGCCATCTGCTCGCGGCACCAGGCGTGCAGCGTGTCGGCGTCCACCGTCGCGGCGTGTTCCGGCCGCAGCCGGATGAAGGCCACCGGCATCTGTCCCTTTTCGGGGTCGGGCCGGCCCACCACGGCCGAGCCCAGCACCGCGGGATGGCGCGACAGCAGCACCTCCAGTTCCGACGGGAACACGCTCATGCCGCGCACCTTCAGCATCTCCTTGCGGCGGCCGAGGAAGTGCAGATAGCCGTCCTCGTCGTAGGCGCCGATATCGCCGGTGCGGAACCAGCCGTCGCGAAACACCTCGGCGTCGACATCCGGCCGTCCCCAGTAGCCCTTGAACAGCGACGGCGTGCTGACGACGATCTCGCCTTCCGCGCCGATCGGCAGCAGCGCGCCGGTCTCGAAATCGCAGATCTTGATGCGCGTGCCGGGCACCGGCAGGCCGACGAACACGGGACGCCCGCGCAGGTCCATGTCGTCGTCCTGCATGCCCGTGGTGAAGGTGTCGCTGGTGTGCGTCTCGGTCATGCCCCAGGCGCCCTCGGCCAGCACGCTGCCGGTCAGCTCGAACCAGCGCCGGCGGATGTCCGGCGTGATCTTGCGGATGAACGAGGCCGCGCGCGTATGCCGCAGCGAGCGAAGGTCGTAGCGCGGCAGCTCGGGGTGGTTCATCAGCTCGACGGCGTTGTCGACCACGACGAAGGTGCGGTTGACGCGGTAGCGGTCGATCGCCGCCATCACGGCGACCGGGTCCCAGCGCGCGAGCACGACCACGGTGGCCCCGCTGAAGATCGGATAGATCAGCCCCAGGTTCTCGCCGGCGATCCAGAACATCGGCAGGAAGTTCAGCATCACGTCGTCGGAGCCCTCGGCCATGCGCGCGGCGTCCACCCCGCCGGTCAGCGCGTACGAGGCGGCGGCCGTGTAGACCATGTCGCGCTGCGTGTGCATGCAGCCCTTGGGCATGCCGGTGGTGCCGCCGGTGTAGTTCAGCGCGGCCAGCGCGTCGAGATCGACCGGCGGCAGCGCGATCGGCGCGGTGGCGCGGATTGCCGGCATCAGGTCGGTCGCGCCGTCGATGCGCCGTGGCGGCGCGTCGAGCCCCGGCGGCAGCGGCACGGTCGGCTGCGCCGGCAGCATCTCGCCCTGGCTGGTGGTGAAGACGGTGCGGATGCGGGTCTGGCTTTTCACCGCCATCAGCATGCCCGCCAGTTGGTCCAGCACGACGATGGCGGTGGCGCCCGAGTCGTTCAGCTCGTAGCGCAGCTCTTCTTCCTTGAACAGCGGGTTGACCGGCACGTAGACGGCGCCGAGTTTCAGGATGCCGTAGAACACCACATGGAATTGCGGGCAGTTGCCGATCATCACCGCGACACGGTCGCCGGCACCGATGCCGTGCGAGGCCAGCAGCGCGGCGCAGCGCTCGCTGAGGTCGTCGAGCTCGGCGTAGCCGACCTCGGTGCCGTAGTAGATCAGCGCCGGATGCGCGGGGCGCCGGCGCGCCCACGCGCGCAGGTAGTCACCGAGCGCGACCTCGCCGTGCGGATAGACCGGCGCGGTGGGCAGGCCGGCGGGCCAGATCCTGCGGTGGCGCGCTTCCAGATCTTCGAAGAACTGCGCCTCTTCGACGGAAGCGTCGGGCAATGCTGGTGGGTTCGACTGCTCGCGGTCCATCTGCTGTCTCCTGTTGCGTTCTTGTTCGGGTCGATGGAAGAGCTGCGGGGACGTTTCCTTACCAGGCGTCGACGTACTGCCGCAGCGGCCGGTTGGGGTGCGATGCGCCCGCATCGAGCCCGGTCACCAGCCACTGCCGCGTCGCGGCAGGATCGATCACCGCATCGAGTTCGAGCGCCGCGGCGGCGTTGATCGCATGGCCGCGTTCGTACATCTGCGCGACCAGCTTCTGGTACAGCGCGTCGCGTTCCGGTCCTTTGGGCAGCGCCTCGAGCTCCTTGCGAAAGCCCAGCCGCACCGCGCCCTCGAGGCCCATGCCGCCGAACTCGCCGGTCGGCCACGACAGCGTGAAGGTCGGCGCGCGAAAGCCCCCCGCGGCCATCGCCATCGCGCCCAGGCCATAGCCCTTGCGCAGCACCACCGCGAGGAAGGGCACGCGCAGCTTGGCGCCGATCACGAACATCCGCGAGACGTGGCGCACCTGCGCGCGCGCCTCGACCTCGGGGCCGACCATGAAGCCCGGCGTGTCGATCAGCGAGACGATCGGCAGGCCGTGCGCATTGCAGATCTGCATGAAGCGCGCGGCCTTGTCGGCGGCGTCGGCATCGATCGCGCCGCCCAGATGCCGCGGGTTGTTGGCGAGGATGCCGACCGGCCGGCCCTCGATGCGGGCCAGCGCGGTATGGATGCCGGTGCCGAAGCCGCTGCGCAGCTCCAGCACGCTGCCGACGTCGGCGATGCCGGCGATGGCCGCGCGCGTGTCATAGACGCGCAGCCGGTTCTCCGGCACCACGCGCCGCAGCGCCAGCGGATCGGGCGCCTGCCATTCGGCGACGGCACCCTGGAACATCGAAAGATAGTGCTTGGCCGCGGCCACCGCGGCGGCCTCGTCGTCGACCAGCAGATCGACCACGCCATTGTGGTGCTGCACGGCGGCCGGGCCGATGTCCTCGGGACGGAATACGCCGAGCCCGCCGCCCTCGATCATCGCGGGTCCGGCCATGCCGATATTGGCGTTGCGCGTGGCGACGATCAGGTCGCAGCAGCCGAGCAGCGCCGCGTTGCCGGCGAAGCAGCGGCCCGAGGCGATGCCGATCACCGGCACCTCGCCGCTGAGCGCGGCGAAGGCGGCGAACGACGGCTGGAACAGGCCGGCCACGGTCGGGAAGTCGACGTCGCCGGGCCGGCCGCCGCCGCCCTCGGCAAAGATCACGGTCGGCAGCCGGTTCTGCAATGCGACCTGCAGGATGCGGTCGGTCTTGGTGTGATTGCGTTTGCCCTGCGTGCCGGCCAGCACGGTGGCGTCGTAGGCGAGCACCGCGCAGCGCGAGCGCTCGGCCGGAAACAGCGCGCCGTTGATGCCGCCGATGCCGGTGATCAGGCCGTCGGCCGGCGTATTGGCGATCAGGTCCGCCTCGCTGCGGCGGCTGGCCTGCGCGGCCACCGCGAGCGCGCCGTACTCGACGAAGGTGCCGGCATCGCACAGGTCGGCGACGTTCTCGCGCGCGGTGCGCTGGCCGCGCGCGCGGCGCCGGGCTACGGCGTCGGGGCGCGCCTCGTCGTACAGGAAGGCATGGCGATCGATCACGCGCTGCAGATCCGCGCGGATCGCGTTGGGGTCGGCCTGCTCGACGTCACCGCCGGTGTGCGCGCCAGCCTCGGCCGGTTCGAGCACCAGCAGCACCTGGCCTTCGGCCGCCTGCTCGCCGGCCTCGGCACGCAGGTCGATCACGCGGCCCGGCTGCTCGGCGACGATCGCGTGTTCCATCTTCATCGCGTCGAGTACCGCGACGGTCTGGCCGGCCTGCACCAGCTGGTCCACCGCGACGCTGACCTCGACCAGGCGGCCGGCCATCGGCGCGCGCACCGCGTGCAGGCCCTCGCCGAGCTGCTCGTCGAAGCTGCTGGCGCCGACCGGCGTGGCGGCGACCGCGGGAATGGCGCCACTGGCACACCCGGCGCCGTCCTGCACCGCCTGCAGCGCGCGGCTCTGCGCTTCGAGCTGCGCGGCGCGGCTCAGCAGTTCGGGCAACACCGCCTCGACATGCCGGGTATGGATCCGCTGGCTGGCGAAGTCCTCGCGCTCGGCCAGCGCGCGCAGCAGGTCGAGATTGGT
>Ga0065721_10050587_pt1 | contig 19089 bp, 18 predicted proteins | sample Mesricmetagenome_FD_59108 | JGI IMG/M metagenome (GOLD analysis project Ga0065721, IMG submission 59108) | Mesophilic microbial community from rice straw/compost enrichment Sample: eDNA_1 v2 (version 2) | ecosystem: Engineered > Solid waste > Grass > Composting > Bioreactor | place: USA: Davis... | reverse complement strand
TCATTCTAACGCTGATCGCCTGCTGGAAAACAATCGGTTACGGGAGCGTCGTCTATCTGGCCACCTTATCCGGCATTGACGCCACCTATTACGAGGCCGCCGAGATCGACGGGGCTTCCCGCTGGCAGCAGATCGTGAAGATTACGCTGCCGCTGCTCCGGCCGACGCTGATTATGCTCACGCTGCTTGCGCTCGGAAGAATCATGAACGCGGATTTCGGCATGTTCTACGCGATCATCGGGGACGCCTCCCTGCTCTATCCGACAACCGACGTCATCGATACCTTCGTCTACAGAGGCCTGCGCGTATCCGGCGATATTGGCATGTCTTCGGCCACTGGATTTATACAGTCCGTGCTTTCGTTCATTCTCGTTGTCGGCTTCAACATGATTGTTCGCAAGATGGATAGAGATTCCGCGCTATTCTAGCGCCAGAAGGGAGTTTTATCGGCATGAACACTCGCACAAAGTTTAGAAGGGACGCGCCTATCACGATATATGTGATCGTATTCCTGATATCGGCCGCTTGCATCATCCCATTTCTGATGGTCATAAGCGGTTCGCTCAGTACGCAGAAGGACATCATGGAGCATGGCTATTCCTTGATTCCAAGAAACGTCACCTTTGTCGCCTATCAAGTCCTGTTCATGAAAATCGACATCATCCTACAAGCTTACAAAATAACGTTCCTGGTCACGATTATCGGCACGGTGGCCAGCCTGCTCATCAACGCCATGGTCGCATATACGATCTCGCGCAAATCGGTTAAATACCGAAATGCGATCTCCGTCTATTGCTTGATCACCATTTTGTTCAGCGGCGGCATGGTGCCTTGGTACATCGTCTGCATTAACTATTTTCACCTGAAGGATCAGTTGATCGCCTTGATCGTGCCTTATCTCGCCAACGCCTGGTACATCTTCCTGCTGCGCAATTTTATCGGCTCAATCCCGGAAGAACTGCATGAATCGGCCAAGATCGATGGCGCTGGGGAAATGCGAACCTTTGCCCAGATTATCCTGCCGCTCTCCAAGCCGGCGCTGGCAACAATCGGATTGTTCATCGCCCTTGGGTACTGGAATGATTGGTGGCTGGCCCTGATGCTGGTCGACGACGAGAAACTGCGCCCGATTCAATTCCTGCTGCGCGTCATCGTCTCGAATATCCAGTTCCTGCAGTCCCAGATCGGCACATCCGAAATTCGGAATCTGACCGACATGACGCCGACCGAAGGTTTGAAAATGGCCACCTGTATTTTGACGATCGGTCCCATTATCTTTCTGTACCCGCTGCTGCAGCGTTACTTCGTCAAAGGGATCATGGTTGGCGCCATCAAAGGCTGACTTAACCGGCAATGCCGTTAAGTATATTAAATTCACTAGAAGGGGCTGGAATTTTTGCTTAGAAAAAAGAGAGGATTTATGATGTTGGCGTGCGCGATGATGATCGTCTCAGCACTCATCTCAGCCTGCAGCAAAACGAACAATGAGGGGGCCGCTTCTTCTCAGCCATCATCCTCTTCCAGCGGCCAATCTTCCGAATCGGCCGCCGCCGAGCCACTGAAGGACGTTACGCTGAAGTTCTACTTCGGCGGTGACAAGCCGGCCGGCGCTGACGCCGTGTGGGCAGCCATCAGCGAGAAATACAAGGACATCCTGCACGCCAAGTTCGAGGTGAAGTTCATCCCGTGGGGCGATTATTCCAATAAGCTGCTGGTCATGGCGGCTTCCGGAGACAAATGGGACTTGAACTTCGATGCGGAATGGCTTGGATACTCGCAAATGATCGGCAAAAACGCCTATCTTCCCCTGAACGAGCTGCTGCCGAAATACGCTCCGGAGCTGAACGCCAAATATGAAACTTCCGGGGCGCTCGAAGCGGCAACCGTCAACGGACAGGTATTGAGCCTGCCTTGGACGATGAAACAAAACCACAGACCGTTTATCCAATGGCGCAAGGACCTTGCCGACGCGCAAGGCTTCGGACTTCCGCACAATGGCATCAAGACGATGGAAGAGCTGGACGCCTTCCTGTTAAAAGCAAAAGAAACCAACTCGGACAAGCGCGTCTTCAACATCGGCTTCACGAGCGGCTATCCGTATAATATCGGTCAAATCATGATGCTCAAATATGGATTGGCGGACTTGAATTTCCACGGATTCGTCTTCGACATGAACGATCCTACCTTCAAAATCATTCCGTTCGAGCAGACGGAAGCATTTAAAGAAGCGGCTGCCTGGGCGAAGAAATGGGTGGACGACGGCATTATGTCGAAGGATGCCATGGTAGATAAGACGGATGTTAATACCTTGTTCGGCAATGGCCAAGTCTTCTCGCAATACAGTACGCACGAACACTCGTCGCAAACGAACAATTATCCCGACAAGGCCATTGTTACGGAAGCATCCATGCTCTATCCGGACAAACCGTTCTATAACCGTTCGCCGCTTGCCAACGTCGTCGGAATCAATAAAAACTCGCCCAATCCGGAACGGGTGCTCATGTTCCTCAACCTGCTTGAGACGGACAGGGAGCTTTACGACATGGTGATGTACGGCGTCGAAGGCGTCAATTATCAAATCAAGGATGAAGCGGCCACGCTGCCGGACGGCGTAGACAAAGACAATCCGGGTAATAAAGCGTATCTGGGCTGGGCTTCCCAATGGGCATTCTGGAAGCCGCAATTCATTCGTCCGACAGAGGTCAATCCGGCCGGCTTCTGGCAAGCGGAATCCGATTTCGCAAACCAACCCAATAATATCAACAATCCGCTCGGCGGTCTGTTCTTCGATCCCGAACCGATCAAGAACGAGCTGGCGCAGCGCGACACGGTTCAGGACGAGTTCGGCAAACCGATTCTGGCCGGCTTGAAGACCGACATCGACGGCTATATCGCCAAACAACAAGCGGCGGGTCTGGACACCATTATCGCCGAATTGCAAAAACAGGTTGATGCTTTCCTAGCCAGCAAATCGGATAAATGACTTAGTAAAGCGGAGCTTTTGCCTTAAAGCGGATTCGGGTACTCGATGAAGGCCCCGAAACTTAAGATTCTTAGATGTTAATGCGACCGGACAGGGTTACACTGATCCGGTCTTTTGGCGTATTCGACCGGCGGTTTACAATTGACTAAGTTGTTCATTTGTTCGGTTTTGTTGTATAATTAGAAAATCAATCGAGCATTGGAATGAAAGAGCGATAGTAATACTGGAATAGAGGCGATTATTTTGACTAAGTCCAGCCGCCGCGTACCGCTGTATACGCAAATCCGCCAATACGTTAAAGACCAGATCGATCAACAAATATGGAAGCCGGGGGATAAGCTTCCTTCAGAGATCGAGCTTGCCGAGCAGTTCGGCGTCAGCCGCGTCACGATCAAATCGGCGCTGACCGCGCTTGTCGAGGAAGGCCTTATTTTTCGCATTCAAGGCAAGGGCTCGTTCGTGTCCACCGATTCCGCCGGCGAGTCGATCATATACTATCCATCAAGCGACACGCCGAAACCGCAGCTCGTCGCTTTTCTGCTGCCCAATCTGACCGGTTCGTTCGTCACAAAGCTTATGCAGGAAACGGAACAAGAGCTCGTCAAACATGGCTTCAAGATGCTGTATTGCGGCACGCATAACTCGCAAGAGATGGAGAAAAAAGTGCTAAGCGAGGTGCTTCAACTCGGCGTTAAAGGCATTATCATTTTTCCGGTGGACGGGGAATCGTACAATGAAGAGATTCTTCGTCTGAAGCTTAATCAATTTCCATTCGTCGTCTTGGACCGCTATTTCCGCGGCATCGAGACGAATTCGGTAAGCATTGATAACGTGGAGGGAGGCCGAATGGCCGTCAACAAGCTGGTCGAGCTTGGCCATACGCGGATCGGATTCATCTCCAGCAAAATTGCCGGTACAAGCAGCATCGAAGACCGCCTTGCCGGATATGAGAAAGGCTTATCGGAGCATCAATTCCCGGTCGATCATCAGCTGCGCCTGACTAATCTTGATGCCGACAAGCTAAATCTCGTGCTTAAAGAAGGCGTTGTCGACGAAGATTCTCTGCAAGCGATTCGTTCCTTCATCGCGTCCAGGCCGGATATGACCGCGGTATTTGCGTTAAATCTTGCTATTGGCCTTACAACGATTAAAGCCGTAGCCTCTCTCGGACTGCGAATACCAGAGGACTTCTCCGTCATTTTCTTCGACCAGTATGAGATGGCATCCTTCTCGGCCATTCCTCCGACATGCATTATCCAGGACGAAAAAGCGATCAGCGTCGCCGCTGTGCGGCTTTTGCTCGAATCGATGCAAGATCCCGCCCGCTCCAATACGCGGATCACGCTCCCGCCGAAATTAATCGAAAGAAATTCCTGCGCCGCTCCTAAAGTTCGAGAGCAGGCATCCGCACACTAAGACGGCCGACGGTGCCCGCAAACCACGGTCAAATACGGCTATCGCGAACACGACATTCTTGCAGTTCCAATCTGATGGGGCCTTGGCTAATCGGATTCCTGCAGGGGTGTCGTGTATGTTTTTTAGTTCCTGATGGCGCTCATCCACAGCCTATCCACAAATTGTCCCCAGAGTTATCCACTTAATATCAGATCGCGAGACTCTTTCAACAATAATATGTGAAAATTGATATATAAACTAGACAATTGGATATCGTTCGACATCTTTTCCCATTGTAAAAATAAAGCAGTAAATGGTAAATTAGGAGATACCAGCCGATACCCTACGAATCTTCCGCCTAATCCTTCATTCATCTGCAAAATGAAAACGTTTTAACTTCCTCGCAAACTAAAGAATTCAACTCTTTATATATATCTTAGCAGTTCCTTGCCGAATTCGTCGTTCTCTCACACCCCCTACTTATCGAGTTCCTACCTACCGTTTGAAGGAGGTGAGGTCGAAATCGCGTTTCCCATTTTAAAGGAGGCGAGGCCTGAACTGTGATTGGTAGTACCCATTTAACTATAACGTGCCTACTCGACATTCTTACGAGCACGGAATAGTTATTAGTTGTACCAAAAAAAGGAGGAGAATTCATGATTAACGGAGGATTTGGATTAAAGAAAGTCGGTTTGGCGTGGGTCTGTTTGTTGCTTGTCCTCATCCCGTTCGTATCCAGCATTGGCGTATAGAAAGTAAGTGCGGCTAACCCGAATGGAAACTACAAAATCGTTGGGTATTTTCCGTCCTGGGGAATCTACGGCCGCAGCTATAACGTTACGAATATTGACGCCTCCAAGGTTACACACATCAACTATGCGTTTGCCGATATTTGTTGGGAGGGTCGACATGGGAATGGTTCAACAGCGATAGACCAATCCGAACAAACAAACCTGGTCTTGTACGGTAACGGGCATTCCGCTTCAATCCGGCAACGTTCCTAATGGCAGTATCGTCCTTGGCGATCCGGATGCCGACGCCTTGCGTCCGACTCCCGGCGGGCCAACGACCGGCTGCTGGGCCGATGCGGCTTGCGGCAAGCGGATACTCGTTGCGGGCTCAATGACAATGAGGACGCCAAAGTCGCGAAAAAAATCAACCAAGCGATTAAAGCGGATAGCCGTTTTCGGTTCGTTTCCATGTTTTCTTCTCCTTATAAGTAACATTTCAGTCTATCCACCCTATCGCTTGCAACGTTCTAATGAATACGGCCGCCGCCTGCGCGCGCGTCGTTTCGCCCTTCGGTTCGAACGTATCCGCGCCTGTGCCCGTCATGATTTTAAGCTTGACCATCAGCCTAATGTCATCCAGTTACGCCGCATCCGCGCTTTCGATGTCTTTGAACCCGTCCAATCTCGCGGCTCCCTTAGCGGTCGGCCCCTTCTCAAGAGCCAAAACGCCAGCCAGCATGCTCGCCATTTCCTCGCGGGTCAGCGGCTGATCCGGCTTGAAGCTGTCGCCGCCCGCAAAGTCCAATAGTCCAAGCTCCTTCGCGGCGGCTACTTCGCCGAAATACCACGCGCCTTGCTTGACGTCATCATAGGGTGCTTTGCCGTCGTTCGTCGCGCCGCGGCCCAACGCCCGGACCAGCATCGCGGTAAGCTCCGCTCGGGTCACCGCTTTGTTCGGGTCGTACTTTCCGACGCCGACGCCTTCTACAAGCCCTTTCGCCGCGACAAGCTCTACGAACGGCAAGCTCCAATGCTTCTGTACGTCGGCAAAGCCGACCTCGTTTTGCGCGACCGCGTATACCCTGTTGGTATTGGAACTGATCATCGCATACCGCACGCCGCCGATCTCCACCTTACCAAAGGTATCCTCTCCCCAAGCGGCAACGGTCCCATCCGTAGATTCGAAAGTACAACCTCGTTTCCTCCCCGGCTCCATTTAAATATATTCACAAATATATTTAAATTAAATGTCAAAAATTGTTGCCCGTCAAGAGAACAATTCTAACGCGAATTGCTCGCCCTAGGACAACAATTTGACCTAGCCTTGAATATAGGATTTCGGGTCCGCCGGCCTCACTCTTCCAGCAGGGATACGATATCGGAGATGCGGCCGACGACCCAATCGGGCCGCCGGTCGAAGACAGCCTCCGTTGCAGCCTCCGCGCCTGGCGCCCGGCGTGTCGAAAGCTGCGACGAAGCATCGCCGGCGACCCATAGCGTCCGCATTCCCGCGTTCATGCCGCCAAGTATGTCCGTGCTGTAATTGTCGCCGATCATCACGCACTCGTCGGCCCGAACGCCGCATATCCGCATCCCTTGCTGCAGCATATACGGCGCCGGTTTGCCCACATACTCGATTTCTCCGGCGCCGATGACGGCCTCCGCCGATACGGTTAGAGCCCCCGTTTCCGGCACCTTCCCCCCACCCGCCCCGGGGTGGAACAAGTCGGGGTTCGTCGCGATGATTCGCGTCCCATTCTCCGCATGGCGTATAATCGCGCTTAATTTATCGTAGGTGAACTCCGTATCTCTTCCGACCAATACGACGTCAAGCGGCTCATCGCAATCTAACGCGAGAGAGCGATGACCCTCCGCTTCGACCGAGGCTTGCAGCAGATCGCTGCCGACCACGGTCGCCGTGACGGTGCCGTAACGGTCGCGGATGAACCTCCCCGCATATTCGGTCGCGGTCACGATTTCCTCGCGAAAGGCCGATATTCCCATCCGTTCCAGCTTGTCCCGTACCTCTTCCGCCCCTTGGCGGGAATTGTTCGTCACGAACGCCACTTTCTTGCCGGCCGCCCGCAGCTTCGATAGCAGCTCCGCCGCCCCCGGCGCAGGCATGTCCCCGAAATACAAGCAGCCGTCCAGATCAAACAAATACCCTTTCATTTTATTCAACATTAAGCTTTCCTCCATGCGCGGCAAACAATATCTTTTTCATCCCTCAGCCCGCTCCATACCGTGCTTCTCCAAATGTCTCAGCCCCGTCAAACCTTACGTGTTCGACGAATCCGTCGGTTCTTCCGGTTGCCGTAACGATCCGGCCGTCCGTGACGATCTCGATCTCCCGGTAATGGTCGCAACGGAATATCTTCGCTCCGTTGCGGCCGAACTCGTGCATGTTGCGGATAAAAGATGGCCTATCCTCCACGACCACATGGTTGCAGGTCACGATGACGATGCGCGGATTGCACCAGGCGATGAATTCGTCCGTCGTCGATTCGTCTCCCCCGTGATGAGCCGCTTTCAGCAGGAACACGTCCTTGCACTTCCCGTATTGCTCCGAATGGACGATAAGTCCCGTCTGGAGAACGCCGCAATCGCCGGGGAATAGCGCGGTAAACCTGCCAAACGAAAGCCTCACGACCAGGTTCATATTGTTCAGGTTTACCCGCTCCTCTTCGCGCGCAAGACTTTCATCCGGCGTAGCGATCACATCGAACGACAAAGCCCCATCCACCGCGATGACATCCCCGACATTGCCCTGTCCCAGCTCGAGCGTATCCAGGCCCCGCTCTTCGATCAGTCCCTCGAACTCGTTCCACAACGACCGATTCAACTCCCCGGCATCGCCGTTTTCCAGGCAGTAGTCGGAAATCGGCGCGTAGACCAACTGTCCGATCGTAATGTCCGGGTGGCGCAGCAAATCGATCATGCCGCCGAAATGATCGTAATGCGGATGCGATAGCAGCATCCTATCGATGCGCCGGATGCCTCTTTCCAACAAGTATGGAACGATAATGGCCGCGGCCTGCCCTTTCTTGCCCGCGTCGATCAGAACGTAATGCTCATGCCCGTCAACGCGGCTCGCAATCAGAAAGCTGTCGGCCGGGTTCAGCTCCGGTATTCCTTTTTCTCCATGGCTCCGGGTATTTAGATCGAACGACTTGATCGAACAGGAACGGTCATGCTTTGTATACGAAGCTGTCATCCCTTCACGCTCCCCAATACGATTCCGCTTACGAAAAACCTCTGCAAAAACGGATACACGCACAAGATCGGCAAGGCGCCGATAAAAATTTGCGCCGCTCTCGCGGTCCGCTCGGAAATAAGAGCCAAATCTTCTATATTGTCGAATCCCATCAAGCTGGTATCGCCCTGGATAACGACCGTTTGCAAGTAGCTCTGCAGCGGATACTGGTCCGGATGCTTCATTAGGATGAGCCCGTCGAACCAGGAGTTCCAATGCCCGACTACGGTGAACAGCCCGATCGTGGCCAACGCCGGCAGCGATAACGGCACGAATATTTTCCATAACGTCGTCCATTGCCCCGCCCCGTCCACCAACGCCGACTCCTCCAGTTCCCTTGGCAAGCCGCGGAAGAAGTTGAGCAGCAGGATGACATTAAACACCGGAACCGCCCCCGGCAGTATGAGCGCCCACATGGAACCGAGCAGCCCGGTCCATTTGATCGTCATGTACCATGGAATGAGGCCGCCGTGAAACAAAATCGTGATAACGAAATACCAAGCGTAAAAAGTACGAAGCCGAAATACGCTCGTCTCCTTCGACAGCGGATACGCGATGAGGATCGCCAACGTCATGTTGACCATAGTGCCGAGCGCCACTCTTTGCAGCGAGACGACAAACGATCTCAGGAACTCGGGCTTGCTCAGAGCGAATTCGTACGATTTCCAGGTGAAATCGACCGGCCATAACTTGACAAGGCCCGCGGTCGCCGCTCCGCTTGAACTCAGCGAGACGGCGAGCACGTGGACGAGCGGCAGCAGGCACAAGAGAGCCAGTCCGATCAGGAACGTATAGTTGAACGCAATAAAAGTCCTGCGACTCCAGGTTATATTTTCAACCATCGCATTCTTAACCTCTCTCTAAAAGATACGGTAATTAGCGAACCGATAGGCCAGCGCGTAAGACGCGGATATGAGCAGCAGCGAAACGAACGATTTGAACAGGCCGACGGCCGTAGCCAGGCCGTATTGCGCATCGATCAGTCCCATTCGGTACACGAAGGTGTCGATGATGTCGCCCGTCCGGTATACTTGCGGACTGTACAGGTTGAACACCTGGTCGAAGCCGGCGTTCAGAATGTGGCCGAGATTAAGCGTGGCCAGCAAAATAATGATCGGCAGCATGCCGGGCAGCGTAATGTGCCATGTCATCTTCAATCGGCCGGCCCCGTCGATGGCAGCCGCTTCATACAAAGCGGGATTGATGCTCGTTAAAGCGGCCAAGTAGACGATCGTGCTGAAGCCGAAGTCCTTCCATACGTCGGAGATGACGAGCACGAACGGGAACGTCCGCGGATTGCCGAGGAAATCGACCGGCTCCAATCCTACGAATCGAAGCAGCGCGTTGACGATGCCGCTCGACGGAGACAAGATATCGACCATAATGCCTCCGAGGATGACCCAGGATAAGAAATGCGGCAAATAAATGAGAGTCTGGATGCCCCGCTTGACGAAAGCCTTGCGTACTTCGTTCAGAAGCAGCGCCGTGGCGATCGGGGCGACTTGGCCGGCGATGATTTTCATCGTCGCGATATATACCGTATTTTTCACGACGGCATACGTATCGGACAATCCGGCCATATACTCGAAGTTGCCGAGACCTATCCACTCCGAGCCGAACAAGCCTTTGGCCGGAATAAAGTTCTGGAAAGCTATGACGATGCCGGCGATCGGACCGTAGCTGTACAGAGCGACAAGAATAAATCCCGGAAGAATCATCAGGTGAAACGGCAAACTGGAAATTCTCTTATGGCGCCGCACGGCTCAACCTCCTTCGCTAAGACGAGGTTATTTCGATTTGTACCATTCGTTTACTTCCTGCGTCATTTGGTCGCCGCCGAGCTTTTTCCATTCCGCAACGAATTTGTCATAGCTGTCGATAGGCGCTCCTTTGATAATGTCGGTGAACGCTTCAAGCTCCTTTTTGTTCAGAATCGAGCCTTTGGAAACCATCGTAGACGTCGGGCTGGCGTAAAATTCGTTGCGGACGAACGCATTGTCCTTATTGTACTCATTAATAACCGCCCAGGAGCCGAACTCCCCGAATACGCGGTCCCACTGCCAAAACTTGTTGTCGCCCTCCAAATATTTAACGATATTATTATGGTAGCTCATTTCCTCGGCGTTCAGCTTGCTCGTGTCCTTGCTCTTGATCGCTTCGGTCACTCTCAGATGGGCATCCAGGTTTTTCGTCCACGGATACGCCTTGATCGTCGCGTAATTCGTTGTATTGCGGTCTTCGGCGTCATAAATGTACGGATTAGGGTAGCCGATCGTGCCGTATTTTTTCTCCATCCAGAAATTAAGCAGCTTAACGATCGCTTCCGGATGCTCGAAGCCTTTTCTGACGACGTAGTATTCGCCTGCGCCCAGACCGAGTTGGCCCAAGGCCGGCTTATCGTCCGCGGAAACGATCGGATACGCCTGCCATTGCGCGTCGGGATTCAGGTCGATTCCCTTCTGCAGGAAGCCGATGGGAGCGGACATGCCGGCGAACAAAATTCCGACTTTGCCCGACGTGGCTTTCTCCGCAACCTTCACGTCGTCCGCGACGCCGAACTCCTTGTCGATCAGGCCGTTCTTGTACAGCTCCTGCAGCTTCGCAAGCGCGCTTTTCATCTCTGGCTGAATGCCGCCGTAGACGAGATTGCCGGTTGAGTCCTTCACCCACGTTCCGTTCGGATAAGCATGATACCCGTTGAAAAAGCCGATTAGACCGGCATTGCCGCCGTATAGCGTCTTCGTAAACGTAAAGCCTTCGGTATCCTTTTTGTGGTTTCCGTCCGGATCTTCGTTGACGAACGCATCGGCGATGCGGATCAAATCATCCATCGTCTTCGGCGCGGGCAGCTTCAGCTTGTCCAGCCAATCCTGGCGCAGCCAAACGAGCGGGGCGCCGTCAAGCGCCGATCCGGTGAACACGATCGCCTTCAGCTTGCCGTCGAACGTCGCCGATGCGAGCTGCATCCCGCCATCTTGACTCATGATCTCCTTCGTGAACGGCGACGCGTATTTCTCGAAAGCCTCCGTCATGTCTTCGATCAGATCGGCATCAAGCAGCTGCTTTAATTGTGTCGCGTTTACGGCCATCACGTCCGGCAGCTCGCCCGACGCGATCGTCACGTTCATTTTCTGCGTCGCCTGCGACTGGTCGACAACCCATTCATTGACGACTTTGATCCCCAGTTCCTCTTCATAGCCTCTTGTCCATACGTTGTTGTCGATCGACTCTCCTTCGGCGAACTTGTAGGCGGACTCGTTGGTGACACGGACCGTAGTCACCGTAACGGGCGGTGAATATTTGCCTTCCGGGGCCTGCTTGTCCCCTTCTACCGCCGGCTTGCCAACGTCGTTCGATGCCCTATTCTCGATCGGGGTCTTTGCGTTCCCTTCGGCTTCGCCGGCCTTGCCTCCGCCGCTCTCCCCACAAGCCGCGACCAGCATCATGACGACAGCCAGAAGAATCAGCCCTACCGATTTTTTACCGAATCCTTTCATTCCCTCATCTCTCCTTCAAGGTTTATGTTCGTTCTTATGCCTGACGCACGAATCGTTGGATATACGGATTATCGCGATACCTCCTCACCTCCCGGCTTAATATCGGATATAAAAAAGAGAAAGCGCGCAACAATAAAGGGATGTCCCCATCCGTTTATTGTTTCGAGCTTTCTCTCATCCATCACTCTAAACAATGGTTTGAATCGCTATGCAATTAAATCGTCGAACGTGCACGACCACAGCTCGGGAGCGCTTACCGACAGCGCCGTCGCTCCCGCCTGCAAGCTGTCGGCAGCCTCGGCGGTCGTCTGTATAAGGCCGCTGGCGATAATCGGAATTTTGTCCGAAGCTTCGGCGAATCTCTTGATGACCTTGTTCAAGGTTCCAGGCATAATCTCAATGCCGTCGGGTTGAATCGAATCCAACATCTTCAACCCGTTGACAAGAGCCAACGAATCAAGTACGAACAAGTGCAGGATACCATACAATCCGATACGTTTGGCTTCCTTGATCAGATGACTTTTCGGAGTGACGATCCCGTCCGCCCCGACATATTCGGCTACGAACTCCACGGTTTCTTTGTCCGTGCTTGACAATCCGCGAACAAGATCCAGGTGTACGAAGGTGCCTTTTCCGGCTGCGGACGCCTCCCGTACCGCATGGACAATTTCACGCAACGTACCTCCCATAAAAAAGATATTGTCGACTTGACTCTCGATTGCCTTACCGATATGGGCGGGATCCCGCAGCGCCGCGATAATCGGCTTGCTCCCGATTTTGTATAATAAGGACATCGTATAAGTCGAACTCCTTCATCGCTTTACGTTTCCTTATGTAATAAGCATAAATCCGTAATGTTATCGAAGTATCATCGCGGTGTTAATCATCTCTATTGTTCATCCCTAGGATAACAGATTGACCAAGCCTTGAATATAGGATTTCGGATCGGGGCCTTCGAATAGGACCGCATTCATGGAAATGCCGTCGTTATAAGCCAGAACCTGCTTGGCGATCCGGTGGCTGTCTTTCTCCGGAGAGACCCACCCTTGTTCCTTTAACGCGTCGATGAAGCGTTCGATCCCGGCCACCCATTCCAGGTACTTCTCTTTCAGAACCTTCTGCATCTCCGGATTTCGTTTCGTCTGCAGATAGAAATCGACCAAGACGAGAATCCAGTTCTGGAAGTTTTCGCTCCCCTTCAGCATCTCTTGCAGCTTGGCGACGCTGATCGCGACGACCTCTTCGAGCGTCGCGTTCTCGGGACGATATTGCTTCGGCGTCTCCGTCCAGCCGTCGCTTAATTGCTGGCGGTAGTCCAGGATATGGAGGAATAACTGTTCTTTGCTCTCGAAATGTCCGTAAAAAGCCCCGTTGGTCTGCCCGGTAAGCCCCACGATATCCGCGATCGTCGTCGAAGCGAAACCTTTCTCCAAAAAACATTTATCCGCAGCTTCGATGAGCTTCTGATACGTCGCTTCTCTCTTGAGCTGGAATTTATTTTTTTTCAAAACGCCCGCTCCCTGTCCGAAAATAGAATGAATGCAGGTCCTCTGGGTAGAGATCCCTGCATCGGGTTTGCTATTCAATAAATTGTAGATCTATTATATATGAATTCCGCTGCCGGCACCACCGGAAGCAAGCGATAACTCCTGTTCCGCTGCCCTATACGACGATCAAGCGCCGCTATGCTCTGCTTTCGGAGTCGTATTTTCGACGTGGTCCATTCCGCGAACGATTTCCGCAAGAAACACGGCTTGATTATTCTCTTCGTCTTTCGCCGAATACAGCAACGTTAACGTGCCTTCCTCCGCCCATTTCCGCAATTACTTTAATAACGGAAGCTTCGATGGATCCCCCATGAGCTCTTCTCGATATCTAATCTTAAACTCGTCGAAGTTCGCCTGCTCATGAAACCGCTTCCTCAATTCGTGGCTTGGCGCAACCTCCTTCATCCACTCGCGAATCGCCGCCTTCTCCTTTGAAATCCCTCGCGGCCACAGCCGATCCACTAGAATCCGTGTTCCGTCGGACTCGTCCGTCGGATCGTAGATGCGCTTCACATGAATCATCCTTGATCACCCCAAAACTCATTATAACAAAGATCCTCCGGCCATTGATCTTTTATTTCACCAGTGTTATATTACATGCATGAAATATTAAAAATACGAGGTCCTCCATGCACCCTATTTCGAATGTCGAATTCATGCTGCTGCAGATGATCGCGGAATGCCGTCAAACCTCGGGGTATGAAATCAAAAAGCTAGTCGATCGGCGAGGCTATCGGGAATGGGCCAATATCGGCACGACTTCGATCTACGGCGGACTGAAGAAGCTGAGCGATAAAGGCTGGATCGCGCCCGAGGAATCCGACGGCAAATCCGGCAAGGGGCCGATGCCGACCCGATTCTCCCTCACCGAAGCCGGTATGGCCAAGCTGAAAAAGGAGATCCTTGACAGTCTGTCGTCCACGCGGGAGCGCGACAACCGCTTTGATCTCGGCTTGGCCGCTTTGCCCTTTATCGGGAAGGACGAAGCCGTCGCGGCTTTGCGGCAACGGCTGGATTTTCTTCGAGGGGCTTCGAACCGCGCCAAGCAGAAGTACGAATCCCAAGGCGGCGTTCGATTGCCGCTGAACGTAAGGGCGCTGTTCCTGCATCCGATCAGCCTGATCGAGAGCGAAGCAGCGTTCGTTGCCAGTTTAATTCACGAATTGTTGGAGGAGACAGAGGGACATGGCCAAAACCGTTGAAGGCTTCGTTCCGTACCCGGGCGAACATTGCGAAACGACCGCCATGGGCAACTTGCTGCAATTTGCGGGAGTCCGGCTATCGGAACCGATGCTGTTCGGACTCGGGCAGGGGCTCGGATTCATTTATTGGGATTCGAAGGGGATGGACTTTCCGTTCATCGGGGGAAGGGTGAAACCGGATGTATTGACGGCCAACCTGGCCGGCACGCTGGGTTTGACCGTCCGAATTCAGGAAACGTCGTCCGTCGATAAAGCGCGGCAGAACGTACGGAGCTGCATCGATCGCGGAATCCCGGTCGGCCTGAAGCTGGATTCTTACTATTTAGACTATTTCACGAACAAGGTGCATTTTGCCGGTCACTATGCGGTCGTATACGGGATGGATGACGAATACGCCTTCCTGGCGGACACCGGACAGCAGGGCGGACAGGTGAAGACGAGTCTAACAAGCTTGGCCGCGGCCAGAAACGCCAAAGGGCCTATGAGCTCACGGAATCGTTCCTTTACGCTCGAGCCGATCGACGCCTTGCCTCCGCTCGTTCCCGCTATATGCGTGGCTTTGACCAAGAACGCGCATGACTATTTGAACCCGCCCATTCGCAATATCGGGAACAAAGGCATTGTCAAGATGAGCGGCGAAATCCTGAAGTGGCCTTCCCGCAGCAACCGCTTTGAACAGGATCTGTGCCTAACCGCCTTGCTGATGGAGCGGGCGGGAACCGGCGGCGCTTTGTTCCGGAACCTGTATCGGGATTTCTTGAAGGAATGCGCCGATCGGTTGGAAGACCCGAAGATCGAACAGGCTTACCGGTTGTTTGCGGAGATCGCTCCCATGTGGGTCGGCGTCTCCTCATCGATCGACCTTGCGGGAAGGACGGGTAACCTTCAAGAGCTGCACCAGGCTTCGAAGCTTTTGCTCGAGATTGCGGCTAAAGAACGTACGGCCATGGAGTTATTGTTGTGACGGCGGGCGCGCGGAAGACGAACAGCTTGATCCGCGTGTCGGTCATAACGTAAACGCTATGCTTCTTATAACAAACATTCATTATCATCCGGTCAGGAAATCGTGTATCATTCGGGTTAACCCTTTTTGCAAGGAGAGACCTGGTATGCCGGAGGCTGCGCTATCCCGTAAACAAACCTTCTTCTATTTATCCTTCCTGATCCTGATGTGGGGGATGAACTGGCCCTTGTCCAAATACGCGCTGGAATTCACGCCTCCGCTGCTGTTCGCCGGCCTCCGGACGCTGATCGGCGGGGCTCTGCTCGTCGTCGTCGCGCTGCCGCGATGGAGGAAGCTTCGGCTTCGGGAGACATGGCCGTATTATTTGTTCTCGGCGTTCCTCAGCATCGTTTTCTACTACGGCTTCCAGACCGTCGGCCTTCAATACATGCCGGCCGGCTTGTTCTCGGCCATCGTGTTTCTTCAGCCGGTGCTGCTCGGCTTGTTCGCCTGGATGTGGCTGGGAGAGAGGATGTACGCCCGGAAAATGATCGGCCTCCTGCTCGGCTTCGCCGGAGTGGCCGCGATGAGCATCGGCGGATTGGAGGGCGGGATATCCTTCATCGGCATCCTGCTTGCCTTGGCATCCGCGCTCAGCTGGGCGCTCGGAACGGTCTATATCAAGCGGCAAGCAGCTAAGGTCGACTCGCTGTGGATGACGGCCATGCAGATCACGATCGGCGGCGTCGTCATGACCGCGTACGGTTCGGCCGTGGAGAATTGGTCGGAGATCCGGTGGACGGGGCCGTTCGTCTACGACACGCTGTTTATCTCCGTCTTCGTCATCGCGCTCGGCTGGCTCGTCTACTTCAAGCTGATCGGGTCGGGAGAGGCGTCGAAGGTCGGATCGTTCACGTTCCTGATCCCGGTCGTCTCCATCTTCTGCAGCGTCTTGTTCCTGCACGAGCAGCTGACGCTGAACCTGCTCGCGGGAATGGCTCTGATCGTCGCCAGCATTCTGCTCGTGAACGCGAGGCCGAGGCGGCTGCCTCGGTAATCGCGAATCGGGGGCTGGACGCCCCCCTCGAACATGCAGGCTGAATTGGGATAGAAACTGAGCCGGATAAAGCTAAAATCCACAACCGCTTGGGGTTGAGGGTGGCTATTGAAATCGAAAATCCGCAACCTCTTGCGGTTGTGGATTTCCAACCTGCTGCGCGGAACGAACCCCAGTGGCCTCCTTCGGCTATAAACTTACGCTATTATTAATAACTATCCAATCGAACATATTCATCTATGATTAAGCTCGCTCCCGTCGAAGACCGTACATCGTCAATGGTGTATCCAGCCGCGACCTCCATCAGCCTCAGCCCATCCGGTGCGACATCGATAACCGCACGGTCGGTAATGATGCGATGAACGACCCCGGTTCCCGTTAAAGGCAGCGTACACGCTTCTAGAATTTTGGGCAGGCCCTGTTTATTCGTGTGATCCATGACGACGACCACCCGTTTCGCGCCGTGCACAAGATCCATCGCACCGCCCATGCCTTTTATCATTTTCCTCGGAATCATCCAATTCGCCAAATCTCCTTTGGCCGAAACCTCCATTCCGCCGAGAATGGCCAGGTCGATATGGCCGCCCCGGATCATGGCGAAGGATTCGCTGCTATTGAAATAGGCAGCGCCGGTAACCGCGGTTATCGTTTCCTTCCCCGCATTGATGAGATCGGGATCGATCTCGTCCGTCGCGGGATAAGGACCGATCCCCAGCAGTCCGTTCTCCGACTGAAGCACAACCTTCTTTTCTGTCGAAATGTAGTTTGCAACCAAAGTCGGAATTCCAATTCCCAAGTTCACGTAGAAGCCGGTTTGGATTTCTTTCTCCGCACGCCTGGCGATTCGATCCCGAACCGGCATTTCGAATTCACTCAAGTCAAGTCCCTCCTAGCGAGTCGTTAGCTTTTCGATCCGCTTCTGCTGCTTGCCGACGACCAAGGAATGCACGTAAATGCCAGGCGTGTGGATCGAATCGGGAGGTAAAGCCCCCGGTTCCAGCAGCTCTTCGACTTCGGCGATCGCCACGCGTCCGGCTGCAGCCATCATCGGGTTAAAGTTGCGGGCTGTTTTGTTATAGATTAAATTCCCCATCGTATCCGCCTGCTTGGCGCGAATGAGACTGAAGTCGGCCGTCAACGACTCCTCCAGCAAGTAATCCTTGCCGCGAAAGCGCCTTGTCTCCCGCCCTTCCGCAATCGGCGTCCCCACGCCTGCAGGCGTATAGAACGCCGGAATCCCCGCTCCGCCGGCCCGGATCTTCTCGGCGAGCGTCCCCTGCGGAAGCAATTCCACTTCTAGTTCCCCCGCCAGAACTTGCCGCTCGAATTCCTTGTTCTCGCCGACGTACGATGCGATCATTTTCTTGATTTGCCTTTTGCGCAGCAGCAAGCCGAGTCCCCAATCCTCAACGCCGCAGTTGTTGGAGATCACCGTTAACTGCTTTACGCCTTTCTCGGCTAACGCCAAAATCAGATTTTCCGGTATGCCGACAAGTCCGAATCCTCCGACCATCAACGTCGCGCCATCATGAATTTGTTGAACGGCTTCTTGAAACGATCTGCAGATCTGTTTCATCGCGTCCGCATTGCCCCCTTCTTCTTCGCTTAAGCTCGTTCGGCGACTGTCGCGATCCCCTGCCCGCCTCGTATGCATAAAGCTGCAATCCGAGCAGCCGATACCGGCCCTATCCGGGGGATTCCCCCCATGTATGTGAGCCTGATCCCGCAGGCCTACATTCATAGAGGGCATCCTTTTCCTTTTCCGTGATTCGGTCCATTATATTCAGCAACTCATCAGAGAGGTAATCCCGCCATCAATTGGACGTATTGCAAAATACTTAACAAAACTACCTATGCCGTGCTCGGTCTGCTCCGCAGACCTGCGCGCGGAACGAACCTCATTTCGCTCCCCAATCGAATCCGACCATTTCATGTCGGATTCTCGTGTCGCGATTTTTTCTGGAGGCTCGGGAGTATCTGACTTCTTTGATTGAACTTGCTGACGATGCCGACTCGATGAGGACGATCTTAGCGGTTAAATCAGATGCCGTGCTCGTCCGCTTCGCTCCCTGCGCGCGGAACGCCCCCAACTGTCCTCCTTCGGATTCAGGGTCATCGACTAACCCTCGCTCCACGCAAAAAAGCCGACCTCATGCGGTCGGCTTTCTTGATGGTGGAGGCGAGGGGAGTCGAACCCCTGTCCGAAGACAACGCCACATATGCTTCTACGGGTGTAGTGACAGATTTGATGTCACCCTAGGGACTCCCCGTCACCGGATTCCCTTCGGGTCAGCCTGATTGTCTTCTTCAGCTAGCCCCAGGCGGAGACTAGGCAGCGTATCCCACTAAAGTTGAGCCCTTAGCCCGCCACATGGGCGATGGAAGGTAAGAGCCTGGTGACCGTTATTAGGCGGCCAGAGCCAGAGAAGGTTGTTTAGCTTTGCCGTTTAATTGGCTTCCGCGTTAGTGAAGCAGACGCAG
>Ga0065721_10050586_pt1 | contig 19095 bp, 19 predicted proteins | sample Mesricmetagenome_FD_59108 | JGI IMG/M metagenome (GOLD analysis project Ga0065721, IMG submission 59108) | Mesophilic microbial community from rice straw/compost enrichment Sample: eDNA_1 v2 (version 2) | ecosystem: Engineered > Solid waste > Grass > Composting > Bioreactor | place: USA: Davis... | reverse complement strand
GCCGTCAGGAATGTTCTCCTCCGGAAAGTTTCCTCTGACTCTATCCCACTGTTCATCAGCTAGTTGCATGTCACACATGCAGCACCTAGCATGCCATTTCCACTCAGCTATATTTTGAGATAGCTTCTAGGAAAGACCCAACGCAAAAATATCGACCTCGTGTGCAAGATTTTCCGCGCAGAAGTGCGCAGGATTCAACGCGCCCCTACACTCTGCGGGTGATGTGCAAACTTTAACGCAAAAATACCGGCCTCGTGTGCAGGGTTCTTCGCAAAGAAACGCGCAAGAATCAACGTGCCGCTACACAAGGTTCTTCGCGCAAAAGTGCGCGAGATTCAACGTGCCGCTACAGGCAAACCTGCCTCAAACCGTGTCAAAAAGTGGCTCCTGAGGTAGGATTCGAACCTACGACCAATCGGTTAACAGCCGACCGCTCTACCACTGAGCTACTCAGGATTTCCGGAACAGGGAGCCGGAGAGGGAAACATGGAGCGGCGGGAATTTCAACTCGAAATCGACGGATTTTTTTCCCCGACTGGACTTTCGACCGGGAGCGGACGCATGATTTTTCCGATGGATGCGGATGTGTTGGCGGAGTTGCAGGAGGCGCTGCGGGAGCGGATGGCAGTCGTCGGAAATCGCGAGCTTTACGAACGGGACGCGCAGGAGCATCTGAACCAGTTGATGAAGGCGTCGGCGCGGGTCGACGAGGCTGCGCGCAGGCTCGGGCCGGGAGCGGACCCGATGTTGCGGCACTATCTGGAACGGCAGAGCTACCTGAAGGCCATCGACTGGCTGGAAGCGAGAGCGGGATGAGTGCGGAGCTGTCGCCGGGGACCATGGCGCCTGCGTTCGAGGGCATCGCGGTGGGCGGGCGCTTCGGACTCGAAGGGACGCTCGTGCGGTCGGAGGATTTGCGCGGTCGCACGGTGGTGCTGGTGTTTTATTCGAAGGACGGGACGCCGGGCTGCACCACGCAGGCGTGCGGGCTGCGGGACGAGTGGGCGGCTTTGCGTGCGACGGATGCGGAGATTTTCGGCGTGAGCGTGGATTCGGTGGAGAGTCACCGGAAGTTCATCGAGAAGCAGGGGCTGCCGTATCCGTTGATCAGCGATGAGGACCGGCGGATCGTGGAGGCATTCGGAGTATGGGTTGAAAAGAATCTGTATGGCCGGAAGTTCATGGGAACCGAGCGGACGACCGTCGTGATCCGCCCGGACGGAAGAATCAAATCCGTGCATCGCCGGGTGAAGCCGGCCGAACACACGGGCATCCTTTTGGAAGACCTTGCAAACTTTGAATCGTGACAGTGTGCTGCGGCTCTACGAGCGGCTGACGTCGCTGGTGGAGAAACTTCCCGGCGCCGCGCGAAAGCCGATCCTGCGGGAACTGACGCCCATCCGGGAACTGTTCCTCGAGCAGCGGCCGGCGCGCGTGCTGGTGCTCGGCGGCGCTGCGGGAACGACGGTGCCTGCGTTGCTGCGGATCGTCTGCGATGCGGATGTGGAGACCGGAGAGGCACGTGACGGATGGCGCACCTACCGTGTCGCGGATCGTGGTGCGGTCGAGGTGCTGGACGCGCGGGGCAGCCTGCCCGACGGATTTTATGAAACGGCGATCGGGGGTTCGATTCCGGACGTGGTCGTGTTCCTGCGGGGACCTGAGGATGACGCGGAGGCGTTTGGCTCGGAGTTTGAATCCGCCCTCGATCGATTGAACACCTGTGCCGGAGCGGAGGACGTCCGGCCGGGCGTGGTGGCGGTTTCGATTGGTGACGGCGAGGCGGGGCGGGCGAGGTTGCGCGCGCTGCTGAATTCACGCCGGGAGTTTTCACAGCGCGGATTGCACGTGCTTGCCGCGGAGAGCGGTGGGGAGGCAATCGCGGAGGCGGTCTGCGGGGAACTGCCGAATCCGGCGCGACTCGAATTTGCGCGGATGTCCGGCGCCCGCGCCGCGCAGGCGGCCATCGCGATGTCGCTGTTGAAATCGTTTACCGCGGTGTGCGGAGTGATCGGGATGCAGCCGATCCCGCTGGCGGACATGCCGATCCTGATGACATTGCAGACGCTGATGGTCGGGCTCGTGGTCTATGTGAGCGGGCGAAAGGCGAGTCCGCGATTGATCGCGGAATTTACCGCGGCGCTCGGAGTGAACCTCGGTGCAGGCTTTGCGTTTCGCGAGGGGGCGCGCGCGTTGCTGAAGGTGTTCCCGCTATGGGGAAATGCGATCTCGGGCATCGTTGCTGGTGCGGGCACGTATGCGATCGGGCGGGCGTCGATTGCCTATTTCATCGAGGATCTGCCGCTGCAGGAGACGCGGAAGTTGTTCCGCCGGCTGCAGCCGGGGCTCGAGTCCTTCAAGCGGAACCGCCTGCGCCTGCCGGGTCGGCGAAAGAAAGACTGAGTTCCCCAAATGCTCCGCCGAGGTGGTGGGGAATGTCGCTCGCGGAGAGGGATTCCGGAGAACCCCCACGTGCGAAGACGGAGAGTTCGGCCGCGCGCCCGCAAAGCCATGCGCCCAGCATGGCCGCGTGGAATGCAGGAAAGTTTCGCGCGAGCAATGCGGCGGCGACTCCGCTGAGAACGTCGCCCATGCCGCCAGTGCCCATGCCGGGATTTCCCGTCGTGTTGAAGGCGGTCGCCTTGCCGGCTTCGGAAACAATCGCTCGCGCGCCTTTGAGCAGCAGGGTGACGGGATGCGTGTTGGTGAATTTCTCGGCGGCTTCCCGCCGTGTGAGTGCTTCGGCTTCGGGAAAAAGCCGCAGCATCTCGCCGGGGTGAGGAGTGAAAAGCCGTTGCGCCGCGAAGACGGGCCACGACCGGGAGCGCGACAGGACGTTGAGGGCGTCGGCATCGACCACGGCGGGTGAGGGGAATTTTTCGAGGATCTCGAGAATCGCGGCGTCGTTCGACATTCCGAGGCCCGGACCGATCGCGAGGGCGTCGAGCTTGTCGTCGAGGAGGTCCGCAAATCGCTTCACCGGCTTCACCATGACCTCCGGGGGACATCCGGTGGCGAGCAGATCGTAGGTGTCAGCAAGCGTGTAGAGGGTGATCAGTCCGCCGCCGGCGCGCAGGGCGCCCATGGAACACAGCCGCGCCGCGCCAAGGTAGCCACGTGAGCCGGCGACGATGCCGACGCGGCCCCAGAGGCCCTTGTGGGAATCGAACGAGGGAGGGAATCGGAGCGGGCGCAGGGTTTCAGGCGTGATGAGACCTGCGGGATCGCCGTGGTCGGTGGTGAGTTCCGCGAGGGGCGCGAGCGCGAGCCGACCGACATGCGCGGTGGCGGTGTCCGCGACGAGACCGGCCTTTGCAATGCCGATCGTGACCGTGAGGTCCGCGGTGACGCAGGATGAGGCGGGAACGCCCGTGTCGGCATCGAGTCCGCTCGGAATGTCCGCCGCGACCACGAAGGCGCCGCGGGCGGTGCGCAGGGCTTCGATCTGGCGGATCGCGCCGGCGATCGGCTCGCGCGGAGCGCCTTGCGTTCCGATGCCAAGCAGGCCGTCGAGCACGACGAGGCGGCCGGGGGCGAGTTGGGACGGCGATTGCTCCGGAGTTTCCCGAAGACGTGCGAGCTGGACGCGGCTGAGCGGGGAAAGTGCGTCCTCGGGAAAGACCAGCAATTCGCGCGCGGACCAGCCTGCTTCGCGCAGATGGCGCGCGGCAACGAGCACATCGCCGGCGTTGTTGCCCTTGCCGCAGACAGCAAGCACCTGCGCCGGCTCGGGGAAAAATCGAACGATCTCCCGCGCGATGGAGAGCCCCGCGCGTTCCATCAAATCCTCCGCGGACACACCGCGGGCAAACGCCGCCTCCTCGACGGCCTTCATTTGCGCGGCGGTGACGAGCATGGCGCGAGCCTAACCCGGAGCTCGCGCGGGCCAAAGGCGAAAGAGCGTTGCCCGTGGGAGTTCGCGCTCGCGAACGCCTCCCTGCGCGACTACGACGTGCGGATGGACCTTCACGGCAGAATGCCTGCGAAACCGATTCACCGGGACGTTTGATGTTGCTTGCGCTGAACAAACCCTACGGATTTCTCAGCCAGTTCACACAGGAGGACCCGCGGCATCGCACGCTCGCGGAGCTGGGACTGCCGCCGCGCGTGTATCCGCTAGGCCGGCTGGATTCGGATTCTGAGGGACTTCTGCTCCTGAGCGACGAGGCGGGATTGAACAGCCGGCTGCTGGATCCACGCCGTGCCCACTGGCGGCGCTATTGGGCGCAGGTCGAAGGCGCGCCGGACGCGGCGGCGATCGCGAGTCTGGAGGCCGGAGTGACGATCGAAGGAAAGCGCACCCTTCCCGCGCGGGCGTGGGTCCTTGATCCGCAGCCGGTCGTCGCGCCCCGGAACCCACCCATCCGCGTGAGGAAGACCGTGCCCGATACCTGGATCGCTCTCGAGTTGCGCGAGGGACGAAACCGGCAGGTGCGCAAGATGACCGCAGCCGTTGGACACCCTACGCTGCGACTCATGCGGGTGCGCATCGGCGCATTCGACCTGCCGGCCGATCTCGCGCCGGGCGCGTGGCGTGAACTGACGGCGATCGAGCGGACGGCGGTCTTCGCTACGACGTGAAAAAGTCCTTCAGCTTGTCGTAAAACGAGCGATGCAGCGGGGTGTTGTCGTCGCCACAGAGCGCGGCAAACTCCTCGAGTTTTGCACGCTGCTCGGAATTCAGCTTCGTCGGCACCTCCACCTGGACGCGAACGAAAAGATCGCCGCGACCGCCCTGCTGCAGATGGGGCATGCCCTGGCCGCGAACGCGGAAGGTTGAGCCGCCCTGTGTGCCGGCGGGGATCTTGAGATTCACCGCCCCCTTCAGCGTGGGAACGTGAATTTCGCCGCCGAGTGCGGCGGTGGAGAAGGGAATCGGCACCTCGCAATGGAGATCGCTGCCCTCGCGCTCGAAGATCGGGTGTTCCTTGATGTGAACGACGACGTAGAGATCGCCCGCCGCGCCGCCGCGCATGCCGGCCTCGCCGTTGCCGCCGGAGCGCAGACGGGAGCCGTGCTCGATGCCGGCCGGGATTTTGAGTTTCACACGGGAGGTCTTTTCGACGCGGCCTTCGCCGGCGCAGGCGCGGCAAGGCTTTTCCACGACGCGACCGGTGCCGTGGCAGTTCGGACAGGTCTGCGCGACCTGGAAAAATCCGCGGGAAACGACGACCTGACCGCGCCCGCGGCAGGTCGAGCACGTGACCGTGCGCGAGCCGGCCTGGGCGCCGGAGCCGTCGCACGATCCGCAGGTGTTGAGCTTGCGGATCTCGATTTCCTTTTCGATGCCGGCTGCGGCCTCCTCGAGGGTGATCTGGATGTCGTAGCGCAGGTCGGAGCCGCGCTGGCGGCCGTCGGCATTTCCTCCGCCGAAGAAGTGGTCGAATATTCCTCCTCCGCCTCCGCCCGCGCCGAAGACTTCGCGGAAGAGGTCGAACGGATCATGAAATCCACCTCCACCGCCGCCACCCATGCCCCCCTGGCTGAACGCCGCGTGCCCGTAGCGGTCGTAGGCGGCGCGCTTGTCGGGATCCATGAGCACGTCGTAGGCCTCGCCGAGTTCCTTGAATCGCTCCTCGGCTTCGTGATCGCCCGGATTCTTGTCCGGGTGATACTTCACCGCGAGTTTGCGGTAGGACCGCTTGATCTCCTCGGGCGAGGCGCCGCGCTCGACGCCCAGGATCTCGTAATAGTCGCGCCTGGTCTTCATTCGTTGGCGGGACCCTTCGAGACGATCACCGCGGCGGGGCGAAGCAGGCGGTCCTTGAGTTTGTATCCGCGACGAATCTGGCGGAGAACAACGCCGTCGGCCACCTCATCGCTGGCCTCCTGTCCGAGCGCGTCGTGCAGGTTGGGATCAAATGTCGTTCCAAGCGCATCGATCGGCTGCACGCCGCTGTCGACGAGGAAATCCTGAAGCTGTTTTTGAACCATCGACATGCCTTGAAGGATCGCCTCGCCACCGCCGGCGTTGCGTGCGGCATCGATGCCGAGTTCGAAGTTGTCGAGAATCGGGAGCAGGCGTTCGAGCAGCGACGCGTTGGCGTAGCGCGTAGCCTCCTCGCGCTCGCGGGCGGCGCGCTTGCGGTAGTTGTCGAGATCGGCCTGGCTGCGGAGATAGAGTTCGCGAAATTTTTCGAGATCCTTTTGAAGCGTCTCGAGCTCGGGTGTGGTGCCTTCCCCGGCGGAGGCGTTTGCTTCCGCGGAAGGTGCGACGTTTTCCGCAGTGCCGGAGGCTTCCCCGGTTGCGGTTTCGGACGTTTCGGATTCCCTGGCTTCCTCTGGCGAAATCATAATTTGCGAATGGCGATGAGAGTGATGTCGTCGTGTTGCGGATAGGAGCCGACAAAGGCTTTCACGTCCTCGGTGATTCGTCGGACGATTCCCCCCGCGCCGCCGTCCGCGCCGGTTTGCAGGCTTTGGAGGAGGCGGTCGACACCGAATTCCGCGCCGCTTGAGTCCAGCGCCTCGGTGGTCCCGTCCGTGTAAAGCAGGATGCAGTCACCGGGCTCGAGCGGGAACTCGAAGTCGGCGCAAACTCTATCGAAGACCTCCCCACTGTCAATTCCGAGGGCCATGCCCTTGGGGTTGATGCTTTCCACGCGTCGCGTGGCGGCACGATACACGCACGGCGGATCGTGACCGGCGCGTGCGAGGCGCACGACGTCCGAATGGGCGTCGAGGATGAGGTAGACCATGCTGATGAACATGTCCTCCTTGATGTCCGGGTAAAGCTGGCGGTTCACCCGGCGGAGGACCTCGGACGGAGAGGTGGTGCCCGGGGACTGGCTGCGGATCACGCTGCGGCACATGGCCATGATGAGCGAGGCGGGCACGCCCTTGCCTGAGACGTCGGCAATGGCGACACCGGTGCGGTTTTCATCGATGACCAGGTAGTCGAAATAGTCGCCGCTGACCTGTCGCGCCGGGATGTTCAGCCCGCTGATTTCAAATCCCGGAATGGGCGGGGGATCCGATGGCAGAAGGATGCTCTGGATCTCCCGCGCGATGGCAAGATCGTGATCGAGCCGCTTCTTTTCGTTGGCCTCGAGATAGACCACCTCGTTGTAGAGGGCGAAGGCGGACTGCTCGCAAATCGTCTGGAAAAGCTTCAGGTCGGACTCCGAAAAGGGAATCGCGCCGTAGCCGTTCGCCACGGAAAGAATGCCCAGGCATTTGCGCCGGTAGATGAGCGGGCCGATGAGCGCGGCATTCACCTGCAGGCTCTGGTCGCGGCCCTCGTTCACCGGAGCCAGCTCGGTGGTGAAAAGCCGGGCCTCGCCGGTGTTCCAGACCGAGCCAACGAACCCTTCCCCCGGCTTCACCGCATGAAGACGCACGTAGCTTTCCACCGCAATGGGAACGGTGGCCGCCTGCTCGAGAACATGCCTCGGGACTTCGATCAGTGGCGGGCAGCCTTTCGAGAGAAACGCCGGGACCATCGCCGTGCCGCTTCGGTCGGCGAGATAGAGGCAGCCGCCGTGCGCGTCGAGGGTGCGCGCGGCACCTTCGACGATGAGCCGGTGCAGATCCGCCGAGCGCACGCCTTCGGAAAACGCCTCCCCCAGTCCGTGGAGGAACTCGAAAACCCGGGCCTCCTCCGCCTCGATGTCGAGCCGCGCCTTCTCGGTCGACGCGATGCGGCGCGACATCACGACCAGCGTGGTCACCAGCGCGACAAATGTCGCGATGAAGAGGACGAAAAAGGTGTAGGTCCAGACCATGCCCGCTCAACCCCGGGTTTCCACTGACGCCCCGCGTGGAAGATTCCTCATGCCTTCTGCCCGGGGGATTCCCTCTCAGGAATCAGCGTCGGAACTGGACTCCTGTTTGAGGAGTTCGAGCACGTCCTTGAAGCGTGCTTCGTTCTCCGGATCGGCTTCCACGAGCGCTTCGTGAGCCGAGAGAATGGTGTCGTGCTGCTGGGAGGCGCTCACCGTTGCACCGTCGAGCGGCTTTGCCGTGGCGGCCGGGGGAGGCGTGATGCCCTCCGGAAGCGTGAAGGAAAAAAGATGATCCAGGCCGAGGTTCTCAAGGAGCATCGTGTTCCGGGCGTTGCCGTTGATGACCGTAAGGCCGCCGGTGCCAAACTCCCGCAGCCGCAGGGCCAGTCCGGCAAGGGTTCCCATGAACGTCGAGTCCATCAACTCGCATGCCGCGAGGTCGACCACGAAATGCCGGCGGCCGCGCTGGATCATGCGCCGGGCATACTCCTTCATTCCAGCGCTGGTCTGAAAGGTTCCCCGGCCCATCACGCGCAACCAGACGGCCTCGTCGACGAGGCTTGCCATGATCGTGGACTTCGAACTCACGATGATTGCGAACTTAAGGTCTCGCGTCGGGGGGTGTCAACCGGACCGTCCGTTGTCACTTCCACATGAACGATTGACGGAAGGCCACGATCCGTCCGTTGACGATGAGCAGGACCCGCCACGCGGACACCCGTCCGTGCTCGAGGTATTCGTCACCCGTGACGCGGAACTCCGATTTGTAGGAGCCCTTCGCATTCGGGTAGTAGCGCTCCTGCGCCATCACGTAGTTCCCAAGCGCCGTCTGGCGGTATTCCAGCCGAACGGTCACGTCGGCGCGCTCGGTCGCCCGCCAGAAGAACGTGAAGTAGTTGCCCGTGACCTCGTCGATGTCGCGCGGGGTCGTGGCACCATGGTTCATCCGCATCCGGAAGAACCGCATCACCTCGCTCTGCGTCGTCTGATAGTTGCGCGGATCGTTGAAAAACAGCATCTGCTTGCGGATCTGGAAGCGGCTGTCCAGATCCAGCGGAAGCACATTGGCCCGCTCCAGATACGTGGGCGGTTTCTCGGGGGCCGCGCAGGCGCCCAGAAAAACACACGCCAGGAGCGCGGCGGGAATCCATCTCATGCGCGCCGATGAAAGCGGCTTTGCCGGAGCGTGTCAAATGGGCGCTTTGCGTGCGGCTTGACTCGCCGGCGGGCATCGTCGATACGGTGTGGCCCGCGACCGAACGGCCTCGCGGAGTTCAATCGATACCCACCGTGACCGCGCATAAGATTTTTTCCGGCCTCGAGCCGGCCGAATCCCACGAGATCTTCGAGTCCCTTCATCAGGCGAACAAGGACGGCTACAAGGGCGCCGTGCACGCCACCGCCGCACGGCGGAAACTCCGCGGCGTATTCCTCGAGCGCAAGCCGCGTGTCGAGCGCCACGAGTGGATGCGGGACGTGCTTTCCCGCCCGGCGAACGAAGACCTCGCGATCGAGGTGCTCCAGAACTGGATCCTCTCCGTCCACCGCGACATGCTCGGCGATTTTCTCGACGCCTGCGGAATCGAGCACAACGAAGGCTTGATCGACGACATTCCCCCGCAGCCCGAGCGTGATAAGCTCGATGCCGCCGTGGAAGCGATCTTCGCCAAACACCCGCCGACCTCCGTGAAGGTCTATCTCCACCTGTTTCAACCGACCGACGCGCAGGCGTGGCCCGACCTCGATGCGCTGCTGGTCATCGATCCCCGGCTTGCGCTGAAATCCAAATGACGCCGTTCCAGCAATCGCTCCGCGACGCGATCGACACGTTCAAGGCGATCGGCGCGCATGAAGAGGAGATCGTGAAGTGTGCCGATGTCATCGAGCAGGCGTTCCTCTCCGGCAACAAGCTCCTGCTCGCCGGCAACGGCGGCAGCGCCTCGGATGCGGCGCACATTTCCACGGAGTTCGTCTGCCGGTTCAAGGGGGACCGCCGTCCGTATCCCGCGATGGCGCTCACCGTGGACGCCGGACTGCTCACCGCGATCTCCAACGACTACGACTACCAGGACGCCTTCGCCCGGCAGGTGCAGGCGTTCGGGAAAAAAGGCGATGTCCTGATCGTCATTTCCACCAGCGGCAAGTCGCGCAACCTGCTCGCCGCCATCGAGGAGGCCCGTCGTCTCGAGATGTCGACAATCGCGCTGCTCGGCCGCCAGGGCGGCTTCACCAAAGGCGCTGCTGAGATCGAGATCATCGTCGAGGGCGCGGAGACCGCGCGCATCCAGGAGGCCCAGCAATTTCTCCTTCACGTGATCTGCGAGCTGCTCGAGGAGCGGCTGCCGAAGGAATGACGCTTGAATCCGGCGCGGCGGTCTGGGACGGTCGCGCATCATCCCGGCGGGACTGATCCGCCGTCAAAGCGGTGCCGAATTTCTCCGATCCCCGAGTCGCGCAGGTCCTCGCTGTCTTCGCGTTTTTTCTCGGCGCGATCGTCGGCTCGTTTCTCAACGCCTGCATTCACCGGCTTCCGCGCGGCATTGGCATCGGAAACCCGAAGCGCTCGTTCTGCCCGCACTGCAAGGCGACGATTCCGTGGTATCGAAATCTCCCGCTGGTGAGCTGGCTGCTCCTGCGTGGAAAATGCGCTTCCTGCGGGGCGCCGATCCCGTTCCGGTATTTCCTCGTGGAGCTGGTGACGGCGTGCGCCTTTCTGTGGATCTGGCTCGCGTTCGGTCCGTCGCTCGCACCGGCATATTGGCTTTTCCTCGCGCTGCTCATCACCGCGACATTCATCGACTTCGAGCACTACATCATTCCCGACGAAATCACGCTCGGTGGCGCGGCCGCGGGGGTGCTCGCCTGCCTGGCGCTGCCGGGACTCATGGGGACGGATTCGCGGCTGGAAGCTCTCGGCTGGTCCGCCGCCGGTGCCGCACTCGGGGCGGGGGTGCTCTGGGCGGTTGTCGAGTTCGGGAAGCTTGCCTTCGGGCGCAAGCGGATCGTGCCGGAAAAGCCCGAGCCCTTCCGGCTCGTCGAGGGCGAGGAGAATCCGACGCTTGTCATCGGCGGCGAGGATTGGCCTTGGGACGACATTTTTTCGCGCGAGAGTGACGTGCTGATCCTCGAGTGCCGCGAAGCGCGGGTGAACGGAAAGCGTTTCAAGGATTGCAAGGCGCGGGTGTTCTTCAACCGCATCGTGATCGACGGCACGGAGTTCCCGATCGAGGAGGTCACGGAGTTCACCGGCGTTCTTGAGGCGGTCGTCATTCCACGCGAGGCGATGGGCTTCGGCGATGTGAAGTTCATGGCGTGCATCGGCGCATTTCTTGGCTGGCAGGCTGTTGTGTTCACGATTGCCGCGTCTTCGCTGATCGGTGCGATCGTCGGGGGCGCAACGATCGCGGTCACCCGTGGCCGGTCGGGAGGAAAAATTCCCTACGGACCGTATCTCGCCCTGGGCGCAGTGCTCTGGATGCTCTGCGGTCCGCAGCTGCGCGACTGGTATTTCGACCTGTTACGCCCGCGCCCGTGACCGCTTTTTGTTTCGCGACGGCGCGGCCCCTCGTATAGCGTGTCGCACTCTGGCCGATGGCTGATCCCAAGAAGAAACTCCCGCTTCCCGAGCTGATCCGACAGTTCTGGAAGCCGTATTTTACCCTCGCGGCATACCTGCGTCCGTATCGGAAGCGGTTTGTGGCCGGCCTTGCGTGCGGCATCATCGCGGGCGTCCTTAGCGGTGTTGCGCCGCTCATTCTGAAATACGTCGGCGAGCAGCTCGGGCTGGAGGCGGGGGCGATGAACTTCAACCCTCTCGCGCAAACCGAAACCGTCGACGAGGGACCGCGTATTGGCCGGTTCGCGGGGATCATTCTCATCATCCCCCTCACGGTGATTGCGCGGGGAATCTTCGCCTACCTCAACGCCTACTGCATGGCCTGGGTGAGCTTTCGGGTGCTCCGCGACCTGCGCAGCCAGCTCTTCCGGCATATCACCACCCAGTCTCTCGACTACTTCAACAAGGCGAAGACGGGCCGTCTGATTTCGCGCGTCCTCAACGACACCCGCATGGCGCAAAACGCGCTGACGACCATCGCCGGCGACGTGATCAAGCAACCGGTCGCGGTGATCACGGGCGTCGTCGTGCTCGTGATGATCGACTGGCGGTTCAGTCTCACCACGCTCGTGCTCTTCCCGATCTGCATCATCCCGGTGGCGATCTTTGGAAAGAAGGTGCGTCAGGCCGGCAAGGCCGAGGAAAACGAGGCCGGCGCGATGGCGGTGATCCTGCAGGAGACGTTCTCCGGCATCCGCGTGATCAAGTCCTTTGCCCGCGAGGACTACCAGGCCGCGCAGTTCGAGAAATCCAGCGAGACGCAGTGCCGCAACAGCATGCGCGTGCGCAAGAGCATCGACATCGTGCAGCCGCTCATCGAATCGGTGTCCGCGCTCGGAGTCGTGCTCGCACTGATCTACGTGATCGTCTTTGACGTGAGTTTCATCAAGTTTGGCGCGCTCTGTCTGGGCATCTTCATGCTCTACAATCCGGCCAAGGCGCTGAGCCGGATTCCGATGCTCATGCAGAAATGCCTGGCGTCGACGACCTACATCTTCGAGATCCTCGAGACCAGGCCCACGATCCAGGACGCGCCGGACGCCGTGGAAATCCAGCACGCACGTGGCGAGATCGAGTTCGATCACGTGACGTTTGGTTACGGCACGGAGAAGGTCGCCGTTCGCGACGTGTCGTTGAAGATCGAGGCCGGCAGGCAATATGCGCTCGTCGGCGCGAGCGGTGCGGGCAAGACGACGATGCTGGCGTTGCTGCTGCGATTCTACGATCCGCAGGCGGGAGTGATCCGGCTCGACGGACGTGACATTCGCACGATCCGGCAGACTTCGCTGCGCGAGCAGATCGGCATCGTCACGCAGGAGAGCTTCCTGTTCCACGACACGATCTACGAAAACATCCGCTACGGCCGGCTCGACGCGACAAGAGCCGAGATCGAGGCCGCGGCGAAGCTCGCTTACGCGCACGACTTCATCATGGCGCAGCCGAACGGCTATGACACCGTCGTCGGAGACAAGGGCAGCCTTCTCTCCGGCGGGCAGCAGCAGCGGCTCGCGATCGCCCGCGCGCTCCTCAAGAACGCGCCCATTCTCCTGCTCGACGAGGCCACGTCCGCGCTCGACAGCGAGAGCGAACGGATCATCCAGGCCGCCCTCGAGCGACTCTCGCAGGGCCGCACGGTCGTTGCGATCGCGCATCGGCTGTCCACGATTCTCAAGTCCGACCAGATCGTCGTCATGGATGACGGCCGCATCGTCGAAGTCGGCACCCATCGAGAACTCCTCGAAAAGAGCGGGCTCTATCGCCGGCTCTACGAGATCCAGTTCCAGCACGAAGAAGCCGCCGCTGCGGCTTGAACCCAACATTCCCGAATGAAGATTCAACGCGCACTCATCTCCGTATCCGACAAGACAGGCCTGCTCGATTTTGCGAAGGGCCTTGCCGAATTCGGCGTCGAGATCATCTCCACCGGCGGCACTGCGAAGGCCCTTCAAAAGGCCGGCATTCCCGTGGTCGAGATTTCCGCGTTTACCGGATCGCCTGAAATCCTCGACGGTCGTGTGAAGACGCTCCACCCGAAAGTCCATGGCGGTCTGCTTTACCTCCGCGACAACGACGAGCACGTCGCCGCGGCGAAGGCGCACGACATTCGGCCGATCGATCTGGTCGTGGTGAACCTCTACCCCTTCGAGGCGACGATCGAGAAGGAGGGCGTCACGCTCGCCGAGGCGATCGAGAACATCGACATCGGCGGTCCGTCGATGATCCGCAGTGCTTCGAAGAACTACCAGTCGGTTACCGTGGTCACCGATCCCGCGGATTATCCCGCGATCCTCGAGGAGATGAAGGAGGAGGGCGGCGGCACGACGCAGAAGCTCCGCGAGCGTCTCGCGATCAAGGCATTTGCGACGACTTCCGCCTACGACCGGGCGATCACGAACTTCCTCGGCAGCGAGCAGCAGACGAGCGGACAGTTTTCGATCACGCTCCCGCTCGAGCAGCGGCTGCGCTACGGCGAGAACCCGCACCAGAAGGCCGAGCTCTACGGCAACTTCAGCGACTGGTTCGAGAAACTCCAGGGCAAGGAACTTTCCTACAACAACATCCTCGACATCACCGCGGCGACGAATCTGATTGCGGAGTTCTCGAAGCCGACGGTCGCCATTCTCAAGCACACAAATCCCTGCGGCGTCGCGACGGATCCTGATCTCAAGGCCGCGTGGGACAAGGCGTTCGCCACGGACCGGCAGGCGCCGTTCGGCGGGATCATCATCGTGAACCGTCCCGTGACGGAAGCGCTTGCGAAGGCGATCAGCGAAATTTTCTCCGAGGTGATCATTGCTCCCGAGTTCGAGGCGGACGCCCGCGCCGTGCTGCAGAAGAAAAAGAATCTCCGCCTGATGCGCCTGTTGAAGATGCCGGATCCCGACACCCGCGACGTCCGGTCTGTGCTCGGCGGACTGCTCGTGCAGGACAGCGACAGCGCAGACGTCGAGGAACTCGAGCACAAGGTGGTCTCGAAGCGTCCGCCGACGAAGGCCGAACTGGAGGCGATGGAATTCGGCTGGAGCGTCGTGAAGCACGTGAAGTCCAACGCGATTGTCTACGCCGCGTCCGACCGCACGCTCGGCATCGGCGCCGGGCAGATGTCGCGTGTGGACTCCTCGCGGATCGCGGTCTGGAAGGCGAAGGAGGCCGGTCTGTCCCTCAAGGGCAGCGCGGTTTGCAGCGACGCCTTCTTCCCGTTCCCCGATGGCCTGCTTGCCGCGGCGGAAGCCGGTGCGACGGCGGCGATCCAGCCGGGTGGCAGCGTGCGCGACGAGGAAGTGATCAAGGCCGCGGACGAAGCCGGTGTGGCGATGGTCTTCACCGGCGTGCGGCATTTCCGGCACTAGAACTGAACCTGCAAGGACGGCGGTGCTTCACCGTCGCAATGACATGATTTCACTCGGGGTAAACATCGATCACGTGGCGACGATCCGGCAGGCCCGGTATCGCGACATGCTGGACTCGCCGAACGCCGAGCCGGATCCCGTGGAGGCCGCACTGGCGGCGGAGCGCGGAGGCGCTGCCGGCATTACCGCGCATCTGCGAGCGGACCGCCGGCACATCCAGGACGTGGACATCTTCGAACTGCGGAAGGCGATTCGCACGAAGTTGAATCTCGAGATGGGCAACACCCCGGAGATTCTCGAGATTGCCCTGAAGGTGAAGCCGGCCGACGTTTGCCTTGTTCCGGAGAATCGCGAGGAAGTCACGACCGAGGGCGGACTGGATTGCGCGGGCAACGAAGATGCGCTCGTGCCGACGGTTGGTGCACTTCAGGACGCCGGCATTCGGGTAAGCCTGTTCATCGATCCCGAGCAGGAGCAGGTCGAAGCGGCGGCGCGTCTCGGCGCGGAATTCGTCGAGTTGCACACCGGGGCGTTTGCGAATGCCTCCGGCGGTGCGCAGGATGACGAGCTTTTCCGCCTGATCGCCGCGGCGGAGCTGGCCGACTCGCTCGGACTGCGGGTGAATGCCGGCCACGGAATCAACTACACGAACATCGCGAAGATCCTGCGCATCCCGCATCTCGCGGAGTTGAACATCGGTCATTCCATCGTCTCGCGCGCGACGTTTGTGGGCATCGAGCAGGCGACCCGCGAGATGGTCGAACTGCTCGCAGATGATGAGTGATTTCGACCGCTGGATCGGAGAGGAGCTGGAGCGGATCACCGCGCAGCATCTTCACCGGTCGCTGCGGCGTGTGGATTCCGCCCAGGGCGCAGAGGTCGTGGTCGACGGCCGGACGCTCGTCAATTTTTCCTCCAACGACTACCTCGGCCTCGCGAACCATCCGCGACTTCGCGCAGCGGCCGCCGCCGCGATCGAGCAATTCGGAGCGGGCTCGGGATCCGCGCGGCTGATCTGCGGCAACCTCGCGCCGCATGCCGAGCTCGAGGAGACGCTGGCGCGGTTCAAGGGCACGGAGGCCGCGCTCACGTTTGCATCCGGGTTCGCCGCGGCCTTGGGAACGATTCCAGCGCTGGTCGGGAAAGGGGACATCGTGATTCTCGACAAGCTCAGCCATGCCTGCCTCGTGGATGCCGCGCGGCTCAGTGAGGCGACGATTCGCGTGTTCCCGCACAATCACCTCGGGAAACTCGAGCGACTGCTCAACTGGGCCCGCGAGACGCATCCGGCAGCGCGGGTGCTCGTGGTGACCGAGAGCGTGTTCAGCATGGATGGCGACCGCGCGCCTCTACGCGAGATTGTCGAGTTGAAGGACCGTTTCGGCGCGTGGCTGTTTCTCGACGAGGCGCATGCGGCGGGGGTGATCGGACCGTGTGGGCGCGGACTCGCGGCGGAGCTGGGCGTGACCGACCGCGTGGACGTGCAGATGGCGACGCTGGGCAAGGCGCTGGGATCCTCCGGCGGCGCGATCTGCGGAAGCTCGAAGCTCATCGATTTTCTCGTGAATCGCGCCCGCAGTTTCATTTTCTCCACCGCACCCGCGCCATCCGCCGCCGCAGCCGCCAGGGAGGCGTTGCAGTTGCTGGAGCGTGGCGAAATGGAGTCGGCCCGGCAGACGCTCTGGCGGAATATTCGCGCGCTGGCGTCGGGACTTCGTCAGCCGGAGCCGCAGAGCGCGATTCTTCCCATACCCACTGGAGATGAGGAGCGGACGATGGCGATGGCGGGGCATCTGGCCGACAGAGGATTCTGGGTGGGCGCCATCCGTCCTCCGACGGTTCCGAAGTTTCAGGCGCGTCTCCGAATCGTTGCGACATCGATCCATTCCGATGCGCAAATCGAAAATTTATCAGCGGTGCTGAATGATGCGCAAAATATAAATAAAAGTTCGCGACAACGGTAAAACTAGAAGAGAATCGCGAAACCTCAAAAATTATATTACGTAAAATAGAAAAAGTTAATTGACGGTAGTCGGGTTGGAGACTTATCAGCAGGCGTAATCCCCTGCTGAATATGAATATTTCATCCTCCCGTCGGTCCGAAGCTTCCCCCCGCACCGGCGCTCTTGTTAACCGCCGGTTCCCGATGCTCCTGGGAATCGCAGCCATCGCGGTGGGCATTGCGCCACTGCAGGCGGCGTGGACGCTTTACGAGAACTTCCAGGATCTTCCGGTCGGCTATGACATCGCCGACAACTCGAATCCGAACGAGAACCTCTCAGTGGCCACGCAGGATATCGGCGCCGGGAACTCCGGCGCACGCTACGGCGGCTACACGGTGATTCTGGATCCGACGAACTCCGGCAACAAGCTGCTCGAGCTGGATGCCGTCGGCTACGCCTTTTCGGGGCAAATCGTGGATGCGTCCACGGGGACCGCGAATCCGATCGTCAATCTCCAGACGGGCACGCTGTTTTACCGAATCTATCGCGCGTCCGTGAACAACACTCCCGACATCAACTTTGGCGGGGCTGACCTGGCGGGCGTCGCGGACAACACGAACAACGCGGGGAACTACCAGTCGCAGCTGAATGTTTCCGGCGGCAGCGTCATGGCTGGAACGACGGACATCTTCCGACCGCGCAATGGCGGTGGCACGGTGGATACCGGGGTCCACTGGAGTTCCGGCACGTGGTTCGGGATCTTTCAGGTCATCGACACGCAGGCAAACACGACCCAGTTCTACTATCAGGGCGAGTTCGATCCAGTGCCCATCCTCCTGACCGGCCCGGGAGGTTCGCCCAGCAATATGGCGTTTCGAAACGGCGTCTCCCGTCCGTCGACCGACATCGGTTATTTCCTCGCGGTAAATGGCCTGCCGGGTGGGGGAGTGAACGACATCTTCTATCTGGACGACATTTACATCGACACGACGAACATCAATCTCGTCGCACCGGTATCGATCACCTCGGTTCCGGAGCCGGCCAGCGCAGCATATGCCTTGTCCGTCCTGTGCGGAGTCGTGGTCGTTGCTCGGTGCCGTCGTCATCGCGTCCGCTAAACCTCCATCCCCATCCATGGCCGCCGGCATCGGGTGTTGGCGGCCCCCTCAGATCCCCCCCGAACCTTCGTCCTCCATGAAATCCTTGTTTTCCCTACCGCTTCCAAACCCCGTAACGCTCCGCTGCGCCGCGATGATCGCGCTTCTGGGGCTCTCTCCCACAGCGCACGCCGCCTACACGCTCTACCAGAACTTCGAGAGTCTGCCGATCGGCTACGATATCGCGGGGAATTCAAACCCGAACGAAAACTTCATCGTCGCCCAGCAGGACATCAACAATCCAGCGGCGAGATACGGTGGATACACGGTGATCCTCGATCCCACGAATCCCGCCAACCGGCTCCTTCAGCTTGATGCGCAGGGATATGCGTTCACCGGACAGTTTGTCGATGCCGCCACCGGCATGCCGACGCCGATCGCCAACCTGACCACGGCCACGCTCTTCTACCGGGTCTATCGGCAGTCCGTGAGCAACCTGCCCGACGTGAACTTTGGTGGCGCGGACATTGGCACGCTCACGGATGGCGCGAACAATGCCGCGAACTACCAGTCGCAGGTGAACATCTCGAGTGGGAGCGACATCCTGCGCCCGCGCAACGGCGGTGGAACGGTCGACACGGGCGTGAGCTGGTTCAGCGGTGCATGGTTTGGGATCTATCAAGTGATCGACACCGCGACGAACAGCTCGGTGTTCTACTATCAGACCGAGTTCGATACCGAGCCGATCCGACTGCAGGGCGTCATGTCGGGAATCTACGATATGGCATTTCGCAACGGCGGAGACCGCCCGGCGACGGAGATCGGTTATTTCCTTGCGGTGAACGGCATTACCGGCGCTGGACCCAACGACATTTTCTATCTCGACGACATCTATCTCGATCTTTCCGGGGAGAACCTCGTCGCCCCGGTTCCGATCTTTTCCGTGCCCGAGCCATCGGCTTGCGCGCTTGTTCTGCTGGCTCTGGGTGGCCTCGCGGTTCGAGCGCGTGGCAACCACGCGAAGCGTTGAGACCGGCCGGGCCCGCACGAAACGCTGCGGGAGTCGCGGGAGAGGCGCGTTTGGTGGGGCGCGCCTTTTCCGCCTTTTCACCATCCCACTTCCATTGTTCATGACGAGATTCCATTTCCTCTTAGCAACCGCTTTCACCGCAGGCGTGATGCTTACGGTTGCTTCCGAGTCATCTGCTGCCACCACCGTCGATCTGTCGGGTTACGAGTCGGGCGGGCCGATCGTTGTGGAAAATCCGGATCCCGATACGCTCGTGGTGACGTGGCCGGACAATGCCGGCGACGAGTTTCGTATCGCGTTCAATCTCGAGGCGGGGCAGCCGCTTCTTCGCAGCA
>Ga0065721_10050585_pt1 | contig 19099 bp, 17 predicted proteins | sample Mesricmetagenome_FD_59108 | JGI IMG/M metagenome (GOLD analysis project Ga0065721, IMG submission 59108) | Mesophilic microbial community from rice straw/compost enrichment Sample: eDNA_1 v2 (version 2) | ecosystem: Engineered > Solid waste > Grass > Composting > Bioreactor | place: USA: Davis... | reverse complement strand
AAGGGCTCGGCGCCAGATCGAGCTGATCGAAGAGATGGCTTCCGCGGCGCAATCCGAGATGAGGGCGCTGCTCTTGCATTTGCGGCCCGTCCATCTCGAGGGCAAGCGGTTGGCCCAAGCGATACCGGAGCTGGTAGAGGAGATGAAGGCGAAGGTGCCGGTCGATATCGCGATCGACATCGAGCCGGATCTGCCGATGAACAAAGGCGTGGAGAACCATCTGTTCCGCATCGTTCAAGAGGCGCTTTCCAATACGCTCAGGCACGCCAAAGCGACGAAAATGGACATCGTGGTTCAGCGGCGCGGGGAAACGGTGCGGCTGGGCATTCGAGATAACGGGGTCGGCTTCGACCCGCAAGTGAAGAAGCAGGCGTCTTACGGGATGACGAACATGGAGGAGCGCGTGAACGAGCTCGGCGGATCGCTGAACGTCGCGAGCGCTCCGGGCAAAGGTACGAGAATCGAAATCAGAGTGCCCTTAATGGCGGAAGGCGGTTGATCGGAATGTCGGCAGAGCAGCCTTTAGTGCGAGTGTTATTGGTGGATGATCACGAGATGGTTCGGATCGGTCTGGCCGCGGTGCTTGGCACGGAAGACGGCATCGAGGTCGTCGGAGAAGCCGGCAACGGCATGGACGGCTTGCGCTTGGCCCGGGAGTATGCTCCCGACGTCGTCCTGATGGACCTGGTCATGGAAGGAATGGACGGCATCGAGACGACGCGGCGCCTTACGGAAGAGATGCCCGGCATCCGGGTCATCGTGCTGACCAGCTTCCTGGACGACGAGAAGATGTATCCGGTCATCGAGGCGGGCGCTTTCAGCTATTTGCTGAAAACCTCGCGCGCTTCGGAGATCGCGGACGCGATACGGGCGGCGGCGCGAGGGCAATCGGTACTCGAATCCCAAGTCGCGTCGAAGATGATGAACCGCTTCCGCCGCCCTCCGCAAGCGGCGTCCCAGCCTCACGAAGACTTGACCGAACGGGAGATGGAAGTGCTGAAGCTGATCGCGGTCGGCAAGTCGAACCAAGAGATCGCCGACGATCTGTTCATCGGCATCAAGACGGTCAAGTATCACTTGACCAACTTGTTCGGCAAGCTCGGCGTGGAGGACCGGACGCAAGCGGCCATCTATGCCCATCGGAACGGCTTGGCGGACTAGATCGGCCAGACGGCCTTCACTTGGCCGTAGGAGATGACCGCTTTCGCGCTGCTTACCTCCAACGGGGGCTCGAGCCCCAAACTTCCCCAAAAGGCCGGCTCGGAATCCGGCTCTGCCTTCTCCGCGGCGTTGATCTCGGCCTGATGCTTCGGCTTGCGCGTCCGTTTGGACGGACGGGACGTTCTTTCTCCGTTGAGCACGACCGTCGCGGAGCCGCACGACGTCAAGATTCCCGTGTGGCGAATGCCGTCGTGCGTCAGCACGCAGACCGCCCTTCCGGTCAGCTGCCTTAACGCGTATTCGTCGATCGCATCCTCGTTATCGTACATCGCTCTAACCTCCTGGAATTTCCGGTTTTGCTCCAGTCTATTCGGGTCGTGACATTCGTGTACGGGCGTATACCCACCGGGCGGAAATGGACGGGAAGAAGCATAGCGTTGTCCGATGAATTGTGCTACACTACAATTCGAAAGATCTGGCAACCGCGTTTCCCAATAATAGAGGTCGAAGAAAGTTGAGGAACATGACGGAAAACAAAACCCAACCGAACTCCGCTCCGGAAGCGGTCTATTTCATTTTCGGAGCTACGGGCGATCTGGCCCGCCGCAAGCTATTTCCGGCTTTATACAGCCTATACCGCGAAGGCAAGCTCGGCAGCCGTTTCGCGATCGTCGGCCTCGCCCGCAGACCTCGCACGGACGAGCAGTTCCGCGACGACGTATATTCGTCGATTCGCGAATTTTGCCGTTACAAGCCCGCGGAGAACGAAGATTGGAACGCTTTCGCGAAGCATTTTACATACTTGTCGCTGGACACCGGGAAAGTTGAAGCCTTTGGAGAGCTGAAGGCGCATACCGAAGCGCTGGAGAAGAGCTTCGACATTCCCGGCAACCGGCTGTTTTATTTGGCGCTCGCGCCCGAGCTGTTCGGCAGCGTCTCCCGGAATTTGCGAGACGGCGGAATGCTGGAAAGCAAAGGCTGGCACCGGCTCGTCATCGAGAAGCCCTTCGGCTACGATTACCCGTCGGCCGAGAAGCTGAACGGCGAGATTCGCCAGGTGTTCCAGGAGAACGAAGTGTTCCGGATCGATCATTACCTCGGCAAGGAAATGGTCCAGAACATCGAGGTGATCCGATTCGCGAACGCCTTCTTCGAGCCGCTCTGGAATAAGGATCATATCGCCAACGTGCAGATCACCTTGGCCGAGACGGTCGGCGTGGAGGACCGCGGGGCGTATTACAACAAGTCCGGCGCGCTCCGGGACATGGTTCAAAACCATATGCTGCAGATGCTCACGATGATCGCCATGGAGCCGCCGGCCCGGCTCGATCCCGAGAGCATCCGCGACGAGAAGGTCAAGGTGCTTCGCTCCGTCAGACGGAACAATACGGCCGACGAAGTACGCAGCCACATCGTTCGCGGACAATACGCGAGCGGATCGCTGAAGGGCAAGGAGCTTAAGGGCTACCGCGAAGAAGACAACGTCGATCCGGCTTCCGTGACGGAGACGTTTTTCGCCGCCCGGCTGTTCGTGGAAAATTTCCGTTGGGCGGGCGTGCCGTTTTACGTGCGGACCGGCAAGCGATTGCCCGTCAAGTCGACGGAGATCGTCATCGAGTTCAAGAACGTTCCGGGCAACGTTCTGTTCGCGCGGAAGCAGAAGCTCGAGCCGAACCTGCTCGTCATCCGGGTGAACCCGATGGAAGGCATCTACATTAAGATCAACGCCAAGAAGCCGGGCAACGATATGACCATCCAGCCCGTGGCGATGGAATTCTGCCAAAGTTGCCAGGTCGGCATCAATACGCCGGAAGCTTACGAACGGCTGATCTTCGACGCGGCGCGCGGCGAAGGCACCTACTTTACCCGCTGGGACGAACTGGCGGCCGCCTGGAAGATCATCGACCCGATCGCGGCGGCCTGGACGGACCACGCGATCGATCCCGAGCCCTATCCTGCGGGAACCTGGGGACCGGAGCTGGCGGATCGCTTGCTGGAAGAGGACGGCTATTTCTGGTGGCCGGTGAACGGACAGGAAGAAGACAACGTCATCTGGGTGTCCAATACCGCCAAATAACCTTCGGAGGAGAGGAACGGCGATGCCGAAAATATACGATATCAGCATGACGATCGAAGAAGGCATGCAGGTCTGGAAAAACTACGAGGCCAAGAAGCCGCATATTGCGAACGTGCAAAATCACGATCAGGGCAAGCCGCACGAAAGCTTGCTGACGATGAACGTGCATACCGGAACGCACGTCGACGCGCCGCTGCATATGCTCGCGGGCGGAGAGACGATCGAGACGATCGCGCTCGAACGGTTGGTCGGTCCGGCTCGCGTGCTCGACCTGACCCATGCGAAGGATTACATCACGAAGGAAGATCTCGAGCCGTTCGCGATCCAGAAGGGAGAACGGATCCTTCTGAAGACGTCGAGCTCTTTCAGCGAACAGTTTCTGATGGACTTCGTTTTCCTGCGCGAGGACGGCGCGAAGTATTTGGCCGACATCGGCGTCGGCCTGGTCGCGACGGACGCGCTCGGCATCGAACGCGCCCAAGCGGAATATCCGACCCACCGCACGCTAATGAGAAACGACGTGATCATCGTCGAGGGGCTGCGACTGAAAGACGTGCCCGCGGGCAACTATACGCTCGTGATCCTGCCGCTTAAGATGACCGGGATCGACGCTTCTCCGGCTCGCGCCGTGCTGTTGGGCGACTGATCGGTCGATCCGCTTGAATACGCCGCGAAATCGCGAAGCCGGAACCGCTGATCGCCTCCGGGCGATTGGCGGTTTTTTTGCATTGGCGGGCTTATTCGCTTTAAAACGTAACAGTGTTATGTTACATTCTTGTCGGAGGGATGAAGCATGGAGCAAGAGCTCATTTCCAAAAAAGATTTGCTCGACGAAAAAGGGATCTCGTACGGTCAACTGTACCGCTGGAAGAGAAAACGGCTCATTCCGGAAGATTGGTTTATCCGCAAGTCGACTTTTACGGGTCAGGAGACTTTTTTTCCGAAGGCTCTCATTCTGGCGCGCGTCGATAAAATCATGAATATGAAGGAGGATTTGTCGCTCGACGAATTGGCCGATCAATTGTCCCCTTCGTTTCCGGACTACGAACTCCGCAAAGCGGACGTTTTGAAACGAAACATTGTTTCGCATATTGTGCTGGACCGATTCGCCTCGGAGGAGGAGGAAGAAGTCGTCTATACGTTCGACAAGCTGCTTTACTTTTACGTCGTCGACAAGCTTCTCCTAGCGGGAGAGATGAGCATGGAAGAAGGCGAACGGCTCCTCGGGATGCTGCGGGAGCATTTTCCGAAGGTCGAAGGGAAGCCGTGCGATCTCGTATTCATTCGCAAGATGGGCGTATCGTCGTTCGCGTTGCTGACGGTTCCGGCGGAGCTCGTCTTCGAGAGCGGGGTGAAGGTCGTGGCGAGGATCCCGCTCGCCCAATGCGTCGAAGAGCTCAAAGAGAGGATCATGCAAGCGTAACCCGAATCGAGGAGGAGATCGGAATGGAACAGGACGGAAAGCGGATCCTGGTCATTAACGGAGTGAGCGCGGCGAGCGGGGGGAGAGTACGGGAAAGTGCGCATCGACGGCGTCGGCACGGTCGAAGGGGATCTGTCGGCGGGCGATTTCGATTGCAACGGCATGACGAAAATCCGTGGCGGACTGATCGCGAGCGAGGCCGACATCGACGGCCTGTTCACGGTCGACGGGCATCTGTCCGCCGGACGGGCGAAGATCGACGGCAAAGCGAAAGTGAAGGGCTCCGTCAAAGCCGACGTAATCGCGGTGCACGGGATGTTCGACGTGAACGGGGATTGCGAGATCGAGGATTTCCGCATCGAAGGCGCCTTCGACGTGAAGGGCTTGCTCAACGCGGGCAAACTGGACGTCCTTATGCACGGCTACGGCAAGGCAAGGGAAATCGGCGGCGAACGGATTCGCGTCCGCCGGAGAGCGAGCGGCGTCTGGAGCAGGCTGATCGCTTGGGTTCTTCCGCGTTACTCCCCGGAGCTTCGGACGGCCTTCGTCGAAGGAGACGACGTCGATCTGGAATATACCGAAGCGGAAGTGGTGCGGGGCGGCCGCGTCGTCATCGGGAAAGGCTGCAAGATTGGATTGGTCGAATATTGAGCCGAGCTGCTCGTGCACCCGGGCGCGAAAGTCGGCAAGGAGGCGAGGATCGGTGGCTGAGGTAAAGAGACCGGATCTGAAGTTCATGGGCGACACGAAGACGGCCGGCGGGACGTTCGGCAACGTGAAGATGACCGGGAACAGCGCGTTTTCCGGAGACGTAGATTGTCTGAAGCTGACCCAGATCGGCGAGTTGGACGTACAAGGGAGCTTGCGCGCGAAAGAATTCAAGCTGACCGGAGAGTGCGAGACGGGCGGCAGATTGGATGCGGGCGTCGTCGGCGGACGAGGGGAGATCCGCTGCGGGTCGGGCATTCGCGGCGAGAGGATCGATTTCACGGGGTCCATCCGCGCGAACGGCGACGTCGAAGCGGATTCCCTGGAACTGGACGGTGCCATCTACGTCGCCGGATTGCTCGGCGCGGATTCGCTGGACGTCAAGATGTACGGCCCTTGCCGCGCGAAAGAGATCGGCGGGACGAGAATACGGCTGAGGCGAAGCCGGGCGACGAAGCTGATGAACCTGGCGAACGTCAAGGAGGATGCCGTGTTCCAAGCCGAGCAGATCGAAGGCGATACGGTGGAGCTCGAGCATGCGTCGGTCGGCGTCGTCCGGGGAAACCGGGTGAAGCTCGGGCCCGGCTGTCGGATCGGAAGGGTCGAGTATCGGGACGAGCTGAACGTCCATGCCGGTGCGGCCGTCAAAGAAACCGTGAAGAGATCCTAAGGCTTTCGCGCGACGGAGGCGACTCCGAACGAGCGCGTTCCCGAGCCGAAGCTCGAGGGTAAAGTTCCGCGTTCCCGGGGAGGGAACGTCGGGACTTTTCCTTTTCACGCGGAACCTTCGGGGAAATACCCTTGAACGGAGACGATATGCTATAATGGAAGCTGTCATTTTATCTTGAAGGGACTATCGAACGGATGAGCCAAAAGCTGAACGATGAATTACGGCAAGAGGTCGAGAAACGCCGTACTTTCGCTATAATTTCCCACCCCGACGCGGGGAAGACGACTTTGACGGAGAAGCTGCTCCTGTACGGGGGCGCGATCCACATCGCCGGCTCGGTCAAAGCGCGCAAAGCCGCTCGCCACGCGACGAGCGACTGGATGGAGATCGAGAAGCAGCGGGGCATCTCCGTTACTTCCTCGGTCATGCAGTTCCAATACGAAGGCAAGCAAGTCAATATTTTGGATACGCCGGGTCACCAAGACTTCAGCGAAGACACCTACCGGACGCTGACGGCCGCGGACAGCGCGGTCATGCTGATCGACGTCGCCAAAGGCGTCGAGGCGCAGACGATCAAGCTGTTCCAGGTGTGCAGCAAGCGCGGCATCCCGATCTTCACGTTCATCAACAAGCTGGACCGGGAAGGCCAAGATCCGTTCGAGCTGCTCGAGGAGATCGAGCGGGTGCTCGGCATCCGATCCGTCCCGATGAACTGGCCGATCGGCATGGGCCGCGAGCTGTGCGGGGTGTACGACCGGATGAAAAACCAGGTCGAGCTGTTCCAAGGCAAGGACCATAGCGAGATCGAAGTCCGCAAGACGGCCGACTATCACGATCCGATCATCAAGGAGATGGCCGGGGATTATTTGGCGGAGAAGCTGGCGCAGGAGCTGGAGCTGCTCGACGTCGCGGGCGACACCTTCGACTACGAGAAGGTGCGGACGGGACAGCTGACGCCGGTGTTTTTCGGCAGCGCGGTGAACAACTTCGGCGTGCAGACGTTCCTCGAGAACTTCCTGGAGCTCGCGCCGCAGCCGACCGAACGCAAGACGACGGACGGTTCCGTGGCGCCGGAGGAGCCGAAGTTCTCCGGCTACATTTTCAAGATTCAGGCGAACATGAACCCGGCCCACCGCGACCGGATCGCCTTCCTGCGCATCTGTTCGGGCAAATTCCAGCGCGGGATGAGCGTTCGCCATGTCCGCGCGGGCAAGGAGATCAAGCTGGCCCAGCCGCAGCAATTCCTCGCGCAAGACCGCGATATCGTCGAAACGGCGTATCCGGGCGATATTATCGGCTTGTTCGATCCGGGCATTTTCCGCATCGGGGACAGCTTGAGCGAAGGCCGGGACGTCGTGTTTAACGAGCTGCCGACGTTCTCGCCGGAGATCTTCTCGAAAGTGTCGATCAAAAACGCGTTGAAGCAGAAGCAGTACTTGAAAGGGCTCGACCAGCTGACGGAAGAAGGCATGGTGCAAGTATTCCGCTCGGTCGGCGCGTTCGAGGACACGTATCTCGGCGTCGTCGGACAGCTTCAATTCGAGGTGTTCGAATATCGGATGAAGAACGAATACGGCGTCGACATCCAGCTTTTCCGCTCGCCTTTCCAATTCGCGCGATGGATCGCGGGCGGCAAGGCCGACCCGACGAAATTCCGCATCAACTCGATGCTGGTCAAGGACAAGAACGACGTCGACGTCGCCTTGTTCGAGAACGAATACGCGATGCGGACGGCGATGGAGAGAATGCCGGAATTGCAGTTTCTCGAGGTTGCTCCTTAATCGCTCGATTCTGGCCCGTCGCCCGCTGGGCGGCGGGTTTTGCGGTTACATCTACGGGAAAAAGGACGTGTTGCGCGAATGGCGAACCGATTGACGATCCGCGGAGGGATGTTGGTGCTTCCGAACGGTACGACTTCAGGGGATCTGGCGATCGAGAACGGACGGATCGTCTCCGTCGGAGATCTTCCGGACGAACGCGCCGGCGGCCCGGCCGGCGGAACGGACATCGATGCCGACGGCTGCTGGGTGCTGCCGGGGTTGATCGACCTGCACTGCGACGCGATCGAGAAGGAAGTCGAGCCGCGGCCGAATACGCTTTTTCCGATGGAGATGGCGTTCTTGCAATTCGAGAGGAAGCTGGCCGGGCACGGCATCACGACGATGCTGCATTCGCTGTCTCTCGGCGTCGGCTTGAGCTTGCGCGGGGAGAACCTTGTCGGGGAGATGGTCGAGCTGATCGCGAGCATGCGGGAAGAACGGTCCATGATCCGGCACGGCGTGCATCTTCGCTACGAGGTGTCCCATCTGACGGGGTTCGGATTGGCGGAACGGCTCATGTCCGAGGGGCTGATCGATCTCTTGTCGTTGATGGATCATTCTCCGGGACAAGGCCAATATCGCCGGCCGGGAGCCTTCGAGCGCTACGTGATGAAAAATCAAGGGGTCGGACCCGAAGAGGTGGCCGTCATCGTGGAGGAATTGCAGGAGAGGAGGAGCCGCGTCGATTGGGGCAAGCTGAAAGCGCTGACCGCCCGCGCGAGGGCCGGCGGCATCGCCGTGGCGTCCCACGACGACGACAGCTCCGAGGCCGTGCGCAGGTCGCTGGGGTTCTCCGCGACGGTATCCGAGTTCCCGCTTAACCTGGATACGGCTTCGTTCGCGAAAGCCAACGGAATGGGCGTATGCGTCGGAGCGCCGAATATCGTGCGGGGAGGCTCTCACGACGGCAACCTGAACGCGGCCGATGCCGTTCGCGCCGGAGCCGCCAACCTCTTATGCTCCGACTATCATCCGGCTTCGCTGCTGCACTCTTTGTTCGTGCTGGAGTCCAAAGGCGTGGCGCTGTCCGACGCGGTCAACATGGCGACGCTCGAGCCGGCCCGGGCGCTGGGGCGCGACGGCACGCTCGGTTCTCTCGAACCCGGCAAGAAGGCGGATATCGTCGTCGTTCGCAAGATCCGCGGCATTCCGGTCGTGGCTTCGACGATCGTCGACGGCTCGGTCGTGTATGCCGCGCGCGATATCGGGTAAGCGGGATCAGGGAGAGGACAGCTGCTTCTTCAGCACGGAGACCATCTTTTTTTTGGCGGCGTCGGTACTGTTCTTCCAGATCATCTCGAAGAGCACGCCGAGGCCCGGGAGAGCCATTTCTTCGGAGTCGACCGAACCTTCGATCACTTCGGCGAGTTCCTCTTCGCTGTTTCCGTTTACCCGCTGAATGATGGCTTGCCGCAGATCCAATTCCATGGGAAAACCTCCTGTCCGGACAGATTCCGGAGTAGATTTCCCCGCCCGCGCCGCGATTATCCCGGGGGACGAGTGTGATATAATGAGCGAAGCGGAAGCGGTCGCGATCCCGAAGCGGCGCACGGTTATCGGCCATTCAAGGGAGGCTTGCAGGAAATGTCCAAAAAACCGAACGGCAAAAAACCGAACGGAAAAAAACAATTCGCCATCATCGGCTTAGGGCGGTTCGGCTCCAGCGTGGCGAAGTACTTGGCGGAGATGGGGTACGAGGTGCTGGCGGTCGACGATAACGCCCAGCGCGTCCAGGATGTCGCGCACGCCGTGACGCACGCCGTATCCGCCGATTCGACGGACGAGGAAGCGATGAGCGCGCTTGGCATCCGCAATTTCGACGTCGTCGTCGTGGCCATCGGACAAGATATCCAGTCGAGCATCCTGACGACGTTGATCTTAAAAGATCTAGGAGTTCCCTATATTATCGTGAAAGCGCAGAACGAGCTTCACGGCAAAGTGCTGGACAAGATCGGCGCCGACAAGGTCGTGTTCCCGGAGCGGGACATGGGTCTTCGCGTCGCCCATCATCTGATTTCGCCGAACATTCTCGAGCACATCGAGCTGTCCCCGGATTACAGCATCGTGGAGATGAAGCTTCCCTCCTCGATGTACGGGAAGAACCTGAAGCAGCTCGACATTCGGCAGAAGTTCAATTGCAACGTGCTCGCCGTCAAGCGAGGAGGCGAGATGAACATTACCCCACGGGCGGACGAGCCGCTCAAGCGGGATGACGTTCTCGTCATCGTCGGGAAGAACGATCAATTGACGAAGCTGGAGCAGACCTATGCGGAACCTTGAGAGCTATATCGGCTCGGCGTCCAATCCCCGAGCGAAGGAATGGGCCAAGCTGCTCGAGCGGAAATACCGGGAACGGGAAGGGAAATTTCTGCTGGAAGGCGTGCATCTCGTCCAGGAAGCGTTGGCCGCCGGATGGCCTCTCGAAGCCGTCGCGTTCGACGAAGGCTCGGGCGTGCTGGAGCAATTCGAAGCGTATGGGCGCGAGGACGACGGCGGGGCGGCGGCAGGCTCCGGATCGTCAACGAAATGGATCCCCGTATCGCCCGAAATTATCGCGAAGTGCAGCGAAACCGGATCGCCCCAGGCGATCTTCGCCGTGGCGCTGAAGCGTCCGCCTAGCCCGGAGCTGTTGTTCGGCGCCGAGCGGGGCCTGGTCGCCGTGCTGGACGGCGTGCAGGATCCCGGCAACGTCGGCACGATCGTGCGCAGCGCCGCGGCGAGCGGGGCGACGGCCGTCGTCCTCGGCAAGGGCACGGCCGACCTGTACAATCCGAAGACGATCCGGGCGACGATGGGAGCGCTCTTCCACGTGCCGGTGCTGGACGGCGCCGACCTCGCTGCGCTGCTTCCCGAGGCAACCGCCCGTAACATCGCCGTCGTCGGCACGAGCCTGCAGGCGGCTCAATCCTGCTATGCTTACGATTTTGCCAGCCGCGGCGTATGGCTCGTGTTCGGCAACGAAGGGGCGGGTTTGTCGCCCGCGGTATCCGCGTTGACGGATGCGAACGTGATTATCCCGATGACCGGCCGGGCCGAGTCGTTGAACGTGGCGATGGCCGCGACGGTGCTGCTGTTCGAGGCCCAGCGGCAGCGGGGGGAGTCGCTCGTAAAATGCAAGTCTTAACCCCAAAGATCCCATGGCGTATCCGCAGCAAGGATGAACCGCCGCAAGCCCGATCAGGTCAAGGGCTGCGGCGGTTTTCTTTTTTTCCTCTTTCCTCCTTCCGAATCGGTATGGTATTTTGGGTGGAAGATCGGTCGTTTCCGTCCGGTTGAGATTTTGGAATCCGGAAGGAGACGCGAAGGCCATTGTTCAAGCTCATCATCGTGGACGACTTTAAGATCGAGCGGGAGAACGTCAAGGATATTATCGCCGAATCGGGTTTGGAACTCGAAGTGAGCGGGGAGTACGCCAACGGCAGAGACGCTCTTCTCGCTCTGGAGCAAGAAACTCCGGATTTCATTATCGCGGATATCGAAATGCCGTTTATGGACGGCTTGACGTTCGGAGCGAAAGTCCGGGAACGCTATCCGCATATTAAGGTCATTTTGTTCAGCTTCCATAGCAAATTCGAATACGCGAAAAAGGCGATCGACCTGGATGCCTATGCGTACATCCTGAAGCCGATCGTCGAGGAAGAGCTGATCGGCAAGTTCGCCGACTTGATCGAACAGCGCAAAGCCGAGCGGCGAAAGACGAGGGAAGAAGAAGACTTGAAGAAGCTGCTGGAGGCGAGCAAGCCGTTGCTTGCCGAGAGCTTCAAGCGCGACTTGTTTACGGGAAAATTCAAGAACGTAGGCGAGATCGAGCAGCAATTCGAATACTTCGGGCTGGACAAGCCGGGCGAACGGTTCGTCGTGCTGGCGATCGAGGCGGACGACTACGAACGATCGACGTCGGGCCAATCCCGCGAACTAAAGGAGATGTACGCCCTTCGCATCTCCAGGGCTTTAACCAGGCAAGCGGCAGGAGGAACCCTGTGGTCCCGAATGGACGAACGGCATTGGGCGTTGCTCGCCAGCGGTGGCGGTCGCGACGGCGAGTCCGTAAATTCCGCCGCATACCGCTTGTCCGCCGACCTTATCTCCCAATTGAAAGAGAACGGGATAAGCGTCTCGATCGGTATCAGTCCGGCAACGGAGCGCTTCGAGCTGCTGTCCGAGAAGTACGAGCAAGCGGCGAACGCGCTGGAGTACAAATTTCGGCTGGGCAAAGGCCAAATGATTCGCTACGAGGATATCGTGGACGGCCCGGGCAACTACAACATCCCGTTTAACGAAACCCAGAACGAGATCGCGGCGTTCTTGCATGCCAGAAGCCGGGAGAGCGCCGAGGCTTTCGTCGACGGGGTGATCGACAAGATCGAAGCCTTCGCGTCCAAGAGCGAGACGAAAAACATGTGCGTGACGATCGTCTTGTATGCGCAGCTCGTACTGAACGGCATGAACGTCAACCCGGATGCCGTGTACGGCAAGGAGCGGCTGCCGTGGGAAAGGCTCATGCGGATAGAGACGATTTCCGACGTGAAGATGTGGCTATTAGATACGTTCTTCACGATGATCGCGTTCCTGGAGAGCAGCCAGAACCACCAGTACGGCAGAATGATCGAGGAAGCGATCAAGTACATCAAGCGCAACTTCAGGGACAAGATCACGGTGAAGTCGATTGCCGACGAGCTGATGTACAGCGCGAATTATTTGAATAACGTCTTTAAGCAGAAAACCGGGGAAACGATTCTGGAGTACATTACGAAGATCAGGGTGGAAGAAGCCAAGCGGTTGATCGCGGGCGATCCGAACATCAAAACGTACGAGCTGGCCGATGCGGTCGGGTACAACCACGAGTCGTATTTTCGCGGCGTTTTCAAACAGTACACCGGACTGACTCCCAAGGAATACAAGGACAGTCTGTAGAGGCATAGCCCGCTGGAAGGAGAGTCCGGATGTCCGATCTATCGTCGCTCTTCAGGGATATCAGCCTGAAGAGAAAGCTGATCCTGATTTTCACGCCTTTCGTTACGCTCGTGATTCTGACGATCGGTCTGATCACGTACAACATTTCCATTCACAAGCTGGAAGAGAACAAGGAAAATCTGATTTTGCAAAACCTGGTGCAGACGAACAAGCTGATCGATTTTAACCTGGAAGTTTTTCTGCGCAAATGCGAGATGATCTTCTCCAGCACGACGATTCAGGAGGCGATCGGCAAGGATTACGGCGAGTCGGACGGCAAAGACGTCTATCATGCTTACAACGTCCTATACAAGACGATCGAACCGGTCATTCAGGATTTGGTCTATCCGAACCTGACTTTAAAGCCGTCTCCGAGAGGGACCGGGACGGACATGATCAAGGTGGAGATCTACTCCGACAATCCTTCGTTTCCGAAGGACGGGCAGCTTGTGAAGGATTACGACCGAATCGCCGGCGAAAGCTGGGTCGAAGACATGCGGGCCAATTCGACAAGGCCGTATTATCGCAGCCTGTTTCGGGAGGGCGACGACGATTACGTTTCGATCAACCGGGTGTTGACCGATTTCCGGAATTTGCGCCCGCTTGGCGTCTTGTCCATCAAAATACCGGCGATCCGGCTGGCTTACTTAATGGAGCAGGATAACGCCAACGAGAATCTGAGTTTATTTCTGATGGACGGCCATGGGAACATCGTTTCCGAGAAAGCCGATGCGGCGGACGGTTTCGGCGCGCAAGACGTCTTGACGATGCTGGAGTCCACCCCGGATAACGGCGCATCCGCGATCTTCGATTACGAAACGGAAGGCCGAAAATACATCTACGCTTACGCGCCGTCCGAACTGAGCGGTTGGAATATGGCGGCCGTGTATCCGCTGGATGAAATCCACAAGGAGCTGTCGCCGATCAAGTCGGCGGTCGTCATTACGCTGATTGCCGGAATTGCCGTGTCCGTCCTGCTCACCTTCGCTTTTTCGGTGCTGACGACGAGAAGGCTGGAGAAAATCAAGCGCAAGATCGAGATCGTCAAGCTGGACAGAAACATCGAATTAAGCGAATTGAAGGGCAACGACGAAATCGGCCGGTTGGACCGAAGCTTTAACGAAATGATCCGTAAAATCAACCGGCTGGTGGAGCAGGAGAAGGAGCTCCAGGATCAGAAATCGAGCTTGCAGGTCGAGCTGCTTCAGTCGCAAATCAATCCGCATTTACTGTACAACACGCTTTCGGCCATCAAGTGGCGGTCCAAGAAGGAGGGCGTTGCCGACGTCAGCCTGGTCGCGGATAAGCTGATTCGCTTCTTCAAGTATTTCTTGAACAAGGGAGCGGTCATGTCCAGCTTGGCGAACGAACTCGATATGATCGGCCAATATCTCGACATTCTTCGGTTCACTTACGAGCTGGAGCTTGACGTCGTCCTAGAGGTGGACGAAGCCGTCTACCGCTATCATTCTCTTAACTTAATCTTGCAGCCCGTCGTGGAGAACGCGGTCATTCACGGCCTCAGGCCGTTGGAACGGCGCGGACGCTTGTTTATCGAGGGCGGAATTCGCGACGGCTCGCTTTATTTCGTCGTTCGGGACAACGGAGTCGGCATGGATGCCGAGACGTTGGACAAGCTGAACGGGGGAACCTACGAGCACGCCGCGGGCGGTTACGGCATCCGCAACGTCAAACGAAGAATCAAGCTGTATTTCGGCGAACCCTACGATCTCGCCGTCCGCAGCGCGCCGGACCAAGGGACGGAGGTTACGCTCGTGCTGCCGGCGCTGCTTCCCGATCGCCTCCCGTAATTCAATTCTTACCACCCTTCGAGGGTGGTTTTTTGATGGTTCGCCTGTGAATCGTAGCGGAAAAAGGTGAATCGTCGTCTGTTTGCCCGCGGGCGGGCATGGTAACTTTAAGGGCATAACCACAACTTCTAAGGGGAGAAACGGGATGAAAGAGTTGGAGGATTTGAAAGCGGATGCTTAAGCGGGTTTGGTCGCAGAGAATGCTGTTGCTTTTTTTACTTCCGGGAGCCGCGGCTCTGATCGCGTTCAACTATATTCCGATGGCCGGTATTTTGATCGCTTTTCAGGACTACAAGCCTCAAAACGGTTTCTTCGGGAGCGCGTTTATCGGATTCCAGCATTTCCGAACGTTTATGGACGATCCGGCGTTTCATGCCGCTCTGAAAAACACGCTGGGGATCGGATTTCTGTCGTTGCTCTTCGCCTTTCCGGCCCCGATCGTGCTCGCGCTGATGATCGATAGCGTCAAAAACAAGGGCTTCAAGCGGCTTACGCAGACGATCACGTACATGCCTCATTTCTTGTCCTGGGTCATCATCGCGGGACTGGTCTACAGATTGCTGGCGGAAGACGGCGTCGTGAACGCGTTGATCGGTTACTTCGGGATCTCTCCGATTTCCTTTATGAGATCTCCGGAACTGTATTGGCTCATCTTTATCGTCGTTTCGATCCTGAAGGAAGTCGGCTGGGGCTCCATTATTTACCTCGCCGCCATTTCCTCGATCGATCCGGAATTGTACAACGCCGCTTCGATCGACGGCGCCGGCTCGTGGAAGAAGATGCTGTATATTACGCTTCCGGGCATTGCTCCCGCGATCGCGCTGATGTTCGTGCTTAACCTTGGGACCATCGTTAACGTCGGTTTCGATGCCGCGTTTAATCTGATGAATCCGCTGGTCATGTCGACGGCCGACGTCGTGGATACGTACGTGTATCGAACGGGGATATTGCTCGGCCGGTTTTCTTACTCGACGGCCGTCGGGCTGTGCCAGTCGGTGATCTCTTTCATCTTGTTCTTTGTCGGACTGAAAATCGCGAAGAAATATTTCAATTACTCCATCATCTAATCGCGGGAGCGATACGAGAGGACGAGGCAATGACGACAAAACGTTTTTCCGCGGGACCCGCAAGCCTTCTGAACTATGTTTTGCTGGCGATCTTATGTATCCTGACGGTTTACCCGTTAGTCTACGTGTTCATGTATTCGGTCAGCGATGCCGCCGCCGCGGCCTCCCGGAACGTGACCGTGTATCCGATCGACTTTACGCTGGACAACTACCGTTCGATTTTCGTCGACAACCGGATCCTAAAGGCGTTATGGATTTCGGTGGAACGAACCGTGCTCGGTTCCTTGCTGCATCTGCTCGTGACGGGTTTGGCCGCTTACGCGTTCTCGAAGGAGAATCTCGTCATGAGAAGGAAGCTGTTGCTCTTCTTCATCGTTCCGCTTTACTTCAACGGCGGCTTGCTGCCTTTTTACGTGCAAATCATTAACTTGGGCTTGTATAATAACTTCCTCGTCTATATTTTGCCGACCGCGATCGGGATCTTTAACATGCTGGTAATGAAGGTGTTTTTCGAGCAATTGCCGAGAAGCTTGGAAGAGTCCGCGAAAGTCGACGGAGCCGGCGAGTTCACGGTATTCACGCGCATCATCGTCCCTTCGAGCATGCCGGTCATCGCGACGGTCATCATGTTTATCGGCGTGCAGCAGTGGAATTCCTGGTTCGACGGCTTGCTCTTCGCCAATAAGGCGGATTTGGCGCCGCTTCAGACGCTGCTGTACAAGATCATCATGGAAAACCAGGCCACTTCGATGGAACAAATGGCAAGGCTAGCCAATGCGAACGTATCCGTTACGCCGGAAGCGATCAAGATGACGACGTTAATCCTATCGACCGTGCCCATGCTCGTCGTCTATCCGTTCTTGCAAAAGTATTTCGTCAAGGGCATGATGATCGGCGCCGTAAAAGGTTGATCCGTAGCGGAAGGAAAGTATAGGCGGGATAACCCGTTTATATATAAAAAATCATCGGGAGGTCTTTTACTTGAAAAGCATCAAGCAGATTATCGCACTCATCGCCGCGGTTCTGGTTTTGACAACCGTAATGGCCGGCTGCAGCGGAAACGGCAACGAGACTCCAAACGCGGAATCGTCTCCAAGCCAAGCATCCGCCGAATCGGGAGCGGCCGAGGAGCCGCTCATGGAAATTACGATTCTCGATGCGCTTAATGCCGCCGTCAAACCGGGGGCCGATAATCCGAACGACATCGTGACGCCCGAAGTCGAGAAGAAGTTTAAGATCAAAATCACGGAGATCACGCCGTCGGGCGGCAAAATGCCGGCAGAGCTCATCAATATGATGGTGGCCGCGGGCAACGTGCCGGACGTCGTGTTTACGGATAACCAAAATATCGGCAATTTCTATGCGAAAGACGCTTTCGCGGATTTGACGGAATACAAGGACCTGCTTGTCAACATGAAAAAGTGGTATTCGGACGTCGCGTGGAAGATGCTGGAGTCGGACGGAAAACTCGTGGCTCTGCCTTCCGGAGGCGACCCCAATATGGACAATCCGGAGCTCGCGGATCGCCTGAACGCGGATCTCCTGTATCGCCCGATGAGCAACTTCGCGATCCAAGTCCGGGAAGACGTGCTGAAGAAGGCGGGCTATTCCTTCAAGACGGTCGGCGCCTTGCAGCAAGAGCTGGATAGCGAGCCGAGAAGGGTAACCGAAGCGGATCTTCAGATCGAGCCGGCCATCGAAACCTTCGAAGACTTCGAAGCCTTATTGTACAAAATCAAAGAGTTGAATTTGACGGCCAACGGAAAACCGGTGTATCCGTTATACGTACCGGGGGAATACGGCCCTCATATTTTGTCTGTCATCTACGCGCCGACAAGCGGATTCAGCTACGACAAGGAGGCCGATCGGGCTAGCGCGTTCCTCGAAAATCCGAACGTCAAAGAGTTCTACAAGGTCATGAACAAATGGGTGAAGGACGGCATTATCGACAAGGATTTCATGATCGATAAAGCGGATCAGATGCAGACCAAAATCGCGGGCGGGAACGCCGCCGTCATCATTACGACTTCGGACATCAACGCGGCTCGGACGGCCGTCAAGAACGCGAATCCGGAAGACGATTTCAGGCCGATTCCTTGGCCGGCATCCAAGTCCGGCAAAGTCGCCTATGTCGATCCGTCGTATCCGGCGGGCGCGGGCAACATCATGATCAACAAAAACGTCAAGGATATTCCGAGACTTCTCAAGTATTTGGATTGGTTCTATAGCGACGAAGCGATGGAGCTCGGGACATGGGGACCCGAATCCGCCGGATTATGGGAAACGAAGGACGGCAAAAAGGTATTCAAGGATAATGCCTTGTGGGAAGCGATCAGCGCGGGAACGACGACGGCGGACGGCAAAGGCGCTTCCTATTACGGCTTGCTCGACTACTTCGCGCCAGTAGAATGGACAAGCAAAGCTTTCGCATACGCGCCTACGCCGCCGTATAATCTGCAAAACTATCGGCTGAGTTATCCGATCAAGTTGAACGCCTACGCGGATATGCAAAACTTCATCTCTTCCAAGATGCTGGCCCGCGACGGTTCCATGCTTCCCGCCAAAGGAGAAGCCGCGAGCGCGTTGGCCGGCTACTACTGGAGCTCGACCGTCAAGAAGCTGCCGATCGCCATGATGGCGAAGACGGAGGCGGAGTTCGATAAGGAGTGGCAAGCGATCGTAGACGACCTGAAGAGCAACGGCCGCTACGACGAAGCGATGCAAGCGATGCTTCAGGAGTTCAGGGCGATCAACGGCAAATAAAAAGGCGGAGAAGGGGCGCGGGCAATCGGATCCGAAACTCCTTGCGCTCCTTCCCGTCCTATACCCGACCGACTAGGAGGAAGTTCGATGAGATCGATAAAACGCACGGCCGCAGTCGTCTTTGGTTTTGCCGTATCGATGACGAGCGTCAATCCCCTCGCTTCCGCGAACGCGGTTTATACGCCCAACATCGGAATCTGGTATTCGACTTGGTATGCGAATCAGGGCCATTATTTCTGGAGCGACGGCTTCGGAGCGAATTCCGCCAACCGGTTTCTGGCGGACGTCGACGGTGACGGATTGGACGACGCCGTCGCATTTCAAGCGGAGGGGACTTGGCGGGTGGCGAAGTCGGACGGTTCGAAATTCGGTCCGGATTCCGTCTGGGTCGCGGGCCATGGCGTCGGATCGACGAAGCAGTTCGTCGCGGACGTGACCGGGGACGGCAAAGCCGATTCGGTGATCTACTATCAGGGCGACGGGTCGTGGTATATTTCGCCTTCAACGGGAAACGGCTTCGGGGCGTACTTCCAACTGAAAACGGGATTCGGAACGGCCGCGGACGATGCGTTCGTCGCGGACGTCAACGGGGACGGCAAAGCCGATGCGATCGTCTATAACAACGCAACGTTCTCCTGGCATGCGG
>Ga0065721_10005016_pt1 | contig 19099 bp, 13 predicted proteins | sample Mesricmetagenome_FD_59108 | JGI IMG/M metagenome (GOLD analysis project Ga0065721, IMG submission 59108) | Mesophilic microbial community from rice straw/compost enrichment Sample: eDNA_1 v2 (version 2) | ecosystem: Engineered > Solid waste > Grass > Composting > Bioreactor | place: USA: Davis... | reverse complement strand
CTCACGCGCCGGCTTTGCCGTTCGCGTCGCTGCGTTGTCAGCAGCAGAGAAACGAGATTATGCAGAACATTTCGCTTCTCGTCAACAGGTTGTCAGCACTTTTTTGCTGCGGCTTCCAGCACCGCAGCGCCTTCGCCTTCCCCGCCAACCCCGCCGCCGTTCGGCTGCGAGGGGGCGAATATTAAGGGAGCGTGACAGCCATTGCAAGCGCTTTTTCGTGCGACCGTCGACGTGCCGTAAGTGGCCTCAAGCTGCCTCCTTGAGCCGCCGCCACAAGGTGGTCGGACTGATGCCCAACAGGTGGCACGCCGCGGCGCGATCCCCACCGCATTCGTCCAGCACACGGCGGATATGTTCCGCCTGGGATGAACGCGCCACTCCCGCAAGCGAATAGCTGCCTGATCGCCCACTCCCCACTGCCGGCGGCGCCGCGTCCATCCCTTCGCCACCGAACAGCTCGGGCACCGTCGCACGCAACTCGCGCAGCAGCGCTTCCTCGCCGAGCGCCCTCCCCGCCAACAACACGGCAATCCGCTCCACCACGTTCTCCAGCTCCCGGATGTTCCCCGGCCAGCCATACGCCGTCAGCCGGCTGCGCGCCGCTTCCGGCAGGCTGTCCGGTCGAGGCAATCCGAGCCGTTGCTGCGCGCGGCGGTACAGCAACTCGGCCAGTTCCGGCAGGTCCGCCTTCCGTTCGCGCAGCGGCGGCATGGCGATCCGCAGGATATTCAGCCGGTAGTAGAGATCCTGGCGAAACGCCCCGTCGCGTACGAGCGCGGCCAGATCCCGATGGGTGGCGGCGATCACGCGCACGTTGACCGGTACCGCGTCCACGCCGCCGATCGGCAGCACCTGCTTTTCCTGCAGCACCCGCAACAGCCTCGTCTGCAGGGCCGGCGGCATGTCGCCGACCTCGTCCAGGAACAGGGTGCCGTTATGCGCGGACTCGAACAGTCCCGCCTTGCCGCCGCGCCGCGCGCCGGTGAACGCGCCCTCCTCGTAGCCGAACAGCTCGCTCTCGAGCAGCGCCTCGGGAAACGCCGCGCAATTGATCGCCACGAACGGAAACGCGCGGCGCGGACTGGCATCGTGCATGCCCTGCGCCAGCACCTCCTTGCCGGTGCCACTCTCGCCGCTGATCAGCACGGTCGAATCGACGGCCGCATAGCGCCGCGCCAGTTCGCGCAGCTGGCGCATTGCCGGCGATTCCCCCGCAAGATCGTCGAGCCGATAGCGAACCCCGGTCGTGCGCGCGCCGGCGCGCCGGCGCAGATGACGGTCGACCCGCTGGATCGCATTGGCATCCTGAATCGTCAACACCGCGCCCGCGGGACTGCCTTCCATCAGAATCGGAATCCGGTTGACCACCACCATGCGGTCGCCCAGCTTGTGGATCGCCTCGAGTTCCTTGGCGCCGGTCCGCATCACGCTGTCGAGCGACAGATCGGGAGCCAGGCCCTGCAGCTTGCGGCCGACTGCATCGGCGGCTGGCGTGCCGAGGAAGCGCTCCATCGCCGGATTGAACGACTGGATCCGCCCGTCGGCATCGACGGCCGCGACGCCCTCGTTCAGATGCGCCAGGATCGTATTGACGTATTCGCGCCGGCTCGACTCGATGCGCCGCAGCCGCGCCGCCTCGATCGCGTCCTCGAGCGCGAGCTTGACCGACTGCCCCGAGTACAGGAACACCCCCGTCAGCCCGAGCCGATCCGCGAGTTCCGTCACGAGCCCGGGTCCGACCACGACCTCGATGCCCTGCTGCCGCAGCGCCTTGACGCGCACCGTGGCGTCGTCCTCGGTCAAATACGTATACGACGGAATCGGCAGGCCGAACTCCCTCGCAAACTCGTCGACTTCGGGATACGTGGCGGCGTGGGTCACCAGCGCGACCCGCGGCGAGATGCGCCGCGCGGTAGCGAGCGCGCTGAGCACGTCGAACCCCGTTACCTTGACCAGCGTGACCGGCACGTCCACATGCTGGCGCAGATAGGCGCCGTTCGAGCCGGCCGCGACCACCGCATCGAGCCGCCCTTCCCTGGCCTCCCGGGCGATCGCACTGGCGGCCGCCTCGTAGCCCTTGCCGACGAGCCGAAAGTCCGCCTGGGCGGCATAGGAAGGAATCAGATCGGCGAAGGCACGCGACAGCCGGCTGATGCCGACCGCCCAGATGCGAGGCCGGCCAGGAGGAATCGGGGTAGCGGGAGTCATGGATCGAAGGAAAATGGCGAACGCCGCAAGCCACGGCCAACGCGAAACAAGGCGGCGAACGCTGCAAACCGCAGTCAGCGGACGAACAAAACCGGCCACAATAGGACGTTGACGCCAGCACGTTACGCGCCGCCGCTGCATTCTGCGCCCACCGGCGCTGCATTTCAACTCACGGAGATGGAATTCAAACTTGAAATGCAACTCAAGCGTCGGACACGCCACCTGAGGCGGCGAAAACATCCGCTAGCCCTTGCCCGGACTGGCCAAACCAAGCGGCCCCGCAGACCGCCACGCCGTTGGCACGCCGCTTGCGCTCTGCCGGCATTCCGCTCACCCAGGACGCCATCATGACCCTGACCTCCCAAGACCTGGCCCGCTCGGCCGGCGCCCGTTTCCGCCAGGCCCTGGCCGACGAGCAGCCGCTGCAGGTCGTCGGCACCATCAACGCCAACCACGCCCTGCTGGCCAAGCGCGCCGGCTACCGCGCGATCTACCTGTCCGGCGGCGGCGTCGCGGCCGGCTCGCTGGGCCTGCCCGATCTCGGCATCTCGAACCTCGACGACGTGCTGACCGACATCCGCCGCATCACCGATGTCTGCGACGTGCCGCTGCTGGTCGACGTCGACACCGGCTTCGGCGCCTCGGCCTTCAACGTGGCGCGCACCACGCGCTCGCTGATCAAGTTCGGCGCCGCCGCAATGCACATCGAGGACCAGGTCGGCGCCAAGCGCTGCGGCCACCGGCCGAACAAGGAGATCGTCTCGCAGGACGAGATGGTCGACCGCATCAAGGCCGCGGTTGACGCGCGCACCGACGAGCATTTCGTCATCATGGCGCGCACCGACGCGCTGGCGGTCGAGGGCCTGGACAAGGCGATCGAACGCGCGGTGGCCTGCGTCGAGGCCGGCGCCGATGCGATCTTCCCCGAGGCGATGACCGACCTGTCGATGTACCGCAAGTTCGTCGACGCGGTGAAGGTGCCCGTGCTGGCCAACATCACCGAGTTCGGCGCCACGCCGCTGTTCACGCGCGACGAGCTGGCCGGCGCCGGCGTCGCGATGGTCCTCTACCCGCTGTCGGCGTTCCGCGCGATGAACAAGGCCGCCGAGAACGTCTACGCGGCGATCCGCCGCGACGGCACCCAGCAGAACGTGCTGGACACCATGCAGACGCGCGCCGAGCTCTACGAGAGCATCGGCTACCATGCATACGAACAGAAGCTGGATGCGCTGTTCGCGCAAGCCAAGGCCAAGTAATCAGAACAGAGCGAAGCAAGGAGACGACATGTCCGAAGCCACTCCGGCGCAAGCCACCCCGAAGCCCAAGAAATCCGTCGCGCTGTCCGGCGTCGTCGCCGGCAATACCGCGCTGTGTACGGTCGGCCGCAGCGGCAACGACCTGCACTATCGCGGCTACGACATCCTCGACGTTGCCGAGACCTGCGAGTTCGAAGAGATCGCCTATCTGCTGGTGCACGGCAAGCTGCCGACCCAGGCCGAGCTGAACGGCTACAAGGCCAAGCTGCGCGCGCTGCGCGGCCTGCCCGCCAACGTCAAGGCCGCGCTCGAATGGGTCCCGGCCTCGGCCCATCCGATGGACGTGATGCGCACCGGCGTGTCGGTGCTCGGCACGGTGCTGCCCGAGAAGGAAGACCACAATCTGCCGGGCGCGCGCGACATCGCCGACCGCCTGATGGCCTCGCTCGGCTCGATGCTGCTGTACTGGTACCACTACAGCCACAACGGCCGGCGCATCGAGGTCGAGACCGACGACGATTCGATCGGCGGCCACTTCCTGCATCTGCTGCACGGCCGCAAGCCCAGCGAGCTGTGGGAACGCGCGATGCACACTTCGCTGAACCTGTACGCCGAGCACGAATTCAACGCGTCGACCTTCACCGGCCGCGTGATCGCCGGCACGGGCTCCGACATCTATTCGGCGATCTGCGGCGCGATCGGCGCGCTGCGCGGCCCCAAGCACGGCGGCGCCAACGAGGTCGCGTTCGAGATTCAGAAGCGCTACGACACGCCCGACGAGGCCCAGGCCGACATCACCCGCCGCGTCGAGAACAAGGAAGTCGTGATCGGCTTCGGCCATCCGGTCTACACGACCGGCGATCCGCGCAACCAGGTGATCAAGGAAGTCGCGCGCCGCCTGTCGAAGGACGCCGGCTCGATGAAGATGTTCGACATCGCCGAGCGCCTGGAGACCACGATGTGGGACATCAAGAAGATGTTCCCCAATCTCGACTGGTTCAGCGCCGTCAGCTACCACATGATGGGCGTGCCGACCGCGATGTTCACGCCGCTGTTCGTGATCGCGCGGACCTCCGGCTGGGCCGCGCACATCATCGAGCAACGCATCGACAACAAGATCATCCGCCCCAGCGCCAACTACATCGGCCCGGACAACCTGAAGTTCGTGCCGATCGAGAAGCGCCGCTGATGCGGCAGATCCGGGCGGGAGCGGCCGCGCCACGCGTTCCGCTTCCGCCCGCGGTCCGCATGTCCCCACGACACACCACGGCGCGCCGAGCACGACCCGTATTGATCCCCTCCCCATGAATACTGCCTACCGCAAACCGCTGCCCGGCACGGGCCTGGACTATTTCGACGCACGCGCCGCGGTCGATGCAATCCAGCCCGGCGCCTATGACAAGCTGCCCTACACCTCGCGCGTGCTCGCCGAAAACCTGGTGCGCCGCTGCGACCCGTCGCTGCTGAACGCGGCGCTGACGCAGCTGATCGAACGCAAGCGCGAGCTGGACTTCCCGTGGTTCCCTGCGCGCGTGGTCTGCCACGACATCCTCGGCCAGACCGCGCTGGTGGACCTCGCCGGCCTGCGCGATGCGATCGCCGACCAGGGCGGCGATCCGGCCCAGGTCAATCCGGTGGTGCCGGTCCAGCTGATCGTCGACCATTCGCTGGCGGTCGAGCACGGCGGTTTCGACAAGGATGCCTTCGCCAAGAACCGCGCGATCGAGGAGCGCCGCAATGAGGATCGCTTCCACTTCATCGAGTGGACTCGCAAGGCGTTCAAGAACGTCGACGTGATCCCGCCGGGCAACGGCATCATGCATCAGATCAATCTGGAGCGGATGTCGCCGGTGATCCATGCCGTCGACGGCGTCGCCTACCCCGACACGCTGGTCGGCACCGACAGCCATACGCCCCATGTCGACGCGCTGGGCGTGATCGCCATCGGCGTGGGCGGCCTCGAGGCCGAGAACGTGATGCTGGGCCGCGCGTCGTGGATGCGGCTGCCGGACATCGTCGGCGTCGAGCTGCGCGGCAAGCCGCAGCCGGGCATCACCGCGACCGACATCGTGCTGGCGCTGACCGAATTCCTGCGCAGCCAGCGCGTGGTGGGCGCCTATCTCGAATTCCGCGGCGACGGCGCGGCCAGCCTGACGCTGGGCGATCGCGCGACCATCTCCAACATGGCTCCCGAATACGGCGCCACCGCGGCGATGTTCTTCATCGACGGCCAGACCATCGACTATCTGCGCCTGACCGGCCGCAGCGACGAGCAGGTGCGTCTGGTCGAGACCTACGCCAAGACCGCGGGCCTGTGGGCCGATACGCTGGAGGACGCCGAATACGAGCGCGTGCTCGAGTTCGACCTGTCGACCGTGGTCCGCAACATGGCCGGCCCGTCGAACCCGCACAAGCGCCTGCCGACCACCGCGCTGGCCGAACGGGGCATCGCCGGCCAATGGCAGGAAGTGCCGGGACAGATGCCGGACGGCGCCGTGATCATCGCCGCCATCACCAGCTGCACCAACACCAGCAATCCGCGCAACGTGATCGCCGCCGGCCTGCTGGCGCGCAACGCCAACGCGCGCGGCCTGACGCGCAAGCCCTGGGTCAAGTCCTCGCTCGCGCCGGGCTCCAAGGTGGTGCAGCTGTATCTGGAGGAAGCCGGACTGCTGCCCGAGCTCGAACGGCTGGGCTTCGGCATCGTCGCGTTCGCCTGCACCACCTGCAACGGCATGTCGGGCGCGCTCGATCCGGCGATCCAGCAGGAGATCGTCGAGCGCGACCTGTATGCGACCGCGGTGCTGTCGGGCAACCGCAATTTCGACGGCCGCATCCATCCCTACGCGAAGCAGGCCTTCCTGGCCTCGCCGCCGCTGGTGGTCGCCTACGCGATCGCCGGCACCATCCGCTTCGACATCGAGCGCGACGTGCTGGGCCACGACGCGAACGGCCAGCCGGTGACGCTGAAGGACATCTGGCCGAGCGACGAGGAGATCGACGCGATCGTCGCGCAAAGCGTCAAGCCCGAGCAGTTCCGCAAGGTCTACGAGCCGATGTTCGCCGTACAGGCTGCCAACGCCGAGACCATCAGCCCGCTGTACGACTGGCGGCCGCAGAGCACCTATATCCGCCGCCCGCCGTACTGGGAAGGCGCGCTGGCCGGCGAGCGCACGCTCAAGGGCCTGCGTCCGCTCGCGGTGCTCGGCGACAACATCACCACCGACCATCTGTCGCCGTCCAACGCGATCCTGCCCGACAGCGCCGCCGGCGAATACCTGGCGAAGATGGGCCTGCCCGAGGAAGACTTCAATTCGTACGCGACCCACCGCGGCGACCACCTGACCGCGCAGCGCGCCACCTTCGCCAACCCGACCCTGGTCAATGAAATGGCGGTGGTCGACGGCAAGGTCAGGAAGGGTTCGCTGGCGCGCATCGAGCCGGAGGGCAAGGTCGTGCGCATGTGGGAAGCGATCGAGACCTACATGGAGCGCAAGCAGCCGCTGATCATCATCGCCGGCGCCGACTACGGCCAGGGCTCGTCGCGCGACTGGGCAGCCAAGGGCGTGCGGCTGGCCGGCGTGGAGGCGATCGTCGCCGAAGGCTTCGAGCGGATCCACCGCACCAATCTGATCGGCATGGGCGTGCTGCCTCTGGAGTTCAAGCCGGGCACCAACCGCCTGACGCTGCAGATCGACGGCACCGAGACCTTCGACGTGATCGGCGAGCGCAAGCCGCGCGCGGACCTGACGCTGGTGATCCACCGCAGGAACGGCGAGCGCATCGAGACCGCGGTGACCTGCCGGCTCGATACCGCCGAGGAAGTGTCGATCTACGAAGCCGGCGGCGTGCTGCAGCGCTTCGCGCAGGACTTCCTCGATTCGACCAAGGCGGCGCGGGCGGCCTCGGCCGCATCGGCCGCATGAACCGGGCGCGGCGCTCCACCCTGAATCAGCACGAGGCATCCATGGTTTCCCCTCCCCAGATCCGCATCCCCGCCACCTATATGCGTGGCGGCACCAGCAAGGGCGTGTTCTTCCGCCTGCAGGACCTGCCCGAGGCGGCGCAGTCGCCGGGCCCCGCCCGCGATGCGCTGCTGATGCGCGTGATCGGCAGCCCCGACCCGTACGGCAAGCAGATCGACGGCATGGGCGCGGCGACGTCGAGCACCAGCAAGACGGTGATCGTGTCGCGCAGCAGCCGGCCCGACCACGACGTCGACTATCTGTTCGGCCAGGTCGCGATCGACCAGCCCTTCGTCGACTGGAGCGGCAACTGCGGCAACCTGTCCGCCGCGGTGGGCCCGTTCGCGATCTCCGCCGGGCTGATCGATCCGGCGCGCATCCCGCGCGAGGGCGTCGCCACCGTGCGCATCTGGCAGGCCAATATCGGCAAGACGATCGTCTCGCATGTGCCGATCGTCGACGGCATGGTCAAGGAGACCGGCGACTTCGAGCTGGACGGCGTGACCTTCCCCGCCGCCGAGATCATGCTCGAGTTCATGGACCCGGCGGCCGAGGAGGAAGGCGGCGGCGGCGCGATGTTCCCGACCGGCAACCTGGTCGACGACCTCGAAGTGCCCGGCGTCGGCACGCTGCAGGCGACGATGATCAATGCCGGCATTCCGACCATCTTCGTCAACGCCGACGCGATCGGCTACACCGGCACCGAGCTGCAGGAGGCGATCAATGGCGATCCCAAGGCGCTGGCGATGTTCGAGACCATCCGCGCCTACGGGGCCGTGCGCATGGGCCTGATCCAGAACGTGGACGAGGCCGCGCGGCGCCAGCACACGCCCAAGGTGGCCTTCGTCGCCCCGCCGGCCAGCTATACCGCGTCGAGCGGCAAGCCGGTGCGCGCCGAAGACATCGACCTGCTGGTGCGCGCGCTGTCGATGGGCAAGCTGCACCACGCGATGATGGGCACGGCGGCGGTGGCGATCGGCACCGCGGCGGCCATTCCCGGCACCCTGGTCAATCTCGCTGCCGGCGGCGGCAAACGCCAGGCCGTGCGCTTCGGCCATCCGTCCGGCACGCTGCGCGTCGGCGCCGAGGCCGAGCAGGTGGACGGCGAATGGGTAGTGAAGAAGGCCATCATGAGCCGCAGCGCCCGGATCCTGATGGAAGGCTGGGTGCGGGTGCCGGGCGACTGGAACCCGGTTGCCTGATGGCTGGGATGCCGGGCCGCTTGTCGGCCCGGCATGTCATGGCGGTGGGCGGGAAATCTGGCGGTTAATTGCGTTTCAACGCAATGTCCAACGGGACGACGATCACCGCACAGCGGCGGACAGTCCCGTCTCGGCCCGTCTCGGCCCGTCTCGGCCCGTCTCGGCCCGTCTCGGCCCGTCTCGGCCCGTCTCGGCCCGTCTCGGCAGCGCCCGGGCCTCCCTGGTCCTCAACCAAACAACACGCTGTTCATCAGCGCCTTCGCCACCACGGTGCCGGCCTCCGGCTGTTCGGCATAGACCGTGACCTCCGTGGCGATCTGCCGCTGGCCGCGGCGCACCACCGTCGCCACGGCGCGCAGCGCCGCCGCCTCGGCCGGCGCCACATACTGGATCGACAGCGCGCTGGTCGCGCCGCCGCGCACCTTGTCCGGGTCCGCGCCGGACGCCGCGGCCGCCGCGCCGGCGATATCGATCAGCGTCGCAATCACGCCCCCGTGCACCGTCTTGCCGACCGTGACATTGCCGGGGCTGAACGGCAGCACCAGCTCGACATGCTCGGGCGCCAGCACGTCGAGCGCGACGCCGAGCGTGCGGGCCACCGGCGAGCCGATCAGGATTTCCTCGACCATCGCGCGAACGCGGGGCGCGACTTCGGCGTAGGTGCCGGTAGCAGACAGTGGGGTCAGAGAAGACATCATGCGGGCTCCTGAGAGGGAATCGTGGGTGAGTCGTGGTGAGTCCATGATGGCAGCCGGCGCCGCCGACGCTCAATTACCCGGCAGGTAATCCGATCGACGACGCGGCAGCCGACGCCAGTAGCCGACGCCAGTAGCCGACGCCGGTAGCCGACACCGGTGGACAACGCCGGTGGACAACGCCGGTGGACAACGCCGGTGGACGATGCCGGTGGACGATGCAGTGGTCGACGCGCTGAGCGGAAAATATTGCCGATCGGCGCCACACCGCGCCGCGGCACCGCCCGACCCCGCCGCTTATAATGGCCGCCTTTGCCACACCCAGCCGCCATGCCGCAAACCCGTCCCGATTCCGCGCCAGACCCGCTCGCCCTGCCCGACTCCGCCGAGACCACCGACGACAGCCTGTTCGACCGTCCCGACAGCCCCTGCGTCGGCATCTGCTCGACGCTGTTCGACGAGGTCTGCCAGGGTTGCGGCCGCACCGCGATGGAGGTCAGCAACTGGGTCTTCATGAGCGACGCGGAAAAGCAGGCGGTGTGGGAACGCATCACGCGCGAAGCCACCGCGCGCCGTTTCCAGCGCGACTAGGGCTCCCCTCTGGCCCCTCTGGCCCCTCTGGCCCCTCTGGCGCCTCTGGCCCCTCTGGCCGCTCTGGCGCCTCTGGCCCCTCTGGCCGCTCTGGCGCCTCTGGCCCCTCTGATCCGGAGAGCCTTGATCCAGAGCGCCCTGATCAGCAGAGCGCCCTGATCAGCAGAGTCCACTGATCCGCAGAGCCTTGGTCCGACAAGCCCTCACCGGCTTGCCCCGCTCGTCCGGCCGCCATCGCGCGCCGCCGGCGTCAGCACCAGCGTCTCGAACGCCTTCGCCCCCGCCGGATGCCCGGCCCCCTGGATCGTCACGTACTCGCCGCGCGCCCATTGCTCGGTCCAGTCGCGATAGTGCGGCGACAACACGTTGCCTGATTGCCCCGTCGGCGTGATGAAGCGCGAGGCCGACAGATCGGCCAGGTCGTAGATCGCCCGCACGCTGGCGCCATGCATGTTCTCGAACGGCGCCTGTTCGTCGCCCAGGTTGTGGCGGCCGGCATTGACGGTATAGGTGTCGCCGCCGGTCGGCACCTTGACGTTGAAGAACCCGGCCAGCGACGGCACCTTGGCGAACGGCCGGTGTTCGGCGCGGGCGGCATGGGCCTGGCCCCAGCGCCAGCGCCGCGGATCGTCGCCGTAGCGCTGCTGCAGATCGGCGATGGCCCGTATCCACGCGGCACCCATCGCGTCGTTGCAGTCCTCGGGCGCCGGCGTCTTCGGATCGTCGCACCAGAAACGCCCCAGGCCGCGGGAGCTGCGCAGCACGTTCAGCATCGCCTGTTGCACATTGCGCTGCTCCCACATGCGTGCGAACACGCCATCGCCGACCTTGCCCTCGAACATGCCGCGCGACAGCTCGCGCAGCCAGGCGGTGGCGACCAGCGGCTCCGCGCGGTCCGCCGACATCGTGCCGTCCCAGCGCGCCAGCGCGGCGAACAGCTCACGCTCGCGCGCCGGACGCGTTTCGTCGGCGGCAATCGACGCACCGAGCAGCAGCGGCAAGGCGTCCTTGACCGCCAGCGACAGCTCGTCCTTCTGGATCGCCGCGAACGTATCGAGCGTGTGCTGCCGCCGCGCGCCAAGCAAGGCCCGGATGCGGTCGTGCCGATACGGCACGGTCCATTCGCTGGTCAGGAAGTACGGATAGTCGTCCGGCACGATCTTCTGGTTCGCGGTGACCACCATGCCGCCGGGCGGATTGAAGCTGCGCGGCAGCCGTTCGAATGGAATGAAGCCGTTCCAATCGTAGCGCGCGTCCCAGCCGGGCGCCGGAGCCAGGCCCTTCAGATCGTTGGCGGCGTGGCGCAGCGGCACGCGGCCCGGCGCGATGAAGCCGATGTTGCCGTCGACATCGGCATAGACCGCGCTCTGCTGCGGCGTATGGAAGTCGCGCAGCGCCTCTGTGAAACTGGTCCAGTCGTGCGCGCGGTTCAGCTTCAGGCCGGCCTGCACGGTGCGGTCGTCCGGCCGCAGCGCGACCCATTGGAATGCCACCACATACTGGGCGCCCAGCGGCGCGACGGCGGCCGCGAGCGGGTCGGCGACATCGGAGATCACCGGCCCGTGGCGGGTCGAGCGGACCCGGATCGTCACGTCGGGCTGGTCCTTGACGCGGATGGTCTCCTCGCGCACCGCGAAATCGGCCCAGCCGTTCGGCGTCTGGTACTGCTCGGGCCGGCCGGGACGAAGCCGCTCGATATACAGGTCCTGCAGATCCGGCGCGGTATTGGTAAAGCCCCAGGCGATGCGCGGCGTATGGCCGATCACGACCACCGGCATGCCCGGCAAGGTGGCGCCGGTCACGTCCAGCCCCGGCGCGCGCAGCGTGGCGAAGTACCACAGCGCCGGCGCCTGCAGGCCCAGATGCAGATCGTTGGCCAGCAGCGGCTTGCCCGAGCGCGTATGGGCGCCCGATACGACCCAGTTGTTCGAGCCCATGCCTTCGACCAGCCCCCGCGGCGCCGCGGCCTCGACGCTGGCCATCGCCGTGGTCAGCGGGGCCAGCTGGCGGTACAGCGCGGGATAGTCGGTGGTGCGCAGCGGCTGCTCGCCCGGATACGGCGCCAGCAGCTCGTTGATGCGCGACAGCGGCAGCGTCTGCGCCAGCCGCATGCGCAGCACCTCGCGGCTCCAGTTGGCGCTCAGGTCCCAGGCCATCATGGTCTGCCAGGCCAGCGTATCGGCCGGCTCCCAGCGTTCGGGCACGGTGCGCAGGATCGCGAATTCGGGCGGCAACGGGCCCTGGTGGCTGTCGATGCCGGCATTGACGCCGTCGGCATAGGCCTGCAGCGCGGCGCGCGTCTCGGGCGTGCTGGCGGCGAAGGCGGCCTCGGCATTGCGGCGCACGCCGATGGTGCGCAGGAAGCGATCGGTCGGCAGCGCGCTCGGTCCGAGGATTTCGGCCAGCCGGCCGGAGGCGATGCGCTTGTTCATCTGCATCTGCCAGAGCCGGTCCTGCGCATGGACGAAGCCCAGCCCGAAATACGCATCGAGCGGATCGCCGGCCTCGATGCGCGGAATCGCATGGCGGTCGCGCACGATGGTGACGCGCCCGTGCAAACCCGCCAGCGCGACGGTGCCCGCCACCGTCGGCTGCGACGCCTGCCGATACCAGGCATAGCCGCCGATGGCCGCGGCCAGCGCCAGCCCCGCCAGGATCACCGTCAGCCATGCCAGCCGCTTGAGCCAATGCATCGCCTTCCCCTCCCCCGTCCAACCGTTCGTTGCGGTGTCGTGTCGTTGTCGATTATCGCCGACGTAAAAATGCCCGGACAGGCCGGGCATCTTCCAATCGGTCGGCGCTCAGGCCGCGGGCTTCTTCAGCTGCAGCGCCTTGTACTCGAGGAACTCCTCCAGTCCGTACTTGCCGGCCTCGCGTCCATTGCCCGACTGCTTGTAGCCGCCGAACGGCGCCATCATGTTGAAGGGGCCGCCATTGATATCGACCTGGCCGGTACGGATGCGGCGCGCCACGCGAATCGCGCGCGCCTCGTCGCCCGACCACACGCCGCCGCCCAGGCCGTAGACGCTGTCGTTGGCGATGCGCACCGCATCTTCCTCGGTGTCGTAGCAGATGATCGACAGCACCGGGCCGAAGATCTCTTCCTGCGCGACGGTCGCCTTGGGATCGACGTTGCCCAGCACGGTCGGCTGCACGAAGAAGCCCTTGTCCAGGCCGGCCGGCGGCTCGGTACCGCCCGCCACCAGTTCGGCGCCCTCGTTGAGCCCGCGCTGGATGTACCCCGTCACGCGGTCCTTCTGCGCAGCCGAGATCAGCGGGCCCAGCTTGGTGGTCTCCTGCAGCGGATCGCCGACGGTGAAGCCCGCCACCACCTTCCTGACGATCTCCTTGACCTCGTCATAACGGGCGCGCGGCACCAGCATCCGCGTATGCGCCGAGCAGGTCTGGCCGGAGTTCAGGAAGCAGGCGTTGATGGTGCCCTTGACCGCCGCCGGCAGGTCGGCGTCGTCCAGGATCACCGAGGCGGACTTGCCGCCCAGTTCCAGCGCGACGCGCTTGACGGTCTGCGCGGCCAGCTCGGAGACGCGCTTGCCGGCGCGGGTCGAGCCGGTGAACGACACCATGTCGACCTCGCGGTGGCTGGCCAGCACCTCGCCGACCACCGGACCATAGCCCGTCACCAGGTTGAACACGCCCGGGGGCAGTCCTGCGGCCTCGATCACCTCGGCCAGCACGAAGGCGTTCAGCGGCGCCACCTCGGACGGCTTGAGCACCACCGTGCAGCCCGCCGCCAGCGCGGGCGCAACCTTCAGCGTGATCTGGTTCAGCGGGTAGTTCCACGGCGTGATGGCGGCGACCACACCGACCGGTTCGCGCACCACCAGCGAATTGCCGACCTCTTCCTCGAAGGTGAAGGACTCGACCAGCTTGGCCGCCTGGCTCCAGTTGAAGACCGGGCCGCCGACCTGGATCGCGCGGGCCAGCTTGATCGGCATGCCCACCTCGGCGGCGATCAGCTGCGCCAGCTCCTCGGTGCGCGCCTTCAGGCCCTCGGCGATCTTGCGGATATAGTCGGCGCGCTGCTGCGGCGGCGTGGCGGCCCAGCCGTCGAAGGCGGCGCGGGCCGCCTGGATGGCGTCCTCGGCGTCGCGGGCATGTCCCTCGGGAATCCGCCCCATCACCTCCTCGGTGGTGGAATGGATGACGTCGATCTGGCCGGTGCCGTGCGGGGCGACCCATTTGCCATTGATAAAGAGTTTGTCTCGCTGTTGCATAGCCACAATTCCTCGGTGAGCCGTCAGGCGTGAAACCCTTCGGCGTTTCCAACCTGATTCAGGTGTTTCAGGGCGTTTGCCGTTGTTATCAATCTTTTCTGTGCCGACATTGTAGAGCCGATTTTGTCCGGCGATATCGCTTCGCCGCCCGGCACACGGCCGCCGCTCGCCAATATCCCGCCGATAATCGCGCGCGGTACCGCTCGCCGGCCATGAAAAAAGGCCGCAACGCGTCGATGCGTTGCGGCCTTCTTGCGGCCTTTCGTTCGCCAGCCTGCCTGCGGTGGCGGGCGGTGAGCAGCAGGCGTGACAGAAACCGTCAGCCGGCGATACCCTGCGACTCCAGATATTCGTCGTAGGTGCCCAGATAATCGGTCACCGTGCCGTCGGTGCGGATTTCGATGATCCGCGTGGCCAGCGCGCTGACGAATTCGCGGTCGTGCGAGACGAAGATCAGCGTGCCGGTGAACTTGTCGAGCGCGATCTGCAGCGACTCGATCGATTCCATGTCCATGTGGTTGGTCGGCTCGTCCAGCGCCAGCACATTATGGCGGCCCAGCATCAGCTTGCCCCAGATCATGCGGCCCTTCTCGCCGCCGGACAGCACCTTGACGGACTTCTTGATGTCGTCGGCCGAGAACAGCAGCCGGCCCAGCGTGCCGCGCAGCGACTGGTCGTCGTCGCCGGCCTGCGTCCACTGGGTCATCCAGTCCATCAGGTTGGTCTCTTCCGGGAACTCCTCGTAGGTGTCCTGGGGCATGTAGCCGACGTTGGCGTTCTCGGCCCACTTGACGGTGCCGTGATCGACCTCGATGCCGCGCTGCACGCCCGTCTGCACCGCGCCGTCCAGCAGGCAGCGCAGCAGCGTGGTCTTGCCCGCGCCGTTCTCGCCGATGATGGCGACACGCTCGCCGGCCTGGATCGACAGCGACAGGTTGTTCAGGATCTGGCGGTCGTAGGCCTTGCTGATGTTCTCGGCGGTCACCGCCAGGTTGTGCAGCTTCTTCTCGAACTCGAAGCGGATGAACGGGTTCTGGCGCGACGACGGCTTGATGTCCTCGACCTTGATCTTGTCGATCTGCTTCAGTCGCGAGGTGGCCTGGCGGGCCTTGGACTTGTTGGCCGAGAAGCGGCGCACGAAGTCCTGCAGTTCGGTGATCCGCTCCTTGGCGCGCGCGTTGGCGGCCATCTGGCGCTCGCGGGCCTGCATCGACGCTTCCATGTAGTCGTCGTAGTTGCCCGGGTAGACCTTCAGCGTGCCGTAGTCCATGTCGGCCATGTGCGTACAGACCGAGTTCAGGAAGTGGCGATCGTGCGAAATGATGATCATGGTGGAATTGCGCTCGTTGAGCACATGTTCCAGCCAGCGGATCGTGTTGATGTCCAGGTTGTTGGTCGGCTCGTCCAGCAGCAGCACGTCCGGATTCGAGAACAGCGCCTGCGCCAGCAGCACGCGCAGCTTCCAGCCCGGCGCGATATTGCTCATCGTGCCCTGATGCTGGTCGGTTGGGATGCCCACGCCCAGCAACAGCTCGCCGGCGCGCGCCTCGGCGGTGTAGCCGTCGTACTCGGCGTACTTGGCCTCGAGCTCCGCGGCCTTCATGTAGTCTTCGTCGGTCGCTTCCGGGTTCGCGTAGATCGCGTCGCGCTCCTGCGCCGCCGCCCACATCTCGGTATGGCCCATCATCACCACGTCGAGCACGCGCATGTCCTCATAGGCGAACTGGTCCTGGCGCAGCTTGCCCAGGCGCACGCCCGGTTCCAGCATCACGTTGCCGGCGCTCGGCTCCAGGTCGCCGCCGAGGATCTTCATGAAGGTGGACTTGCCGCAGCCGTTCGCGCCGATCAGGCCGTAGCGGTTGCCCTCGCCGAACTTGACCGAGATATTCTCGAACAAGGGCTTGGGGCCGAACTGCATGGTGATGTTTGCGGTAGATAGCACGTCGAAGAACCTTTTGGAATGCGGTGTAGCGGTGATGGCGGCCGGTGAAGGGGCCCGGTGGACGCGACAGATCGGCGAAGCCGCCGAAGGCGTGCCGCATGGCGCGGCGGGCTGGGCCAACGGAGCGACCGTGGCACGTGGCCGGACAGGCCTGAGCCCTTCACCTCGCGAAGAATCGGAGATTTTACCATTCCTGGCGCAATCGGGCGCGAGGATGGCGGCGGGTAGGGATGCCGGCCTGCGATCGGATCCTGCGGCGGGTCCTTCAATCAGATGCTGCGATCCGGGCCGGGCCCTCAGCGGGGCGCCCACACCGCGCGCTCAGGCCGCCCCGGCAAGCAGCGGATGCCCCGACATCGTCAGCGTGAAACCGTCCGCCGAGGCGCGCAGCACACCTTGCCCGCCCACCGGCAGTGTCAGCTTGCGCGTGCAGTGGCCGAACGGCAGCCCGGTGACGACCGGCACCGGCAGGCGCTCGCGCAGATAGGCCACCACGGCCGGCAGATCGTAGCCGTTGTCATAGTCGCTGACGCGGTAGCTGGAGAAGTCGCCCAGCAGGATCGCGCGCTGGGCGCCCAGCACGCCGGCCTGCTCGAGCTGCAGCAGCATGCGCTCGACGCGGTAAGGCGGCTCGTTGACGTCCTCGAGGAACAGGATGCCGCCGTCGACCTGCGGCAGGTACGGCGTGCCCAGAAGGCTGCACAGCATCGCCAGATTGCCGCCCCACAGCGTGCCCGCCACCTCGCCAGAGAACGGCTGGCCGCCTTCCTGCGGCGCGTCGATGTCGACGGTATAGGACGAGGCGCGCAGCAGCCCTTCGAAATGCCGCCACATATAGGGGTCCACCGGCTCGGCGCCGAAGTCGGCCAGCAGCATCGGGCCGGCCAGGCTGATGCCGCCCGCCCTGGCCAGGTACGCCAGCTGGAAGGCCGTGAAATCGCTGTGGCCGACGATCGGCGTGGCCGCGCGGCGGGCCTGCGCGGCGATGCGGTCGAAGTCGATGCGCGGCAGCAGACGGGCCATGCCGTAGCCGCCGCGCACCGCCAGCGTCAGCGCGCCTGGCGCGCCCATGCCGATGCCATGCAGGTCGGCCAGCCGCTCGTCGTCGGTGCCGCCGAAGCGCTGATGGCGGCGGTCCAGCACTTCCGGGTTGGCAACGTGGTAGCCGTGCGCCCGCAGCCAGTCGCAACCGCGGGTGGCGACGGCCATGTCGTGCGGATAGCCGGAGGGAGCGATCAGGCGGACTTCGATGGGCGCGTTCATGCGTCGGTCTTTCCCTGCGAATCGGATGACGGTTCGGCGCCGGGCGCGGCGCTGGGCTCAGCGCTGATGAACTCGGTGCTGGTGGGCTCGATGCTGGTGGGCTCGATGCTGGGCTCGGCGCCGGGGCCAACGCCACGCTCGATGCCGAGCGGCGCGGTGGCACGGTCCGCCTTCTGCGCGCGTCGCCGCGCCCGGAAGAAGTCGCGCAGCAGCTGGCCGCATTCGTCGGCCAGCACGCCGCCGCGTATCGTGGTCTGGTGATTGAGCCGCGCCTCGGCGAACAGGTCCAGCACGCTGCCGGCGGCGCCGGTCTTGGGATCGGTCGCGCCGAATACCACGTGGCGCAGCCGCGCGTGCAGCATCGCCCCGCTGCACATCGCGCACGGTTCCAGCGTCACGTACAGCTCGCACTCGGGCATGCGGTAGTTGCCGACCACCTGCGCGGCCGCGCGCAGCGCCTGCATTTCGGCATGCGCCGACGGATCGCGCGAGCGGATCGGCAGATTGTGGCCGCGCGCGATGATCGCGTCGTTCCAGACCACCACCGCGCCCACCGGCACCTCGCCCGCGGCTTCCGCCAACCGGGCCTCCTCCAGCGCGGCGCGCATGAAGCGCTGGTCGCGCTCGTCGGCCTGCGGTCCTTCGAAGGGCGGCGTGGCGGCGGCGGTGGACGATGGCGGCGGCGTGTCGGTCATCGGCGCGTCGGTGGCGAATTTGGTGGTGAGTTGAGGCAGCGGGTCGGCGTTGAATCGGCGTTGAATCGGCGTTGATTTGGTGCTGACTGGCGGCAAGTTGGCGGCGAGTTTGCGTCAATCAATTCCGCGAGACGCCGGAACGCCCTCAGTCCTGCGCCGGCGCCACGGCGGGCGCGGTCACCTCGGCCCAGCAGTTCGGCGTCTCGAACAGCACCAGCCGGGTCAGCTGCAGATGATGCCCGAAGCAGTCCTTGAACACCGGCGCCAGCATGTCGAAGGCGATCTGCGCCAGGTTCTCGACGGTCGGAATCGCGTCGAGCACCACCGTCTTGTGCCCCTCCATGCCGCGCAGGAATTCGAGCAGCGCGGTGTCGCCGCGATGGATCAGGAAGGCGTGGTCCCACTTGTCGACCAGATGCCGGTTCGCCAGCGCCTTGATGTCGCCAAAGTCCAGGATCATGCCCTCGTCCGCCGCGCCCTCGCGATGCAGCACCTCGCCCGACAGCGTCAGGTCGAGCCGATATCGGTGGCCATGGATATTGCGGCATTGGCCGCCATGGTTGGGGATGCGGTGGCCGGCGTCGAATTCGAGGCGGCGCGTGATCGAGACTTGCTTGTTCATGAAGACCGGTGCCGGGACCCGTGCGGCAGACGCCTAGCGGATGCCCAGCAGCTTGTGGGTTTGCAGCGAAAGGCGCCAGCGCGGATGGCGCTGGCAGAAATCGACGGCGAGGGCCGTATTCTCGCGCGCCAGCGGGCCGTCCATCGGCTGCACGAGGAAATAGCGGAAATCCAGCGCCTCGTATGCCGCGAAGTCCTGGCCGGGCTGCGGGATCACGACCTTGAGTTCGTCGCCGCGCGTGACCACCAGTTCGGCGCCCATCTTCGGGCTGACGCAGACCCAGTCGATGCCGTCCGGCACCGCGATCGTGCCATTGGTCTCGATCGCGATCTCGAAGCCCTGCGCGTGCAGCGCGTCGATCAGCGGCGCATCGAGCTGCAGCAGCGGCTCGCCGCCGGTGCAGACCACCAGCGGGCGGCCGCCCG
>Ga0065721_10050584_pt1 | contig 19103 bp, 12 predicted proteins | sample Mesricmetagenome_FD_59108 | JGI IMG/M metagenome (GOLD analysis project Ga0065721, IMG submission 59108) | Mesophilic microbial community from rice straw/compost enrichment Sample: eDNA_1 v2 (version 2) | ecosystem: Engineered > Solid waste > Grass > Composting > Bioreactor | place: USA: Davis... | reverse complement strand
GCGAGCCTTTGATATCCACTCCGAAGTAGTTCTGCGTTCTTCCAGTCACCAAGAGCGATTTCTTGCCGTTATCGCCGTCTTTAATGGTAACCGTGGGTGACCCGTTGATCTGTAAACCATCAAACGCGGTAACGACGGTATCGTCAGCTTGATCTTTGATAGCGGTATCATTCTGCATATCGTATACAACAGTGCTCGTAGAAGCGTCGTTTATCCCGAATTCTTCGGCGGCGGCGCTGGCAGGCACCGGCGTAAGCAGCATGGCCAAGCAACAGAGAAACGCGAGCATTCTGTTGCTTGGCTTTGACACTGGCTTTGACATTGGTTAAATTCCCCCCCATTTCTTAAATCGCACTACTCTTTAACGCTTCCGAGCTGCAATCCCGACACAAAATGCCGCTGCAGAAACGGATACACAACCAGAATCGGTACAGACGCAACCATCGTAATGGCGGCACGGATCGACAGCGGCGTAATCATCGTTGCGGTGTCCTTGGCGGCTGTAGACGACAAGCTCGGATTGGCATTGGAATTCACCGACGAAGACAGCAGCCTCATCAGCTCGTATTGAAGCGTGCTAAGCTCCTGGCGGGACGAGGCGAAAATGAACGTATCAAACCACGTGTTCCATTGGCCTACGGCCGTAAACAGCGAGATCGTCGCGATAACCGGCGTACACATCGGCAAAATGATGCTGAAAAATACCCGGAAATCGCTTGCGCCGTCTATTTTGGCCGATTCGTTCAAGCTTTCCGGCAGCGTGTGAATATAGGTGCGGACGACAAGCATATTAAATGCGCTGATCAGCCCCGCGCCCGCTCCCGGAAACAGAATGTAAACAAGAAAGGTATTCAGCAGGTTCAAATCCTTGATCAAAAAGTACGAAGGAATAAGGCCGGCGCTAAAATACATCGTAAGGATAAAAATCAGCGTAACGGATTTGCGGAACATATATTCCTTACGGCTAATCGTGTACGCCAGCATAGCGGTCAAGAAAACGCTGACCACCGTACCGATCACGGTCCGGGCGACCGACACCCAGAATGCGTGGTACACTTTCCCGGACGCAAATACCGCCTCATAGTTTTTGAGCGTCCATTCCCGCGGCCACACGTAGATGCCGCCGCGCGTCGTATCGAGCCCTGAGTTGAATGAGATCGCCAGCGTGTTGAGGAACGGATATAACGTCACAATCGCAACGAATATCATGAATAAAAAGTTGAGCGTATGGAACAGGAACGGCTCCGTCTTGAATTTTCTGATGGTCGTTTGCATGCGGAGCCCTCCTTATATAAGTCGCTCTTCGCCGAGACGCTTGGCGATTAAATTCGCGCAGTAGAGTAGAATGATGCTGACTACGGTTTTGAATATGCCGGCTGCGACGCCGAGCGAGTAGTTCCCGAGTTTGAGCCCGTACTTCAGAACAAAGATGTCGATCGTCTCCGACCAGTCGAGCACTTGTCCGTTGCCGAGGAAATATTGAATGTCAAAACCGCCGCCGTTCAGAATCCAGCCTACGTTCATAATCAGCAGAATAACGATGATCGGCCTGATGCCAGGCAGAGTGATATTCCATATTTTACGGTAGCGCCCTGCTCCGTCTACCTCCGCCGCTTCGTACAGGGACGGATCGACGGACGCAATGGCTGCCAGGTAAATAATCGTGTTCCAGCCAACTTCCTTCCAAACGTTGGTCAGCCCCACAATTCCCCAGAAGTACTTGCCTTCTCCCAGCCACAGAATCGGTTCCTTGATAATGTGCAGCTTCATAAGCACGATGTTCACGATGCCGCCTTCGGTGGATAACGCCATGGAGACGAGACCGGTAACGATAACCCACGACAGAAAATGCGGAAGATACGAGATGGTTTGGATTAGCCGCTTAAAGCCCGTTTTCTTGATTTCGTTAAGCAGCAGCGCCAAGCCGATTGCTGTGACGAACCCCAGAATGAGCGAAATGAAGCTCATCGCGATCGTATTGCGCAGCACCCGGATAAAGCCCTCATCCATGAACAGAAACTTGAACTGGTCCAGTCCGACCCATTTCTGTTCAAAGATCGAAGCTCCCGTCATCGGCTTAAAGTCCTGGAACGCCATCAGCCAACCCCATAGGGGACCATAGGCAAAAAGCAGGACGTAGGCCACCATCGGAAAGGACATGATGATCAACTGTCGCTGACGGACCATCTTCCTCCAGAACGCTTCGGTCCGCGGAGCGGACCGGGGTGCGATTTCAACCTTGTGAATGTTATGCTGCGGCATCGCTTCCGCCTCCTGTCTCGAACGAGCGGAAGGCCGGAACAATCGCTCCAACCTTCCGCCCCCTTCGTCTTATTTACTCGTCCAAGCGTCTGCGCGCCATTTGAGTTGTTCGTTAACTCGATCCAAATAAGCTTGCGTATCCACTTTGCCCATTTGAGCGACGTACTCGGCCCATACTTCTTCGAATTTGTCCGGCTGGCTCAAGATCGCCTTCGGCAAGTACTTGAAATCCAAATCCTTCATCTTCTGATTGGCGACTTTCGCCGGGGAGCCTTCGATAAGATCAATGTTCCATGCCGGGTACGACACGCGGTTTTCCGGCGGAGTCGAGAAGAAGTCCGTCCACGTTTTGAAGCCGTAGGCCGTCAACAGCTCTTTGTCGATGTCCTTCAAGTTTGCGAAGAATTCGTCCGGCTGGTTGCCCGGACCGTCTGCGTTGCCGTCCGGATAGTTGCCTTCCAATTTAGGCAGGTAGCCCCAGAGCGATTCCGCCTTATACTTCTGCTTCCACGTAACGTCTTCTTGTTGTGTGCGCATTTCCGGCGTCCGATAGTAGAGGCCGTTGTCGCCGACGAGATAGTCGACGCCTTCTTCGCCCCAGTTGAGACGCTTCTGCCACTTCTCCGACAGCATCGTATCGATGAACTTGATGATTTTCACCGGATCCTCGGCATTAACCGTGATGCCAAATCCGTTGCCCAGGTTGATCGGCGGACGGTCAAGATAGTAGTCCTTCGTGTTTACGTCGTAGACGAGCGGGAACCCGACATAAGTACGTTCGAACTTGCCTTGAGAGACGAGCGAATCGTGAGCTTGCCCGAAGTTCCAGCGCTGATCGAACATCCCCAGCACGCGGCCGCTGGACAGCTTCGCCAAATACTGATCGTAGTTTTGCGCGAACGCTTCTTTATCCATCAGCCCTTTGGCATTGATTTCGCTCAGTTTGTTATAGTACGGCTTCGCTGTATCCGTAGCAGAATATAGCGTTGCAACGTTCGTATTCGGATCGACGAGAACGCCTCCGTCGTTCGGATGGCCGGCCAAATGCTGCGGCGCATTGCGCAGCCCCCAGTCGCGCCAGTCAAATGCGAGCGATGAGAACCCGATCGTCGGTTGACCGTCGATCTCAGGATACTTGGCCGCATAATCTTCAATCAGCTTGAAGTATTCGTCCAACGTCTGGATTTTCGGATAGCCGTTTTCTTTGAGAATCGCCTTCTGAATATAGAAGGCCGGTCCCATATAATCCGTCGGCTTGAAGTCGCCCTGATAAACCCCGTAGTTCGGCAGCCAGTAGATGTGACCGTCCGCCGGGTCTTTCAATTGTTCCCATACTTTTCCGAAGTGCTTCTTCAAGTTCGGCGCATTCTGCTCGATCAGGTCTTCCAGCGGAATGACCGCTTTGGCCGCTGTCAGCTTCGTATTTGCCGTAATCATGTCCGGGTAATCGCCGCCGGCGATCATAACGCCAAGCTTCTGCTCGATATCGCCGACCAGATATTCTTCCTTCAGCGTCACGCCGAGCTGCTCTTTAATTTCCTTGTAGATTTTGTTGTCGTCTGTCGGAATCGGCCCCGTAGCGGCCGTAAACAAAGAGATGGTGAACGGCTCCACTTTCGTGTCAGACGAGTTGGCTTCAGCCGAGGAAGCGCCCGGGCTCTGCGATGCCGGCGATGAGCCGCCCTCATTATTGCCATTCTTGGAGCAGCCTGCCGCAACGATACTGAACGTCAGAATCAGCATGAACAACCCTGAAGCTGCTTTTCTAGTGCGTACCCCCATGTGAAATCCTCCTTAGCGGATATGACGCAAGACGGCGCGCATTCGTCTTGCTGCATCTAATGTTAGCGCTTTCCTGGATGCGGTTACAATTCACAGATTAAATGTGTATCCCCCTCAAAAATCGGTTTCAGAAAGGGGGGCGCTTCTCCAGGCATCGTCTATCAACGCTCGGTATTCGGCCGGTTTCCTGCCCGTGCGCCGTTCGAAATGCTGCAAAAAGTGATGGTAGTGCGAATACCCGATCTGCTCTGAAATCGCGCTGATCGGCTCGGTGGTGCCGCGAAGCCTCTCGCACGCCTCGGAGATCCGCAAATCATGCATCCGTTCGAGTATTCCGCAGCCGAATTTTTCTTGATAAGCCTTCCCCAAATAAACAGGGTTCAAATAAAAACGTCCCGCTATGTCCCTGATGGATAGCGGGTTGCGATAATATTCGCAAATATACCGGTCTATCTCTGCTATCGTGCTGCCGGGCCTGCGCTCGCGAAGCGATTGCAGCGCTGCGACCACTTGCTCCATATACGAGAGAATTCGCATTCGCACGGATGCCAACCCGATATCCGGCTCGGGACTTAGCAGTTGGCACGGATCGCCGCCGGATTCGCGAATCAGCTTGCCGCACCTGACGGTCAAAGAGCCTGCGAACAGCTCCACCCATTCTGACGATCGGCTGTCCAACTCCTGGAACAAGCTGTCGATGACGTTCGCTGCCCTTTCCCTGTCCGCATCTTCAATCGCTTGCAGCACATCCTTCATCCGCTGCACGGCCAGAGTCGGGAGCGCCGTCTCTTCAGCGCCGTTGTCCGCCGCATGTCGGTACGCCCTGCTGACGTCCAATCGCACGCGAATCTGCGTCAGCACCTCAGCCGCCTCTTCTTCGATAATCGGCTTCAGCAGATAGTGATGAACGCCGAGCTGCATGGCGCGTTTGGCGAACGCAAATTCACTATAGGCGCTGAGCACGATGAATTCAGCAGGAGCTGCACTCTCCCCTCGCAATTGTCCGATCAACTCCAAGCCGTCTACTTCCGGCATCCGGATATCCGTCACGATGACATCCGGCATCAGCTGGCGAGCCGTTGCCAGCGCCTCAGCGCCGTTCTCGCACACTCCGCAGATGCGAAAGCCGAGCCCTTCCCAATCCACAAACATTTGCAAACCTTCGATCGCCCAAGGTTCGTCATCTACCAGCAGCACCGAATACACGTCATATCCCTCCTTCCTCCGGGAACAGGGCAGGAATCCGAAAGCTGACTCGAGTTCCCTTGTCCGGCCGGCTGTCGATGTAAAAATCGACACGTTCCCCATAATGAAGCCGAAGTCGCTTATACACGTTGCGAATGCCCACGTTCTCATCCGAATCGAGACTTCCGTTCATCAGACTTCGGATTTCAGTTAACCGCTTCTCGTTCATGCCCTTGCCGTTATCTTCGATCTGCACATGCAGATATGCGTCCGCACGCCGGGCTTCAATTCGAATAACGCGCTGCCCCTTAACCGCCTGCAGCCCGTGCTTGCACGCATTCTCAACAATCGGTTGAATACACATTTTCGGCAGCAGGCAGCCTGCAGCTTCCTCTTCGATGTTAAAGACATAGTCAAAACGGTCCGAGAACCGAAACTTTTCGATTTTCAAATACATTTCCGTAAAATGAAGCTCATCCTGCAGCGTGACGGGAGAGTCGGTCCAACTGAGCATCCGCCGAAGCATTTGGGACAAGTTGCGGATAATGTCGGTGACTTCCGTGTAGCCGTTCTTGGCGCTGACGACGAGCAGAGCATTCAGCGTGTTGAACAGGAAATGAGGATTTACCTGGCTTTGCAGCAGCTTCATCTCCGCGCGAATCCGCTCCAGCTCCATATCCTTCTGTTGAATCTCGAGCTTGTAGACATCGTTAATGAGCGACTCAATCTGGGCCGCCATCCGGTTGTAGCTGCGAATCAGCCCGCCGATCTCGTCCTTTCCTTCACGCAGTACGATCAGGTCAAACTTCTCGTTCTTTGCTTTCTCCATGTGGCGGGAAAGCCGGCGAATCCGGTAATTGTAGGAACGCAGCATGATGAAAATAAGCGAAGTAGGCAGCAGCGTGCTAATGGCAGCCAACATCCAGATGAAGTGCCTGGAGCTCTGGACAGCCGTCTGGAAGCGATCCTCTTCCGCTATACCGACAAGCTTCCAATCGCGGATATAGGAGGGGGTTCCGAGGGGGCTTCGAAACATCAAGTCGTCGTCCCCGTAGTTGTCCTGCAATACGGCCTTCTGCAAATATTGAGAGGAGGGGAAGAGCACCTGATTTTGCGGACCCAGCATGTTGATCGTCATGTACGGCTCCTCTTGCTCCAGAATCTCGTCGAAGCTGCTGAGCTTAAGATCAATGCGCAAATACTTGGCATAACGTCCGAACATCGGGTACTCGTTCAGCCTGCGCACGATACTGAAGTATCCTTTACTCGCTTTCGCGTTAATCGGATCGACATCGGTGTACATCAAAACATTGACTGCCGACGAAGAGGCGGAAGCCGCTTCATACCACGGGGTGCGCTTCGCCGCCTCGTCCAGAATAAAGAAATTGCTCCCGGCCACGAGCGTTGGATTTTCCGTAAACACTGAAATATTCTCGACATACGTATAGGCGGACATGAACGGCCTCATCTTGCCGGTCAGCACATTATTGAAGCTTTCATAGAAATCGACAATATCGGCGTATTCCATGTCCAGCACTTCGTACAGGTTGCGATCTGTCGCGATAGAATGGCTCAGCGTTACTCCGCCTTCGATCATATCTGTCGTCTTCTTGGCTGCTCGCTCGATCGTGATTTGAAGATTGTTCTGTTCCCGAGTCTGTATATTCTCCGACATCTGCCGGAAAAAGAGGACATTGATCGTTAAGATCGGCAGCAGGACGCAAAGGAGGTAAATAAGCGTGAACTTCCATTTGAGCGGAATGTTGTTGACGAAGCTGAGCCAGACGATCGGCTTGCGCATGCGGATGCCTCCTTCGAATCAGCCATGTTTGTATTGAGAGGGGGGCATGTCCATCCATTGCTTGAATTTTGCGGCGAATTGTTCGGGATCGGCGTATCCGACCGTCCGGGCTACGTCGGCAATTTTCAGATCGGTTCGCCGCAGAAGCCTGCGGCTGGCCTCGATGCGCGTGCGGTGAACGTAATCGAGGAACGACATCCCCGTCTGCTTCTTGAACAACTGACCCAAATACGCGGGCTGAAAATGAAGCATTTTCGCAACGGACTGCAATTGAAGCGGCTCGCAGTAGCGCTCCCGGATAATTCGGGCCGCCTCCCCTACGGGACCGGTCATCGTCTTCTGCCGCGTCAATTGCTCCACCGTCTCGCGGGCAAACGACGCTAAAATATCGGGCCAGCGCTCCGGCCTGTTCGGCAGAACCGGAAGCGAGAGAGCGTGTTCGTCATCCGGAGCCGGGTTTGTCATCTCTCCCTCCATCACTTTCCAGATCAATTCCAACAACACATGCGATAAGAATGCTTTGATCGCCTCCCTATCCCCTCTGAACGAAAGCTCCATTTGGCTGCACAGCCTTCCAGCCGCTTCGTCAATCGCCGCCCCGTCGCCGGCTTGAATGGCCAGCAACAGATTGTCCTCTGCGGTGAACAACGGATCGTCGGCATCCGGGACATTCCATGCCGCTGCCAGCGGCAGAGCCGCAGGGGACAAACCTGCATCCTCCCTGTCTGGACGAGACCACTCCTTGCTCAGTTTTCCGAGTGTGGCGTTAATCTCCTCCACATCGATGGGCTTTAGCCAGTAATCGAGCACTCCGCACGTCAGCGCCTTCTGGGCGAAGGAGAAATCATCGTGCCCGCTCAGAACGATGAATCGGCACGGCGCGTTCAGCACCTTCGTGCAGTGCTCGATCAACTGCAGCCCATCCATGACCGGCATGCTAATATCCAGCACGACCAGATCGGGGTTCAGCTCCTGAATTCGATTCAGCGCTTCTTCCCCATCGCATGCTTCACCGCAAATGCGGAAGCCGTGGCTTTCCCAATCGATCATGAACGCTAACCCTTCCAATACAAGCGGTTCGTCGTCAACGAGCAGCACGGTGAAGATGGGGATCCTCTCCCTCCGAAATAATCCTCATTGTCCCATGGTGATGAATGCATTTAGCCGATCCGCCTGGGCGGACGGGTCCGCAGTGTAGATGTGCGCAACCAGCGGTTTGTGAGGCTGGGGGGCTTGGTTCATTCCAAATCGTTCCTTGCTTGATTTATTTTTTGAATAAAATGATACGCCCCGTTGTACCACACGTTGAAATCATGAACGCCGTCCTTGATTGTGACTTGGTAATGCTCATCGAGATAATCCCCCGCAACGTCCACAAGCCCGTCGCTCGATTGCTCATAGCAATCGAGCGATATGTCATCGGCATCTCCGCATGTCATATACAGCAGCTTGAGCCTGTTGCCGCTCAAAGCGATGCTCGAGCCCAGAAATCTGCCGTTGCTCGAAGTAGGGGCGTTGGAGAATGCGCCGACATAAGCGAACAGATCGGTCATTCCTTGCGCGGGAACAGTCTCGGTTAGCCCGTTTTTCCAAACACTCTCCATTCCTGCAATCGCTGCGGAATCGCACCGATAACCGCCGAGAATCAGATTCAGTGTCTGCATGCCGCCCATGGACAGACCTGCGATTGCCCTGTGCATACGGCTGTATTCAACCATCTTCGGAGCGCTCTCCCGAATATTCGCATAGGTGTTGAACGTAGATTCTATGAACGGAATCAGATCGTATCTCAGCTCATAATCGAAATAGTAGAAGCCAAGCATGTTGGTTCCTTCCGGGTTGAACGTACAATCCGTCCAGTCATGCGAGCTTCTTCCATTCGGCATCACGACGATGAGCGGATCGATATCGCCGCCAGCGATGAGATTGTCCAACAGATTGCACAACAGATATTTGCCATCCTCAATCCCTGAGCCGCGCAGCCACTCGTATTCGTCTCCGCCTACACCGTGAAGCAAGTACAATACGTGGTAACGGGTATGCAGATCTGATTGTTCGTAACCGGCCGGGAGATAGACGCTGCAGGATTTCTGAATTGCCGCTCCGCTAACCGTTACTCTTCCCGCTTCCCCTGCATCGATTTCCCGCTCCGTCACCAACTGGCGCGACGAGTTGATGTAGTGTTTTACCGGATACACGACCTCACGCACTTGGCCTTGCTTGCCGTCCGCAGCCGTACTCAGATAGGCGTCGGGAATTCCCGTCCTGTTCAAGCGTTTCATTGTTTACCTTTGCCTCCTATCACTTGACGGTGTACAACTCCGTTCCCATTCCGATCCTCATGCGCATTTTTCTCGCTATGGTATATTAAAGACATGCTACAGGGAGGGATACGGATGACCCATATTCACTATGTTGAATGCAACACGTCGCACTCCAGCAATTTTGTAATCGACGTTCCCGTTGGCGCTCACTGGTTATTGGTCATTACCAAAACCCCTGCGCAATTCTGGGTCAATGGCGCTCTCAAGGAATATCCCGCTCACAGCGCCATTCTGTATCGGCCATCGCAGAAAGTCTACTACCAGGCCTGCGCCGAATCCTTCGTCAATGACTGGATTCGCTTCGAATCCGATGAAGCCTATATCACGGAATCGCCGCTTCCGTTCGGCGTTCCCTTCTCCTTGAACGATCCGGAATACTGCCGAAAACTGTTTGAGCTGTTGGTCATCGAACATAACTTTAATCGAGATTACAAGGAATCTTCCATCGACTGTTTGTTGCGAACATTGTTCAATAAACTATTGGAATCCATCTTCCAGGAAGACATTACGCCCCAATACTACAATCTATTGAGACTTCGTACGGCCATTCAAAACCATCCCGGCGATTACTGGACAATTGCGAAAATGGCGGATTATCTTCGAATCAGTCCAGGCTACCTCCAGAGCATTTACAAGAAAACCTTCGGTGTTTCCTGCATGGATGATGTCATTAACAGCCGAATCCGAATCGCCAAGGAGTATTTGATTCATAGCACCCAGAGCGTTGCCGAGATCGCTTCTCGATGCGGCTATCAGAATGTAGAGCACTTCTGCAGGCAATTCAAAAAGATAACCGGCTATCCGCCAAGAAAATTCCACAAGCATGCCGCTGATCAGACCGATTGAATGGGGGATTGTCGCCGAGGTCGGCATTCGTCTGCGCAGCAATGCGAATCGCATATTCGATTGCGCTCACCGAAGCCTTCCTCTTGATCTCTTCGATTTCGGCTGACTGTGCGCCGCAAAGCTCCAGAAACGTATCGGCATCTTCGCCAAACATGTCCGCGGCCAGCCTTATGAAATCGTGGCGATAGTTGATAGTGACCACCACGATGCCCCGTCTGGCAATGCGTTCTCCGTCAAACTCCATTTCGGCCGTATGGCCGACCTGCAGTCCTCCGCCAAAATGCCATACATATACCGGCAGTTTTTCATTCGGATGCTTTGCTGGCGTCCACACATTGTTGAAAACGCTTTCTAGAATATGCAAAAGGGGGCTCGTCGACAATGCACAGCATTGCTGGCAGCTCTCCAAGCCGTGCGTTCCTATGCCTTCCCCGCTTTCATCCCAAATTTTAAGCGGCCAACCTGATTAAAACAATGATATATACCCATATATAATTGATCTATACTGAGATGAATTTAAGCGAGTTTCTGTTAATTGTATTTCGTTCGGATATGGGAGATACGTCGGAATCCCCGGTTGTTCAAGGAGGCAGGGTTAGCGCAGCAAACGGAGGTTGGAGGAATTGCAACCGTGGTGGACAGGTAAGCATGTATCTCCTGGAGGCCTTGACCGATCCTGGAATCACCTTGATTTTAGAATCGGACTCTCGCGCAACGCAGGAGATACATGTACGGCACATCCTTAACGATTATCTTTCCGTACGACTATTTTTACCTGGGGACAGCCCGTTATACGAAAGCCCTTATTGCTGCGTCAGACGAACGTCATCGATATGCAGAGTCGTCCCGCCAGGAGAGTCGACATAGAAGCCGACGTCGACGACTCCGGAAGTGACATAGATGTTATCGATGCGGATCGTCTTCCACACGCCGTCGTTCGAAATGTTGTAATACTGCGCGCTGCCTCCGTGATTGGAAATTTCGGCGCGCGCCGTCGTCGGAGCGGTATTGCTCAGCCGCACTCGCGCTTCGAATCTGTAGTTCGCGTTGTTGACGGGGACGGCCACCTCTTGATGAATGCTTTGCTTGTATGCCCCGGGAGCGTAGAAATACGCTCGCTGCCACCCGGTCGAAGGCGCTTCCGGCGGATTCGTTCCTTTGCCGCTGTCAATGCCGTAGGCAAGCGCCTGCCCTCCGGGATGCCACTCGGTCCAGTTGCTGTTGAACGCCGTATTGCACTCGAAGCCGGGATTGTCCAGCAGATTCGTCTCCGAAGCTGCCGGAACGACAGCCGTCGGCGAGACCAATATACGATCCAGATTGACGCCGCCCGTATCGCCTGTATCGTATTTGACCGCCACGATGTTCGTACCCGCGTTCAGGCTGACCGTCTCCGTCTTGTCCTCCCAAACGTTCCAGTTCACGGCCGGGCTGGACAAGCTGAGCTGGCTATCTTTCACGCCGTTGGCGAACAAGCTGACCGTCTTCGACGAGCCCGAGCCGTTGGCATACCTTAGCGCGACCTCGTAGCTGCCGGCGCTCGGAACTTCCACCTGGAATTCGGCGGAAGCGCCCGGCGAGCCGAAGCCGTCCACGAATGCCGAGCCCGAGTAGAACCAGTGGTCCTCGTTCGTGGAGGCGCCGCCGGACAGCTTGGCGCTCTCCGCCTCGTACTTGGCCTGGATCGGGTTGAATGGCACCTCGATATAATCCAGGTTCACGTTGCCGGTATCCCCGCTGTCGGCATCGTACTTGTACGCAATCGCATTGCGACCCGCCATGAGCGGCAGCGTCTCCGTCTGCGTCCCCCACGTATCCCAGTTCGCCAGATGACCGAGCGACGTCGTCTTCACGCGCGCTCCGTTGACGAAAACGCTGATCGTCTTGGCCGCTCCGGTGGCATTCGCATAGCGGAGCGCCACTTCGTAATCGCCTCCGGCGCGCACGTCCGCATAGAAGGTTGCCGCCGCTCCCGAGTTGTCCAATCCGTCTACGAAGCCGCTTCCGGCATAACCCGAGTGGTTCGTATTCACGCTAGCCATCGTCGCCGTCGTATCCCCGGACAACGACGCTTCCTCCGCCTCGTATTGATAAGCGGTCGATGCGACGCTTCCGTTTCCGGTGACGACGACATTCTTGGCCGACCCCGCTCCCGCGGCCAGCTTAACGTAGGTGACAAGGCCGTACACGTCTCTGCCCGTGCTCCAGCCTTCCCCTCCGGCCGCTTTTAACGCGTTCAGATCGGCGTAAGAGCTCAGCGCGCTGCCGTTCAGCGTCGCGCTTGTGCCGGCTTTGCCGTGGAGCTTCACGAGATAGTAATCGACGTCCGGCACATACGTTCCGGATTTCGCTCCGACGGAGAACGAATATCCGCTTCCGCCGTTGTCCAGAGCGGTAAGCGTCTGCTCGAAGGTCGCTCCGCCTTCGTAATCGTACGTCGCGCCGTCATCCTCGTAATAATCGAACGAGGATGCCGTTGCCGAAGGGAACACGTCGACGTTCACCGTATCGACGACTCGTTGACCGACGTAATCCTGCGCTTGCTGCGACGGGATGATCGCTCCCTGCTTGATAAACACCGGGATGTCCGTCCAGCTCTCGGAGTTCAGCGGGTAGTGAATCGTCTGTCCTCCCGCATAGGTGACACCCCGGAAGTAGTCGATCCATGTCCCCGCCGGCAAATAAATCGCCTTGCTCTTCTGCTGCTTGTCGACGACCGGAGCGGCCATGAGCCAGTCTCCGAACATCCAGGCGTCCGTCCGATTCGCAACGTTGGCATCCGCCGGGTAATCGAATGCGAGCGGGCGAACGAGCCCGACTCCGTTCTCGTAAGCCTTCCGCTCATAGGCGTACAGGTAGGGCAGGAGCGAGTAGCGGAATTGAATGGCGCTCTTGCTGACTTCCTCCGCGGTCGACCCGTAATACCAAGGCTGCCGCTGCTGGTTGTAGTTGCCGTGCACCCGGAACACCGGGGTCATCGCCGCGAACTGCAGCCATCTGGCGTACAGCTCCGGCGTCGGATTGCCGATCGTGCCGTTCTCCTGGTTAAAGCCCCCGGCATCCATCCCCCACTTGGCCTGTCCCAGGTTGACCGAAGACAGCATAACGGCGCGCTGCTCCTTCATGCCCGAAGCCCACGGGACATGCTCGCCCTTCTGAAACTGGATGCCGATGTCGCCCGACCACAGCGTCGTCGCGTAGCGCTGCGCGCCGGGATAATACGTGCGCGCCGTCTGCCATACCCGGAGCGCGTCGTCGGTGTACGCCCGCTGGCCTTCGTAGAAAGCCTGCGACCAGTGCCCGGTCATGAAGTTCCCGAACCAATATTGCGCCATGCCCGAGGAGACTTTGTCCGTCTCGTCGTTCCACCATCCGACGATGCCTTTGTCGAGCGCATCCTCGGAGTTCTGCCACAGCCACGTCCGGGCATTCGGATTGTAAGGATCGACGCTGCGGACGGTAACGGGAATGAAATAGTCCGTATACTCGGAATGCCCCGGATACCAATAACCGCCCGCTTGCGCGTCGTCATATTGATCCGTCCGGTTGTTGCCGAAGTCCAACGTGACAACGCGCGGCTTCGTAATGCCGATCAGCTTGATTCCTTTGGCGTCCATGTCGCTCTTGAGCGCATTCGTGGACGCGTCGGGGAAATTCGCCGTATTCCACTTAAACTCCCCGTAATGATCCTCGCCGTACTTTTTCCAATCGTAATCCAGCGCGTAACCGTCGATCGGGATATTTTTCGCCCGGTAGAGCTCGACCATCTCCTCCAGTTCGTCCTGATCGATGCCCCACTCGAAATTGCTGAACCCGAGCGACCACTTCGGCATGAGCGGAGCCGCGCCGCTGATCTTCGAATACGCGCCCATAACCTGATAAGGATCTCCCAGCATGATGTAGTACTCCACGTTCGATTTGGAGTAGCGCCGTCCTTCCGCAGGAGTTCCCCCATAGTAAAATTCCAGCTGTCCTGTAGTCGAGTTCGTGTACGGATAACCGCCGTCGCTGTCGACCAGAACGCCGTAGCCGGCCGTCGACCAGATGAACGGGCCTCCCGCGTCGCCCTGCTCCCCGGCATGCGCCGCATGATCGCTGTCGTTCCGCAAAATATCGCCCTCGCCGTCGAAGGCGTTATAGCTGCGGATTCCGTACATGTTGTGCCCGGTCGCATGCTGGAACCTGACTCCGTCGTAGAAGACGCCGCCTCCGGACGGCTCCCATAGCAGCGTCGTTCCGTCGGCTTTCTTGACCGTCATTCTTGCCGGAGTTTTGGCGATCTCGATTCTCATCTCGGAGGTCGTGATCAGAATCGGATCTCCAGACGTATTAATCGTCGCTCCCACCGCGCTCCACGTGCGGTTCGGATCGATCATCGGCGTGCTGGCGCTCGAAGCGACGCCGTTCGGCCGGTAATTCACCTTCAGAATGTTGAGGTCCGCCGCCAATATTTCCAGAATGTCGTCGTTCGGCTCGGCGCCGTTGTCGATGGTCAGCGTGAGCGCGTCTCCCGTTACGGACGCCCCGATCACATTGCCCAGAGCGCTAACGTACGCGCTTGTCTTCGCCGGCGGATAGACGGTCATAACCGACAATACCAAGCTGAACATCAGTCCAACGAGCAACGCGCTCCTACACTTCCTTCGGATCATAAGAACATACCCACCTCTCCTATTGGATGAACTCTCGCCATTCGGATCGTGACGCGGGCTTCCTTATTCCTGTTCCCTATTCCTTGATCGTCATGTTGTCCAGATTGATGCCCAGCGAATTGCCGTGGTCGTACTGCAGCCAAATCTCGTTATGCCCGGCATTCAGAGAGAGGGTCGCCGTCGCCGTTCCCCAAGTATCCCAGTTCGCCGTCGCAGGCATCGAGAGCGTCTGAATGTTCGCGCCGTTCACGTAGATTTGCCTGGAAGCCGTGCCGGCCGCGGAGCTGTATTTGAAGTCGACATCATAGGAGCCGGCCGCATCCACGTACACATCGAACAGTACCGCATCGCCTACGCTGGCGAATCCGTCTACGAATCCGGTTCCGATATAGCCCGTATGGTTCGTATTCGTAGATACGTTTACCTGCGTCGCGTATTCGGCTTCGTACTCCGACTTGTGGACGCCGTTCAGCACGACGGTGCGGGTGGACCCGCCGGAAGCGACTTTCACGTAAACGAATTTCTCCGCTGCGCTGTAATACCAGCCTTGCGAGTTGGCATTCAGCGCGCTCAGGCTGCCGTATTCGGTAAGCCCGGAGCCACCGACCGTGACGGAAGACGGCTTCGTCGTGTACACCTGCAGCGTGCTCGCGGTGCTGATCGCCGGAAGCGTTACGGTGACCCGATTCAAGTCGTACTCCTCGTCGGAGACGATCGTCTTGACGGAGCCGCCGATGTCGTCGTTCCAATCATAGGACGTGCTGCCGTGCGGATAGACGCGGAATGTCAGGTTCGTATAGCTGGTCAGACTGTTGCCGATTGTGCCTCCCAGCGCATAGTTGGAATTGAGGTTCATTGGAATAATCGAGCCGGACTTCACGAATACCGGGATACTGTCTACGTCCGCGTAATAGGAGATTTCCCGTTCGCCCGGTCTTGCGGCACCGTAGAAGAAGTCGATCCATTCTCCCTCCGGAAGATAAATATCCTTGTTCGTGACGCCTTGATCCACGATCGGCGCTACGAGCAGATTATCCCCGAACAAATACTGATACTGATAATCCGGATCGTAAGAGTTCGCATCGTCCGGATATTCGAGGAACATCGCTCTCATGAGCGGCACGCCGGTGGCGCTCGTCTTCGTCGCTTCGCTGTAGATATAAGGAAGCAGGTTCATCCGGATGTTCATATACTTGGCGAAGTGACTAATGACCGTGCCGTCGCCGCTTCGCGTCTGCACGTTCCACGGCGTTCTCTCCTCGTTGACCGGCGGATTGGATTTCTCCGAGTGAATCTGGACGACCGGCGCGAATACGGCCATTTCCACCGAACGCTTGTACAGCTCCGAGGAAGGGAATGTTCCCGTAAAGCCGCCGAGATCCCAGCTCCAATAAGGGACGCCGGACATATTCGCGGTCAAGCCCGCCAGAATCGACTGCTTGATCGTGCCGAAGGTCGACTCCTGATCTCCCGCCCAGAATGCCGGGTACGCGCCGACGCCCGTCGTGCCGGCCCGGCTGAATGAGATCGTCTCCCCGCGCTTGGACTTGGCGTAGTCATAATAAGCGCCGATATACAGATTCGGATACAGATTCCGCATCTCGTCGCCCTTCTTGCCGTTGGAGAACGTCGTATTTTTGCCCCATACCAGCTCTCCGCCGTCCGTCTTGAAGCCGTCGATGCCGATGTCGTCGAAGAGATAAGCGCGCTTCGACATCCACCAATTGACCGCCGCGGAGTTCGTGAAGTCCAGAATCGGGCTGCTGCCGAACCAGCCGTCCGGGGTTTTGTAGGCTCCGCCGAATCCGTCTCCCACCGCGTAGCCTTGCGAGATCATATAAGCCTCGTCGTTATCCTTCTGCGTGTACGGAGAGCCCGTATGCTTGATCGCCGGCGTCTGCCAGAGCAGCACCTTCAACCCGGCGGCATGAATGTCGTCGACCATCCCTTCCGGGTCCGGCCACTTGGTGCCGTAGGTGAAATCGCTCGAGGAGAAAGCGTCGCTGCCGGCCTTCGGCGTGTAGGTGGAATCGTTCCAGATATAGAACGTCTCCTCGTCGCTCCACTGCTCCAGCACGAGAGTCGTCGCCGGAATGTTGTACGCGCTCAGATTGCTCAGCACGCCGTCGATTTCCGATTGACGGTCCCATTCGTTGGCGGACAGCCACAATCCGAAGCCCCATTTCGGCATCAGCGTCGGCTTGGCCGTCGTATCGGTATAATTGTCGATAACGTCCTTCAGGTCGTCTCCGGAATAAAAATAGTAATCGAGCATCGAGTTCGCGCTTCCACCCGTATCTACGGTGAATCCGTACATATCGGAGCGAACCGTCGCCATCTTGAACTTGGAGTAGTAGGTGCTGTTGGCGAGAATGCCGTAGCCTCTGGAGCTGATAAAGAAGGGGATCGCGAGGTAGGTTCTTTCGTTCTGGTTGAGGTATTGGTTGTAGATGTAGGTCTCGATGTCCTCTCCCCGCTTGTCGAAGTTGTCGTACCGTTCGCCGAAGCCGAAAAACTTCTCGTCGGATGGGGAGTAGAAATTGTCCTCGACCTTGTCGATAATGGCGGTGCCGTCCGTCAGCCACGCCATATTCCGGTTAATCGTGCTGTCGTACTGCCTCGTGATGAGCGTCGTCCCGTCCTCCTCGTAGACGCTTAGCTTGAAGGGGGACTTGTCCACTCTCAGCACGAGCTCGGACGTTGCGACCGTATAATACGCGCCGTGATCCGTCAGCGTATAATTGGTCAGCCCGGAATCGAAGCTGCCGGCGCCCGTTGGGGACAGCTGCACCCGGAACACGTCGTCCGCGGCGAACGAGATGTTCAGCTTGGGCGACAACGTTCCCGTATCCGGCACCGCGTCGAACACGACGCGGTCGGAGTTGTCCGTATAGCCGCTCACGCCGGCTACCGACTCCCAGCCCGTAACGGTGAACTCGAATGGCCCTACCGTCTTCTGATTCGTGCCGTATTGGTCGGCGCGAACCGTATAGTTAATGACATCGCCTTTCGCGAAGCTGCCGAGCGCGACTTCCCAATACGTATCTCCGCCGCTGTTGTACTGCCATGATCCGTTAATGACGGATTGGGGCACGCCGTTCTTCGTCCACGTGACCCAGACGGCTTGTCCGGGTTCGATCGGCCAAGTCTTGAGCTTGATATACACGTTCTCTCCCGCGACCGGGTCCTGCGGATAACGCTCCGTCACTTCCGCGACGTAACGGTCCTCCAGTCCGTACGGGCTGTGCCATACTCCATCGATCGCGAACGCACTCGGAACGGAAGACAGAAACAACAGCAAAGCCATCACCGGATAAGCAAGCCGCTTTCTGAACGTCTTCAATCTGTTCGTCATCATTCTCGCTCCTCGCTAAAATGGATTGTAAGCTGCGGGTCTATCGATTACAGCTCTCCCAAGATGCCAAGCCCGGGCATCACCTCCCTTCGTGAACCGGCCGCGCCGGCTTATTGTTGGCCCAACTCTATCGTGAAAACATAGTCGCCTTGCCCCGCGCAGACAAGCGCCTCGCCCGTTCCGGCAAGCCAGCTTCCCGCAGACAGGTCGCCCGCCGCATCCGCGTGCCGCCAACTCTGCCCTTCCTCCGTCACATTAACAGCTTGCCGCTCTAATCCCCGGAACAGGAGCGTTACCGGAGCCTCGCCGCCTTGCACTTCGACCCGAGCCTCTAGCGATGCGCCGTTCTTGAAGACGGTCAGGCCAATAGCGCAGCCCGATTCGTCCTCGAAGCGATAGACCAGACTGTCCGTCGCATAGATCATCAAGGTGAGATTCGCATAGCGGTCCACCGCGTTCCCCACGTCGTCCGCCAGCTCGCGGGCAGCGCCGAGATTCAGCGGCACGACAGCGTTCTCCCTCAGATAGACCGGAATGTCCGCCCAGCCGGCCTCGACCGTATCCGTCCTGGGACCAACAACGATTTCCGAATCAAACAGCGACAGCCAACGACCCTGCGGAAAATAAACCTCGGTCTCCAGGGCGCCTTCCTCCGCTACGGGAGCGACGAGCAGGCTGTCTCCGAACAGATATTGCGTCGTCAGGTCCGCGCATTCCTCTTCGTCCGGGTAGGCGAGCAGCATCGCCCGCATCAGCGGATATCCCGTGGCCGCGCTCTTTCCGGCCTGCTCCCACACGTACGGCAGCAGGTTCATCCGGATATCGGCGAACCGCTTGTACAGGGACAGAACCTCCGGTCGTCCCGTGCGTTCCGCGATGTTCCATGGCGTGCGGTC